>Ga0209125_1000141_pt1 | contig 121324 bp, 112 predicted proteins | sample BarGraIncub1131A_FD_184503 | JGI IMG/M metagenome (GOLD analysis project Ga0209125, IMG submission 184503) | Arctic peat soil microbial communities from Barrow, Alaska - Barrow Graham LP Incubations 11-31A (SPAdes) (version 2) | ecosystem: Environmental > Terrestrial > Soil > Wetlands > Peat...
AGGCTTTGATAATTGATGATCTACCAGGTTGCAATCTAATACATTGAAAATCTTAGCTAATCTAGTTTGTGGCTCACATTCTAATAATGTTTCAAAGGAAAATATGGATTCATGTCGAATATTCATAAGTGATTTCACCTTTCGCCCTGCCGGGTTTGATTGTTTGGTCACTTGATTATTTCGGCAGGTTTAGGGGTGAAGTCCTTTTTTTAGTCATTAGGACCCTTGATTTATATGGGGCCGTGAATATGAAATTTACTCAATTATGTAATTATGTAATTTACCGTTATACTTTAAATTTTATTATAACATCCTGTAGTTCACAAGATATTTTAGACAATACTTGGCTAGCCGCAGCAACTTCCTGGATAGAAGCAGATTGCTCTTCACTGACTGCTGAAATAGTAAGAGCCTCGGCAGTATTTGCCTTGCTTTCTATATCAATACAGTGTATCGTCTCAGCTAAACCTTGACTTCCACCTGCTATTTGATCAATAACATCAGAGATCTCACAAATTTGATCGGATAGGGCAGCCACTGAACTAGCAATTTCTTTAAAGACATTGCCAGCTATGCCAACTACATGAATGCCAGTATCAACGGCATCACTATTCCTGCGAGTCGCAACAATAGCTTCACTCATGTCAATTTCATTTTTTTTGATTAAATCCGCTATTTGCGTAGCTGCGTGATTAGAGCCTTCCGCCAGCTTGCGCACCTCATCTGCAACGACCGCAAAGCCTCTACCTTGCTCGCCAGCTCTTGCAGCTTCAATGGCAGCATTCAGTGCTAAAAGATTGGTTTGTCCAGCAATAGCAGAAATTAAACTAACAATTTCACTAATCTCGTGGGAGCCTTTAGCAAGTTCACCAATCACCCGCTCAACCGACTCTGAACCTTGATTAATCTGCTTCATTTGCGTCATTGCTTGTTCAATAGCCTCATGCCCTCGCTGGGTCTCTTTCGCAGATCCGCTGGCAGTTTCTACGATCATTTTCCCAGTATTTGAAACTGCTAAAATACTTGCAGTTATTTCCTCAGCCACAGCTGCCATACTGGTTAGCGCAACAGATTGTCGTTCTGTTCCTTGGGCAATTTCCGTAATAGAAATAGCCACCTGATTTCCAGCTTGCGCAGATTGTTGTGAACTTGCCGTCAACTCTTCACTCGACGCCGCAATGGTATCTGCTTGGAGTTGTACTTGTGTAATCAAATAACGTAAGCTACCTGACATTTCTCGAAAAGCATGAGCAAGTTGCCCAATCTCATCAGTGGAGCGAATATCAATTTTCCGTTCTTTAAGATCACCTTGTGCCAGTAACAATGCCTCATCCCGCATAAGAACAATAGGCAACGCAAATTTCTTACTAATATATGTAATCACAAGAGCTGTCAGCATTATGCATAATAAAACAACGCCAAACATGATTTTAGACAACATGGCTACTTCTCGCACTACCTCTACTTCAGGTGCAGAAACGACCATTACCCATTGTTGTCCTCCAGTAAGTTTGATAGGGGTAAAAACTCCAATATTTTTATTCCCATCTAGATCCGCATAGCTACCAGAAACTTTTTTCCCATTTTTCGCTTCTTGGAAAAGCTGCTTATAACGATCATCCACTTCTGTATTTTGCACTTGAAGCTCTGGATCAAGTTCTTTGGTAGAAATATTCAATTTTCCATTTAACTCTGGTCTCTTTGCATGAGCAATAATCATTCCCGAGTCATCAAGCAACGTGGCATAGCCAGTTTCTTTAAATTTAATTTCTTTAATCAAATCATTTACGCGTTCTAAGGAAACATTACCAGTTATAATTTTAACAAGTTTACCTTCTTCCAATACTGGAATGGCAATAATCAAGCTCAGTTTTCCATTATTCCTTGCCAATAAGGGATCCGATATGTACACTTGCTTGGTATTCACTACAGCTTTATAGTAATCACGATCAGCTACATTTGTTGTAGTTCCATTAAATCGCACACCAGAGCCATCTGGCAAAAGTGCATTTATATTATCAAAATTACCAGTTCGTTTATGGAGTTCACTTAAAGCCTTAACAATTTGTACAGTATCATTACCAAATTTCATCACTGGACTACTTGCTAAACCTTCTAATTCAATGACTCTTTCACTGATGACCCCTTTGATCTGATTCGAATAATCAGCACCAATCGCAACCGCTGTTTCATCGATACTTTTTAATAAAAATTGATTGGAAAAATAATAGCTCAATCCGGCCACTGTTCCTAACGACACTATCATCAGCGGCAATATCATGAGTAACAGTCGAATACGTATACTAGACAGTTTCAAGTTCATTTGCGTTACACTCCTTATATAATATTTGTCTCACCCAACTCTTCATAACAGTACTCTATTCCTTACTAAAATGACAAATTCCTGCAAAGTCTGCAATTTAAAAAATTGCAAACTTTTATAACACACTCAGCGAACATCAAAATGTAAAAGGCTCTCTGCTTTATTTAAGCAGAGAGCCTTTTTCGAGAACGTTATGAATATAAGCTATTTTTCCACCTTAGCAATTCTCTAGCAGCTTTTTCGCCTCGACATATTGAGCCATTCCTACTGCTAATTTTTTTGCTTCTTTCATGGCCAGGACAACGGTAGCCGGTTCATGAACTACATCTCCACCAGCAAAAACTCCTTTTCGCGTCGTCATTCCATAAGGACGCTCACGGGTAACCACATATCCATTGTTATCGACTTCAATCCCTTGGGTCGTGGATACAATTCTAGCTGCTGGGCGCTGACCAATGGCCGAAATTATTTTGTCTGCCAGTATCACTTCAATCTTTCCTGTCCCATATAACTTTCCATGTTCGTTGATTGCCTGAACTTCATATTTAAGTCCTGTAACCTCATCGGTTCCCACTATTGCGATCGGACTAGCTAACCACTTAAATTCCACACCTTCAGCTTTAGCTGCTTCATACTCGGATTGCGAGGCTGTCATTTCGTTTATCGTCCGGCGATATACAACAGTAACCTTAGATGCTCCTAAACGGACTGCCGTGCGGGCCGCATCCATCCCTACGTTACCAGCACCAATGACCACTACGCGATCATGACTATTGATTGGAATTTCTTTCTTATCAATTTTTTCTGAGAGAATCAATACAACCATTCTAAGCAGATAAGTCGCTTGTATAACGCCTATCAAATCGTTGCCTGGAATATTAATTATTTTTGGCAAGACAGTACCAGTGCCAATAAAGATCGCATCAAAACCCTTCTTAAACAATTCATCAATTGTAAAATCTGAACCAACGAGAACGCCCGTTTGAATTGTCACGCCCAAATCTTCAATGCGTTTTATCTCGCGGCGAACAATTTCTTTTCCTAAACGAAACTCAGGAATCCCATACATGAGTACCCCACCAGGTTCTTCTTGGGATTCAAATATAATGACTTCAAATCCCAGTTTGGCAAGGTCACCAGCCACAGTTAGCCCTGCTGGGCCAGAACCAATGACTGCCACTCTGCCGTGCACCGCAGGCACACGATTGGGTCTATCAATTCCCATTTCCGCATCAAAATCAGCAATGAAGCGTTCCAGCTTGCCGATACGGATACCACTGTTTTTCTTAGTAAGAATACATGAGCCTTCACATTGCTTGTCATGGGGACAAACCCGCCCACAAACTGCTGGAAGATTACTACGACGAGCAATAATGGTGCTAGCTTCCCCAATGTTGCCTTTTGCTAGGGCTAAAATAAAGCCGGGAATTTCATTTTCAATCGGGCAACCAGCGCGACATAATGGTTTAGGGCAATTTAAACATCGCTTTGCTTCCGCTATCGCTTCTTTAGTGGTAAAGCCTTCATCAATCTCATTAAATGAGAGTTTTTCTTGATCGAAATTTGTTTGCTTATCAATCAGCATCTGCATTACCTCCCTTGTCCCCTAATTATTAGGAAACTCTCTAGTTTGCCATGTGGAAGATTTTTTTAATATCCTCAGCATACAATGGCTTTACAGTGCCGACAATGCGTTTGCCAAAATGGCAACATTTGTTGGCCATTTCTTCAATTTGAGCATCGCTCAATGTACCAACACCTAACTGGGAAAGATTAATCGGCATACCAAGGGAAGCAAAAAACTCCTCAGACTTTTTAATGCCCTCCAAAGCGGTGACTTCGGGGTCAATTGGATCTAATACGCAATCCCAAACATTGATTGCATACTGTACAAAGCGGTTGATGTCTACTTTTACAACATAGCGAGCCCACCAGCACCATACAGCCGCTAGACCAGCACCGTGGGTTACATCAAACATGCCGCCTAGTTCATGCTCAATAGCGTGACCTGAAAAATCACCGTTACCACCGAGTCCAGTGATGTGATTGTGAGACACACTACCTGACCACATAATCTCGGAGCGCGCTTTATAGCTTAGCGGATCTTCCATGCAAATTTTCCCATATCTAATTGTATTGCGCAATACCTGCTCAGCAATACGATCTGTGAGCTCATTTCCTTTTTTCGAACAAAAATAGCGTTCTATTGTGTGCATCATTATATCTACAATACCCGACGCGGTCTGATATGGAGGAAGAGTATAGGTAAGCTCAGGATTCATAAAGGCAAATTTAGCACGTGTGAGATTGCTGTTGAAACCTTTTTTCAGCCAACCATCTTCATTTGTGATAACGCTAGAATTGCTGGTTTCACTTCCGGCTGCGGCAATGGTGAGAACAACCCCCACAGGTAGGCTGGCAGTAGGAAGTGCTTTGCCATCATAAATATCCCAGATGTCAATAGTGGGATTAGCAAGAGCTAGGGCGATTGCCTTTGCAGAGTCGATGACGCTGCCGCCGCCGACTGCGAGAAGAAAATCGACCTTCTCCTTGCGACAAAGTTCAGCGCCTTCGCGTACAAGGGAAAGTCTTGGATTTGGAACAACTCCGCAAAGGGAAATATATTCGATACCTGCATCCCTAAGGCTTGTTTCTATACGATCCAAAAGACCTGATTTCCTGGCACTTTTTCCACCAAAATGCAGCAGCACCTTAGTTCCGCCCCATGCTTTTATTTCTTTTCCCACATTATTTTCAGTACCTTTACCAAAGATGACCTTCGTCGGACAATGAAATTCAAAATTATTCATTATACATCCTCCTCATATTGCTTTTAGTACACTTTTTGAATATCTAACCCATTCTTCTGAAATTCAGCAACAATTTCTTCAACATGTTCATTACCATTGGTTTCTACCGTCACTTCAAGCTGAACTTGTTTAAAGCGATCCATAACCTTCGATTGATTATGATCCAATTTTATCACATTTGCCTTCAAGTTTGAAAGAATATTAGCAACATGTAATAATTCGCCCGGTTTATCAGGTAGGTTTACAGTAAAACAAAATAACCGCCCCCTTGATACCAAAGCTCGATTGATGATGGCCGAAATCGTCGATATATCAATATTACCACCACTGACTAAGCAAACTACTTTTTTGTCTGTTGATTTCAACCTCTTCAAACCAGCTAGTGATAATGCCCCTGCTCCTTCAACAATCAACTTATGTTTCTCCATCAATAGTAATATTGCTTCTAATATCTCAAACTCAGAAACGGTAACGATCTCATCCACAAACTCTCTAATAAACTCGAAGGTCAAATTACCTGGTTTTTTTACGGCTGTACCATCTGCCATTGTATCAACTGTTAACAGCTCAATGACTTTATCATGCGCTAAGGATTCTTTGATACAACATGCCCCTTCAGGCTCGACACCAATGATCTTAATATTGGGTTTTAGCATCTTTATCGCAAATGCTATCCCACTAATTAAGCCACCCCCGCCGACGGGAACTAAAATAACATCTACATCATCTAATTCTTCAATAATTTCTAATGCCAATGTGCCTTGACCCATGATTACGTCTAAGTCATCAAAGGGGTGAACAAAAACATAGTTATGCTCGGCCTCAAGCTCTCTAGCTTTTTTATAAGCTTCATCATAATTGTCACCATATAATACTACATCCACACCATAATTTTTTGTAGCTTCCACTTTGATAATTGGCGTAGTGGCTGGCATCACCAGAGTGGCCTTCACACTAAGCATTTGCGCTGCGTAACCAATCCCCTGGGCATGATTTCCCGCCGAGGCAGAAATCACTCCCCTGGTTTTTTCCACATCACTTAGCTTACTGAGTTTATTAAAAGCGCCACGAATTTTAAAGGCACCTGTCACTTGAAGATTTTCTGGTTTAATAAATACATGATTGCCACACTCATTGCTAAAAAATGGACTTTCAATCAGTTCTGTTTTTTTTATAACAGTTTCTAATTTTTTTTCCGCCATATAAATATCTTCCATAGATACACAAGAGCTAGCTATTTTGAACGTTTTGTTCGTTAGATTCGACATAAGTACCTCCACCCATCATCAATAAAATCAAAAAACTCGTCCCTGAATATATTCCAAGGACGAGTTAATATTCATTCTATCATCTATTATGATAAATTTTATCATTAACTATTTGTTACTGTCAATATTTTTTTATACTTCATTTATTTTCTTATCAATAAATGCCTCTACTTCTAGTAAACCACTCACTCTGTTTCGAATAGGTAGAGCCCTCAATACTGCTTCCCTATATGGAAGCCTACAGCAATCACTCATCCTGGCATCAAGGATGCTTAACACTCCAGCGTCTGTGCTTGTGCGAATGAGCCTACCGACTCCCTGGCGCAGTTTTGTAAGCATTTCTGGAAGTAAGATTTCCATAGGGTCGACAACCTGAGAAATCTTGTAGTCAATAATCGGATCAAATGGCGGAAAGGGCAATTGGACGATAATAAGGGAAGATAAAGCCGAGCCCGGTATATGTACCCCTTCCCAATAGTCACCAGTTGCCAATAAAACACCCTGGCTTCCTGCAAATTGATCAAGCTTTTGTTGTGAGATAAAGCCCTCACCGAGCAGTACATCATAGGGAAGTTCTCTTCTGATGAGCAAAGTATATACATCCTTCATATCTTTTTCCGCTGTGAATAGAATAAGAGTCCTGCCGTTACTGAGAGCGATCAGTTCTGCGATCCGATCAGCTATAGCTATTAGATAAACCTCCCGATTGCTCTCATCATCAGGGCGAGGCAAATCATTGGGAATATACAACAACGCATTGTGTTCATAGTTAAAGGTTGCTGGTTGTAAATCAGAAAGCTCGCTATGATCTTCAGGAAAACCCACCGATTCAGCATAATATTGATACATTTGTTGTTTAGATCCTTGGGCTTTGCATAACGTCTCTGACGTAAGCACAACAGGAATGGACTTAGAAAATAATAGTTTTTCTAGTTCATTATTAATATTTTTTGGTGCCGTACAAATGGAAAAGTCACATGGATCTGCGGAATTTTTTTCTAACCATACAAGATAGGAAGAATTGGCGTATTGCCAAAGTCTACGAATAAATTGAGGTAATTCCAGAGTTTCTTTCGAGAGCAAAGGCTTGCACGCCTTAATCACTTTTTCCAATTCTTTGGCCCACTCATTATAATTGACGATTTGTTTATTAGGCAACCACACCCTACGAGTTTCTTGATGCGTGTTTAATGATGTATGCAGACTTTGAATCTGATGGGCAGCTCCACTAAAGAATTGTGATCGATATTCCCCAACCTTACGCAAATTCTCAATTTGTTCTGCCCGAGTAGGGCTCTTAGGGATAGCCCGCTGCAAGGCCCTCTCCATGGCTTTTAATCCTTGTATCGTCCACTTTGTTGTAAAGGCCGAGCGTGCTTGTTCTTCTAAGTGATGGGCTTCATCAATGATGTATAGGATCGTATTGTCTTTATTAAAACCTTGTTCTTGAGAAGGGTCTTGCAACAACTGACGAATAAAAAATTCCTGATTGATTATGATAATCCTGGCATCACCATCAATATTGATGACGGGGCCTTTTTCTAATATTACATCAGGAGTTAGAATACCAGTAAGGATTTTTGCTTGCTGCGCATCACCAACTAATTGCTCAGATAATGCGATGGAGGCCGTCGCAATTACGACTGACTTATTAAATTTTTTCACAGCAAATAGAGCGGGAATGAGATAGGCTAATGATTTTCCGACTCCGGTGCCGGCTTCAACCATGATATGGTGATTTTTTGATATAGCTTCGGCAATATCAATTGACATCATAGCCTGTCCCTGCCGATCTTGCAGTCCAAATTGCTCTGGATCATCAAAAAAATTAATTGTGGGTATCAGTACAGCCTGTTCTATCATTTTTCTTCGTAACCCAGCTTTTTCATGTTGCGAATCCCCGTATATATGGCGCATAGAGCCTCCTAACACTCATTAAATGAGTGCTTTTTCATTCAATTAGTATAGTCTTATTTTGCACGGATATCAACCTTTGCATCATACAATGTAATCGCCATTGCTCGATCAGTAGAGCGCTGGAATGTTAGTGCATTAACCGTTCCACTGACCATCTATAGCTCTTGGTCGAAGGACAGATGGACCTATTTCACCATTCACTGCATACCCTCTTGTTATGTTCGTCTACAGAAGCATTATTTTTGCAACATATGTTATTTTGCTTGATAAAATAAGCCTCACCATTGGGTAAAGGCCAAAAAACGATCTCGATAAAAGGCGCTATATTTGTGATCATTTCTTTATATTTTATTTCAAATGCCTGCCACTCATCAAATCCTAAATAAGTGGCTACATACTCATGAACATAAACTGAGAGGAGAAGAGGGTTGCTTAGTTCATAGCCTTTTCGAGCTTTTTGCACCTTCTCAGTAACGGCGCGTAGGATTCGTTTCTGATAGTTTTCGATTACATCAGGATCTTCTAATAATATTTGGCTACCAGGATGGATATGTTCCTCAAAAGCACTCCGATCTGACAAATAAACGGCAGTCAATTCTACGCCATATAGAACTTCCGTCACTCCATCTCTCACTATATAATCTGGTCTTTCACTTTTTCGGACAACTTCAAGCCGTTTTCCATAACGCCTTTCGTAATATTTAATAAACTCTGCAATTTCAAAAGCTTCCCTGGCTTTTTTATCTTGCCATTGTTCTGACATGCAGGCACCCCTCTAATACTAAATACTGACTCTATCTCTGTTTCCTGTATAGTATTATAATATGGATCAGCAGATTTGCCTATATGTGTATTTCCTTCCCGTATAAAAAGACTGTATAAACCACTATTATCAATGGCTTACACAGTCTTTTCCACATATTCAATAAAACTTCACCATTCTAAACTATAGATATCTTGTTTCAAGGTTTAGCAAAGCTGCCGCTTCATGATCTAAGAGCCAATATAATTCACCATTTCCTGGTTGAATTAATTGAGCAGGCAGGCGCGTGCTATCCCGTGGCCCCTCAATTACTTCCTTTATAACTTGAGCCTTCGTACTACCAGCAACCAAAAAAATGATGGCGGTGGCTTGATTTATAATAGGAGCCATTAGCGTAACTCTATAGAGGTCTTGCTCTGCTACATACACAGGACTCACCCAACGATCCTGTATCTTCAGAACATCCGTATCGGGAAACAAAGATGCAGTATGTCCATTATCACCTAGCCCTAAAAATACAACATCAAATTGTGGTATTTGTCCTTCAAAGGTAGCTCGGAGCATCTTCTCGTAGTCTTCAGCGGCCGTGCTTGGCGAATTTTCATAGACAATTGGATGAATATTTCCCTCAGGAATTGGTACATGATCTAATAAGGACTGGCGAGCCATCAATTGATTGCTTAGATTATGATGAGCAGGTACACATCGCTCATCGCCCCAGTACACGTGAATTTTGTCCCAAGGTAATGTTGTACAATAGGGTTCTTTCGCTAATAATTCATACATGAGGCGTGGAGTTCCTCCACCAGCTAAAGCTACATGACACCGACCACGCTTCTCAACTGCTTGGCAGGCTTTCTCAGCAAATAATTCAGCAGCAGCAGCACTCAATACTGCTACATTAGGATATGTTTTAACGATGTTCATGTCCGTCTCCTTTCTTATCTTCACAATCTAGACAAGCAGGAAATAACCATTTTCGTCCATCTTGAGCAATCAGTTCTTCTGCTTCCTCTGGGCCCCACTCTCCAGCAGCGTAATTGGGGAAATTGGTTGCCGGGGTATCTTGCCAAACTTCTAAAATGGAATTCACTACCGTCCAAGCCATCTCTACTTGATCTGCCCTCATAAATAAACCTGGATCACCACGCATAATATCTAATAGCAGGGTTTCATAAGCTTCAGGTGAGGAATATTCAAAAACCTCATCATATGTATAATGCATTTCTACTGGTTTGATCTTCATGACAAGTCCTGGTTCTTTCGCCTGAGTCAGGAGCATAATCCCTTCGGTGGGTGCAATTTGAATGGCCAAACGGTTGGGCTCAATAACACTCTTGGAAAAAGGATGATGGGGTACAGGGCGAAACTGCAGAGAAATTTCTGAAACCCGCGCTTCTAGTCCTTTACCTGTGCGCAAATAAAAGGGCACACCCTGCCAACGCCAGTTATCAATATAAAATTTAATAGCGGCAAAAGTTTCCGTGCTGGAGTCTTCTGCCACATTTGGTTCTTCCCGATAAGCAGCTACATTCTCGCCTGCCACAACGCCACTACCATATTGACCCCGCACTGCAACTTTAGATACCTCGTCGCGAGATATTGGGCGAATGGCATGGAGTACATCCACTTTTTTATTGCGGATTTCATCAGCCTCAAAAGAAGTTGGTGGCTCCATTGCGACTAAACACATTAATTGTAATAAATGATTTTGAATCATGTCCCGCAGTGCTCCCGCATGTTCATAATAACCACCGCGTCGGCCAACGCCCACTTGTTCTGATACAGTAATTTGTACATGATTAATAAAACTACGATTCCAAATAGGCTCCCACATGGCGTTAGCAAATCGAAAAGCTAAGATATTCTGTACTGTTTCTTTGCCGAGATAATGATCAATACGATAAATCTGCGACTCATCAAAAACCTGGGCCAACGTGCTATTGAGCTTCTGAGCCGATTGTAAGTCTCGTCCGAATGGTTTTTCGATCACAATACGATATTTTCCCTGGCCACGAAACATCTTGGCCTGGCCTAGCTGTCCTACAATGGTTGTAAACACCGGTGGTGGTGTCGCCAGATATAAAATCTTGCTGGCCTGTGCTCGCCAGCCCTGTTCCATCTGCGCAAACAAAGATCTGTATATATTAGAATCATTATAATCTGCCCCAATATACTTTATATGACTTGCAAACGTATGCCAATTTTCATCCTCAACTTTACCGTGCTTAGAAAATTTTTCTACCCCCCTACGCAGTTGTTGTCGAAAGCCATCATCAGTTAACGGGGTGCGGGCTAGACCAATGATCGAAAATGGCTTTGGCAGTAGATCTTTAAGAAATAAATCATAAATGGCAGGTACAATCTTACGCTGAGCCAAATCACCAGATGCACCAAAGATACAAATAACTGTTGGATCGATGTCTAAATCACCTAACATGCTCTCAACTCCTTGTCTTCTATGGTTTTTTTCTTGGTCAATGCAAGCTTATTTTTTCTATACTATCAGACGATGCCAAGCCACTTCCAATAGGTAGCGCCTAGGAATAAGATCAGAAGGTAAGCGATGATCGTTAACGGGATACCGGTTCTAATAAAATCTTTAACTTCAAAGGTATCAGTTCCATAAGCAATCATATTTTGTGGCGCATTCACGGGGAGAATAAAGCCAAAGCTAACCACATATTGTAGTACCATGGTCATACCAATAACGTTGATCCCCTGAGTTTCTACGCTTTGGAGAATACTGATAATGATGGGAATCATCGCGGCAGCCAGTGCAGTAGCACTGGCAAATCCCAGATGGATGACAATTAAGAAGGCTGATAATACTGCGAGAATCATAAGTGCCGGCATGGTTTGGAGTCCAAATATCGATACTATAATTGTCGCCAACCACGTTGCAGCCTTGGTAGACAAAATTGCCGATCCCAAACTAATGCCAACACCAAATAGAATGACAGTTCCCCAAGGAATTTTGGGTTGTGCGTCTTTCCAAGTCATCACCCCGATACCTGGCAGCAGCAGTAAGGCAATAGCCGCAATGGTGGTCGAAGAAGTATCAAAAGGATGAACAATCTTTTCTGTGGCCCAGAAAAAGAGCAGGATAAGGGATATACATAGCAGTTTTTTCTCGTCTGAGCGCATAGGTCCAAGATCTGCCATTGCTCGAACAATGGCTTCTTTGCCGCCGACTATTTCATCGACTTCCGGTGGCATTAATTTCAGTAACAGATAATATAAAACAATGGACATGATGATTGCATAAGGGGCTGCCGCAATAAACCAGTCCATCCAGGTAATTGTTTTGCCGAGCATCTTTTCAATAAAGCCCAATGCAATCATATTTTGTGCTGCTGCGGTTTTAATACCTACATTCCAGATGCTATCCGCCTGAGCGGTAGCGATCATCATAAGTGCCGCAAAACGACTTTTGTGTTTGACACCAAAAGCTGCGATAATACCCATTACAATCGGCACCATGCAAGATACCCGGGCGGTAGTGCTGGGTACAAAGAAGCTTAAGATAAAGCCGACTAAAATAACCCCAGCAAGTACTCTGTTGGTACGGGCGCCTACTTTGGACAACACTACCAGGGCAATCCGTTTATCAAGTCCAGTATGAGTCATAGCCGCAGCCAAGAATAAGGCACCACCAACTAATGCCAGTGCGGTATTACTAAAGCCGCCAAGGGCTAATGTCAATGCTTTCGAGGTACCAAGAATTTCCGTAGGCTTGGCTGCATCTGGTGAAATTCCCAGCAGAAAGGCCATCAGTGCCATAATGACAGCGGCACTAACTGGATAGGAAATTGCTTCCGTCATCCAAACGATAACGGAAAATACTAGTATGCCCAGCATACGATGCCCGGCAACGGGTAGTCCTACAGGGGTGGGAATTGCGATGATCGCAAATAATGTGAGCAAAGCGATAACTAATCCATAGCGTTTTACGAAGGGCTCGTTACTGGACAACGGCACTACTGTCACAGCCTTCTCCATTTGTTATTCCTCCCCTTATGTTGTTAACTTTGATTGGTATTTATTATTATGACATTATTAATTATTATAACACTAATAATTAGCCTTATTTTACCGCGGCAGTGGCGGGAAAAGAGTATGCATAATTAATGTCCTTTACGTAAGTCACCTGCTTTAAAATTGGCTTCCAAATGTGTAATAATATCACTATACATGTCTATATCTTGTTTAGGAAAATACATTTCAAGGGAATTCGTACTTCCTTTACCACCCAACGTCTTATGATAATAAGCTCGACCGTTTTCCTCCCATGAAACTACATACCAAGTATCGCCAGCTGTATGATATCCTATATTCTTCCCCTTTTCCGCTACCATACGCTGATATTCTTTCTGCATACTATCTTTCGAATTATCTTTTCCATTGTCTTTCCCACCATAATTAGAACCATACATCATTAACTTCGCCTGCCCATCGGGAGAAACAAACTGCATACCATCCCCATTTTGTGGTTCATTCCCAGGTTGAAAGTCCTTAGGATAATCACCAGTAAATCCATAACGAGCATTCATATATTGCTTGTATTGTATTATTTTCTTGGCATTGTCTACCTGAGGACTCTGCTCCATCTTGGTGGTAGTATCTACAGTTGGCTGCACTGTTGCTGGAATCTGTGTTGAAACCTCTGGCTGCGACTGCCCCAAAGGCATTGCAATATACCCTATAACAGCTAGGAAGATTGCCATTAAGACACCCACTGTTTTTTTTGAAAATTTCCCTCGATGGTTCATCCATGCCAATGCTAGCACTGCTACGCTCTCACCTTGCTTTTCTTGTAACTTAACAGTTTTTGAATCTTTAAGCCGACCATGATCTTGCTGTGAATAGAGAACTTGCTGAGAATTTTGTAATAATAAGCTTTGAAAATCTTCAATAGATTGGGGACGCTCAGCACCTTGTAAGGATAAGCCCTCTATAATAGCGGCGCACACGGCTGATGATACATTATTGGATAGGCTCGTAATACCTTCTAATGGTTCCCCATTGATTCGCTCTAGAGCATCAGTAGGCACTTGTCCTGTCAACATATAATACATCGTTGCCGCACAGCCATAGATATCTGTCCACGGACCTTGGCACCCCTTGCGAGAATATTGCTCAGTCGGTGCAAAACCGGGCGTCATAATCACCGATAGACTTTTGCTTTTTTCACCTAAGGCTTGCCGGGCATTACCAAAATCAAGTAAGATCGGCCGCCCACTTTGGGTTAAATAAATATTTTGCGGTTTTATATCTCTGTGTAAAATGCCATGACAATGCACTTCACGTAAGCCATCTAAAATTGGCATCATAATATCAATAACAGCCTGCTCTGATAAATTACCACCCTTAGCAATCATATATTCATTTAAATTAACGCCCTGATAATAATGCATTACCAAATAGGCCGTATTGTTATCTTCAAAAAAATCAATGACCCGTACAATGTTGGCATGATCAAATTTCGCCAGCATACGAGCTTCACTTAAAAATTGCTCCAGACCATAGCGGAATGCCCCGGTATCTTCTTGGGAATGAGCACTCAAAGACAAGCTGTCTGCACTCCGCGCTACCATCTCACGCGGCAAATATTCCTTAATTGCTACTAATGTTTCTAATGACTGATTAAAACCCAGATATGTAATGCCAAAGCCACCTGGCTTGCCAAGTACACGTCCAATGATATAGCGTTTTTGTAACATTGTTCCTTCTGGCAACAACAACCTACCACTATCTGCTATCGACTTGTACCCACAATGAGGACAATGACCACCTGTTGTATTCTCCTTAAAACATCCAAAGCATTTTACCATTACCGACCTCCACTTATTCTAGATCCCATGTTACCTATACCCCAATTACAGTATAGTTATCAAATTCCGTTACCAACAACGCTTTTCCTGCCATCATTGCATATATATTAAAATAATTACAGATAATTGACCCTTAGGAAATCTCCTAAGGGTCAATTCTTTGTAATATAGCTTAAACTTATAACATGCTCTTTAAAAATGCCTGTGTGCGAACCTGTATAGGATTGTTAAATAGTTGCTCAGGTGTTCCTTCTTCAACGATTTCGCCATAATCCATAAAAATAACACGCTGGGCTACTTCCCGGGCAAAAGCCATTTCATGAGTTACCACCAGCATTGTCATGTGTTCCTGGGCAAGTTGACGCATGGCTTTCAATACTTCGCCTGTAAGCTCAGGGTCTAGTGCTGATGTGGGTTCATCAAAGAGCATAATATCAGGCTTCATCGCCAAAGCTCTCGCAATGGCAACCCGTTGCTTTTGTCCTCCCGACAATCTTGATGGATAACTATCTTTTTTTTCAAATAAGCCGACCTTCTTTAGCAGCTCTTCTGCCTCAGGAATAATAACTTCTTTCTTTATCCCCTTAACGACCATCGGTGCTTCAACAATATTATCAATTACCGTCATGTGGGGAAACAGATTAAACTGCTGAAATACCATACCCATCTTATAACAAATTTCCCGGGCCTTATCCTCACGAACATACTGACACCGCCCATCTGCGCCTTCAGTGGCCAAAATTTCATCCTCGATTTCAATGGTTCCCTGATCGATGGTTTCTAATCGATTTAAACATCTAAGCAGCGTACTTTTACCTGAACCAGAAGGTCCGATAATGGCAACAACTTCTCCTTGAGTAACTTCCAGGCTAATACCTTTCAGTACTTTAAGGCTATTAAAACTTTTGTATATATTTTTCAAACGTATCATGTTCATACAAATTCACTCCTACTCATCATATGCTGCATAGCGCTGCTCAAGTTTTTTAAACATCCATGTCAGTACCAATGTCATTGCCAAATAGCATACACCAGCAATAACAAACGGTGTCATATCAAATTCTCGTTGTACAATCGTTCTAGCTGTTCTAAGTAAATCATTCATAGCAAGAACATAGATGAGAGATGTATCTTTCACAAGTGTGATCGTTTCATTACTAATCGGCGGCAATACGCGCTTAATCATCTGCGGCAGTATAATTCTCCTCATTGTCTGCACATAAGTCATACCGAGTACCTTACTCGCTTCATATTGTCCCCGTTCAATAGATTGAATTCCACCACGGAAAATTTCCGCAAAATAGGCGGCATAGTTCATTACAAAGGCCAGAATTGCTGCCGAAAAATCGGGTAGCTTTATACCAATATATGGTATGAGTGGCAATGCATAGTATACAAATAAAAGTTGCAGCATGAGCGGCGTTCCCCGCATGAGCCATATATAGGTCTCTACTAGAAAACTTAAGGGTCTAAATTTTGACATACGAGCCAATGATAGAATTAGACCCAAAGGTACTGAGAGTACTAACGTGATAAAAAACATTTGTAGTGTAACATTGGCGCCGTCCATCATGGGCCCCATCATTGCCAGTATTTTCTCCATTGATCTTCTCCTCTATGCTAAAATAATAAAGAAAACTTGGCTTGCGCCAAGCCTTAGTTGCCCTTACTTGTAATCAAAAAAGTGTTATACTTTCTGATTACGTAAAGAAGACTTGGCTTGTGCCAAGTCCTCATACGCAGGCAGAAGTATGCTCTAGTGCTAACGCATCGAGCAAAGCGATACATTGCCCTCAACAACCTGTGCCCGCTTTTCTGATTATTGTTTAATTATATCTTTACTTAATTAGATCTGCACCAAACCATTGTTTTGATATTTTAGCAGAAGTTCCATCTTTCTTCATTTCATCAAGTACTTTCTGCACTTGATCGCGCAGTTCTTTATCTTCTTTACGGAAGCCGATACCCAATACTCCCACCTCGCCAACAGCTTTATCTAAGACGACAAAGGTATCTGGGTTCTTAGATATAAAATATCTGCCAAAAATTTCATCGGTTATGACTGCATCTACGCGACCAGTTTGAAGATCCATGAAAGCGGCTATACAATCGTCATACTTTCTTACTTCTTTAAAGGAGGCCTTCATTTCTTTGTTCGCTTCAACAATTTCATCAGCCGTGCTAGAGTTTTGAATACCAACTACTTTTCCTTTTAAATCATCAAGAGTTTTAGCGCTAGATCCTTTAGGAAGAAAAATTAATTGTTTGCCATCCATATATGGATCACTAAATAATATATTTTCCTTACGTTGCTCAGTGATATTCATACCATTCCATAGGGCATCAATACGTTTACCATTGAGTTCAGCTTCTTTACTACCCCAATCAATAGGTTTAAATTCAACTTCCATACCTAGCCTTTTGCCAGCTTCCCTAGCCATGTCTATATCAAAACCAACTATATTATTCTTTTCATCGCGAAATCCCATCGGAGGAAAACTATCATCTAACCCTATTATAATTTTTTTCTGTACTGGAGCTTTCGTAGTAGTAGTGCTACATCCTGTTAAAACTAGACCAGCCATCATCAGTAACAATACCAATGAAACGATTCTTTTCATGTGTAAGTCCTCCACTCAAATATAATTTATACTTATGTCCATATTGTACTTTAGTATGCTAAATTTGAAAAGCATTAAATTAGTGCATTTATACCCTTTAAAATTATTTTTCTTGAGATATCTCTGCCAAGATCCCTCTCTCACCCTTTCATCATACAAAATAACAGAATTGGAAATACGATCAACAGAAACAGTACCGTAGTAACAACGAAAGATGCGGTAGCAATATGAATATTAAGATTATGGATTTTCACTGCAATAACCGCATTAATGGCAGTTGGCGTACTGGCAAGAATCACGATTGTATTGATTATGATTGGATCAGTGAAGACAAAGCTCGCAATGATATAGCTAATCAGTGGCGTAATGATAAATTTTATTGGTATCAAATCAAAGGTGCTGGAATAGTAGCGCCTAATTGCCGAAAAATCCGTTACATGTCCAACGGGAATCAGTGCTGTCCAGGCCGCGATGTGAACTAGGGGAGTAAATAATTCTCCTAATATCCCTGGGCGCGGCACATCTAAACAATAAAGCATAAGTCCAACGATCAATCCTGCTACTGGCAACTGGTTACGGTTCCAAAGCAAAGTACCAATCGATATCTTGCTTTTTCCAGTACCTTGTTCACTGGAGTAGTAATACTGAGCCAATGGATAACAAACTAAAAAAGTCACTGCCGTCTGCATTAAACCAACCAATTGCGTATAAGCGAAACCTGTTTCACCATATAATATAAATGCACACAATCCACCTAATGTGCCAATATTAGATAACATCGCCGACAAAATATAACTTCCCGTGTCGAGAGGGCTGTCGTATTTATTTTTTGAAATGAGGTATGCAGCAAGTCCAGGCATGAAACAAAGTAGTCCACCAAATACAGGTAACCACATCAACTCCCAAGTGAGCGGCAACACCCAAAAACTTAATATCGATAGTACTGGACAAAGTAGCAATATATTATAGCTAATCATTTTATCAAAAAAGCCTTCGCTAAACTGCTGTTTGCCACGCAGTAAATATCCAATAGTCAATGGAAATAGTAAATCAATAATGAAATAAGCCAATTTCATCTTTATGTCCAAAAAAATCACCTACTCGCCATGTTAAAATGTGCGCGTCACAAAAAAAAGTAACATATTTGTTTTTGTAAGCCCTCCATCAATATACCTCCTTTTGTGATATTTTGCTACAAAAAATTTAAACGTTGGCATATGTTTTTTTTATTAATTTCCATTTTTTTCTTTCATTAGTATACTTGCTGTAGAAAACGCAAATGAATAAAAACCTACTAATTTTGCCACTTAGTAGGTTTTTATTCATTTACGTTCTTATAATGACTACTGTTCCTATGGGAATAAGACGCGCCAATTGTAATACATCAGAATTATACATACGAATACAACCATGTGACACTTGCTGACCAATGGATCCAGGATTATTAGTTCCATGGATTCCATAGTGCGCCTGGCTGAGCCCCATCCACATTACTCCAAATGGTCCACCGGGATTTAATATCTTACTCACAATATAGTATCTACCAGTAGGAGTAGGAGTAAATATCTTACCAACACCAATAGGATATGCATTTATAATACTGCCATCCCTCAAGAGATAAAGTTGCCTGTCAGATAAATCAACAATAATGGAATAGACCATCAAAATCACCTCTACTACATCATATTAAGGCAGTAGATAAAGTGCGTCTTGCAATAAAATAATACGTCCACACCTAAGGCATCTTCAAGAAATAACGAGTCATCTTCTGGTCTATTTTGTGATATGCTTCATAACCTCAGCCCATGCATTGCCCACTATGAGCGGGTTATGGTTATTACCTAGCCAATATTTTGCACCATTACTAATTCATATAATTGATTTATTACTTCATCCAGCATCTGACTAACCATTAAAACCTCTGGATGTGATATTCCTTTCTCCAGTGCCAGTACGTGCATTTGTTGCCGTAAACACTCGATCTTGCAATATAAATTTTCCACGACAAATCCCTTTCTATCTTCCCATTTATTTCACGTATTACCCATTATATGTATAATTAAATGCGAAATTTGTTGAACTAGCGCTCTAAAATAAAAAAATTTTCCGCCTGTCCAAAGGTAGACGGAAAAAGAGAAAATTCATTTTCTCTTTTGTGCAGCAGGTGCTACGCGAAATATCCGTATAACCCACAGAAGTATAAGAGCTCCTACAGTACTTGAAATGATCGATCCTATTGTACCAAACGCGGAGATACCCATAAGGTTAAATAAATAGCCACCGATGAAAGACCCTACAACGCCTGTTGCTAGATCGCCCCAGAGACCAAAACCCCCACCGCGTGAAATCATACCAGCTAGCCAGCCGGAGACCAATCCAATTAATAAAAACCAAAGCATTTTTATATCGCCTCCTTTTCGATAATAGTATCTCCATTAAACTGTTTTTAATCTCGCATAAAATAAAAAAGCAGACTACCAACTTGATTTGGCAGTCTGTTTTTTATTGGATTATAGGCATAACTATGTAGCTGTTAGAATTCTTACGCGCGCAAAGTAAATATGCTAATTTCCGGTGGACAATTAATACGGAAGGGAAACCAATGCCCTGCGCCTCTACTCACATAACCATAAACACCATTTTCCTGATAAAGACCGCGCATGTAGGTATATGAGGACTGGAGCGATTTACCCCCGATAGCAATTTGCCCACCATGAGTGTGACCAGCCAAGGTGAGAGGGATTTGGGTGGTAAATCCGTCAAAAAGAAAATCTGGATGGTGAGCCATCAGCACTTTGAAAGCATCGGGTGGAATGTTTTGACTGGCTTTCGCAAAATATTCTTGACGTTTACTAGTGCTTACATTAATACCACGCTGCCCAGCACTGGCCCATGGATAGTCAACTCCCATAAGATAGAATGGTCGTTCTCCGGGCACAATCAAAGTGCTTTCATTGTTAAGAACCACGAGCCGACTCTTATGCAATTCGGCCCGAATTAGCTCAATGTTGCGAAAGTATTCATGATTCCCATAACAAAAATAAATACCATGGGGAATGAGTGGGCAAAGCTCATTCATCCGATCGATAGCAGGCTTTAACAAATCAAGATCATCAACAAAGTCTCCAGTAATGACTACCAGATCAGGTTTTTCTTGGACAAGCAATGTAATAACTGTATCTAATTTTGCTAAATCAAAATACGGACCTAAATGGGTATCACTAATCTGACCAATTTTGAATCCGTTAAGGCCCGGTGGTAACGTGGGAACGACAATTGAGTGGCGCTCTACAATCATCTCAGATTGTGCCTCATAAATTCCTCTAGTACTAAGGCCAAAAGCAAGGAGAGGAGTAACAGCTAGGGTATTATGTAAAAATTCTCGGCGCGTCATTGCCAAAGTCATTGAATTAATTTCTTGCGTGTCGGTCTTTGTGTTTTTTTTAATCAGACGATGTGCAACATATAGGAAGGGTTGGAAAATGAGAAGTAGCAGCTGACCGACTAACCAGGCTAAAGCACCATAAACTAAAAGCAGGTAGACTTCCTGAGCAGGAACGGCAAATAGTGGCCGTGTTGACCAACCATATCCGATCACTATCATTGTGATTATGCTAAAAACCAGGTAAACAAATCTCACAACCGGAGTACGGTATGAATGAAACAATCGAGATAGTAACCGATAATTCAACCAGCTGATAAAGGCTATGAAAACCAATGTGATGAGAACAGAGTAAATGGATCCCATGAATACCTCCTCAATTTGTCACCGTTTCGTTATTTTTTTAAAATACTAATCAAGCCGCCAGTTCCCTGCAACATCGATCACAAGCTTGCGCTTGTGATAATCTACCAACGTGCTACGATGGCCAACACTAATAATAGCTGTATTCTTAAGTTCACCCACTAGTTTATACAGTTCTCTTTCTGTATATTCATCAATGGCTGAAGTTGCTTCATCAAGGAATAACCAGTTTGGCTCTTGAAGGATGGCCCTGACGAAAGCTATTTTCTGTTGTTCTCCTAATGAGAGAATATGAGACCAATCCTCTATATTGTCCAATTTATCAACAAGTTCGCCTAGCTTGCAAAGCTTCATAATACTGCGAATGTAATCGTCTGCTTTAAAGCCTAATTTGTAAGGATATAACATACAATCTCGTAGTGTACCAAGAGGTAGATAGGACTTTTGTGGTAAGAATAACAGACTTTGTCCATTTGGAATCGTGATGGAACCTTGTCCAAATGGCCAGATACCAGCTAATGTTCGCATAAGCGTACTTTTACCACAACCAGATGGTCCGATCATTAATAAAGAATCGCCTTGACTTATTGTTAAGTTTAGATTCTTTAATAATAGCTCTCCATTCGGTAGATTAATGGATAACTGAGATACATCAATAGATGATTTATCGCTATGGTTTACTTGAATAGATACTTCTTCAGAGATGCTCTTCGCCATCTTTATACTATTTTCAAAACCAATCAAACGCTGAATGACCGCCTGCCATTCAGCGAATAAAGAGTAACTTTCTACAAAAAAAGATAAGGCATCCTGCACTCGTCCAAAAGCCGATGATGTCTGAATAAGACCACCTAATGGTATTTCCTTGCTGAAATAGCGCGGCGCTGCAACAATAAGGGGAAAGATAATGGCGATTTGTCCATAGCCCGATGTAAACCACGTTAGTTTCTTCTGCCTTAGCATGAGTTGGCGAAAATTGGTAACCACCATGTGAAAGCGGTTCAATAAATTATGCTGTTCTTGTTTTTCGCCGCCATACAGAGCGATACTCTCACTATTTTCTCTTAGACGCACTAAACTAAACCGGAAGTCAGCTTCATAACGTTGCTGGCTAAAATTAAGCCCGACAAGGGGATGACCAATTTTAGTTGTCAGCCATGTGCCAACAGCAGCATAAATAATAGCAATCCACACCATATAACCAGGAATGGCTATTTCATTGTCCCCAATAGGTATAGAAAAAGAGCCAGAAAGGTTCCATAATATAACCACAAAAGAACATAACGTGACAGTCGCTTTTAGGAGGCCAAGAGAAAGTCGCAAGGCTAAATTAACGAATGACCTTACATCCTCGCTAATTCGTTGGTCAGGGTTATCAGTGCTATTATCTAAGAGTTGCATCTGATAATAAGATCTTTGATGCAGCCAGCTTTGCAGATATTGCTGGGTAAGCCAACGACGCCATTTAATTTCAAGTAATTGTTGCATATAAAGTTCATAAACGGCAACAATTATATAACAAGTTGCTAGTATGGAAAAAGTTCCTATAGCACTGATAAAACCATCTTTATCATAATTCTGCAACGTATTATAAAATGTATTGTTCCATTCATTCAGCAATACGAGTATGTAGACATGTCCTAGATTTAGACTCACAATTACACCTAGCAGTAATCCAGCTCGCCATTTTTCTTCTGAAACCCAGTAACCCCTAGTAATCTGCCACAGCCCTTGAATAAAATCCGGGTTAGTTATTTTCATCATCATGAGTCCTTTCATTACTAATTAATAATTCGTCATTGAAATTGCTCTTTACCCTTTCTCATTTTCTAGAAATCTTAGGAAATTCCTCTTATTGATACAATAAAAAAAATCCGCCTAAAACTTTTCGTCTTAAGCGAATTTTTAGGAGCGAATAAGGCTCTAGGTAGACCTAAATCTGTTTCATTGTACCAGTTTTGATGAATCTAGTATGCCATGAAAGGGCTTCTAATAAGATATGTGGTGTCTGTGCGTACTTAGTGGCTTTTTCAGCTCTTTCTAGGTAATCCATTAGCATTGGCTTATAATCCGGATGAGCACAATTTTCTATAATAACTCGCGCCCGTTCTTTCGGACTGAGTCCACGGATATCAGCAACACCCAGTTCTGTAACAAAGATATCAACATCATGTTCACTATGATCGTGATGGGAGACCATGGGCACAATGGTGGAAATAGCACCGTCTTTAGCAGTTGATGTACTAAAGAAACATGTTAAATAAGCATTACGGGCAAAATCTCCTGCACCACCAATCCCATTCATCATTTTAGTCCCCATAATATGAGTGGAATTTACATGACCATAAATATCAAATTCAATGGCAGTGTTCATAGCAATCACACCAATGCGTCTCGCAACTTCAGGATTATTAGAAATTTCTTGCGGACGGAGCATCATGATTTTACGATAGATATCAAGATTGGCATAAAAGCGTTTAAGCCCTGCAGGTGATGGCGTAATTGAGCAACCTGAAGCAAACTTAAGTTTACCAGCATCAGCTAAATCAAGCATACTATCCTGAATCACTTCAGTATATACTTCTAGGTCAGTAAATTCAGAGTCAACAAACCCACCCATTACTGCATTAGCAACTGAACCTACGCCAGATTGCAGTGGCAATAAACCTGCTGGTATACGACCTGCTTTAATATCAGATTTAAGGAACTCGATAAAGTGAGCACTCATAGCTCGTGCGTCATCGTCAATGGGCGCCAAGTCACGAACATCATCGGGGATATCACAAGGAACAATATATGTTATTTTATCAAAACCACAAGGAATATAGGGTGTACCAATACGATCATCAACCTTCGAGATTAATATCGGTTGACGATGAGGTGGATCAAGGGGAACATATGAATCATGCATACCTTCAAGAGCTAAAGGCTGACTTGTATTGATTTCAACAATCACAATATCGGCACTTTGTACAAAGGATGCCGAATTACCCATTGAAGTAGTCGGAATAATATGTCCTTCTTCCGTAATAGCACACGCTTCAATGATCGCTACATCAACTTTGCCACCCAGAAATCCATATCTAGACATTTGCGCAGTGTGGCTTAAGTGCAAATCACAATACTTAATGCCACCAGAATTAAGAGACTTACGTACTTCGTTGTTGGTTTGATATGGCAGACGTCTATTAATACCATCTACCGCTGCGAGCGCCCCATCTAATTCTTTACCAACTGATGCACCAGTCCAAAGGTTAATTTGAAAATGTTTTTTTTTGATTATTTCAGCTAAGGCCAATGGTACAGCTTTCGGATACCCAGCTGGTGTAAACCCACTCGTTGCAACATTCATTCCTGGCTTAATGACTGCCGCTGCTTTCTCTGCACTCACAATTTTAGCATGAAGCGCTACGGAGCGCACACGATCTTTGATATCAATCATTTTATAATCCCCCCCTTCGATTTTTCCAGTAAGTGCGTTTTAAACCGACCTCACGGCCGGTTTAAATTCTGATATTATAATCGTTTTATGTTAGTCTGATAATCCCAAAAGATCACATCACAACTGTCCTTATTATAAATACCTTTGAACATAATTATTCATATAATTTGCACCCCGATATTTATAAATAAGTTTACCGACGCATCCACTCATCATCACTCTATTGTTGCCAACAAATCAGCTTTCAATATTTTCTTACCATCCCCTTGAGGAATTTGTATCCCTTGAAACACTGCATAGTTAATTTTTACGCCATCGTCTAGGTCAAGGCTGATTTTCTGGTTGGCGACATGGGCAATAACTTGGTCGTATTGATAACATTCCATGAGCTGTTTTTGTAATTTTTCTTTTTTCTTTTTAGCAACCACTTTTTCTCGTGGGGAAATATCGCCATTAAGGATCATATTCAGGCCAATTGATTCTGCTTCATATTTGCGTTGCAAGATATGGAGATAATCGGTACGCACTTTCGCTACGATGCTATGGTCATAGCGATGCATATAGATAAGTGCTTTAAATCCATCATTTTTCCCTGAGTCAAATAGCCAATAGATGGGCCGTTTTTGATAAGTCTGTACATGATCTTTGTAAAATTCTTTTAGGAAATACCGTCGAATGGCTTGGCGAGAGGTTTCAGTGGCTTTTTTCTTTACTGTTTCAGCAATATAGTCTAGATTTCCTTCGAGTGTCTCTTGGCCAAAGGTAACGCTGACAAAATTAGTAAAATAGCTCACAATATCGTCTTGGAAATATTCATTATCAGTTAAGGGTAGAATATTATCGGTACTGGTGGCAAAGGTTTGATAACGACTGGCATCAAACTGGCCACCGGCATAAATAAGGCCAGCTTCATCAAGACAATAGCGACCAAACATACAGCCAACTGCGTAGGAAATGAAAGATTTTATATCTCGTACTCTATCAGCTTTGCAGATGGTTACATCTTTTTCAGCGACTTCAGGGGTGAGTTCATCTTGTAATTCATAGCTGTTGATGCAAATGCGGTTGAGTTCTTCTTCGTTGGCTTTAAGTTGATAAAATTTTTCATTTGTGAAATCAGTCAGTCTCTTAAAAGCTGTTTGTATTTTAATAGGACATCCATGGTTTTCTTGGCTAGCATAGAGAAGTAAGGGGTGTTTTATAAAATCCCAGGATGTTTCAAAGGAGTCCCAATCGATTTTAGAAAAATGAATGCATTGATCAACAAGCCCATTGATGATCTTAGACTGTTCATCAGATGGAAAAATGATTGGAACTTTCTTAATATCCCCCACCTGATAATGCATCGTTTCGTTGATTTGTTCAAGTAAGCAGCCATCAGCTTTTGAATTCAGTAAGGCTTGAATTATTTTCAATTTTTCGATTTCATCGGCAGCAACAAAACATCCTTCGCAATCAAAAATAGTTCCTAAACTTTGAACTCGTACTGAAATACTTCCACTCGTTGTCCTTGACCAAGTAATTCCTGCTTTAAAATAATAATCTGTATTTTGCGGTCGTGAACGAACCTTTCCTAGCTCGTCCTTATTATTTCGGATTTCGAAACCATCATTTGCCCAATTAACGATATACTCATTATTACCATACCATTTGCGAAACCCTCCGCCTTTGTTATAAGGAAACCATTTCCGACCACTTTTTTCTGCACACTCTCTATCCTTATAGCCAAAGCCTACCTTAATTATGGCTACTTCATGCCACAATCGCAAAAACCTATCATTATCGGCTGTTGCCAAACCTTGCCGCGGCGACACGATTTCCCCCAACGGCGCTGCATCTTTAAAAATCTGCCGCACACGCTCACTTGCCAAATAGGCAATAGGAGAGCCAGGAATTAAATCAAAATCTTTTTGCTGGACTACATATTTAAATTTACCTGCTAGAAATCCAACTTTTTTTTCTTTAGCGACTAATAGATCTGTCAAACGGTGATAATTGCCATAATAGTTGGCTAACTGATTATTTTTCATTACATAAGCGACTGTTTGAACCACTTCACCGCCAATTTCTTCAAACGCCCTTGCTCCTAAATGTACCATCGATACAAAAGTTATATTTTGTAATAATATTTTACGCAATTTTTCATAGCTACTCAGAAACATCCATGAATGCTGATTAATGATTGCTGTTAATCCATTGACTTTCGTCATATCTAAGGTTTTTTCGATAAATACCGCAAATAAATCACTCTTAGCATTCGGAAATTTTCTAGAAACAAACTTGCTTAATTTTTCATTCATTCCCTTAGCGCCCATATAGGGCGGATTCGTACACACTACATCATACTTTTGACTCATGATCCGCCCTTGCTGTATAAGCACAGGCATGACTTGCAGGATAACCTCACGATGAGGTGCTAAAAAAACATCCAGCACTATTTTCTGATTACGAATATGATCCACTACTTGCTCGATACCCTCAAAATCAATGTGCAGCATTTCAATCATCGAGCCATAATTCTTGGCATCATAAAATACATCAATCAAATACTCCACATCTGAGCGCAGTTTTGCTGACCATAGATCCCCAGCAGCTAGACAGGCAAAGATATCCAAAACCTGGTCTTTGGGAAGGACATTGCTTTCTTGTATCCCGCACAAATTATGTACAAGTTCCCCTCTGAATAGTCGTCTATTATAACTTCTAGCTTTCATCATAACGGCAAAATAAGCCAGCTGTGATGCTCGTTCGTCAATGTCTAAACCATAGAGATTTTTTTCAATGATAAACTTAGGTATCTCCCTTTCTGGATAACCAGCACTTGCATAAATGTCATACAATACATCAAAAGCATATACCAGAATATGACCTGAACCCATACAAGGGTCTAGCACTCTCAATTCTTCAGGGCTAAGATTCGGGTTTTTCAGCTTTGCTAATTGTTCCAATACTTTTGGCTGCTGCGGGGCTTGTTCCAAATAATATTTCCATTTAGACTGCAGCTGTGCGTTTGGATGTGATTCTAGCCATTGTCGTCCTAGTGAGTTTTCCACCATGTACTTTACAATCCAGTCAGGGGTAAACAGTTGGGTGGCTGCGGGAATATTTTCTTTAGTAATCTTTTTATTTTTCTTCAAATCAGCAAATACTTCCGCTTTCTTTTGGGAAATATAATACTGATACAGCCAGCCGATGATTTCTACTTGCTTTTTCCAATCATCTTCGGCAATCATCGCCACCAAATCACGAATAACAGACCCTTCCCCCAACAGGTTATCTGGGAGTAGCAATTCTGTATAATCGGCAATTTGTTCAAATACCATTGGCATCATGTCCCCCAGCTTGTTACACTGTTTGACCAGAATATATTTAAATAATTCATTTGTATTTTGTGCATCTTGCAAACGATAGACCACTGCCAACTCTTCAGAGTTTAGACCTAAGTCCACATTTAGAACCTCACCCACCACATCTGGCTCCATTTTGCCTGGTTTTATAGAAGATAGCACCCGCACGCCAATAGGCAAATACTCATTGACTTCCATGAAACGAATCGCAATCAGACGATTAAACCAGGTGTAGGTCACGTCTTCAATGATTTGTAATAAGCCTTTTTCGTGGACGAGTTGGACAAGTTCTTGCCGTTGCTTGATTTCATATTTTTTGAAAAGCTTGCCGTTCATGAGAAAGCCATCTTTAAACATTTCGGGTTCTTGAATATTATGTAGGGTAATGCCTAGTGCAAAGGCTTTCTGAGTAATTTGATCCAGCAACTTGATTCGAGCGTTCACCGCGAAACTCTTGATGGTCGACTTATTCATTGGAAAAATCCTCCTAAAAAAATCGAGACGCAAATTAGAAAAATGTTTAGCTAGATTAATTTCATGCACAGGGTTACATCTTTCACCGATCTGCTGGAAACCTAAGACCAATCTGTTGTCTGCTGTTATCCATAATTTCCATAACATCCAAAGAGAGCTGCAGTGAATTAATAGTTGACTCTATCTTACTATTTTTTATTAAATTAATAAATTCTCTCACTTCATAATACATGGAATGATTAACTTGTTCTTGCTGGATATTTTCACAAGAACCATCTTTATAAATAATTTTTACATTCTCCGGAACTGATATTTTATCAATTATAATAACACCATCTTCACCTTGTATCTCACTAGGAATTGTCGAATGAGTGATTTTAGAATGGGATATGATCACTTCCATCTCTTTATAATGAAGAGTAATACTACCTGCGCCGTCAATTCCAGACTCTAACATAATCGCATTTGCCGAGATTTTCTCTGGCCGTCCAAACAGATAAACGGCTGGACAGATACAGTATATTCCAATATCCATAATGGAGCCATTGGAGAAAGCCGGATTAAAGGCGTTGAGAATTTTTCCAGCCTTGTATTGATCATATCGGGAAGAATACTGACAGTAATTTGAATAAAATTTTCTTACTTTGCCAATTTTATAAAGGTTTTGTTGTATTGCCTGAAAATTGGGCAAAAAAGTAGTCTTAATCGCTTCCATCAATAATACCTGATTTTTTCTAGCAGCTTCCACCATAGCAGATAATTCCTGCCGATTCGATGCAATGGGCTTTTCGCATAACACATGTTTACCATGAGACATACATAACACTGCCTGACTGGCATGAAATGAATTAGGACTGGCTATATATATCGCATCAATAAGGTTGCTTTGTGCCATATCCTCTAAGCTGTTGAATACATTTTCCACTCCATGTTTATTTGCAAATAAGCGACCTTGTTCTTCTGTTCGAGAATAAATGGCCTTTATACAATACTCATCATTTAATCTAGCACTCTTAATAAATTCATCGGTAATCCGACTTGTACCTATTACACCAAAACGAACCATAATTTTCCTCCCTTAGCATAATTTTAAATTTTAGTGAGGAGGGGGCAATTGACCTGCCCCCTCCTCACTGCTAGGTGATTTTTAACAATTCTATATTTCCTTTTATGACAAATTTGCCCAAGCATGCCGGAATCAATATTGTATCTCCAGCGCGTAAGGGTTCTACTATATCTTTGTATATTATTTCACCAATACCTGCTGTTATACAATATATAATAAAATGATCTTCGGTCTTCTCAGTTCTTGCACCCTGAATCTTCAATTTAGCCATCGAGAAATACTGACAGCTAATACTACTATTATTAAAATCACAACTAGATTGCTCTGTAAAATGAATGACTTCAATAGCTTTCTTGACATGTAACTCTCGCTTTTTGCCATCATCACCGACTCGATCGTAATCATATACACGATAGGTGGTATCAGAATTTTGTTGCACCTCATACACCATAACGCCAGCAAACAGCGCATGAACCATACCTGCAGGAACAAACACCATATCTCCTGCCTTCACTGGCACTATTTTCACCATATCTCCTATGGTATTGCTTTCTACAGCCTTGATAAAATCCTCTTTGGTACTATCTTTTCTAAGACCATAGACAATTTGTGCATTTTCTTTGGCATTGAGCACATACCATGCCTCTGTTTTACCAGCTTCACCTGCTACGCGATAAGCATATTCATCCTCAGGATGTACTTGAATGGATAACTTATCATTGGCATCAATAATCTTAATTAACAAGGGGAAATCATTTTCATTAATAAACTTCTGACCCATGAGTCTTTCCTTGTAATCCACCATAATTTCCTGCAGGGTCTTTCCGGTCAAAAATCCATTTGCTACAACGCTAGTGCCATTGCTATGACTCGACAATTCCCAACTTTCCCCGATATGATCACCAGGTAATTCTCTTGCGAAAATCTTCCCTAAGTTATTTCCACCCCAGATACGTTCCTTATAAATGGGTGTAAATTTTATTGGATACACGGCTATGTCCTCCCTATTGTTAAAAACTAAATGGCAGTTAATTTAGCCATTTTTATTTTACCACTTTTGAGCAGGGGTGTATTTGTTTTCTTGGTGAATTATAGGGCAAAACAAAAAAGAGATAGTTGTCATTTATCCAACTATCTCTTCATACTCCCCTGCTAGTATCCAATACTAACGCAGTTGTTTTGCTAAAATAACTTTTAAGCGGTAATTATTATAAAAGTCTCAGAATCACCAGCAGTACTACCGCCCCTGTCGTTGCCATGGCAATTTCACCAATTGTTCCATAGGCACTGAAACCTAAAACGCTAAATAAGTATCCACCGATGAAAGATCCGACTACACCTACGACTAGATCGCCGATAAGGCCAAATCCTCCGCCTTTAACAATATTACCAGCTAACCACCCTGCTATAATCCCAATTAATAAAAACCAAAGCATACTCGTTCCCTCCATTTTTTGATGAACTGAAAAATATATCGGCTTTCTTCAGTTCATCAATTTCAACAAAAACGCTACATTACTTGAAACGAGCTACTGATTCTTCACCTGTTATAGCACAATTGTCTAATGACTGCTCATTTAATTTCTGAAGGAGTTTCTGAAGGAGTTTCTGAAGGAGTCTCTGAAATATTTTTAATGGAATGTAGCACATCACCATCAAAAATAAGCTTCTGATTGCCATAGATCCAAACTGAATCATTTGCTTCAATGCTCAATGGCTTGCCCCAACTAAGACGTACTTGATCTTTAGTCATACCTTCTTCTACATTCCCTGTTTCAATTTGAGTCCACAAATCATGGGATCCACCGAGACTAATTCTTGGATCTTCCATAAACAAAGCATCTTGCCACGGAGGTGTCTGAGTCCAAGATTGAGTTGACATATTGGTCCAACTATAATTTATGGGTAAAATCGCTTTTTCCCCATTCACTGAGACAATCAACCAAATTGGTTCTTGTGTTTGATTGCCTGCATATACGTCAACCACTGTAACTGGACTACCAATGGTAGTAGCCACAGCCTGGGATATTGTCCCTGATAGTTCTCTTAACTTAGGGTAAATCGTTTTTCCTAGAAACTGTTGTCGAGCATTCGTCAGATCAGATGTTAACACCAGACCTGTCACTTGCCCTCGCATGCTACGGCCAAGTAATTTCTCTCCGGTATCATTTACTGTCATATGAACAACATACTCTGACTGATCATAACCAGTTGCAAAAGGTGCTACTTCAGTAACTGTAACTTGTTTGCCAACATGCTGCGCGTAGGGAATGCGAACTGAAGCATCTCCTTGAAATCCCAGTGTTGCTTGATCTTCTGTAAAAATTTCATATCCAGCAGATTGTTTATCAGCAGGCAAAGAAAGGAATGTGAAACTCTGCCCTGTCCATTGTTCGATATTTACATTAGCTGAAGGTGTTGCACTAGCTGCCTGCGCCCCAACTGAATTAGCAGTCCCAAATCCGAGCAGTAAACTCAAAACGAGCAAAATACGTAAGCTAATTATTTTCATTTTTTGTTTCCTCCCCATCTTTAGTTTTTTCTTTATCTTTATGACAAATGTGAATGGTATCTACTTGTCCGCTCTCGACAATTATTCTATTTTCATAGATGAAAATAGAATAATTGTCTTTATAGTGTATTACGGATAATTATTATTGTCAAATAACACTTTAATTTTTCTTCGTAATTAAGATAAGACTTGGCTTACGCCAAGTCTCTTAAGCCTTAGTCGCTCTATGTCGATAGCAGCGCTGAGTAAAATCTATTAGTCGGCTATAAATTCCCCCGTAAAGCGCCAAAATAAGCTACAACATGCAAATTATTGTTTGGACAAGAATGTTTGTAAAACAGTGATCATTCCTTCGTGGCTTGCAATCCAACCAACCAGTCATGACTATCGCGACTCATATTTCGGCCATCGTGAATGAGTGCTTGGAGGGGTGTACTGGTGCGGCTACTTCTCCCATAGCTGGCAAATTTAACAATGTTACCGTTAGCAACAGATTGTAGCGATTGCTCTAAGGTAATATAATAACCACTTTGCTCATCCTTAATTTTATTCTCCTCAATCTCCGTCACCAGCACCCACTGACAACCCGCGAGTTTTGCTTTCTTAAAAACATCTTCCTCTGCTTGTGCTGTAGCAATGACATACCCCGGCAAAGTACGCCGGTACTCATCTTGCAGCGCTTCCTTCATATAAAAAAATTCCTCCTGCAGCTTTGCTGATAAACGGTTTTCAATCGGTGCCACATATATCCTGGGCACACCAGCAACAGGTGCAGTCTGATTCACCAGTTCAGGTATGACCCCAGCCTGTATAGCCTGTTGGCGCTTCTGATAATAGTGCTTGGTCGCTAGATCCAGGTATATAGTCATTTGATGGGGTTCGACGGTCGCATTGTTCGGAACCTGCCAACGGACTTCCTGACCGAACTGCTGATATCCCTTGACCAGTTTTTGCATCACTCCAGTAACTGGGTCGCCTTCAGTTACAATGCGGGTCAAATTCAAGACTGGCTCGAGCTGCTTCCGAAAAGCTTCATTGCCCACTGCCGGTGCACCGAAAGTAATGATTTCTACCTGTTCTGGCCGAACACCCATGCTAATGAGCCTAGCACCGGCCAGCGTCGCCGTAGCTCCTCCCATGCTGTGCCCTACCAGATACAGTTTTCCATCTTTGTGTGCTTGCAGCATATCCATCAATCGTCTCTTGGAAATTTCAGTTCCATCTCGCCCTTCAGCAGCTAAAGCTTGCTGAACATAGCGATTATAACCCTTATGTACTTTAGGATAAGTATTCGCCATGTCCTTGCGCGCGGCATTCGCCACAAACTCATCGGGCGTCTCTCCGGCGAAGTAAACCTTATCCACCAGCAGGTTAGTCCTTACATCTTTCAAGGTTTCAGTCCCCACCACTGCCAATAGATACAAAGGTTGATTACTCGACCGTTGCATTTTCGTGGACAGTAAAAAGCGTACATCATCGTTACTGCTTGTCTTAACATAAGCTTCTGCCTGCCAGTCCTCCTGATCCAGTTCATCCAAGGCAAATCCAGCAACCCGGTCGCTGTACGCAGCCATACAGGCAGTCGCAGCCACATAAAACTTGTGGGCTTGCTCATAATCTTCCAGTTCTCCAGCCTGGGCAGTTACTGGTAATAGCAAGTAAAATACAATAACGACGTTACTAATTATTTTTACAATTTTATCCACATTCATGTCTCCCATTCGACTAACCTATTTAACTTAGTAATCTTATCGATGTTAACCTCTTCATTATATAATGGTCGGAGAAAACTAGCTACCAAAAGCTTCTAATTAAAATACACCTAAATTCGCCATATTAAAATTAGAAAGGTATAGGAAAAACGAAATCATTGTTGAATATTAGAGATAAAGATGATGAAATCTCAAAAAGGAGAACAATACATGATTCATAAAAAATTAGCTGGTTTCCCTAGTGATTTTTTATGGGGCGCAGCCTCAGCTGCCTATCAAGTAGAAGGTGCTTGGAATGAAGATGGCAAAGGTGTTTCAATCTGGGATACTTATGTCAAAATACCTGGCACCACTTTCAAAGGTACTAATGGCAATGTAGCAGTTGACCATTATCACCGCTATAAAGAAGATATTGCTTTAATGGCTGAAATGGGACTGAAAGCCTATCGCTTTTCGATTGCTTGGACTCGCATTTATCCAGCAGGTCGAGGCGAAGTTAATGAAGCGGGCCTACAGTTTTATGATGCTCTAATCGATGAACTGATTAAACATAATATTGAACCTATCATCACGGTCTATCATTGGGATTTGCCACAAGGATTGCAAGATGCCTATGGTGGCTGGGAATCTCGAGAAATTATCGAAGACTTCAATAACTACTGCGTCACCCTCTTTAAAAACTATGGCGACAGAGTAAAATACTGGGTATCTTTGAATGAGCAAAATATGTTTATTCTACATGGTTATCTGAGCGGCATGCATCCACCGAAAGTTGTCGATACCAAGCGAATGTACCAGGCTAACCATATTGCCAACTTAGCGAATGCTAAAATCATCCAATCTTTCAGAAAGTATGTTCCCAAAGGGAAAATTGGCCCAAGCTTTGCTTACGTGCCTTCATATGCATTGACCAGCAAACCAGAAGACGTCTTGGCTAGTGAAAACTCAGAAGAGCTAAATAGTCATTGGTGGATGGACATTTATGCGTGGGGTGAATATCCTAAAGCAACTTGGAACTATCTTGCAAGAGAAGGTCTTGCTCCGACAATTGAAGAAGGCGATATGGAATTATTGAAAGCTGGCACACCTGATTTTATGGGTGTCAACTACTACAGGACGAGCACATACGAGATCAATCCACTTGACGGAACGGGCTTAGGTACAATGAATACCACTGGCACGAAAGGTTCTACGCCCGATACGGGTATTCCTGGTTTATTCAAAACCATCCCAAACCCCCACCTGGAAACGACAGACTGGGATTGGGAAATTGACCCCGTTGGCCTGCGCATTGCTTTACGTAGGATTACCAATCGGTATCGACTGCCAATACTTATTTCAGAAAATGGCTTAGGCGCATTTGACAAATTGGAAAAAAGCGATGTAGTCAATGATGACTATAGGATTGCCTTTATTCGCAGACATCTTGAAGAATGCCAGCAAGCAATCACTGATGGGGTGGATTTATTAGGCTATTGCGTCTGGTCATATACTGACCTGCTCAGCTGGCTGAACGGTTATCAAAAACGTTATGGCCTTGTATACGTCAATCGGGACGAAGATAGCGAGAAAGACATGAGACGTATTAAAAAGGCAAGCTATTTCTGGTACAAGAAAGTAATTGAAACAAACGGTAACCAATTATAATGTTCTTTGTTGTCATAAATTTGTCACATGTATCGCTTATACTTCAGATAAGAAAATAATGGGGGTAAACTATTTTGAACATGAAAAAACGTATAGTTACTGGTTTGTTAATTACGTCCCTGCTCTCCGTGGGAGTTACTTCTGCAGTCCAGGCATTTAGTCTAGGCGATATTCTAAAGGGTGGCGGTATTGCATTCCTTGTTTCAAAGTTTGGCACACCATTAAATAACTTTATCAATACGCTCACTTTTAAACATGGATCAGGTACGGATTTTGCTACTAAAGTCGTGCCGATTATCACCGTTGGGGGTGGTACATATGTGGGAGCGGCCCAAGTCACTGGGGATCAAGATCTCATTGACCGGACCAAGGCGGTCCTTCAGATCGAAGCTGCTTTTGGCGGCAATCAGTTCCAGGTCAAAACCATGATTCCAATCGACAGCATTAATCCGACAAACTTTTCACGGGTTCAGGGCGTTGGCGTGTCAGCGCTAATCGATGTTAGAATCTAAAAAAGCATGTCTGCCACTGACGTGTATCTGTTTAGAACGCTGTCCTCATGAGGCAGAGTTCTTTCTTTAGACTACATACCAGAAAAACCGTTGCAACAGTATATTACTGTTGCAACGGTTTTTCTGGTATGTAGTCATAGAATGATGCCTATACTTTTACTATGCGAACTTTATATCCTCTAATTCACTTACACCATAAGCAATCCTTCTGATATTAATTAGATTCATAGGTCCAATATTATCTGAAGTCGCACTGCCACCAATAGCACCGCAACCCAATGTTAATGCTGGGATGAGATTCGTTGATCCTCCAATACCACCTAGCGCACCTGAAGTGTTAATCAAAAGTCTTGATACTGGCTTTTTCAGTGCGAATTCCCTAATCACTTTTTCATCGTTAGAGTGAAGGATCAAGGTGTGTCCCTTTCCTTCATTCATTAATAGCTCAACACATCTATCACAAGCCTTTTCCCAATTTTCTTCGCAATAAAAACCGAGTATCGGAGTTAATTTTTCTCTGGAATAAGGATTCCATTTTCCCACTGTTGTTTGCTCGGAAAGCAATACCCTGGCTCCCTCTGGAATCGCTAAGCCTACAAGATTTGCTATCGTCTGAACATCTTTTCCAACAATTTGTGGATTCATGGTGCCATTACTTCTTAAAATAAGTTTTCCTACCTGTTCTGATTCTTCCTGATTTAAAAAGTAGGCGCCTTGATTTTCAAATTCTTTAATGATAGCTTCTCTAGAGCAACTTTCGATAACAACTGACTGTTCTGACGCACAGATAACCCCATTATCAAAAGTCTTACTATCAATGATTCTCTTCACTGCAAGCTTAAAATCCGCACTTTTTTCGATAAAAGCTGGTCCATTGCCTGGTCCTACTCCGATCGCAGGCGTACCAGAGCTATAAGCTGCCTTCACCATTGCTTCACCACCAGTTGCAAGAATTAATGAAACATCCTTATGCTTCATTAACTGGTCAGTTCCTTCCATAGAAAGAATGGTCATACAACCAATAATCCCTTCTGGAGCGCCTGCTTCAATTGCAGCTTTATACAAAATTTTTGTGGCTTCTATAATACAGTTTTTAGCTGATGGATGTGGTGAAAATACAATCCCATTTCCCGATTTTAAAGCGATGAGTGATTTATAAATAACAGTCGATGTAGGATTAGTAGATGGAATTAATCCCGCTACAACACCAACTGGAACAGCCACTTCTATTACTTTTTTTTCTTTATCATCCTGTAAAACACCAACAGTTTTATTATCCTTAATATGATTATACACAACTTCACTAGCAAATTTATTTTTAATAATTTTATCTTGCCAATTTCCAAAACCAGTTTCTGCATGGGCCAATTTTGCAAGTTTTTCGGCCTCTTTACTAGCGGCTATCGCCATACTTTCTACGATTTTATTGATTTGCTCTTGTGAAAAGGTTTTATAAATTTCCTGTGCCTTTTTTGCCTTAGCAATAAGATCTCTTGCCTCTTGTATTGATTGTAAATCTTTTGATAATTTTTCCATTTTATGTCCCCCTCAAATTTTACCTAATTTCAAGTTTACCTCGTTGCCCACTAAAACTGGGCATATTCAATTAGTATGTTGAATACTAATAATGGATCATTTACACCCATTAACAGATCGGCTTATAACAGTCTTAAGCCCGCTTTCACATTAAGACGTTTATCCTATCGTACATCCCTCCATTTCATAAAATATGAATCTTGTACTTTGTTAAAGTATCTGTTCAGATCAATATCAGAATTAATGATGTTTTCTGATTTAATAGTAACATTTCGATGCCACCATTAACTAATTCATTTTTAATAAAAATACCGTTATCTTTTAAATAGTCTTATTTGATTGATTCTTTTAAAATTCAGATGAATATCCAAGCCAAAGTAAAAGATCATATATATAACACAGAAATACATGACATTCAAAACGACAGTTCACTCTATATTAGTTAAACAGTTATTAAACATGAAGAGTGTAGCTGATAGAAGAGAAAATATACTTTGACTTAAAATTCAAGAAAAAGTTTATTTCAAATATAGTTGTCCTTGATTGTTCATTTGAGCGTTAAAACAATTACAAGATATGAACAAGAATAAAGCATTAATTCATGGATATCTTGGAATAGCACCTGTACATTTATCGTAACTGATAAGTTCTTTATAACCTGGGATATGTGGATAAAGTGACAAGCATTCCCACACAAAGCATTTCAAAAGAAAGAGGAGTAGATTTTAAATAAGCAATGTACAGGTGCTAATCCAAGATATCCATAAAGTATAACTTTTATACTTTAAAGTATAACTCTTGCACTTTGTTAAAGCATCTGCTAAGATGAATATCATAATTAAAGATATTTGCTGATTAGATACTACCATTTCGATGCCGCGATTAACTAATTCATTTTTTTTAAAAATACCCTTTTCTTTTAAAACAGTTTTATTTGATTGAATTTTTTCAATTTTAGATGAGTATCCAAGCCAAAGTAAAGGACTATATCCCTAGTAAAGAACAAAATAAGACTCCTTTTACATTATGGGAAAGTCTTAGAATGAGGTATCATATGAGTAAATTTAATAGAAAATTAGAATTAATCGATGGATTAGAAACTGATTATTTACGTATTTTATATTATGATTTTAGTAAACCGTACCAAGGCACGTATAAATCCTATGAATATAATCGATTATGTACTATCATTAATGGTGCAAAAAAAGTTAGAGTTAATGACTCTGAATTTTTTACCTATAACGAGAGGGAATTTATCATTCTACCACCGAATTCCAGTATAAATCTGGAAATAAACATTCCCACTAAGGCCTTAGTCGTGGAAATTTTTAACACGTTAATCGATAATATTACTAAAAAAGTTAGTTTTGAATTCGAAACTGATTTTTCTTCTACTACGAATAAAATTTTTTCGGGCACTGAAAAAAGTCCTTTTTTAAATATGATCATTGAAAAAATCCTGCAAACCGCTACCAGCAGTGACAAAAATAGAGAATTTTTAATGGACTTATATGCTCAAGAAATGACTTACAATCTGCTTAAAACCCAATATTTACAAGAAATGCTTGGAAGTCAATCGAACAATTTTACTCAACTTGCTATACAAATGATGAAAAACAATCTTTTGGAAAATATAACAATCGATAAAATAGCACATTCATTCCATATGTCCCCTGCTAATTTTTCAACGAAATTTAAAAACGCGACGGGCTTACCTCCGAATAAATATTTAACAAATTTAAAACTTCTTAATGCCAAAACACAATTAAAAACAAAAAACGTAACTGAAGTCGCTTTTGATTTAGGATACGAAAACATTTCTCACTTCATCCATTTATTTAAAGATAAATTTGGAGCAACACCTAAACAATACGTTTTAAAACAGAATAACTGAAAAATAAAAATGCTTCTCCGTCATTGACAGAGAAGCATTTTTGTCATCTAGACAAGACTATCTAGTTTAATGTTGACAATCCAATAATTTTTATAGCATAATGAAAAAAGTTGCTCACCAAGAATAAGATCAATGACCGTTCACACATGAAATGAATTATGGGGGTAAAAAAATGATTTTCGGACACTTGAATCGATGGGAAAATGAGCATAAAGCATTTTCACCTGTATTACAAAAAGGCCTTGCGTTCTTGACTGATAACAATTTAAAAAAGTTAGCGTTGGGGCGTCATGATATTGATGGGGATAATATGTTTGTCCTAGTATCAGAGTATACGGTAGAGCCCAAAGAAAATAAACGTCCAGAAGCTCACCAAAAATATATTGACATTCAATGTTTAGCATATGGCGAAGAAAAGATTGGGGTTTGTTTATTATCGACAGGATATGAGGTTGTCGAGGACAAGCTTGCCCAGGGAGATATTGTTTTTTATGGTTCAGTGAAAGATGAAGTAGATTTGACGTTAATGCCTGATCAATATGCCATATTTTTCCCTCAAGATGTTCATCGACCAGGCTGCCTGTCCACAAAAGCTACTAAAGTTAAAAAAATTGTTGTTAAAATAGCGTTATCTCTATTTCTTCAGCAGGATTAAAGCTGTCGTCCGTACTGCAGACTACCCTATAATTTTATCCGGGTAAAAAGACAAGGACTGAACCTCTATTTTAAGAGTTCAGCCCTTGTTTTTTTCCATTATGAACAATCAAATCTTAGTCTCACAATCGCATAAAAATTTTAGTCGTTCGATCTTAAAGTTTGCGTTTGCCAAAATCTCCGGCCAAATCGTTACCATCTGATAAACCATATTCTTTTTTTCTTCAGGCAAGTTTTCCCATTTTACAAGAGTAGGGTTCGTTCTTTTGATCTTATCTTTAACATCACCATTTTTCCAACCAATGCTTTTTTGATAACGACACCAATGAGTATGTTCATAGGCAACAAGCATATCTAATTCTTTCTTTGTAAACTCTAAAATAACTGGAGTATCTTTCACAGAAATAACATCATAGTTAATGATAAGCAAGGCATTGGGAATCCGCCTTGCTTGACTGCGAGCCGATTCTTTCAGATCTTCATCAAGTTCTTCCCATCTTTTAAAGAAATGCGAGTCTATATGTATATTGCCCTTATTAAGTTCTCGATATTTTTCATGGATGGCCATGGAGAGACTTTCAATTTTCTCACTAAAGAATGTATCATGCATTAAATGGCGTAAAAATTCTTCCTCATCAACATGCAATTTCATCTGTTCTTTCGAAGGCAGATAAGACTGCTCCCATTTTTTCGCATTTGTAAGTAAACTCATTTCTAATATGGCTTCCATGGATCTTGATTCATGTTTATATCTAGGAATTTTAAGCAATGCACGCAACACTCCATTATCGATTTGAGCCTCTCCCCGATCGTTAATAAGATGTGGCACTTTTCTCTCTAACAACCCCCGTAATAGCATTGCTCGACGAACAATGAATAATTGATCGCTATGTTGATCCGTTTGATTTGGTCCTAAAATATTTACATACCCTCGTAAACGACTTAGAAAATCGGGGCCCTTTGCACCTTTAAATCCTAATAAAAACTGTTTATATTCCTGTTCATCTTCAATATCTTCTCCACAAAATTCGTTTAAGGTGCTACTTGTACCACCGGCAAATACAAAAATAGCCTTACCAATGGAATGTAGGGAATCACCTTCTCTAAATAATCCATCCTGCATGGGTGCTAAGAAGTATTTTAACCACCCTAATTTTTCTTCAAAAGCAGAATCAAATTCATCAAAAAATACGAGGGGAAGTTTGCCTTCCAAGCAAACATCTCTTACCTTGTGAAAGGCATTAATTAAATCCAGTGGCGTACCTAATTGTGATAAATTAAAATTCAACTTTTTGATGAGAGCAGGCGCAATACTGGCAGCTATTTCCGTTACACCAAAAGACTTCCCTGAACCTGGCGTTCCAAATACAGCAATACAAAGGGGACGCGGGGCATTTGTAGTAGAAATATACTCCCACATCAGATTTTTAATGCTTCGATAGCTTTCAATTTCAGCTCGATCTACCGTTTGCAAATTGCCAAACTGGGCGATGGGTATAAATTTGAGGGCATGTTGCACTCCATTTTTGACAATATTATAGGCTATCTCAGCTAAATTACTTGAACTGTTCTCTTTGAGTATATACCAACAAGATTGACAGTTGGTATTATCAGAAAGACGTATCACTACATCTTGTACATGCTCTGCATGGATAAAATCATTTTTCCTTTCCATAAAAATCTCAGAACTCGGAAAGGAATCCGCTTCTATTTTCTTACCAAACCCTGCAAAAAAGTATTTTTGGGTCGCAACAATTCCTTCCCGTATTCCTTCACCAATGGACGTCGCCATCTCGTCGTTACTATCATGCCCCAAAACAAGGCTACGCGCAATGCCTGCCACAAAGCATGAAGTAAAACCAGACATTTCCCCTTGACTCTCTGCAATAGAGCTGCCTTCGAACGCATATGGTAAAAAGTATAACCTTGATTCAGTTACTCCATCATTTCTATGATAAATAGCACCTTCAAGGCCAAACAAAACAATCAGATGACGGCATTGTGTAAGAAACGTAAGCTTTGGACTATTGTTAAGCTGCCACACGAAATCTTGGGCTGTTCTTTCCCAGGAAAGACTTTTACTGATGTTTACTCCTTTTGTACGCAAGTCATCACTATTGATAACGACGATGGTTTTATCCATATGATATTTTTCTAATTGTTTCCAAAGAATCGTCGAGTTAATCGGATTGCTCATCTTATATAAAACAATGGGTTCTTTTTTAGGTGTTTTTAAGGCCAGAGGCCAGAAATCTTCATTCGAATGATATCCATTATTTTCATCATCAATGATCACCATATCAACATTTGCATCATCATCTATAATTGGTAACAACTTAGGTTGCCCCGATGAAGGTCCTGCAAACCCAAGAAAGCGTTTTACTCTATAGACTTTATCATTATTCTTTTTAGTAGCAAATATGGGGAAAAGCTCAACTTCTGCAATCGCTGTAATAAATTCCTTTACCGCAACTGATTCTAAATCTTGTAGTTGTGGTGAAAGTATGCAAGCGCCTGTGGCTAAGATTATAAGTTTTGTCAAAAGCAATGCTTCTCCCGGTAATAAAACGCTATGCATATTTAAATTATTTTGCCAATTTAGCCCCGTATTATTTTGAGGGTCTGTTATCCAATAGAGAGAATTAATACAAATATCTCCCGATACAACAATTTTAAATTTATTACACTGCACAGTTGTACCTCCTTTTTTTTTACTTCATTCATTTATATATTAAGCATCTATCGGAAAAAGTCCTTTATAATATGATAATGACTTTTACTTCCCTATTTTTAAACCAATTGCAATTCTCAAATCTTCAATAGCCTGTTGTCTGGCACAATACAGTCTTTCTGTTTCTTCTAACGAAATTGTTGTAAACCATATTTTATCACCTGGTTTAGTTTGCGCTACTGTAGCTACATCTACCATCGCCACCTGCGCAATTTTAGGATATCCACCTACAGATTGTCTGTCAGCTAATAATATAATAGGATTTCCATCGGGTGGCACCTGCACGGTTCCAAGGGCCACAGCTTCAGAAATCATTTCCAGAGGCTGTGCTAACTTAATAGTAGGTCCTGATAAACGGTATCCCATCCGATCTGACTGCACGGTTACCTGAAAGGGTGAATTTAGGAATTCTTTCTTACTAGCCACTGTAAAGTGATCAAACTGGTTGCCCTCTGTCACCCGAATCATAATATGCTGAGGGTCTTTGGGGATATGACTTCTCCCTATAGACCAAGATGTTGAAGCAAATGAATGATGCATCGCTTTCTTCGCCAATTGCTCCAGTAAGTGAAGGGATTGTTCTTGCAGATTTTTAACTGGAAGCACATCCCCAACTTGCAATGCCCGTCCTTGAAAGCCACCAATTCCCGCCCGTAGATAGGTACTTGCGCTGTCCATGACGCTAGGAATATCATAACCACCCGCCACTGCTAAATAGGAACGACAACCGGATCGACAAGGACCAAATTGTAAAATACTGCCCTTTTGCAGATAAACGGGTCTCCACATCGGCACAGGTTTTCCATCAATGATCGGTGATAAATCCCCACCAGTAATTGCCAAGAGAATATCCTGCTCCATTTGCAAGGTCGGGCCCATTAAACTAATCTCAAGTACCCCTTCTCCTTCTTCATTGCCTACTAAGATATTAGCAAGGCGCAGAGAGTGAGAATCCATGGCGTCGCTAACGATCACTCCGTATTTCTGATATCCATATCTCCCCAAATCTTGAATGCTCGTTAAAAGACCTGGTGTAAGAACCTTAATACTCATTGGATTTCCCCCTTGTAGGCTTCATATTCCTGATCGGAAATAGGGACAAATCGTATGATATCGCCTGATTGCAGAAGAGTTGGCGGATTATCGGTAGGACGAAATAATTGTAAGGGAGTACGACCAATGAGTTGCCAACCGCCTGGAGTCGCGATAGGATAAACACCTGTTTGCATACCTGCAATCCCTACTGACCCTGGCGGAATGGACATACGCGGTGATTGCCGTCGTGGCGTGGAAATCACTTCAGACATGCCACCCAAAAAAGGAAATCTAGGGGCAAAGCCAATCATGTAAACCAGATATTGTCCACTTGTATGAATTTCAACGACCTGCTCCATACTCAACCTATTATGCTCGGCCACGTAGGCAAGATCAGGCCCAAAGTCCCCGCCATAACAGGCAGGAATTTCTACAATTCTAGATGTGCGCATAGCTCCTGTACCTAATTTTGAAATAATTTCTTTTAATAAGGTGGATAGTATTTGGAAAGAAGATTCTTTTGTACCCTCTACACGTTCAATCTGTAATTTTCTAATTTCGCTGGGATCATAGAAGACTGTAACGCTTGAGTATGCTGATACATATTCAAGCATGCCAGGTAAGGAATAACAATCAAGATATTGCGTCAATGCTTTCACTTTTTCGTGGGTCTCGGGCCGAATGCCTTTCCCAAATTCAACTAAGATAGCGGCTTCGCCAAAAGGAAGTATCTCAATACAATCTTCAACTTTTATTATTTCTAGCCCCCCTTTTCCCTTTATTTATACCCTACTGCCTGCACGACAATGCCAGAAGTTTCAAGAACGGTTCGAATCTGAGTCGCAAATAATAATGCATGGGGACCGTCACCATGAATGCAGACCGTATCTGCCCTAATCTTAATGTCTTTCCCTTGCTGGGATGTTACTACACCATCTCTAACCATACGAACAAGCTGAGAAATCGCTCGTTCTTGATCGATGATCAAAGCATCTGGCTGACTTCGCGGTGTCAACATTCTATCAAGCTGGTAAGTCCGATCAGCAAAGACTTCATGAGCTGTTTGTAAACCAATCTTATCGCCAGCGAGGACTAATTCACTGCCAGACAGGCCAAATAAAATAAGTTCTGGATCGATATTATATACTGCTTGAGCAATGGCCTCTGAAAGATCCCGCCTCTTCGCCGCCATATTATAAAGAGCGCCATGGGGCTTCACATGTTGCATGGTTCCACCCTCGGCTTTCACAAAACCAGCGAGAGCGCCAATTTGATATACCACCATGTCATAGGCATCCTGAGGAGAGATCTCCATATTCCTGCGGCCAAAACCGATCAGATCAGCGACTCCCGGATGGGCTCCAATGGCCACCTTATGTTTAAGAGCAAGCTTTACAGTTTTGTGCATCACACTAGGATCCCCGGCATGAAACCCACAGGCAATATTTGCCGAGGTAATAAAAGGCAGGATCTCTTCATCAACTCCTATTTTATAGACGCCGTAGCTTTCTCCTAAATCACAATTTAAATCCACTCGATACATAATCGTCCTCCTCCTTACTTGGAATCGATAAGTGTTCTACTTTCTGATTCCGAAACATAAAAAGGCACTTCAAACAAAGAATTCTCTTGGTTTGAAGCACCTTTTCTTCATCAATATATGATATTTTTACAACTTGTATATCTATACGCTTATCATAGCATCGAAATAACTAGATGTAAAATCAATAGCAACTTTGCCTCTGCTCTTTGCTCAATCCCATCCAAAATAAAATTTTGTTAGGGATGTATCATGCATATCATATTCCCTATTTTGAAACAAATTACGATCCTTATGTCTCATTATTTTTGATTCTCATAAAAACAAAAAAATCCTGCTAGTCTTCAAAAGCCTAACAGGAATTTTGTATTTTCTTTAGAGCTCCTCAATTTTTTTACAATGGGAATATCTGCTGGTAGGAATTGATAATTAAGGATCGTTTGTTTATCAACCCATGCAATCTCATCATGTACTGCCAAATATAAGGAATCCCCCTGCCACTTCGCCCAATATACTAATAGCTGAATCACTCCAAACTCATATTCATAAATGCTCTCACAAAAAAACTGACCCACTTCTACATCAATTTGAAGTTCTTCAGACATCTCGCGCCGCAAACATTCTTCTGGCGTCTCACCGACTTCCAGTTTACCGCCAGGAAACTCCCAAAAATTGGCCAAAGGATCTCCAGCTCTGCGCTTAGCGATTAAACATAATCCATCTTTAATTAATAATGCAGCGATTACACATTTCATGTTTATACCTCAATTCATGGCTACGTATTTTTCTCCCTTGCCTGCTCAATTATAACTAATAATATAACATGCCTACTCTTGGCCTTAGAAGCCACAATCATTCATGATTCCAATATCAATGGTAAAAGATATTTTTTCATAAATATTTTCAAAACACACTTCTTCATCTTCCAGTACCAAATAATGGGTTTTCCGTTTATCATAGATCATGCTTCTGAGGGTAAACTTCTCTCGGAAGGTTCTCTCTTCTGGTTTAACCGATTGACTATCGGCAATAATAATATTCTCATTCGAAATACGACTCCCGTCCTCAGCGGCAAAATAAACTTTCAGCCTGAGGGGTATTTGCTTATCTGCCACTTTTCCCACCTGGAAAAAATCCAGATACGTAATCATATTGGTTACTTTGCGGGACATACTGGTCAGCTTCACCGCTACTTTTTTACTTTCATTTTTATCTGATTTACTGCGATCATTTTTTTATTTGATGACAGGAATGACGATTTCCTGTAGCATGGCCCCCCCCCCCCTAAACCAATTTAATAATGGTATTGTCTTTGAGTTCGGCTTGCAGTCGCGTGCGTATGCCGCTCAGCAGATTCTCAATATCCGCCAGGCTTTCGATCGTATTGGCACCATGTAACATATTATTGATACTTACATTGACAGTTTTCCTTGCTACATTGGCAATTTGTTCGCGTTTTTCTTTTTCCTGAGACATTTCTGTGAAGCAACGAAGTTTAATCCGATCACTTTCCTCTTTCATGGCAATCGCTTCATAAAAATTATTGGCCCCATCAATGCGAGTAAGCAAATCACTAAACCAGGTATCAAACTTACCTAGCAGCTGATCTTTCCACTCATACTCAGCCACTTCCTCCTTGACTTTTTGCCAATCTCCTTTAATAACGGCTTTGACTGGTGTACATTCCACTTCGAGGAGCTGCACAAACCGCTGGGAAAATTCATCAATGAGACCTGGTAGTACAGGAATACTCCCGTAAGGTTTCTCTTTCTGTACAATACTTTTGATTTTGCCAATAAGCAGATTGGCCTGTTCATCAAGGACATAGGTCTTATTGGCATCAAATATCATCATACTTTTTAATGCTTTATCAAAATACTGCCGTTGATTCTTAAAGAATGTTTTTACGGCCTCAGCATCTTCGGCATAATCTATAAAATCATCGGTCAATTCATCGGCTTTTTCGAAAAAAGCTTTACTATCTTTAATACTAATAATTTTCTCAAAGGCTTGTCTACCTTTTATCATGATTTCGTTACCTGGATATTTTGCTATTTCATAGTACACCAGTGCTTTCTGAATATAGCTTATTTCCTTTTGCACTAAGTCTTTAAAACGCTCCATCAGACTCTCTTCATCACCAGGCAGGGAAGAGTCATTAAATAATTCTTTACACAGAGTTTTTACATTAGTAATCAATTTTGGGGGAATTTTGTCCCGTTTCTTAATCAGCACTCTCTCTGTATGATCTCGTTTTGTCAAATAATTTAGACTTTCCTTATCACTCACAGCAATATATTCACTATTGTACTGCAACCGTACTTCTTGTGTTTTAAATAGTTTCAGCAAGATGGCACTAATGTCTTTATCCCGCCAGCCGTAAGGGGCTTTGGAAAATAAATTCATAGCGCTACGCACGGTGACGGGAATATTTCTGGTCGTATTTCTTTCAATATGGCCATCGATTTCATCTGCGGCCAATTTATTGGGGTCATTCTCCATGAGGGGCAGTTGTACGGTTTGCTGCTGGAGAATATCATAGAGTTCCTCGTCCGTATCCACAAACGCTAAAACATAGTTTATTTTGTGATAGAGGGTATCGACCAGCACCCGAAAAGCATCATTGAGGCGTTCCACAGGATTTTTTTCTTTGATTTCTAGCAGCTGGGAACCAACGTATATTTCTGCTGTTCTCAGCCCTTCCACCATGATCACCTTGGCACGATCAAATCGCGTCGTGATTTCTCGGGCTTTACGAGTTTTAATATCCTCAATCGTTTGCGAAATTGTCGAACCACTTTTTAAACGTAAATAGGCCTGTATTTTTAACGTTTCCTCAACTTCTTCCAGAAATGCGGTGCTGCCTTGTAGCCTTACGATGACATTATTTGCTCGGGCTGATAGCAGTTTAAAGCCCTGCTGGGTGATGTTCATGCTCCCTTCATAATAAGGAGTAATGATCTGAATGCCAATTTCATTATTTTGCGTGCCCCTTACCCGATCATCAAGCAAAGTATTGAAGGCAAAGTCATAGCGATTGGAATATTTAAATTTCTTGTCTGGGTAAATTTCAGCGAAAACAATATCCCCGACTTTCTGCAATACATCAGTAGAATCCACTCTCATATTTTTGATTTCTTTATTCACATCTTGTTCTTCATGGGTTAGAAATACATATTCTTCCCCATTTTTTTGAATCAAGTTTTCGCGAGTTAACCGTTTCAATGATTCATTAATCTGTTTCTTACGATCTAGCTTGTCCGCGTCTACATGCCTCAGCAGTAAGGTAACAATGTTCTCCATATTACTGGGCATTTCTTTAGGATATTTAATTAAAAATAATAATTTTAATAATTCTATATCCTGAGGAAACAGTCTGGTATTTTGCTGAGCCTGACTCATAACAGTACGAATGTTGGAATCTAAAAAGGCTTCAATGGTTTTATAAAAAATCGAAAAAGGCACTAATGCTCCCATCTCTTCCTCAGCATAGCGAATGGCCGATTCTTGAAATGCACTGAGTAGGGAACGCTCCCCTTTTGATAAACTTTTGCCTGATACACCATGAATCCGAATGCCTGTAAAAACACTTTGTAGCAAATGAAATTGATAAGGGATGAAGGGATATACGTTCACGAAATCTTCTTCATGGGCATAGTTTTTCATTTCTGCCGTATCTGGGGAAAAGGTAATCAAATTTTTCAAGATGGATTTTTTTTGTTGATAGAGCAGTTGTAGGGAGTCCTTCGCGGTAGAATTCTTGGCTAAAATACGTTTTTTTATGACTTCATCTACATTGTCACTTGATAAAATAATACGCGTATTAAAGCGCCCTTGAATCTTTGAGAAATCAATATCCGACCGATTACTACCGAGTATGCTTTTGGTTTTAATCACGGAATCTAAATCCTGCTGACTGGTAACAATCACCCAGGCCTTGCCACCGCACAAGGCTCCCAGATCTTCTGTCACAGTTTGTAAATTGAGCATTAACTGAGAACTTTCTCCGATATATTGGCCGATTTCATCAACGAGAAACACCACATGATGGTTTTTTCCTTTACTTTGTATATAGTCCTTCACCCTTGTGGCAAAGGTTTCAATACTTAGATTATAGTTATAGTTATATTTTCCCTCTGCCTTATTGTACCATTTTTGCGCGGATGCTAAGCTCATTTTGGTAGTGTTGACTAAGGCTTCTAGAATGGCTTCTTCTTCAAAAAACAAATCCTCTCTGGCTTCCGTCCACTCTTTACCAGAAATGGATTGGAACTTCGCTTTAAACCTTGTATAGGTGCCATCTTTGACCATCTGCCGCTCTAAGTCAGCAAGCCACGGTATGGAACCGCAAAAGCCTTGTTTTTCATTAAAGACTTTCATAAACACTTTCACAATGGCTTCCTTATCAGATTTTGCATCAGAATCACTCTTAGAATCAATGTTAAAGAGAATAACATCGGTGGAGATTTCCCCCGCCTGTTTCATCTCGGCAAACACCATAGGGTCTGCCATTTTGTCATTAAAATAAGCGATGGCTAGTTTGCTATCTACACTACGATTTTCTAGCAAGTAGGACAGTATTTTTAAAAAATGAGATTTACCACTGCCAAAAAAACCAGATATCCAGACTCCTATTTTATCCGTATGACCGACAATACCTTTTTGATACGCCGTAAAAAAGTCACCAAAGTACCCTCGCAGTTCATTGGTGACTACATATTCTTCCAGCTCCGTTTTCATGACCTGTTCATCACTCTGACCTACTTTAACAACGCCTTTAATATCACGATCAATTGCTTTTTCAAACATTTTTCTTAGCTGCATAAACAATTCCTCCACTATCTATATAAATATATTATAGAAGCAATCTAAGTTACTGTCATTGCGAGGAACGAAGCAATCTCGTAACTAAAGATTACTTCATTCCTCGCAATGACAAATGTAGATTATTTTATGCCTTCTATCTATCACTGCTTATCAACCAATGGAAATGCTCGATAGTAATTATCATCCTTAATCTCGTTGAATAACACAACTTCTACCCCATCATAGCTCCCTAGAAAAAACAAGACCACTGGCACATGCTCAATGGTCTTATGCAAATTATTGAGTCTGGTATGAGAACGGATCATGGGTAAGCTTTACCTACGCCAGTAATAAATATAATATCATTCGGCTTTACGTGCTCCGCCATATACTCGACAATCAAATCCCGATGCCCACCCGCATGGTCTTTTTGATAGCATTGGCAGCATAGTCACTGCCTTTGCTCTCTTCCATACAGCACATTGACATACAGACCTTCGCCCAAGTGCTGTAAGTGCGTTACCACTTCAGGATCGGCAATAGGTCTGATAAACTTTATTATTCTGGCCACTTTGTTATAGTTCACTGTTATTGGTGAAATCAGCTACTCTCGGATGGCCTCCGACGTAAAAGTGAATGAGTCCTAATTGCTTTAGATATTACCAATACCCACTGGAGGCAGTCTTATAAACGTAAAAATATAATTATTAATTATCCTGCATCCAACTTCGAAAGTATATCCCTTTGCATAATTTCGCCCTGCGCTTTTTAGCAAATCCCCTGAAAAACTCCCCTTATCCTCATTCCAAACAAGTTCAGCATCCAAAAAATCAAGGAATATGCTAGTTAGTGGAAAAAATGCTTTAAAAATACTTTCTTTAGCTGAAAAGATCATGAACATCCTTTCAAATTTCTGGTCAATTCTTTTATTTACCCAAGCAAGCTCCCGTCTTGTACATACTTCCTTGGCTATGTCATCGATTTTTTGGGGGTCTATTATTTCTATGTCTATGCCTATTCCCGCAGCTTTTTCTTTAGGCGCCACCGCTGCAAGTGCTATTCCGTCACAATGACTTATAGCACCTACGACCCCACTTGGCCACAAAGGTTCATTGTTGTTCCCCTTAAGGACAGGAAGATTATACAAGTTTATTTTTTTTAATGCGCTATGTGCAGCGACCCGACCTAAGCAAAACTCAACTCTACGTTTTTGTACGGCTTTAGGGCTAAGAAGCTCCAGTTCTTGAGGATATAGCGCCCCATCAGCATAGTCATCAAATGTTTTCATGGAAAATCCAAAGCCATCTCCAAAAGGTGATAATATGCTGATCAATCCTTCGTCCACCCTTCCGTCTATCATTTAAATGAGTTGTCGTTTACTATAATGCGATTCAGTCAAGATGATCATTTATGGATTCTCTTTCACTTTGATCCCATCCAGATAAATCCTAAGTGCTTGAGCAGTATATTCCTCGCCAGATTGTTTAGATACAAGGATATCTTCTACAAGGGGTGCGATAAGAAAATAAAAATTCATAATCCCAGCCAAAGATACAGTTGCGTAGTTAAGATTCAGGTCGGGAGCAAATGCTCCCGTATCAACGCCTTCACGCAAAGATAAATATACAAATTGGTAAAGCTGGGAAATGTATTCTTTTATTAGCGCTTCGCCACAGGGCGTTGGATTTGCAAGTTCACTATGTACGAACCGGGCTAAAAACGGGCGTTGATGATGGATTATACTGATGTTTTGGGCATAAATACTAAGACGTTCAATCGGTTCCATTTTATTCATAGTCTCTACGTTTTTTAGTAGATTGGCTACTGGCAAAAATATTTTTTTCAACACTGCTTGATAAAGACCTTCTTTACCTTTGAAGTAATAAGAAATGGCTGAACTATTTATCTGAGCAGCATCTGCAACTTCACGAATCGTGACAGCGACGAATCCTTTTTTCGCGAATAATGGAGTCGCGGTATCAATAATTTTATCTGCAGTATCCCTTTCCACAATTAAGCAACTCCTTGAAATAAAAATTTTCATTTATATAACTATCACATCAACATATTATTTTTTTCAGTACCAACAATGCTATCCCTAGACGTTTCTCTATATAATATTTTTTAAAAAACTGGAATAATACTAGCGTTCCTCACCAATAGGCGTATAAAGTAGAATCCGGTTCCTCTACTTTTATTATAAATCTAATTATAGCATGTTATTATGTTCTCTATTACCATTTCTAGATTGGAAATGAAATACTCCTTAGATAATCTTTTTCTGAAATTTTTTGATGCTAATTGTCAGCGCAATTGTTATAAATAAGGTTAGAGCCAAAACCTGGGGCCAGACTACGCTTAAACCCACACCTTTGAGAATGAGACTCCGCATTATCTGTAAGTAAAAAGTAAGCGGTAATATATTCCCAAGCAAATTAAAGAAAGTGGGCATGGCCTCCCTCGGAAACATAAACCCAGAAAGAAGTATACTCGGTAAAAAAACAAAAAAGGACATTTGCATAGCCTGCATTTGAGTTTTGGCCACAGTAGAGATTAAAAGACCTTGTGCCAGTGAGGCAATAATAAAAAAGGATGTAAGCCCGTACAGTAAAGCAAGACTGCCGCGGATCGGCAGGTCAAATACCAAGATGCCCACCAATATAGAAACCGTAACTTGCACATACCCTACAATACTATAGGGTATAATTTTTCCCAACATAAGTTCCCAATTTTTCATAGGTGTAACAATGAGTTGTTCCAGAGTGCCTCGTTCTCGTTCCCGGACAATAGCCATTGAAGTAATCATCACCATGGTCATGGTTAAAATTATCCCCATAATACCTGGCACCATGTAATAAGCCGATATAAAATCTGGATTGTACCAAGGGCGGATGCGGATATCATAAGGTTTTTGAGCAGTATGTCCTGTATATCCTTGCATTTTTTGCAACAAAATTTGCTGAGACTTCAATTGACCGATCATTTGGGCGGCGCTAATAGCCGAAGAGGCGGACATAGAGTCAGTTGCATCTACAATGACCTGCGCGACGGCAGATCTGCCGTGCTTTAAATTTTCAGAAAAATCCGGTGGTATAATGATACCAACCTTGGCTTTGCCAGAATCAACCGCATCGTTTACTTCTTGAAAATTTTCAGCAACATCGTTTATATCAAAATATTCACTGGCCACTAAGGAAGCAAGTAGATCGCGACTATCTTGTTGCAGTGATTGGTCAAATACAATGGTAGATAGATGCTTCACATCCGTGTTAATGGCGAAACCAAAAAGCATGAGTTGTGCAATCGGCAACACCAGCATCATGGCTAAGGTTAATCGGTCTCGGCGCATTTGGATGAATTCTTTGACCAATAAAGCCCGTAGACGCCTCATGGGATCATCTCCTTACGCTGAGATTTCACTAAATAAACAAATACATCTTCCAATCCCGGAGCAATTTGTTCATGGGGTAAGAACGCAACTTGAGCCAGTTGATCCACCTCGACGAGAATATGCACACTAGCGCCAAACGGATACAGATCAAGATAAGAACATTTACTGGCTTCCAGGGTTTCAAGTAATTTCATTGGTTCAGTAGTAGGAATACGCACCAATACACCGGGAATCATTTTTTTCAGTTGCGACGGAGCACCGTTTGCAATCAGCTTTCCTTCAAATATAAATCCAATTTCATCACAGTGCTCGGCTTCGTCCATAAAGTGAGTTGTAACCATCACTGTAGTACCTTGCGATGCTAAATTATAAATGATATCCCAAAACATACGTCTTGATTTGGGATCAACACCGCCTGTGGGTTCATCAAGAAAAAGAATGGGCGGGTTGTGAATAATGGAGCAACCTAGTGCTAAACGTTGCTTCCAGCCACCCGAAAGATTGACTACTAAATCATGTTGACGGCTTTCTAAGCCAGCCAAAGCAATCATCTCTATAATTCTTACTTTTTCCACGTCTCGTGGCAAACTGTACATACCAGCATAAAACTGCAAATTTTGTATGACGGTTAAATCATCGTACAGGCTAAATTTTTGTGACATGTATCCAATTTTTTGTTTGATATCTTCACTGTCGCGAGCAATATCCAAACCTAATATTTTACCGTTTCCTGAGGTCGGTTCCATTAATCCGCATAGCATCCGAATGGTGGTAGATTTACCAGAACCATTCGGGCCAAGAAAGCCATAGATAGTACCCTGTCTGATTTGCAGAGAAACATTACTTACAGCAGTAAAGTCACCAAAGCAGCGAGTAAGATTGGTAAGTTCCACAGCATACATTTCAAGCCACCTCACTTGCTAAAGCTACAAAAACATCTTCTAACGTAGGCTGGATTTCTTCCAGTGTGGTGATCGCAATGTTTGCCTCAGCTAATGCAGATTGAATCTGAGTTGTAGCAACAACCACATCTTCCACCACCAAATGATATTTATCACCAAACATGTTAATATCAAGAATCGAACATTTTGCTAACTGCTTTTTAATATTGCGGTCACTAGCTCCCAGTTCTAGCACTTTGTAAGGATAGGCTTGACGTAAGCCTTGTGGGGTATCACAAGATACAATGCGCCCATCGTGCACAAAGGCAATACGTGTACAGAATTCCGCCTCATCCATATACGGTGTGGATACAAAAATATTCGTACCTTCCTTATTCAATTTGAACAACATTTGCCAAAACTCCCTCCGAGAAGCGGGATCAACACCAGTGGTCGGTTCGTCGAGAAAGAACAGCTTCGGCTGATGCATCAGACCAGCTGCTAAAGCCAGTTTTTGTTTCATGCCGCCAGATAGATTATCAGCCAAACGATCCTTAAAAGGTAGCAAGTTGGTAAAACCAAGAATATGGTTGGCCAAAGCATCAATTTGTTCCTCTGTTTGACCGTATAACGCTCCGAATAGTCGAATATTCTCCATGACCGTCAAGTCACCATAGAGGCTGAATTTTTGCGGAACATACCCGAGATGTTCTTTGACCTCTTCTGGATTTTCAGCACCAAGTACTGTAAGCGTTCCAGAAGTTGGCGACAAAAGACCTGTCAGCATGCGAATAATAGTTGTTTTGCCGGCACCGTCAGGACCAACTAACCCAAAAATTTCACCGACCTTTACTTCCAACGAGACATTATTGATTGCTATCCTGGTTCCATAGTTTTTCGTTATATTATTTAATGTAATCATTTTATGACCACATCAGCTGGCATACCTGGCTTTAAGATGCCTTCTGAATTATCAATTTTGACTTTAACGTAAAATACCAGGTTAGCCCGTTCTCGTTTGGTAATACTTTGTCGCGGAGTAAATTCCGCATTTTGACTGATTTCCTTAATTGTTCCGGCAAAGATCCGATTGGGGTAAGCATCGATACGAACATCTACAGGTTGCCCCAGTTGAATAAGACCAAGTTCCTCAGATGAAACATAAATTTTAACCCAGCAGTCATTTAAATCACCAACTGTGGCAATAGCCGAACCGGCATTAAGATACTCTCCATTTTCATAATTTTTCGTCAATACTATGCCATTAAGTGGACTGTAAATAACAGTATCAGCTAAGACAGCACGGTTAACGTCACCAACGGCCTGTAATCTCTTCACTTCAGCTCGCTGAGCTTCAATAACATCAGATCGGTTGCCTTCTACTACTAGGCTCTGGTAGGATTGAGCGGCAAGAAGAGAATTATAGGCAACATCATAACTGGACTGGGCGGCATCAAACTGCTGAGTAGCAATAGCATTTTCTCGGTAAAGGGTGCGATAGCGTTCCAAATCATTTTTTGCTTTGTCATACGTTGCTTGAGCAGATGCCATACTTGCCATAGCTTGCTTGATCTCCTGCTCTCTTGGTCCTTTTTCTAGATCGGTCAATTGCACTCTAGCCTTGCTAAGTGCAGCGTCATCAGCAAGCACCTGAGCTTCTAGATCTGCACGACGAATGTGGACAACAACTTGATCAGTTCGCACAGAATCACCTACTCGGATCATTAACTGGGACATATAGCCATTGGTCTTAGATATAATATCGGCAAGCGTCACTTCCACCGTGCCAGTAGCAGTGATACCCTTTTCCTTAGGTAGATACATCTTGTAACCAAAAGCAGCCGTCAAAACCAAGAAACTAATGCCAATGACGATTATCTTTTTATTCATGTTCACTCCTCCTAATGATCCCATGTAAAAACATCTGAATTTCCTGAGCAAAATATTTTTCATCTGACTGATCTGATAGTATTGCGAATTCTTTAAGGATTGGTTTAAGAATAAAATAAAAGTTTACAATTCCTTCCAAAAACACTGTCGCATAGTCAAGGCTAAGATTGGGTCTAAAATCGCCACTGGCAACCCCTTCGTTTAGAATAACTTGGACAAGTTGAGAAAGCTGTGAAATGTATTTGGTTACTACTTCTCCACCACAAACGGTGGGACTCGTAAGTTCACTATATATTAATTGAGTTAACAAAGGATACTGACGATGAATCGTTATAATATTCTGGGCATATTGATTGAGCCGTTCTGTCGCTGATAGATGATTTATCGTCACTAGCATCTGCATTACCTGAACAATTGGAATGAACTGTTCTTCCAATACTGCCGAGTAAAGACCTTCCTTACCTGAGAAATAGTAAGAGATAAGTGCACCATCAACTTTAGCAGCTTCTGCTAATTCGCGGATAGAAACGGAGTCAAAGCCTTTTTTTGCAAAAAGAGGAGCAGCCTCTTTAATTAATTTAATCTGCCAACTTGTTTCCATGCGATCTCTCCTTTGAATTAATTAAATCAATCGATTGATTTAATTAATTCATTTTATCACTCATTTAAATTTTCTGTCAACAATTTAAATATCTCTTTAAGCTTTTATTATAATTGATACTGATTTTTGCTTTGTAGTTGTCCCAAACATAGTTTTTATGTAGAAATACAAAAAAACCGTTAAAATTCTATTTAAGCGGTTTCTTTGTATCGGTATTCATTGGCTTCTGATTTTTTACCCGGATTGTCGGCAGAGCCATTTCATTATTTTAAAGTTCTGTCAGCAAACCAATCTACTAAGTATCTGTGCACTTCAGTGTCATCTAAAGTTGCACAATGGTCGAAGCCCGGATAAATCTTGATTGTTTTGTCCGTAGATGCAGCTTCCGCATATGTCCTTTTCACACTCTCAACATTGAACAGGGGATCTTGTTCATTGTGAATAATTAAAAGCGGACAAGTAATCTTCTCGGCAATTCCTCTCAAGTTCATCTTGTCTAACAAATTTTCTTTTACATATTCTTTATCTTTTCCAAATCGAATAACAAGTTTTTCTAATGAATATGGATATTGTGTTGTGGATCATTTTAATATGAAAATCTCACAATGTGATCGTTGTATTTTAAATTTGTCAACAGTTTGTATTTATGTTAATTATTTACACAAATACATAATTATTTTTTTTTATATAATTATCAATTCCTTTAGATTATACAAGATCTCAACTAAATAAAATTTCTTTATAGCACCGACCATTTTAGATTGTCTTTTTAAAATTTTTGATCAATCAGTTGATTTATGCCAATGTTATTACATTCTACTATTTTTTGTCAATAACAAATCGACTAACGATTTGTTAACAAAGCTGAATTGAGTTTTTATAACAATTAAATTTGACAACAAAGTCTTTGGATCGCAGATTCTGGATTAGTTACAATATATTGCGTATTAGCTTTCCCCTTCCAAATCCAGCAAACCTTTCTTCATGGCATATCGCACCATTTCCGGTCTTGTTTTTAGCTGTAATTTTTCCATGATTTTAGCCTTATAAGACTCAACAGTCTTAACTGATAAATAAAGTTTTTCGGCAATATCTTTATTGGCATAGCCCATAGCCACCAATCGTAAGGTTTGTTGCTCCCGTTCTGTTAATAACATAAGGGATTGAAATTCAGCCCCCTTATTTTTTTGGCGGAGGAAATCCTCTATTAAAGACTTGGTGGCAGTAGGATATAAATATGGCTCACCTTGGTTAACTGTACGAATTGCTTTAATCAAGTCAAACTCAGGAGCATTTTTTAAAATATATCCAGTTGCTCCTGCCTTTAAGGACTGAAATAAATATTCCTCATCATCATGCATGGTTAAAATGAGCACCTGAATTTGCGGCGCTAATTCTTGTAGTCGAGCCGTCGCAAGCAAACCATTTTGACCAGGAGGCATACGCAAATCCATGAGTACTACTTTAGGAAGAAGTTTAATGGCAAGATCCACCGCCTCCCGCCCATCGGCAGCCACACCTACCACTTCCATATCTGCTTGAGAATTAATCAGCATGGCCAGTCCTGAGCGAACAACAGCATGATCATCAGCGATGACTATGGTAATCATTGATTGTTTCCTCCTCGTTATCCAGGGGAATACAAACCCTAATATCAGTGCCTTGCCCTGGGGTCGATCGAATGGTAAAGTGACCATTCACCAATCGCGCTCTTTCCCGCATTCCATACAGCCCAAGCCCTGTTCCCTGTATTTGAATATTTTCTAAATCAAAGCCACGTCCCAGATCAGTCACAGCTAAATATAATTGCTGATCTTGTTCATAAAAATCCACTGATAACTTATCAATATTAGCATATTTTGCCGCATTAATCATGGCTTCCTGACAAATGCGATAAAGAGCAGTCTCCACCTTAGGCGAATAGCGGCGCTCTTCTCCTACAGCATGTAGTTGTGTTACAATGCCATAGGTTTGTTCAAATTGCTTAATGAAAGACCTAAGTGCTGGCAGAATTCCCCAATCATCAAGTGAGCAAGGCCTAAGCTCTACAGCAAGATTACGCACCTCATCTAAGGCCTGAGTAGCCATTTCTTTCACGAGTTTAAAATGGCCACGAACGATATCGCTGAGTTGTAGTTGCTCAATCATATTAAGCCCAACAATAATACTATAAATAGTCTGTCCCACTCCATCATGTAACTCCCTGGACACCCGTTTGCGTTCTTCTTCCTGAGCCTGAAGGATGTAACTAGTCATTATTTTTTGAAAGTTGTGGTATTCCTGTTGATCTTGTGCTGACATATCACGAAAAACCACTTCTGATAAAGAAGCTGATATCTTTTCTCTCATCCTGCATCTCCTATTATCGCAATTAGCTCATCTGCACATTAGACATCTGAAAGAAACTAACTAATTATTTTCTTTCAGATGCCTTAGCTATTTAACAGAATTGCCATTTGTTCAGCTATCTGCTTAGTGCTTTCGACTATGTTTTCTCCTATTGTATAAGGAGTGCGATAACCAATTAACATTACACCCCTTACTCTATCCTGAATAAGAACAGGCACCCCCATAGCTGATTGCAGTTCTTCGGCATAAAGAATAGGGTATTCTCGAGGATCATCATATTGCCGAGGCTTATAATTTTCTAATATCATCAACCGGCCTGACATTAACACTTTTCCAGCAATACCTTTACCAGAACGCAGTACAATACGTCGAAAACGTTCATTACGATTACCCACTGCATATTTCCAACGAATGACTGCTTCGCCTGGTTCCTGACAAGCAAAAGCCGTAAAATCAGCATTCGTTTTTAACCTTAGATCTTCCAGGCATTGATTGATTGACCTCTCAATTTTATCCATAAAATATTTTCTCCCTAAATGTCTGAATTCATCTACAATCTAGCACAGTTCATCTTTAAAAGTAAAGATAAATAAGATATAAGAAGAAGGGCAATCCCGAAAAAAAACGGAAATTGCCCTGGCATTTTAATGAAATCATTTATGTTTTACATCACGGCTAACATACTGAATATAGGGCCTGTTTAGATACTCGATCGGCATGCTCCATACATGAACAAGGCGTGTAAAAGGCCATACTGCAAACAAAGCAAAACCCATCACGACATGTAGCTTGAAAGCCAAAGGCACACTCGCCATAAATCTAGCATCAGGCTGCAATATTAGGAGTCCTCTGAACCAGGGCGCAATGGTTTCCCGATAATCAAAACCACCTGAACCAAAAACATTGGTTGCTGTACTGGTGAGCCCCAAGGTAACTTCAGCCAGTATTAATATGACAACAACCAAATCAGCCATGCTACTCACTGCATAAACGCGATCATTACTAAAACGACGCACTGTCAAAATCAGAATGCCTGCTAAGGTCAGTAGTCCAGCTGGCCCCCCACAATAAAGAGCAACCATATGATACATGTGGTCAGTCACTCCAATTGCCTGAAACCAAGCTTTAGGAATTAAAAGACCGGAAACATGTCCACCGACCACAGCCAAAATACCAATATGGAATAACAGACTACCCCATTGCAATCTTTTCTTTTCTAAGAATTCACTAGACCTCGCCGTCCAGCCTAGTTGATCTGTATTATAGCGATAAATATGTCCAACAACAAAAATTGTCAGAACCAAATAGGGGCAAATTACCCATATAAATTGTTCGCCGAAATTCATGATACACCACCCCCAGGAGCCGTTTGCGTACATGACATTGATGCAGTGGATAATAAACAAGCCTCAAGTACTCCTGCGTAAGGACTACCGTCTTTCTCTAATTGCTGCCATAGTTTTTCCATACCAGGACGGACAATGCCCAGCACCTCTTCACTCAGATTTTGGTCTGCAATCGACAAGAATTCAAGGATCAAAGGCAAATAATCAGGCAGTTCACCGGAGTCTACATCAAGTCCAGCTCGGCGATAGATATTTTTCAAATTTGCTAGCACCTGCCCTCGCTTACGATCATCAGGGCAAAGTAGGGAAGTCAGATCCATATTACTGCATTCACTAAAGTCAAAAGTGGAAACATATTGCTGAGCTAATTGTTCCCAAGGCTTATTCTCCATATAATCTAAGAACGCATACATATGATTCTGAATAGGCATAGACCCAAGTTCACTCACCATCGAGCGCAACTGATTTATTTCCATCTAAGGGCGATCAGGATATGCAAGGATCCGAGATAACAGTGTGAACACTTTTTTATCATGATCAATCACGATCATCACCGACCTCACTGCAAGAAGAACATCCTTGGGGCAAAGAATAGCCACAACTACCCTGTTCTTTATAGACATTGACATACTTCTCCTGGTGGGATGTCGGAATGACAAAACGATCTTCATATTTAGCAATGGCTAGTAACCGATACATACGTTGTACAGATTTTTCATCAAGACCAGCTTCCTTGAGTTGGCTTTGATCAATTGCTTGATTGGTATGGACTGAGCGCATATAAGAGCGCATGGCCAGCAGTTTCCCTAAAGCGGATTTTACGGGTTTAGCATCGCCAGCAGTCAGTATATTTGCCAAATACTAGGGATACGCATGTCATCAAGTAGGGGGAATAGATTTTTGCTAACTCCCTGCTTTTTGGCAACGCTGACAATCGGGCTGAGGGGCGGAATATACCAGACCATGGGCATGGTACGAAATTCAGGATGGAGCGGCAGTGCCACGCCATAACGCACTACCAGATCATAAATCGGCGAACGCTGGGCATATTCCAGCCAATCTTCACTAATACCATCCCGGCGGGCCTGAGCAATCACCTCTGGATCAGTGGGATCTAAAAACACATCTAGTTGAGCTTGATATAAGTCCTGCTCATTGGCTGTTGATGCTGCTTCTTTTACTTTATCAGCATCATACAAGATCACCCCAATATACCGCACGCGACCCGAACAAGTCTCCGAGCAAATAGTTGGCTGGCCGGCTTCGATCCGCGGAAAACAGAAAATGCATTTTTCCGCTTTATTCGTTTGCCAGTTAAAATATTTTTTTTATAAGGGCAACCTGTCATACACATCCGCCAGCTACGACAGGCATCCTGGTCAATAAGTACGATACCATCATCCTCCCGCTTATAAATAGCACCAGAAGGGCAAGAAGCAACGCAACCTGGATTGAGGCACTGTTCACAAATTCTCGGCAAATAGGCCATAAAGGTTTTCTCAAATTCAAATTTGACTTGTTCCTGCATCTTAACCACATTGGGATCTCTTTTTCCAGTAATATGAGCTCCTGCCAAATCATCTTCCCAATTTGGTCCCCACTTAAGGTCCATATTCTTCCCCGTAATCACCGACCTGGGCCGAGCGACAGGTTGATGTTTTTGGGTTGGACTACTCAGTAATGTTTCATAATTATAGGTCCATGGCTCATAGTAATCATCAATGACAGGCATATCAGGATTATGAAATAATTTTGTTAATAATTTTGCTAAGCGACCACCATTTTTCAGCTCCAGCTTACCATTTTTTAATTCCCAGCCGCCTTTGTATTTCTCCTGATTTTCCCACTCGATAGGATAGCCTACGCCAGGCTTGGTTTCCACATTATTAAACCACATGTACTCCGCACCTTCTCGATTGGTCCAAGTATTTTTGCAAGTGACACTACAAGTATGACAACCAATACATTTATCCAAATTTATGACCATGGCTAACTGCGATTTAATCTTCAAGCCAGGACACCTCCTCCAACTTGCGGACCGCTACATAAATATCCCGTTGGTTTCCAATGGGACCATAATAGTTAAACCCATAGCTAAGTTGAGCATAACCACCAATACACTGGGTCGGTTTAACATGAATACGAGTTGGGCTGTTATGTGTACCGCCTCGCTGACCTGTAATTGTTGAACCAGGCACATTAATATGTCGATCCTGGGCATGATACATATAAAGAGTACCGCGCGGCATGCGGTGGCTGACTACCACCCTCGCCGTCACTACACCATTACGATTATACACTTCCACCCAATCATTATCCTTAAGATCGGCCTGCAATGCATCCTGATGATTTACCCAGACATGAGGCCCCCCCGGAATAAGGTCAGCATCTGTAGATTATCTTGATAAGTACTGTGTATATTCCATTTGCCGTGAGGTGTCAGATATCTCAGAACAATTTCCTTGCCCACCGCTGGCGGCTTATGTTCCTTACCTGCAAAGAGCACCGGTGACAAGGTAGGTTTATAGACTGGCATGGCTTCACCAAACTCGATCATAATTTCATGGTCAATATAGAAATGTTGGCGGCCTGTCAGTGTGCGAAAAGGCATCAATCGATCAATACTGGTGGTAAAAGGGGAATAGCGCTTATCACCCTTATTGGAACCCGTAAATACAGGGGTGGGAATCACCTGCCTAGGCTGCGCTGTTATATCGGCAAAAGTAAACTTTTCCCCCGCCCGACCAGCACTGATATCTGTAAGCTCCATACCTGTTTTCTTTTCTGCATCTTCCCAAGCTTTCATGGCTAATTTGCCATTGGTAGCGCTTGATAGAGTCAGTATGGCTTCTGCCGCTTGTCGCGCAGTCTCAATCGTCGGCCGACCTAAAGCGATACCTACTGTCGTGACCTGTCCGTTAATTTTTTTAAGTTCTTCATACTGTTCTTTTACAGGGAAAGCAATACCATGGGCGCCGACTGGATTCTTTTCCAGTAATGGTCCGAGGGACGTAAATTTATTATAAATTTCTTTATAATCTCGCTTCACCATGACCAGATTTGGCATGGTCTTGCCAGGCACGGGCTCTACTTCCCCTTTGTGCCAGTCTAAAACTCTGCCAAAAGGCTGGGCAATCTCACCAGGTGAATCATGCATCAGCGGCACTGCTACGATATCTTGTTGTACTTCTGGCAGATACTGCTCTGCCATCTTGGAAAAAGTTTGCGCCAGTCCCTTGAAAATATCCCAATCTGATTTGGCTTCCCATGGTGGATTAATGGCCGGATTAAAGGGATGAACAAAAGGATGCATATCCGTACTACTTAAATCAGTTTTTTCATACCAGGTAGCAGCCGGTAGTACAATATCTGAATAGAGTGCAGTACCCGCCATACGAAAATCTAAATTAACCAATAAATCCAGTTTGCCTTCGGGGGGATTATCATTCCATTGGACTTCGATAGGCCGTAGCTCCTCATTTGGCTCAGATAAGAGCCCATGGGATACTCCTCGTAAATATTTAAGAAAATACTCATGGCCTTTACCAGAACTAGAAATCAGATTAGAACGCCACACAAAGAGTCCACGGGGATGATTTTTGGCATTGTCTGGATCTTCTATGGCAAATGACATGGTTCGATCTTTCAGCTTTTTGACCATATGGGCGATGATTTGTTCAGGAGTATCAGCGCCTGCCTGGGTAGCTTCTGAGGTCAAATGTAGGGAGTTTTGGTTAAACTGCGGATAAGAAGACATCCAGCCTAGCCTTGCGGCAAGGACATTGTAGTCTGCTGGATGGCTGTACCTACTCTTGGCCACTGTCGGTGATTTGAGAACTTCCATACTATGGGTCTCATACTGCCATTGGTTGGTGGCAAAATAAAAGAAAGACGTAGCATTTTGCAAACGCGGCGGCATTGACCAATCACGGGCAAAGGCGATTGTACTCCAGCCTTCGATGGGACGACACTTTTCCTGTCCCACATAATGAGCCCAACCACCGCCATTTACTCCCTGGCAACCAGTTAAGATGACCAAGTTTAATATGGCGCGATAAATGGTGTCCCCATCGAACCAGTGATTAATACCTGCTCCCATGATAATCATGGATCTTCCCCGGGTATCAGCAGCATTTTTGGCAAACTCTCGGGCAATCTGAATCACCAAGTCACTTTCAACATTGGTGTGTTTCTAGGACCTGTTGAAGGATAATCGGTCTGCTGATTTTCTGAAGTAATAATACCGTCTTTGACAAATACTTTCCAGCTACAGGATCCAGTACAATTAACACCATGTGTCGTGCACACAACTTTGTCATAACTGAAACGTTGACGATAAATTGCTTCAGCCACACACTCATCACTAACCACTTCACTCCAGCCAGCTTGCTGTACTTCCTTTTTTTTAAAGAAATTGAGTTTCTTCCATAATGGTAGGCTTTTCCTCTCCATTTACTTTCCCCCCCATATCCTTAACACTTGATCTCGGCATCTTTACGGCTGTAATAATATCTGATGACGACTAAACTAACAAAATAACACAGTATAAAACCATATAATGCGATCGTCGGCGAACCAGTTGCCTGGGTTGACCAACCAAAAGATTTGGGGACAAAAAATGCTCCGTAGGCAGCAACTGCCGAAATAAAACCAATAGCTGGCGCCGCTTCCTTAGGACTAAAAATTTTAGGCAGCATACCAAAAGCTGATCCACTTGCCACGCCAGTCGTAATAAATAAGATCAGCGCCATGGCAAAAAACATGACAAAATTGTGCATATTCATAAAATAAATGACACCAAACTTATCAGCTGCCCAGCCCCCTACCGGACGAGCGAGAGCTCCTACTAGAGGTCCTAGAAAAGCATATTTTAAAGGATCAATACCTGAAAATTGAAATTTTATCAATAATGGAAAAACTGCTGAATAGCCGATAAACGAGCCAAAAGCAATGGTATAGATAAAACTCATAATCCATAGATGCTTACACTTAAAAATAATAGATTGTTCACGGATAGATGCTTTGGCAGTTTCTAGATTGTTCATGCCGAAAAACGCTGCCACTGTTGTTAGCACGATAGGCACGATCCACACAAAACCTGCATTTTGTAACCAAGCGCTTTTGCTGACCCCATCCTTAACGAGTATCTGGGGATCACCACCTATACTACCGAAAATACCCATAGTAATAACCAATGGCACTACAAATTGTACCACGCTAACCCCTACATTACCCAATCCTCCATTAATCCCTAAGGCAGTTCCCTTTTGACTTTTTGGGAAAAAGAAATTAATATTCCCCATGGAAGATGCGAAATTACCACCACCAAAACCACATAACACAGCCAAAATGACCATTGTACTATAGCTTGTACTGGTATCCTGCACCGCATAGCCAATACCGATTGCTGGAATTAACAGGGATGCCGTACTAACGACTGTCCAATTACGCCCACCAAAAATAGGCACTACAAAAGCATAAAAAATACGCAATGTAGCACCTGACAAGCCAGGTAGCGCCGCTAAATTAAATAACTGCTCAGGAGTAAATTTAAATCCTGCACTATTAAGATTTACAGCCACGACCGACCACAGCATCCATACTGAAAAAGATAATAGCAATGAGGAAACAGAGATCCATAAATTCCGATTCGCAATTTTTTTACCCTCTTGATCCCAAAAAACAGGATCTTCCGGATTCTATGTTATTAACTTATACAATGACTTATCCCCCTTCAACCTATATTCTATTGTTAGATTTATCTTAATATTTTGTCGATTGAAAGTAATGTGAGGAATTCCCTATATAAATAATGTGAACTCCCTATATTAGTGTCAAAATAGTTCCAACTGTAGCACCTTTAACGGCGAAAATTCCTGCAAGGATCTTTACGAGAATCATTGCAGGGGACTTACATTTACTATAAATATCTATTTTTTCACCTATTATAGTAAATATACTATGGCATCTAACTATATGCTGTGATATACATCACATCGTTAGTCCTTATTAAATGCTGCTTTAAAGACTAAATAATAATAGAAAAGGTACTTAACTGACATTCTCAGCTAAGTACCTTTTCTATTATAACTCACTAATATTCTTCCATGTTTTTCTTCTATCAATCGATTGACAAAGCTGCCTTAATTCGTGAAGAACATCCTCCACATACACTTCTCGGCGCATTCCCATCAGCACTGCTGTAATGCCTGCTGTAGAACGTAGTGCCCGCAGGGCTAACTGGCTCAAGGTCGGTATCGTTCCCCATGATTGATCCAACGCAGCGACCTTAGCTTTGAACTCATTTACCTGGCGGATCCCATCTCCTTGGTAGACATTTTCCGTAAGGCGAATGAGGCGATCTTCGCGAATGGCGTTTAAAGGTCGATTGGTCAGAGCCCCTAGGCCTTTATCCACGGCGAACTCCACTAGGCTTTTTCCACCAGGCTGATTTTTTTCTGTGACCCCTGCTGTTTCAAACAGATTGAGGGGAAACTGGATCACTCGAAAATGATGCTCAGGTGAAATCGATTGGGCAATATCCCAAATATCTGACAAAGCAGTAAAGTCAAAATGAGACTTAGGGCGAGGAAAAGTATTAGAACTCAAGCCATAATAGTTGATGCGTCCTGCTACTACTTCTTCTTCTAGATGTAGAAAGGCAGTGCGAATGCGGCGTAAATACTCGGCTCTGGCCTCCGCTTTTGGCACCTTTGCTTGTTTGGCCCAGTTCAAATAATATTCTGGATTATGCAGCAGATAACAGTCTACCGTTTCAAGTTCCAATCGATCTAGACTCCTGGTCAGTTGCTCTGCTAAAAAATCAGGATGAATACAATGCTCGAGTCCTTCATCATATAACACAAGATCCTCAAAAGGTCGTCCTTCCTTCTTGCGTTCTTGGCTTAAACTATAATTTCCCCCTTGCAAATATCCAACCTTGGATACGACAACAACTTCTTCACGTTTTATTTTTCCTACCAGCACGAGATCTTTGAGAACTTTGCCGACCAGTCGCTCTGATCCTCCATCTGCATAATTAGCACTGGTATCAATTAGATTAATGCCAGACAATAAGGCTTTGGTCAGTGCTTGCTGATGTTCCTTAACCCTTGCATCTACCCGATAGCAACCAAAGCCAGCGCCACTAATGCGAATTCCGCCAGGTACTAAGGGCTGATAGACAAGCAAAGGGTGTTTATCGGCATAGTTTATTGTCCCTTGTAGGGTTGCTGATCCTTTTATCATATAATAAACCTCCTACATTAAATTTTAACTTGGCACACGGGCGGTAGTACTAAAAACATATACTTTTCCCCATCGCGCTCTCGTGAAGCGATTACCAGAAAATCCTCTATCAATTAATTCTTTCTGAATTTGCATCATCAAAAATCCATGTGTCACGATCAATACATTATCTTCTTCAAGAATGCCTGAAACAAACCGTCGTACCCTATCCTTTGTCTGATTGAGAGTTTCAGACTGAGATTGATGTGAACAAATCCATGCCAATCTCCCTGCCATTAGCCAAAATTTATATGGTAATTTTACATTAGATTCAAAAACTGGTGCAATCGGTACTTCGCCAATTAATTTTGATTTAATAATATCCCCTCTATAGATATGCTGTGCTGTTTCTATTGCTCGCGATAAATCGCTACAATAGCATTTGTCCCAAGTACCTGGCTCAATTATTAAATCCATGGTTTTAGTGGGCGAACAGTCATATAAGTTGACCCACTCTCTAAATTCTTTTGCTGACATCAGACACCTATGAGAACAATTAACTTCAAAATGCCTGACTAAACCGATTTTCATGTATTCCCTCCATAGCCTGCCCATCTATTTCTGCTACGTATATTTATAATAGTTATAGTCTAAATTACATATAGGAATACAACACAGATTACTATAAATACTACTTACTCAGGCATACTATATTCCTTTACTATCAATTGATAATTTACTGGGAAGACGCTGTAGCAATTCATTGATGGTTTCATATTTTCTTAAAGCCTCTATTACATTACTATCTGGTTTTGCATATATTACTGGGCTATCAGATTCTCCAATATCATCCCTAATTTTAAACGCCAGCTTTTCTTTTATAATTGAAAATTCAGCGTTTACGTTTGGTTTATTTCCTCTAGCATCCAATCTAATCCACTTGCCAATGGATTTCAAGTAGACAGCGTTTAACCCATGTAAAACAATATTATCATTCATTTGAAACCCTTGGTAGCAAAATCCAGTCGGTATTTTTAAATAACGCAGAATGGCTGCTAATAGATGAGCTTTAGCAAAACATGATCCTTGTTGCTGTTTAAGCACTTCTGAAGCATTACAAGTAACAATAGTTCCTTGAATATCTACGGAATGTTTTATCTTATCTCTAACAAAACAATATACTTTTTCAGCTAAATCAACATCCGTATATGTATCCTTTAATAGTATTGAAGCAATATGCTTGATATTTTCATCCTCGAAATCAATTATATCCGAACTCTGTAAATATGCTTCCATATCATTTTCTTCCCATAGTAATTCCATCATTACCCATCCCCCATAGGCTAGATACTTTTGATTCTACTCTAGCCAAATATAATCTACACTTAATTTCTAGCATTCGCTTTAATACCATTAATTCCCTCTACACAATCGTAAAAAACGGCACAAATCAATTTTTGCACCGTTTCTACTAAGCACTTTATTAAGACGCTTTAAATCCCTCATCTTGCCCAGCAATGGCATCTGTCGATGGATGAAATATTTTATGATTCTTATAATGTAGGGAATTCCCACTGTTTACAAAGGGAATTCCCTACATTACTTTTTATCGACAAAATATTAAAATAAATCTGACAATACAGTTGTAGGAGAGGAGAACAATAAATTATGGCGTACAAACTAACTGTGACAAAGTTTAATCAGTATTTAAAAGACTTAGCAACGGAGTATATGGTTTTGGCTCCTGTACTTCTTCAGGGGAAGGGGGCATTTACAGACACAGATACTGTAGGATATCAAGAAATTAAATTATTCGCAGAAATTGAATTTACTAAAAAGTCTGCCTTTTCGATGAAAGAAATACTTACGCCAATTACCCAAACCCTCTTTTATTTCAGTGAGGATAATTGGACTCAGCCCAAAGTTCATGACAAAAAAATACTACTATTTCTGAGAAGCTGTGATATTCATGGGATCAAGAGACTCGATGACATTTATTTAAAAAATGGCTGTGAAGATCCCTATTATAAAGTATTTCGTGAAAAAATAAAAATATGTCTCATCGAATGCAGTGAAAGCTTTGAAAACTGCTTTTGTGTTAGCATGAATACCAATATTATAGATGAATATGATCTATTGGTACGTCCCGAGGGTGATTTTATCTATGTTGACATTAAAAATAGTGAACTCAGTACGTTAGATGAAGAAGTAGTGGAGGTTTCCCCACGTTTTATTATGGAGAATCAAACCAAAGTATTCATTCCCCAAGACTTAGCACAAAAAGCAGCACTAACTGGCATATGGGAAGAATATTCATCTCGCTGCATCGGTTGCGGAAGATGCAGCTTTGTATGTCCGACCTGTAGTTGCTTTTCTATGCAGGACATATTTTATAAAGAAAATAAAAATATGGGCGAACGACGAAGGGTTTGGGCTTCCTGTATGGTTGACGGTTTTAGTGATATGGCGGGCGGTCATTCTTTTCGAAAAAAGCAAGGCGATCGCATGAGATTTAGAGTCATGCATAAGTTTTATGATTATAAAAAGCGTTTTGGTTATCACATGTGTGTCGGATGTGGACGATGTGATGATGCCTGCCCTGAATATATATCCATTGGGAATTGTGTGAATAAACTGCATAGTGCGGTGGAGGAGAAGAAATCATGAGCAATGTATATATGCCCTTTAAGTCGCGAATTTTGAAAATAATTCCTCATACTGATATTGATTATACCTTCCTAATGGAATATACAGGTGATGTGAAGCCTGGGCAATTTTTTGAAGTGTCTATTCCAAAATATGGTGAAGCCCCCATCTCAATCAGTGAAATTGGTGAAGGTTATGTTGGGCTAACGATTCGCAGAGTGGGTGTGGTGACAAATACCATTCACGAATTGCAAGAAGGTGGCGTGCTATTTTTAAGGGGACCTTATGGCAATGGTTTTGACATTAACTTGTATAAGTCGAAGGAAATCATCGTTGCGACTGGTGGTACTGGTCTTGCGCCCGTAAAAGGTGTTGTTGATTACTTCGCTGAGAATGCTGATGAAGCTACATCTTTTTCACTGATTGCAGGATTCAAATCGCCGAAGGATATACTTTTTAAAGCTGACTTCGAGAAGTGGCAACAAACAATTAACGTCATATTAACTGTCGATCATTCAGATGATGAACTGTATAAAGGAAATACGGGTCTCATTACCAGTTATGTGCCCGATCTCAACATTAAAAATAGTTCGGATGTAAATGTGATTATTGTTGGCCCGCCTGTAATGATTCGCTTTACAGTGGCAGAATTTCTAAAAAGAGGGATTCTTGAAGAAAATATATGGGTGTCATATGAGCGAAAAATGTGCTGCGGGATCGGCAAATGCGGACATTGCAAAATTGACGACACCTATATTTGTCTTGAAGGACCTGTATTTAATTATGTAAAAGCTAAGACTCTTATGGACTAAATAAGGAGGGGCAGTATGAGCAACGACATTAATACAAAAATTTTGAAAAAAAATGCCTTTCGTATAACGAAGGAAAGAAATAAAACTGCGGTTAGAATAAGGGTCCCAGGGGGCGAACTAAGCGCTAAATATCTTGGTATCATCAAGTCTGTGGCAGAGGCATTTGGTAATGGAACTGTTCATATAACCACTCGGCAAGGCTTTGAGATTCCAGGCATTGAGATTGGAAAAATGGTCGAGGTGAATGCCATCATCCAAGATCTAATTGAAGGACTTGAAATTAATCAAACGGATTCTGGTGCAGGATATTCAGCGGCGGGGACCCGAAACATTGCAGCCTGTATTGGCAGTCGAGTATGTCAATTCGCTAATTTTGACACAAGTGCTTTTGCTCAGAGGATAGAGAAAGTGGTATTCCCTAATGACTATCATGTAAAGATCGCTCTTACTGGCTGCCCCAATGATTGTATTAAAGCACGAATGCACGATTTTGGAATCATTGGCATGAATGAGCCACAATATGATGCGTATCGGTGTATCGGATGCCAATCATGTGTAAAAACATGTGCAAAAAAATCAGCTGGCGCACTAACATTTGAAAATTTTAAAGTGATTAGAGATCATCAAAAATGTATTGGTTGTGGAGAATGTACGTTAAAGTGTCCTACAGGAGCCTGGACTCGAAGTCCCAATAAATTATATCAGCTTGTTATTATGGGGCGAACGGGCAGAAAGAGCCCTAGAATTGCTCAGCTTTTTATCAAGTGGGTTAATGAAGATAGTATTATAGATATCATTAGAAATACGTATGTATATGTTCATAATTTTATAGATAAGGATGCGCCGGGAGGAAAAGAACACGTAGGGTACATTGTGGATCGAACTGGTTACCAGGTATTCAAAGCCTGGGTATTAAAAGATGTGGTTTTAAATCCTGAGGCGCAAGTCGCACAAAACATCTATTGGTGAACATCGCAAGTCGCAAAACTTCACCATCATAAAATTGCATGAATGGAAATAAAAGGGTGTCCTTCGTGGGCACCCTTTTGGATATATTGTAAACAGTATGATATTAATTGATAAAAGGACCTGTACGCCGAAACGACATCTTCGAAGAACTGCGAAAATCCTTGAGAGCCCCACGTACACTCGCGGATTTAAGCCACCACGCAGATAATATTTTTCGTTTTGTTAATGACGATTTATTAATTCCAAATACAACAACTCAAGTACTAGAAGAAAATTATGCTGAATTTAAATACCCCATCAGACTTGACACCGTTGCCACCATCCGAATCCCCAAGAACATTACTCAAATCGCGGCTTTACGATTAGGCGATTTCATAAAAACTTTATACTTTGAATAAAAAACTGTTTTTTAGCCAATACTAATATAGGCTAGGTCGTAAGGAGGTATATAAAAATGCATACACGTCATCTATTGTTAACACTCATTGTAGCAGCTCTCATAAGTTGTAGTTCTGTCGAGGCTAAGGAATACACAACGGTTGTTTATACTGTAGTTGCTGGTGATACAATGGACAGTATTGCTCAAACATACCTACCACCAGATCGTGGTAACTCGTGGCAAGCATTTGCAGAGTTTAAAGAGGGCATCTTCGAATATAACTTTGATAAGGTCTTTGTCCACCGCAAGCCCTATGAGGTACATGTAGGCGATTGTCTACTTATCACATTTTGGAAATAATGTAATAAGTAGATCATTACATGTTAGTACAATCTCTTACCAGATAAGGGGTTGCTTCACCAGAAAGATCATCGCAAAAAGAACGTAGAAGAGTCCTGCATAGACGAGGGTCATAGGTGAAAGCTTGTCGCGTTTAAGTGTGACCCATAAGTAAATAACAGATAAGAGGGTTACAATTCCTGCCCACAGTAAATAGCTATCAAATAACCATGGCGTAAAAAATAAGCCAAAAGCGCTCGGTACTGTGGCTTGTATCATCATTGATCCACTGATATTGCCAAGAGCAAGAGTCTCTTTTCCCTGTCTAACCCATATCAATGCATTTAAAATTTCAGGTAGTTCAGTGGCTATAGGGCTTAACAGGAGAGCTACAATGTGTGGCGATATATTCCAAAATCCACTAAGCAATTCTAAATTTTTCACGAATATATGTGAACTTATGAATATCAATGTGAGGGATACAAGGCTTTGAGATAGAACCCATCGTGTTTTAGGTTCTGTTTTGTCAGGCTGAAATTTTAAGGGATCTAGTGCAATTTCACTAATCGTGCATTCCCCTCGCATCTCTTTATAAAAATATAATCCATAGGCTGCTAAGAATAAAAAGCCCATCATCGGTTTAAAACTAAAAATGACGAGACCTAATAATACTTTAAATACAAAAATGGAGATAAACCATAGTTGGTCGCGGCTAAGTTTTTGGCTATCAATATCAATTTCAGTTCCAAGTTCTCGTTGCTTGCGAAAGAAAATAATACATAAGCCCACGACTGCATAAGAAATAGTTCCAAGTACAAGGGGGCCACCTAGTGCAGCTCCAACACCGATGTCTTTTTGTTCAGCACTGGCATTAAAAGCCACAGCCATAAAAGTGACAACACTTTCTGGTAGAGCCGTTCCAAAAGCCGCCAAGATAGTCCCCACGGCACACTGGGAAACATTAAATTTTTTCCCGACCCACTCAATGGCATTGACAAAAAGTTCACAGCTATAATAAATTACGACGATGGATACGACGAGTGTCAGATAGATACTGAACATTAACGCTACCTCCAATTTAATAAATAAGGAGCAAAAAAAAAGACTCCTGGTGCAAAAAGCACCAAAAGTCTCATTACGCAAAAATTGCGGGTACTACCAGGTTATTCACCATTATGTTGATAGCACCTATATTAACTACTCCCCTTTGATAGATAAATTATAGTCTTTTTTGTACTTAGAGTCAAGGTGAGATGGCTCGTAGCGCTCAATGGGTTTTCAATTACACCTCTTATTACACTATAAGTTGCCAACCAAAGTATGCAATACTCTTAATTAGCACATACTATTTATAAGACTATTATTGAAATGGAGCATTCATATGAATATCACTATTGAGAAAGTTGGTTATCACGATTTAGCGCAAGTACAGAAAATCTTCACAGAATCTTTTAGTGATGAAGTCAATCCCTCACATATTAAGCAGCGCATTAACCGTATGCGCCAGTTCTATTATTTTTTTAGACCTTTTGCTCACATTTCTCCCTGGGCCAAAAATCTTTTTAATATCTATGTAATAAAATGCGATGGAGCTATCGCTGGATTTTCCCAAGTATCATACATAAATTACAAAGAACTGCATATTGATTATATTGCAGTTCGCAAACAATATCGTGGACAAGGACTGGGCAACTGGGCGTTGCGCAAGCTACTTGATGAAGTCGCTGATGTAAATAACTTGAATGTGGTTCTAGAGGTCAAATCAGGCAATACAGCTTATCATCTGTACAAACGTCTCGGCTTTTCCACTCAAGCACGTATACTCGAGTATGCAAAAACCTTTGAGGCTACTTGTGCCACATTAGTTCCACCAGTACTGCCAGGCCTTCGCCCTTTACAAAGTATAGACCGAACTCAGCTTTATGAACTTCATCGCACTATCTTGCCTAAAGGATTACAACAAAATATTAAACAAAATTATCAGCGATTTAATCCTAGTCTTTTTGTAAGAAACTTGGAGTGGATTAAAAATCGTCTAATGAAAGAAATTAAGCGTGAATTTGTTGTAGAGATTGACAAGAATATTGTAGCATCATTACAAATTAATAGTTGTCCTAAAGTAGCTTCCCACATCATTATTGTAATGCTTCATCCAGACTATGAAAATCTCAGGGAGTCGCTTTTGCGCTATGCTTTATTCTTTTTACGAAAAAAATATAAAAATGGTAAGGCTATTACGACGATTTACAATGATAATCTGCGCAAACAACAAGCATTGAATAAATTAGGTTTTTCCCAAGAAAAAAATTACCGTCTAATGATTCGTCAGCCAAAACCAGGACCAAAACAGACACCAATCGCACCTAAGATAATGGCTTACCCAGAAAAGCTAGTCATCCCCACAGCTATGAAGGCAAATAATAGAAAAAAACTAATAAAGTAAGGTTCTATCGTAGGACATTTTAAAATCCAGCAGAAATGATAAGATTATAAAAGGAGAATCCACGCTTTCCCAAGTAAAGCCACCTATTTCTTCTTGTGAGGAAATCCAATTTACACAAAATAAATTACACGCCCTATCTACTTTTCAGTCTTTTCAGGCCAGGCAGACATTCCACCTTTGATACTAGCTGTGTTAGTAAACCCGCGTTCTTGAAGTAAAATATTTGCTTTTGCGCTACGGATTCCACTTCGACATATAATCAAAACTTTCTTATCCTTGGGTACTTCGCCCACACGGTTGCCTAACTCGTCGAGGGGTATTAACATAGCACCCGGAATATGTCCTTGACTATATTCCTCTGGTGTCCGCACATCTATGAACAAAGCCCTTCTCTCCTGCCAAGCTTTCACTGCTTCTTCCATGGAAGCTTCCTGAACAGTAATAGCTGACGTGACAGGTTGACTAAATGGCGTTAGTGCAGAATTCCCCCACCCTTTATATGCAGAAATAAGTAAAATGGCTGCTAAAGCAAGTAAAAGTGTAGTTAAAAAATATTTTTTCATTTATACATTTTCCCTCCCCGAAGTTTATTTGCCGTTTTTTAAGCCTGATGAAGATGTCTTAGTCGCCAAATATCATCGATTACTTTTAAGAGTTGACGATAGACTTTCATTATAGTATTCCCCATTTAAATATTATTAACAAATATGACTAATTATGTATTGACATAAAAAATAAATGCAAATACCTCTTCTTGTTATTTCATCGCTGAAATTCAACAAGAAGAGGTATTTTTTCAGAGTCACCATTGGACAATAGAATTCATTCTAACTTAACCAGCTACTCTATATCCCACCTTGTATCTTAGTGTATCCATAAACTAAAACCTCCATATCGATAGCCAATCTCGCGATCAACCCTTCCTGATAGCCAACTCGTCCAACTTCTCTGATTTTTTGTACTAAATCAGCAAATTCAGTCCAATGAATAGCCGACAGTTTATGTAAGCGTTCTGTGCCTAAAGGGACCTGGGATAAGCTCTCTGCATAATCTTCTATACTATAACGCCACAATCTTACCGAATCTGGATATCTGGCAAGCAGGCGTCCCGCCATAAACAATCCTTCGGGATCAAAATCCCCTGAATACCAAATAGTACAGCCTCCAGCAACCAAGCGTTCTATCGCCACCCAACACGTCAGCTTAAACTGGCCATGCATACAAAGTAGTGGTGGCAGGGTCAGGGCCTGTTGACTGAACAGATCCGCTAGTGAAGAAAAAACGCCTGAATTCTCAACTACAAATACATGTTTTTTCTCACTTGTTGCATTTATGGCAGGATAAAGATACTTGACCTTGATCATTTCTCGCAAAGGAATATTCAGAACGGCTCCACCTTGCCACGCCTGTCGCCAGTAAGTCATATCCTCTTCCTTACCACCATCTTCTCCAACTGCGAGTAACCCCATACAAGTTACAAAATTCAATATATCATCTCGCAGCAGACCAAAAGTATATAGCAGCTCATTTTCTTCTTCCACCGTTGAGCGTAATACTTCTGTTTCCCCTACTTCGACTACTACTTTTCCCCAGGTACAATAATACCTAAAGCATCTAAAGCGCCCAGCCTCGGTATCATGATCCAAAGCATGGGGATCACCGCTAATACGTCTAGCAAATAGAGGTAGCCGTTCATACTCTGCTGGCAAGCAACACAAAGCCTCAAGTACCACTTCCAGATTACGCCGCAGATCTAGTGCATCTTGCTCATAAGCCAGATGCACCCTTCGTGTACCTGGCAGTTTCGCCTTAATAGCAGTAAGCCACTGCTGGCATAAATTCTGGGGATAGCCCTCCATTAAGCAAGTAAATAACTGTTCTTTTGCTAGTTGTTTTTCCCTAAGTACTTCTTCATTGGTCAACAATTGACCACCTTGATAAGCGCTGAGAAAGTCGAATGCAGCAATACCAGTAAATCTAGTTTGTTCAAGGGCCGCGCTAAAATCAGCAAAGTGAATCACCACTGATTGCTGGGCCACATAATTACGACGAAAGAAAGCCGATAAGCTATCAGCTTCCGCAGTACTCAATTTTTCCAGTTTCACACTGCCACCAACCCGTCCTAAGCTGGCATATTTTTTATGAGCAATAGCCAATAAACGGGTAAAACCTGGCTCACCGCGGAAAAAGGTCGCGACATCAGCACTTGACCTTCTAGGCCTCATCTACTCCACCTCATTATCCAGCATATAGCGAGATTGGCCATCCCACAAATAGCGCACCACTGTTACATAAGGAGCATTTTTAGGGCGTACCAATTCATAAATAGCTAGCTTGGATACCGTATCATAGTCCCCCCACAAAGCTTGGGAATTCATAATATAATTAAAGCCTAGCTTCTCCATGAGTCCAAACATTTCTCTAATATTATTCTCATCCACACCAGCAAAGGCTTCATCGAGAGAAATAATATGGGGGCATCTGGTTTTGCCTCTCGATATCGAGAAAACGCTGCTGAAAATAATGGAACATACATGGCCATCGCCTTTTCCCCACCGCTGAACTTACCAAAGGCATGATTGGTCAATTCTTTTTTGCCGATCCCGTCTTGACGATAGTACAGAGAAAAAGTAAACCAACGTCTAAAATCCAATACTTCCTTAACCGCCTGCTGAAAATTTGCCATGCGCCCAGCTGCTGTCGTTCTAGCCTGTTCAATTCGTAGCTGAAAGTGCCGCACAACTCGTTTCAAATCTTCCTCTTTTAAGAGTCGTTGATCCGAACGCAATAAATTCACCAGCTCTTGAGTATCCATTTCTTCATCGCCATCAGCCGTCAATGGTTTCCAGCGCAAGGAAAAGGTCAATCCACTGGAAGTATCCAGCTTACCCATCAGCTCATTCATCTGCTCAGCCCATTTTTCCGCACTATGAATACGCTTACTAATAATGCGTCCAATGCTATTCATGATGACCTCTTCGTAAAGTTCTCGATCCTGCTGGGACAAAATAGACCTTTGCTCCGTAATATGTTTGTTCATCATTTGGAGAGTAGCCTCAGGGCTAACCCGCCTACCGTTATATTCTAGCAGAATTCGTTGCCTTGGTGTCTTTTGCTGTAGCTGTTCAATTTTCCACAAGAATTTGTCCTGATCAAGCTTATCATCCTCGGATATCTGCACACCATCTGCAAACACTTCATCCAATACCATTCGGTATTCTAATAAGGTCTTAGTTCTTCATCGGATAGAGCAGATAAGGATTCTGTCAATATTTCGTAGATAATACTCGGCTTAAAATCTTTAGACAATTTAGGACTACGTAGCTGAATCAGCAGCTCCATCAAATCCTTGTATGAATCAAGGGACAGAAAGCCAAACACATGCTTATTCACGAGAGCCATATACTCGTGCTGGGTTCTAACGACAAAACCACCTTGGCCAATTGCTTTTTCGAGTTCAGGACGAGACAAGGGAATACATTCTTCACTACCGTCGAAAGCGCTAAATTCTGTTTTATATAACTGTAGTTCATGACCTAACCGTCGATTATCTAAAATAATAAAGCCCCAAAAATCTAGATTGCTTCCTCGTTTCGCCTTCATACCAATGCCTGTAGTAATATATTGATCACTATTAGCCCGCTTGTATTCTAGATACAAATACCCTGTCCGTTCATCCCGCTGCACAATTTCTTTCTCGCCGAGCAAATAATCTTCCATACGTCGATCCTTAGAGCCAAAGGGATCCAGACGACTCGCAGCAATTTTCCCATCAAGGAGTACCGTAATCAAGCTCTGCATCGTAACTGACTTGCCCGAACCATTGGACCCACGTAGTAGTAGTTTGCCGTCGGCAAAAAAATATTCTTCATTATCATAATACCAAAAATCAAATAAACCCGCGCGGTGCATCTGCCATTTGTTATCTACCATTTCATTTGCTTCCTTTCTGATAATCCACGGGATAAGTACCCATTGTTCGTCCCAGTAATGGACTCAGCAAAATAAGGCCCAGTTCATCATCCATTCGTGCCATCTTCCAGTTCATCAGTTCCCCAATGAGCTCTTGGGCTAGACGCGTCAGTGACAGATCGCGATACTCCTTGCTCCAGCCTGAACCGGTTTGCTCCTTACACTGCCCCGCCCAGCGATTAAATTCCACAGGGGTCAGGGAGATCGTACCTTCTGGCATTTTATGCACCTCATTACGGTTAACATAATGGCGCACCAAGGCCGCGAAGTGCAGCATCACCTCAGAAATTCCTTTCTGATTGGGAAAAACAGTCATATACTCTTTTTTCTCCGTAACGGTTAGCATGGCCGCATTATTATACAATTCAAATTTATAAAAGGTATGGGCTTCAATGTCTTCGCGCAGACGATTACAAAAATTTCTAAGATACAAAAAGTCCTCTTCCTTAGCATCATATTTGTCAAAGATTGGCGATAATAAGAGTTGCCGGTAAACCCTGTATTTACGCCCTCGACCAATGAGTTGCTCATCATCTGCATCATATTCTGCTCGTATTAATTCATCCTGGCTAGGAAATTGAAACAAATCTTTAGGATAAGACCGTAAAAAATACCGCGACATAATTGGTACTTCAAATAACACTTCAGTATCCACACTGTTATTAATTCCTGTTGCTGCTTTTTTTCCTGAATATACAATTCTCGCATGGCTTGTTTTTCCTGCGTCCTACTAATAACCGCCCCTGGCTTCGTCTTTTCTCTGTATGTATTCACTCTAGGTTTCACAATAAAGACCGTTGGTGCATCATCCCAAACTTCCCGGTACATATCCTCACTTTCTGGAATTTGGGCATATATATGGCGAGTATGGGCCAAGCCAAATAAAACGGCAGATAGTTCATGGGCCTTTTTACTTTCTGTGATACTCTGAAACCAGCCCGCCAAATGTAGATAATCGCGGTAGCGGCTCCGCGCATTTTGTTGCCGCTCGCCTAGCCTCTGAGCAAACCGAGTAATCCGCCGAATGGTATCCGTTGTTTCATTTTCTAATGAGGAAAGCTCGCTTTGCCGTCCGATCCCACCTAGAAACCATTCATTAAGACTTTGCCACTGATCATGATAACGTTCAACAAGCTGCCCATGATCACCGCGATCATCAAGGCGAGGAATATTCATCTGATAGTCCGCAATTTTTCCCGCAGTAACAGCAAACCGCGCCCCAGTCATGGATTTTAACAAGGCTTCAATATTATAAGAAGCATGTTGCATACCAAGCATAAATTCTCGCAAATAGCTAGCAAAGGCATCTTTATAAATAAGAAACGTCTCGGTCATCATACGCTCTTCCACTTTCTCACTTTTCAAATAAGCGATATAATCCGAAGCACTTTGTACAATTTTTTTAAAATAAGTATATACATCATCCCAGGCCTGATTGAGCTCCGCGGCATTATCCCTATCGGCTGCCAGATCAAAATATCGTAATGCCTGTAGTAGACGATCAAATAAAGTGGCCTCTAAGGAACCACCAAAAGACTCACCAATCTCATGTAGTTTTTTCACCATTCGCTCTATTTCAATGGTATAGGGTGTACACTGATACCGAAATTTTTTCCGTTTAAAATCATCAATGGTCAGAACCCTGCCAGTCTCTTGGCGGGGAGTCAGATTCTTCCAGTCCACAAGTTATTTCAAATCACCATGCAACTGTTCTTCTGTATACTCTTTAAAATAAGGACTTTCTTTCAGATGTCCATAAATATCCTCAGGAAACAAATACTGACGCAGTTTCTCATGCTCCACATAAAAATAATGCAAAATAGACCTGTAGCGCCAGGCATTGTCAGTGGTCAAGTATGTAGCTTCAGAAATAGTTCTTAATCGTATATCATCCATTACCATTATCCTTTTCATATTGGCTTTTTTAATCAATTGGTCAAAAAACATCTAACGACACAGTTCTCTTAATTAATCTCTAATTCCTGCTACTTTTTTAGCTTATTTTGAATATTTAGGAGCGGGAATACAACTAGGTTCCTGTTTACTGTAGATATCTGAAAAGGATAGTATTCCCCCTACCCTTCAGAATAAATACCTAATTCATTTATATTTGCTCACACCTTATATTTATCGGTAAATGAATAAACTGCGACAAATTGTCACAGTTTATTTGTTGTACAGGTACTTGTACTTTCTTTTTTGTATCTTCGTGATATAAACGATTCTCTCAACTCTTAGATTTGCTCATTTTTTCATCTTCATTTATCTGTCTTTTCCCCATGCCACAGGCATAAAAGCTCGCAATGACGATAATGCAAAATGTTGCGCCAACAATTAATGATATGCGAGTATCTGGATTGAACCACATTCCAATCAACACGAGCGTCAAGAATATGATTGTTATATAGTTGCTGATCGGAAAAAAAGGAGACTTAAATGGATGATCTTTCATTTCTTTTTCCCATTTTTTTCTAAACCCTATTTGACTGATTGCCAATACAAACCACGGAATCATTCCTGGCAGAATACTGGCACTATAAATATACAGGAACAATTTTGAATCTGGAATGATGATATTAAAAACAACTCCTAATAATAGGCAGGCGATCGTCGTCATAATACTATTCCGTGGTACGCCACTTTCAGATATGTCGCCAAAAAATTTAGGAGCTTGGCGATTTTCAGCTAAGGTATAAAGCATTCTCGCTGCACTATAAATACCACTGTTACAACCTGACATCGCTGCTGTGAGAACAACAAAATTGATGATACCAGCAGCGGCAACAATCCCCACTTTGGCAAAGGTCATAACAAAGGGACTACCAATCTCACCAATTTGGTTCCAAGGATAAATAGTAACAATGACAAAGATGGCACCAACATAAAAAATTAAGATACGCCAGATAATATTTTTGATGGCTTTGCGCAATGTATTTTGAGGATCTTTGGCTTCGCCAGCTGTAATTCCAATTAATTCTACGCCTTGATAGGAAGCCGTTACTAAACAGAGGGCAAATAAAAATCCTTCTAAACCGCCAGCGAAGAACCCACCATGGATATAGAGGTTTTCCAGGCCAATTGGTTGACCACCGTTACCAAAACCAAAAAAGATCAGCCCAGTACCAATCACAAGCATAACGCCAATCGCGACGACTTTGATCATGGCAAACCAAAATTCAAATTCTCCATAATATTTTACAGCAGCTAAATTAGCGGCCGCAACGATTCCGACCCCTGCCAAAGCCGGTAACCATTGGGGAATGTCAGGGAACCAATAGCTTACATAAATTCCGATTGCGGTAACTTCTGCCATTCCCACCGTAACCCATAGGAACCAATAACACCAAGCGGTCAGATAACCAGCCAAAGGACTCACATACTTATGAGCGTAGGTGGCAAAAGAGCCTGTAACGGGTTCGAGAAAAAGCATTTCTCCCATGATACGCATGACAAAAAACATAATAGCCCCAGCTACGGCATATGCCAGTAGTACAGAGGGTCCAGCCCACTTTATCGTACTTGCCGATCCCATAAACAGACCAACGCCAATCGTCCCCCCCAGGGCAATCAGCTCAATATGCCGTGCCTTAAGCCCTCTCGTTAATTGTTTTTCTCCCATAATGAACACATCCTTTCTTGTCGAATATTTGCATGATACTGACCTTGTTCCATTCATCTTTTTATCGCATAAATTTGTTTTTTTCACTTACTAAATACCGACGTATGAATCAAAAATTTCTATGAAGTTCTTCATTTCGACAAATAACTTCATCGCCCTCTAATGTAGTTAATATATGACATATTTTCAAATTAATACATCGACCACTATTTTGCTAGTAGCTCAGGTCACATTATAATAAAAGCAAGAAGAAATTACTCACACTGAGTAGCTTCTTCTTGCGACTTGGCCTATTCGGCCTGACTTTCTACTACCATTTTGCCCTGAATCCACACCTGCTTTACAGCAAGGCCCGGACTTAACCGTACAAAGGTGGCGTCTTTTCCGGTTTCCAAACTGCCGAGTCGCTCTGCAACCCCTAGGGAGCGGGCTGGATTGAGGGACGCGAAGCGAACGGCCTCGTGTAATGGGCGATTCAGTACCTGAACCATTGTCCTAATACCTTGCAGTAATGGATAGGCACTACCAGCGATCGTACCATCAGACAAACGAGCTATACCATTCTTTACAATTGTGATCTGCCCGCCTAGCTCATATTCTCCGTCAGGCATGCCAACTGAGCGTGTACCATCGGACACAAGGGTAACTTTATCCTGGGGCTTAAGACGAAAGACCAGTTCTAGAATTGCTGGATGAACATGAATACCGTCAGCGATGAGTTCTAGCTCAATATCATCATTGAGTAGGCCTTCCGTCATAGGACCAGGTTGCCGATGATGAATTCCTGACATAGCATTAAAGGCATGGGTTATTCGATGAACACCAGCAGCAGCTGTACGAGACATGGCAGTATAATCTGCGGCAGTATGACCAGCCGCGGCAATGATGCCATGGCTTTGGCAAAATTTGATCAAATTGATAGTGTCCAGACGGTCAATGGCAAAGGTGAGGATTCGAATAAGGCCAGGATAGGCATTTACTAATTGAGTCAATATCGCCAGATCCCCACCTGGAATAGAAGGTGGGATGTATGCACCAACATGGGCACCTTTATATTCACGTGTTAAGAATGGACCTTCTAAATGAACTCCCAAAAGCTCGGCCTGGCTACTATGGATTGTATCTGTCCGCCCAGTGTGAAGGCTTGCGAGAACGGCTAATAATCGATCAACGGAACTAGACAAGGTTGTACCGAGAAAAGCGGTGGTTCCTTCCCGTAATAGAGCCTGACTAAGGGCCGTCAAACTCTCGGCAGTGCCATCCATGATATCATAGCCACCAGCGCCATGCACATGGGTGTCAATGAGGCCGGGGATGATAATATCGCCAGAAAAGTAGCAACTATTATAGCGATCATCATCGGGAAGATTGTCGCCTAGAGCGCAGATGATGCCATTCTCTATCAGCATATCATAATGGGTAGCAACGTGATCAGGAAAAACGACGGTAGCATGACGAATACATTTTTTCAGTGATATCCCTCCCATTGGGCAGAAGCTAACACAATAAGCTACTCTGACCTACTATTATTATTTACATTACTTGCCTTTGCCGGCCTGTAGCGTCAGCGCCTTTGCTACAAAGCCATGACCACATTGTAACAACTGGGATGCTTCCTGAGGCGTAACGCCTGCCAGTAGCATGATAATCGCTAGTTTTGCGGAGCCGTTGGCGGCGGTCAAAGCCTCTGCAGCCTTACTGTGGCTAACGCCTGTAGCTAACGTAACAATTCGTTTTGCACGTTCCTTTAGTTTTAGGTTAGTAGCCTGCACATCGACCATGAGGTTACTGTAGACTTTGCCCAGGCCAATCATGGTAGCTGTTGTCAGCATATTGAGCACCATTTTCTGGGCCGTGCCAGCTTTCATGCGCGTAGATCCCATAATAACCTCTGGCCCCGTCAAGACAGTTAGGCTCTGGCCCGCGACTCGGCCCATCTCGGAATCAGGGGTGCAGGTTAGGGATACTGTTGGGCAGCCAATCGACTTTGCGTAGTGCAGACCACCGATTACATAGGGTGTTCGGCCACTGGCAGCAATGCCGATTAGGATATCCGATGAATTTAGCTGTTTGCCTCTTAAATCTTCCGCCGCCAAGGTATCCGAATCCTCGGCTCCTTCTACAGCGCGCAAGATGGCCGGCGCCCCTCCGGCGATGAGTCCCTGCACCAGCTCAGGATGGGTACCGAAAGTAGGCGGGCACTCGGAAGCATCGAGGATTCCGATACGACCACTAGTCCCAGCACCAAGGTAAAAAAGACGTCCGCCAGACTGTATAGCAGCGACAATAGCGTCAACGGTTCTGGCAATATCTGGCAAAATATCCTGAATAGCCGCAGCTATTTTATGATCTTCTTGGTTAATCAGTTCCACAATCTCCAGGCTGGATTGCTCATCAATATGTAGTGTGCTCGCATTACGCTCTTCTGTTAATAGTTTCTCAAGATTCATTTTAAATAAACTCCTTTGATTGTTATAGTAGCAATCCCATTCGTTTCCCTCGTCACGATTTCACCCTCCATTTTAATGATTTATCTACTAACGGGTAGATTCTTATTATCTAGAGCCTTGCAACTCAAATTTGCTAGTATTACGGTAGAATAATAATTCAAGTCCGAAGGTGGAAATCATTTGATCTTATTTTGTCATATATGAGAAGCAGAAGTCAAGTAACATGGCCTAACACTAATCCCTAGCAATAAAAACAAATAGGCCACGCACTACTGACTCGGGTACATGGTCTTAGTACCCGAATCAGTAGTGCGTGGCTATTTTTGTCATTTATATAGATTACCACATCAAGAACAACTAACCCCAATTTCTTCTATAAATAGTTTTTCCGGATCTAATATAATAATCATCCGATCATCAATTTTACCGATACCTGCAATACAATTGGTACTACAACGATTAATAAAACTCGGCGCGGACTGGATCTCATCATCATTTAACTTAACAATATCTGTTACTTCATCTACAATACAGCCCGTCGTTGATCCATTGACATTTAACATAATAAATTTACTTTCTTCGGATATTTTCTTTTCTACTAACTTAAATTTACTTCTTAGGTTAAAAATGTAATTTACTTGCCCTCGTAAATTAATCATCCCTTCCACTGCATGACCAGCCCCTGGCAATTGCTGTATTTTAAACTTTTTCGATCGCAAGATACCATTAACAGCTGAAACATCAATACCATATTCTTCATCATCTAATGCAAATACAACCAATTGGATGCTCACAAATACGCCTCCTTTCTATGAAATTCCTACTTACATATCATTCGCAAGATCATTCAATTGTTCGGTAAGACTGGTAATCTCCTGTACGCTAGCTGTCACTTCTTCAATAGCAGCAGCCTGCTGCTCGATGGTAAAAGTCGTTTCACTGCTCATATGTACGGTTTTGTCTACGGATATTTGTATAATCGTTGTTAAATCTTTTATTTTACCTACCGTTTCTTTGGAGTCGGCTGAAAGTTTTCTAATTTCTTGGGCTACAACACCAAATCCTAGTCCAGCCTCACCAGCCCTCGCCGCTTCAATTGCTGCATTTAAACCGAGTAATCGGGTTTCATCAGCAATATCTTTAATGAAATCCATTACCTCATCAATTTTACCAGTCACCGTATTCACATTTTTTATCTCATCATTTAAACTTGCTTGATTACCGCTGATATCAGTAGCTGAAGCTGCTAATTCTTCCATCGTTGCAGAGACCTGATGTAAATTATCACTCAGTGTATCCGCCATAGCCTTTAGCTTTCGTTGCTGATAAGCAGTCTTTGACATATTATTCGCAACAGTAAAGAGTACATTCGCCGCTGCCTCAATACTTTCTCGGGATAATTTGCGAATTTCTTGTACTGCTTCTACATAGCCTTCTTCATCGACACCAATCTCTTTGGCAAATTTGCGATATTTTTCCTCATCGGGAGTATCTATTAGTACTTGTCCACCTAAAATAGTACCAATCTGTCGTCCTTCTAGCATAATAGGGGCGGCAAAATCAATCAGACCAGCATGACACTCATAGACTACAGGCTTACCAGTCCGGGCTGCTTCTTCGCCACCTTTACGATGTGATTCTGCACATCGTTTATCACCACATTCTGTGGATTGGGTATAGTCTTCGCAAAATCGAGTATAACGACTTGGATTGGTAACAGGCTTTCCATCAGGATCAACAGTCACACTTGCTAAGCCAACACTCGTGGCGAAATCATCCTGAAATTGTTGCAAAAAAGCAATATCAATGACATCTGCCAACTTTACTGTACTTAAATCCAACTCTTGACCTGAATATTTTATATTATTATTGTTATTTTTAGCCATAATAATTCCTCCTAGTTATTTAATGCCATTACCTCTTGAAGTTGGACCTCTTTTACAGATAGATCCTACCCCTTCTTAAACTTCCATATCTGAAAAGAAGCTATCGTTGCATCTAGTTCTGAGTCAGTACTCGTTATCTTTCTTTCTTGGATAACCTCATCCACGATTATCAAAAGTTGAACGCCATTCGCGTGGGTTATTATCGCACTCTTGTTTTCCCCAGCTTTAAAACCTACATCCATATCCGAAGTCGGGACTGGCTTGCCCTGTAAATGAATAGCTCCTTCTATATTACCAAATATAGACAATCCATTTTGTCCTGCGTTGGAGATAATTCCGCTTACATCTTCTACAGGGACACCATACCTTTCGGCCCCGCACCGGAATATTAGCAATTGTCTTTCTTCCATTGTAAAGCACCTCTCCATCGTGAGTCAGTAATCCTAGTGTTACAAATTCTTTTAAATGTCAGACTATTTAGTTTTCTTACTCAGGAAGTTTTATTGTCTTCATTTTAGACTAATGTACAGTCACTAACATCTAGCAAAAGACATACATAGAAACATTATTTTGACTAGCCTAAAGTTATGTGAATCTACGGAGTTAGCCGATATCTGTCGCAAATGATAAAACTCTATCAAAAGGTAGAGGGAAAAAGCGGTTTCAAGTATAATATAACAAATTAGACAACGTATTCAAATGTAAGAAGGTGAGAAATTGATAAACAATGGGAACTGTACTAAAATATTAATTGTTGATGATGATGACAGCTTTTTATCCTCTATGCGACGCATTATGCGTAGTCATTTTGAGATAGTAACAACTACGGACCCCGTCCAAGCACTAAAAATTATTGAGCATCAAGGGCCTTTTGCAGTTGTAGTATCGGATTTTCGAATGCCTTTCATGAATGGCATAGAGCTTTTTTCTAAAATTCATAACTTCGATAAGAATATCCAAAGAATTATGTTAACAGGTTGTGCGGAGCTTCAGATGGCCATCGATGCGATCAATCACGGCAAAATTACCGCTTTTTTAACAAAGCCAACTCCAGCTGGATCGATTCGGTTGGTCGTTCTTGATGCCATTCGCGCTTATAATCAGTGCATTGTAGAAGAAAGAACAACTCTCGAAATTCAAAATAAACCATTACTAGGAAAACGCGTCTTTTCTGAACTCCACTCCCCTTTAACGATAAAAGAAAAAGAAGTCCTCTTTTTACTCGCAAAAGGCTTTTCGAATGTGGAAATAGCAACGCAACTACACATAATGATCGGCACTGTAAAAACTCATTTAAATAACCTTTTCGACAAAATGGACGTAAATAGTCGTACTAAGGCTGTTGCAAAAGCAATGGAATTGGATCTAATCAAGACCTCTGCTGTAGAATGATGAACGTTATAGCAATTTTATATGAAAAAGAGTTAGTCCGTATCACATAAAGATACGGACTAACTCTTTTAACTCATCTCGATAAACTCATGTTTCATTGGCAATTTGATGGTAAATTTTGTTTCTCCAGGGCAGCTTTCAACAATAATCTCACCTTGATGGTGATTGACGACGATGTCATAGGAGATGCTGAGCCCCATTCCGGTTCCTTGTCCAATCGGCTTTGTGGTGAAGAATGGATTGAAGATATGATTCAGATTTTTCGAGGAAATCCCAATACCGTTATCTTCAATGGCGCAATAAACGAATTTTTCATCGCACCACGTCGCTATCGTAATTTTCCCTTTTTCTTCCTCCCTTTTTTCTTTGATTGCCTGCACTGCATTGACAACAATATTAAGCAATACTTGATTAATTTCGCTACCGATCGCCTCAACTGCCGGAATTTTACTAAGGATTTTTATGACGATAATATTATATTTAATTTCATTGCGCGCAATCAATAATGTATTTTCTAGCCCTTTATGTAGATCATATTGAGTGAACACTTGCTCTTGGTCTACCCGTGAGAAAATTCCAATTCCTTTGACAATCTTGCTCATCCGGTTCAAACCTTCGTTGGTATCTTGAAAAAGTTTTGGAAGGTCATCGAGGATATAGTCTAGTTCTTGCTCTTTTTCCAGCCTAATGATCTGGTTGAGTTTTTCAGAAATCTGCAGATCATCAGTGGCAGTAATACTTGACCGCAGCTGCTGATACTGAGCAATTATACTACTGAAGGCAGTATAATATTGTTCTAAGGTTTCAACATTATTGGTAATAAATCCTAATGGATTATTGATTTCGTGAGCAACGCCAGCAGCCAGTTGTCCAATTCCTGCTAATTTTTCTTGCTGAATCAGATGGTTCTGGGTTTTCTTCACAGTTTCTAATACAACCGTTAACTCATTATTTTTTTGCAGCAATTCTTCTTGGAAAATTTGCAATATACCTTCTATCTTTTTCCTGTCTATAATTTCTTTTTGTATTTCATCATTGTTATGGCGAAGTTCTTCGTTCAGCGCAACATGCTCCTCATTCATTGCCATAAGTTCCTCATTGGCGACGAATAGTTCCTGGGTTCTTTCCCTCACCTCAACTTCCAGACTGTCTCTAGCTTGTTTCAACGCCTCTGAATTGCGTTTTTGTCGTTCGGAAGCAACTATTAGCAATATAATAAAGGCCAAAATCATAATGGTAAGCGCTGTAGAGATATAATAATAGCTGACAAGATGCTGATTCAATTCTCTTAAAACTTCCTCTTCTTCAATTCCCACCAATACTACTAATGGATAATCTCTCAAGGCACGATAGCTATAAATTCGCTTGATGCCATCAATTGTACTTGTCTCAATATAATGCTCAGAGTCGCTTTCTTGCAAACAGTCCATTAAAAGACTCTTACCCACATCTCTCCCGATATTTTCATCTTGATCCAACCCACGTGCTCGCACGATACCATCCCGTCCAATTAAAGCAATAATGGATTTTCCCCCTAAATCAACCTGTTTATAGAATTCGCTAAAGTAAAAGGGATCCACCGAAACAACAACGACTCCTCCGAATGAACCATCTGAATTATTGACACGGCGAGTCATTCGAATTGACCATTTTTCAGAAGATTGTCCTTGCAGAGGTTTACTAATAAATAACTGTCCACTATCAAAATCCTTATGCACATAAAAGTATTCACGATCCTTCAGGTTAGATGGTACAAAAGCCACTTGACTGCTGAGCGCTAAATCTCCGTTTTCATCTATAATACTTAGCAACCCAAATGGTTGTCTTACAAGCCTTCCTTCACTTATAGACTGATGAATATCAATAGCCTTTCCTTTTTTTTCATATTCATATTTTAAAAATAATGCTGCCTGATCCACCCCCTTAATCGTACGCAACGTATGTTCTTCGAAGGAACGAGCAAAATTACCCGCATCTTTAAAAGCACCATTAATTACCATTTGTCGCTCACTTTGCACTTTATAGTAAAGACCGATCCAGAGAACGCAAAGTGAAAAAATCCCAAACAAAATAATCATTGCGCGAACATTGCGGGTAGCTAGTACACCCTCAAGATATATCCTAGTACTAGTTAACTTTTTCAGCAGATACCACTTCCTCCCAGCCATTGCTCATTACTGTATTTTTCCTCCGTCTTCTTGTAGATCATTTGGTTATCATGAAAAATTCGTTTTCATGTGCAATAATGGGGCCGGTTCATATTCCCTTATTATAACCTATAAACTGCTTTAGGCGAAAAGCCCCGCCAGGCCTGATATAATCCAGCAGAAAAATTTCTTCAGGAATGATATGAGCCACTAGATTGACTCGCGGATCAGCTGGCAAAGGAGATCGAACCACTTGCATTTCACCCATATAGCGAAGATAGTCCTGGTTATCGATGGTCACAGCCCCTGCCCTGCGTGGCATGGTTGTACGAGCGGGAATGACAGTTTGGCAAATTCTCCGAGCTTCTTGTGAGCGGATGACCCATTCCCCAGGGTCAGTACGATTGGTATGGGGGGAAAATAAAATTTCTCGTTCAGCAGTGGTCACGTCTGCTTCGACTGTTACCTGCAGTTCAATATAGCTAGGATCCAGCGCAGCCACAGCAGCCAGTTCGTCTTCCAATACCAGTGGATCACCGAACAGCACTCCGTCCACTAACTGAGAAGCCAGCAATTCTTTGGCCGCTAGCTTAGAAGAAATCAATCGATGCTTTTCCACTGTGGGTAGGCCAGCAAAGATAGGACCACGGGGACAACTGCGGGAAGGAATAAACGCAAGCACGGGTATCTTGTAATCACGCAGCAGTTGGCAACGCTCAGCGAAAAGTGAGAAAGACATTCCTGTTTCAGGGCGAGGATAATAATTGTGGCAGGCCCGTATCCTAGTTAAATCTGCCTTGGCAGTGTAGATTTGATGCATGGTGGCTGGAGTCATCGTACTCGCATTGATTTCAACATCCAAACCACTCGTAACAGTGATGGCGGCAATTTGCTCTGGAGAAAAGCCATCATCGAGACGTATAGCCGACAAACCTAGCTTTTTGAGGGAAGAAAGATCGGACAAGCTGGCTCCTAACATCGTGGAAGCCTGGGGAGAGATATCAGCAGTAATCGAGTAACCTAGGTTCACTGCATCAGCTACAAACTCGTGAAAATCGGCCAATACCAACTTGGCATCAGCTTCTGGAATGTGAAGCGATGTGAACAGGCGGATGTAGCCATAGTTATGGGCTAGCTGTAGATAATTATGAATGGTTTCAAGAGAATGACCCAGTCCTACGTAGGCCGCTATGCCTTTTTCCCACATCATTATAATCCTCCCCTAGAATTTTGTTGGTGATCCTCTTCTGTTAGATCATCAAAGCCAACTAGCCAGGTAACAATAAAACCCGCTACATAGGCAATCAGGAGGCCGATTAGATAATAACTTATACTGCCAGGTTTGATCACAAAAGCCAGTGGCAGTCCTGATAGGCCTAGTGCAATGGAATTTACATGCATGGTAGCTTGAAAAGCCCCGCCAAACCCAGCCCCAATACAAGCCGTAATGAAGGGGCGGCCGAGAGGTAGGGTAACGCCGAAGATGAGTGGCTCGCCAATACCAAGGATGCCGACGGGCAATGCACCTTTAATGATTTCCTTCAATTTGCTGTTTTTAGTTTTCAGGTATACGGCGACAGCAGCTCCTACTTGTCCAGCACCAGCCATGGCTAAAATAGGCAGGAGCGGGTTCTCTTTTTGCGTATTTAAAAATTCCATATGAACAGGTAATAAACCTTGATGAAGGCCCGTCATAATCACCGGAAGAAAAGTTCCCGCCAGAATAAAGCCTACGAAGGCTCCACCCATGTCAAGCATATTCTTGAATGAATTGATAATGCCATCGGACAATACACCGCCAATCGGTTGCAACACATAAAAACTGGCAAACCCAGCAATCAGCAATGTAAGCGTTGGCGTGACCACGATATCCAGAGCATTAGGCACCACTTTGCGTAGCCGCTTCTCTACCATGGTCATAAACCAGGCAACAAGCATGACGCCAATCAAACCACCCCTCCCCGGAACGAGGGCCACTCCATTGATTGTTATAGCTGCAATCCCAGGATTGATAATCAATATTCCTGCGAGTCCACCCATCGCTGGTGTACCAGAAAATTCTTTAGCTGTATTAATGCCGACAAAAATGCCAAGATAAGAAAAGAGGCCCCAACCGATAACATTCAAAATGATGATAAACGTTCCTGTCGGATTAGCTCCAGATTGGATAGCAATGTTCGTTAGGCCTGCCACCATACCAGAGCCGACGATGGCTGGAATAAGGGGCACAAAAATACTAGCAAGTTTGCCCAGGAATATTTTAATAGGAGTATGATTTTTATCATTAATTTGGGTCTTTAGATCCTTGACTTCGCCCATCTGTAATCCCGTTAGAATCGTTACTTCTGCGGCCACCTTACCAACAACACCAGGGCCAAGGATAATTTGTAGTTGACCTAGAGCTTCCACAACTCCTAGAACATCGCTGAGTTTTTCCAGCGCTAATAAATCGATTTTAGACTTGTCCGTTGGAGTGAGTCGCAGGCGAGTCATACAGTGGGCTACCACACTAATATTTTCCTTGCCGCCGACAATTTTAATAATTTGTAGAGCTAATTCTTTTTCCTTGGTCACGATTTCACCTTCCATTATGATTATTTATCTATTAAGGGGTAGATTCTTATTATCTAGAGCCTTGCAACTCAGATTTGCTCGTATTATGATAGAAGAAGAATTGAAGTCAGAAGGTGGAGATCGATATGAAAGAAGTAACAGTGTTAGCTGTAGATGGGGGTGGGACGGGGTGCCGAGCAGCACTTTGTAATAGCGTTGGGCATATCCTTGCTTATGCCAACGGCAGTTCATGCAACTATCATAGCATCGGTACTGAAAAGGCCACCGTGGCTTTGACTGTGTTATTAAACTCCCTTACGAAAAAACAAGCTTTGCGGGTCAACTATATGGTACTTGGTTTAGCTGGCCTAGACACAAAAAAGGATCAAGCTACCTTGACGTTGATCGTACATACAGCATTGACTGCGGCAAATATAGCTCCTGATAAAGTCTACCTATGTAATGATGCCATGCTTACCTTGAAGGGGTCAGTGGGCCAGAATAACGGTGTATTAATCGTAGCCGGCACCGGTTCCATTGCTTGCGGTATCACCAAAGATGGCCTGGAGGTTCGAGTTGGTGGTTGGGGATACCGAGTTGGTGATGAGGGGAGTGGCTATTCAATTGGCAAAGCCGCCATCACTCATATTTTAAAAAGCTATGATGGGCGAGAAAAGCCTTCTGCCCTTTCAACTGCAATATTAACTGAACTGTCCCTTGCTGATGAGGACACGTTGGTCAATTGGATTTACAGTTCCCAATTTTCGATAGCGCGAATTGCTGCCCTCGCGCCGCTCATCGTGAGATTAGCAAACGAAGGTGACCATCAAGGGATCAAGATTATCCAGCATGCTTGCCAAGAGTTAAGCGAAATGGCATTAACAGTCATTAGAAAACTAGGTCTAGTTAACACAAAGTTCAGCCTGGTTCTGTCTGGTGGCGTACTAAAAAATTCTATTGTCCACCGTCAACTTATTGAATTATTAACCAATACATGTACGGGATTACAAATGATTGTTCCGAGTTATCAGCCCATTTGTGCTAACCTGCGGTATGGTCTTATGATGGCCGGAATTGACAATGATACAATACTGGATCGACTTTCAAAGCAATTACATAGCTCATTCATTTTCCCTAAATCCTGACCGCATCTTATTTTGTCATATATGAGAAGTAGAAGTCAAGCAACATAGGGCCTAGCCTTTACTAACAAGTAAGCATTCATGCTGGGTGCACAAAAAAATTATAGTTTATTTGCTTATGATTTCTACCATAGCCCCGGTATGGTCTTTCTTTCCTGAATTTAATTTACTGCATTTGCAAACAATAATTGGGGAAGTGATATTTATGGGTCAAAAAAAAGTAAATAAGGCTAATGATTCTTTCGGACTGCGAAAGTCTAAAGAACAAAACAATAAAAAAAATGGTAAGAATTTCGGCAATAAACAGACCAATCATCCTAATCATCCAGCAACCTGAGGGCAGCATAGCTGCTCTTTTTTTGTTTTTCCACTGATTTTTTTATGAATACACCACCTTGCTTTTGGCCTATTCTTATTGTGCTGCCATCCCAAAGCTCTGTATGCTGATCACTATGCATACAATGAGTACAGGGGAGGTTAGCATGGTTATTGAAATCATCCAAAATTCAATCCTGTTTCTTGTTACTCCGTTAGGTACAATTGCACTCATATGGCTGAGTTGCAAGATATTCAAAGACAATTAAGCCTTCTTCTGATACTTCCATATGCACTGAATGGTTTTGGTGCAACGACTCTCGATCATTCCAAATCTACATGTAAGAATAGTGTCGCGAATACTACTTGGGATTTTTTATGCCAACTTTATTTTTTTAACAGCTTCGACGCAAACCTAAAAGCAAAGGGAACAGGCACATATACATCCGATTAGCTCAATATATTTTTTTGATATAAACATCGTATACGCCTGTACAATGGACGCACGCAAAAATATTTACTCAAGATACAAAACAACTCTTGTATCTTATCCTATGTAGTATTATAATGAAAACAAGAACAAGAAACATTTTATTAAATAAGAAATTAAACGAAGGAATGAGGTGTTTCCATTGAATAATTTAGATAGTCCACCTGATCAGCATTTCGAAAAGGTAGTTCCACTGAAGAATATCATGGAATTCACAGCTTCATATATAAGTTACTAACTGTGAGTTGAAGAAATATCGACGAAGAGGCGAAAACCTTTATCTAAGAAATGGGGTGATTCCATTGTACAACTTAGACAGTTTACAAAGTCATCATCACAAGGAGTTGATTCTACTGCAGAATAATACATTGGAATCCACAACTTCATACAGATCAACTTGAAGTGTGAACCACACACTTAATAGTACAATCTTAATTGTACTGCAAAATTTTCCACCCTTTGTATTCGGTTCTATGTTTAACAATAAGAGGAATACTGATAACAAGAAAAGAGACTTGGCACGATGCCAAGTCTCTTTTCTTGTTATCAGTGCAAAAATCAAACCAAGCTATAATCTTACCACAAACTTGAAAATTGAGGTAACAAGAACGGACGACTCAAGCGGATGGCTTTTTACTTTAAATTTAGATATCAGCTTGTTGGTGTTAAAAAAGCACAAGGGGAAGAAGTAACACATTTTCCGCATACTTCACTTCCATTACTAGTTGCTTTCGTTAATGTTTCATCAAGATAAGAATTACCAAATCCTGTATAGATAGTGGCATTTTCTTTTAACATAGTATAGCATTTCGTACGATTGTAATCTAATTTGGTAAGAGCACCGACAGGGCAATTTTTGATGCAAATTTTGCATCTTCCACTATTTTTATATAAACATAGCTCATTTACCATTGGGCTATCTGGCACTGTATCCAAATTGGTTACGATAGTGAAAAAACGACCACAACATCCATTTTTGGTAATCAACATATTATTTACGCCGAATGTTCCAAGCCCTGCTATATAAGCGAAATGTCGGTGTGACCAGTTGCTTATAAGTTTTTTTGTACTAAATGTTGTAGATTCTTTGGAAATAGTTGCCTTATAGCCCATTGTGCTTAAATATTCTATTATGTTTTTGTTTAAATATTTAAACATGGCATTTGTCTCTTCATATGCTAAAGCCCATTGAGATGACGCTAGTTTATTCGTCGTAATATTTGTTTTAGCAAGCTCTTTAGTGAATGGAATGTAATAAGCAATGACAATAGAAGCATCCTTTAGTACATCTGTTGGAAGCTCATGATTTGGGCTTACTATGTTTTTAAGATTTAAGATAAAAGGATGTTTTGCATCTGCAAATCCGACCAGTGGCATACCCCATTTTGTTGATATTTCTTCTTTTTCTTCATATTTTTTCACAAAAGAGCAAATTTCTGCTTGTATTTTCCCCTTTAGAGTTTGGTGTTTATCTGTCATATTTTATCCCTCCGCCTATTTTAATTTATGATGTAAGTTAATTTGCTCTAGACGGAAGTATTCCATATAGCAACCTGTTCCGTTTAAGAGCGGCTTGCTGACGGAACATCATTTTCAAATAAAGGTTTAAAAAACATCCTAATCCCTCCTTTAGCCATATATTTAAAGTATAGCATATTATTATGATTGATGAGATAAACGATGAGTGGAAAAGTTGTTTGTCTTCTTAGTGTCATAATTCTTGACTTATGATACCATTTTTATTTGTGAAACTTCGACACAATTGTTCAATTACCGACTGTCAAAAATTGAACATATCAATAGTCAGGATGACTTATCATAAAGATATTTTTCTTTCTGACTCCTGGCTAGCTTTTCAGCTTATTATCAAGCACAAATCCTCTGAATATTGAGCTGTCTTTAAAGACATGTTAATAATAATAATGAAAATGAATTGCAATAAAGGTTATAATAAAGTGATTATTGTTAATCAGTGGCATCAATTTCTGGTAAAGAGCTTAAATAGGAATCTATTTTATAACACTCTTAGCCGATAGGAGGTATTGACAGTGGAAATTTCAAAGATTGTATTTAACACGGAGCGAACAGCTGAAGAAAAACAAGAGTTAATAATTTTAGTTAACAAACACTTTCTTCTTCAAAAGAATATTTCTTTAGTTTTAAAGAAATATGATAAGGAAACGTTTAATGAAAAATCGTATTCTTTCACCCGGCAAACCGTAAAGGCAAAACAAGCAAAAAATGCTAAGCTTTCTCTCGAAAGACAACTTCAAAAGTTAAAAGAAGAGATTCATATTTTAGAAAACGAAATTTCTAAAATTGACTCCGGTGTTCTCGACCAAATCTTGAAATCCAAATAAGGATAATACGAATGAAAAACGAATCCCCGGCTTTGGCTATTTAGCCGGGGATTCGTTTATCACTGTATTTAAAGGAATAAAAGTACAGTGGCACCGTTTTGCTCCTCATAACCTAAGATCACTAAGATCCCCCTGCCTGTACAATCTCAAATAATCGTTTATTAAGGTAAATACGTTCTTTACCTAATTTCTCAGATGTCAGAACGCCAATTTATTCAAGAGAAGATAAATATCCAGCCGCAGTCTTTCGCGTTACATTAAGACCTTGTTCGATATATGATGTTTTTGTATAAAACTCATAAAACAATAAATCCACTAAATCCCTTGAATAAGTCTTCGGCAGAGTTGATCTGATCAGCAGTCTCCTCCACAGCACGATTAATATTTTTTACCAGCATCAAGGTTTCCGCCGCTGTTTGCTCAATGCCCTCCAAAATAAAAAGCACCTATTCTTCCCATGTGCCTTCATCTCTAACTTCCTGTAGTAAACGATAATAAGCACTCTTATTCCTAATAATATACTTACTCAAATATAAAATTGGACTATCTAATAATCCTTTGAGTACAAGATACAAGATACAAGATATTAATAATTCTACCAGTACGACCATTACTATCATAAAATGGATGTATCGATTCAAACTGATAATGCACTACTGCCAATTTAATCAAATCATCAATTTGATCAAAATCATCATTTATGTACTTTTCTAAATTAGACATCAAATCTAGTATTTCACGTTCACCACATGGAGGAGTATAGACAACTTCACCAGTTAGTTGATTTTTTAAAACTGTTCCTGGTAATTTTCTTATCCCAGCACGATTGGTCTCAATCATTTGCTGTATTTCAATAATAATATTAGTTGTTAAAACTTCTCGTTCCTTTACCATCTCATAGCCCTGCCACAATGCCGCCCTATAATTGACTACTTATTTTGCTGCAGGATTATCATAAATTGCCTGAGACATGGCTTTAAATAATTCATTATGAGTTGTAATAATATTCTCTATTTCAGAACTATCCTTTGCCTCATTGATGGTTACTGCATTAATTAAAATATTTTTATTAGGCATTGTATCAGCAAATCCTTTTAACTCGGCCAATGCTCTATGTGTTCTTGACAGTTGTTTTAGCACTTTCTTGCTTTCAAGGTCAATGGCAGGCGGCAATAATTCTAGCATTTTAGTATCCATTTTCATTCCCTCTTATCACCTTCTATTATATAAGTCGTTTTTACTCATATCAAGATAACATGGGTAAAAAAACGCAAAAATTACCCACGTTATTATAACGCGGGTAATTTATTCCAGTATTGTGCTTACTTTTTGCAAAAAACACGCATACATCCCTGTTGTACCCTAATCCCAATTCCACCTTTCTTATGGCAGAACGAGAATCCTAAAAATTTCAGGTTCCATGATCTATCTACTGTACTCTTCTCTTTATTGACGATAAGCTTCAGCTTTTCTTCAATAAATTGAGTGATACTCGCCATAACTCGCTCTGCCGACTTCCTTTAGATTCCACCTCGCGGTGGACACCCTTGCCATTGGCTCCCGTATCGGACTTGCACCGACGAGTAAGCGCCCATGCTGGGCGCACTGAAAATCGGGGCGAACCAAAAAGGTTCCGCGCCCTATTCAATTAATTACTTTTTGTCTTGACTATCAATATCAGTGAAGAATGGAAGGTATCATATATACTACTCTTAAAAAATATGGCTCTGTTCTCAAATAGTGTTGAAATTTAGACAATTTAGGCGGGAGTGCTCTAAGCACCCCCGTTTTATGCGTTTTAAATGAATAATACGAATTAACTTAATCACCCATTATGCTTATTTTATAGGGGTGCAGATGTCATATAATTGCATTAAACTTGTGACCGTGTATGTACTTTGAATTTCTGCAGAGCATTTTTGTGATGTTCTGTTAATCCAGCAGGTATCAATTCCTGACACAAGGCCACCTTTTATATCGGTATTTAATGAATCCCCAATAATAAGTGCTTCTTTTATATTAAAATCTTTAATATGACTCATCACGTAATCGAAAAATACTTTTGATGGCTTTTGAAATCCAATGCTTTGAGAATCAAAAATGTCTTCAAAAAATTCATATAAGCCTGACTGCTTCAATCGCTTTATCTGAGTTTGGGTTATACCATTAGTGATAACAAACAGTCTATGGGATACAGATAAGCTCTGACACACTTCTAAAGCTCCTTCCATATGCTGACATCCATTGCCCAAAAGCTCTCTATACAAATTTCCCCATTCAATGCCATCCACAACTTTTCCCAGTCTTAGCATAGTTTCTGAAAATCTTGAGTTTAGCACATCATCTAATACAATATTTCCATTTTCATAATCAGCCCATAGTTGTTTGTTGACGGAATTATATACTTGAAACAACTCCTCCGAAAAAGTATATCCGTGTTGCTGAAACAATTTGTTTAACGAATCAGTTTCATTAGCGCCGAAATCTAACAATGTATCATCTAAATCAAATAGAAGTATTTTATAACTCATTTTCCCTCCCCTAAAATATAAATAATCTTTACTTCGTCTCATCTTACAAAGGTAAACATTAGTCTATAGAGCAATAGGGACCAGAACTATTGCAGATCTTTGACTGAAGTCCTTAACCTTTGTGTCTATCTTGAATGTACAAGAAGGTTCTTGCCTCTCACTGCATCCTTTTCAGAACTTGAGGATTGCAGCCACATGAACCAGAATAGATAGTTTCCAAGATATTTTGTAGATATTCATAGATTCTTTGATCTAGAGGGCCTGTCATGAGTAGTGTAAGTTCGGCTATGTCCCAAATTTCAGTTTTAAACGCTCAGGATCAGAAGCATTTGTTCAGTTTTCTTGAGGAGTTGCTTGTGTTAGGCTAGTAAAATTATACTACAGATGAAGGTAATTATATTCATCCTAGAAGTTATCAACGTACTTTTGATATGCTACTCAAAAAAGCTAAACTGCCAAAAATTAGAATCCATGACCTGAGACATGGATTTGCTACAACCATGTTGGCAATGGCGTTGACTTAGCAACAACATCATTAATGTTAGGACATGCTGATCCAAAATTCACTGCAAAAGTTTATGTTCACCCCACTATGGAAATGAAATCAAAGGCAATGAATAAAATGAGCGAGATTATGAATCCTATAAAGTAAAAAACAAAGGCGGAACCAAGCAGGTTCCGCCTTTATTCACTTAATAAATATTATGATCAGCTAATCTACCCTAAAAATTCTTTATTCTTGTCCCTCCAAAATCAAGGGTCCCTTCCCTAAATCTAATTTAGAAATACCAAGAGCATGATTGTCCCACAATACACTACGAACCATCTCCAATTCGTGTTTCTCGCATTCGATAATCAGGACCACTTCAGCCGCTTTTTCTGCCTTAGATCTATTTTCAGCATAGTTCTTCGTTGCAATTAACTTAATAATTAACCCTATAGCACAACCACCAGCTAAACCTATTAGCCCCCACCATATTGGACCCCACGCTAAAACAAAACCATATATGGTGCCAAGCAACATAAAAATTGTCCCTAAGGCTGCTGCAAGGCCGATTAAACTTAATCCATCAGAAGAGTGCATGGTATCAAAGAATCGCCTTTCTTCACCTTTCTTATCGAGTGGAGCGGCAAGAATCCGTTCCTTCGCGACGCCCTGCATCTGCATTTCGGTGACAGCATGTTCCAAAAAATTATTATATTCAAAAGTGGCTATTATGTACATACTTTCACTCCTATACTTTCCATCTTCCACCGGCATGCGAAAATTTTTATATTGATACTTTCTCTTGAGGAACTTGGATTGTTCCCAGTCATATAGTTTATTGTTCTCAACGGTATTGACATACGCATCATAGGCAGCAAACATATACATTGATGGTATATTCAAAATCCAATGTATTTCTAGAATGCTTTTTGCTTGCTCGAATTGCCCAATCAATGAATAATAAAGCGCCGGAAGAACCTTAGACATATAGCAACTAAGAATCCACATTGCCAAAGAAAAAGCCCCTACAATAACCCTATGAATATATAACTGCCCAACTCCAGGCGACAGTAGAGACCATATAAGAGCATCGATGGGAGACCTTTTATCTAAATAGTTTATTTCAAAACCAGTGATAGTAAAGGGTTGGATTTCTGCGTCCTCCCTAGCAGCCAAGATATATAACTGATTGAGATCGACGGTTGTTCGATAACTATCCCAAATGGTGAACATTAATGTTGGGATATATAATAACGCCCAATCTTTATCTATCACCATTTTTGCTTGGTTAATATTACCGATGAAGGAATAAAAAATGGCCTCATTAATATGCGCGTTGATATTTACAATAGATTCCCAGCCAAACAAGATCAATCCGCGCATGTATTGGGATAGCAAAAGATGACCTGCACCCGGGAACGCAGCAGACCACCACGCGATTGCCCAGGGGTTTCTTAAATGCAATTGGGTAATACCTATCTGACTTACATAGGCAAGTTTCCTACGGGGTATACTTTGTGATTGTTGCATTTATTATGTGGCCTCCTGCCCTAAATATTTACTCAGTGAGTTAACAAGATATGGTTATAAACTCTAAGTTATCATTTCCTATTACGAAAGATAATACTCAGAATTCTGTTCAATGAGGATGAACTCATATGGTCAGAGACCCTTAATTAATATTTTTGTAAAAAAAGGATATATTAAAATGTACATGAGCGGATAAATAAAACATGCAAAGAGGTCTATTCTTTAATAGTGGGGGAATCACGTTGATTAATTTAAAAAAATCTTTTCTTGCTGTTGCTTTAGGTGTAAGTATAATTGTAACTGGTTGTAGTGCAATACAAGTTTCTGAGACGGATTATCGAAAAGATGCTATTATTTTGGATAAAGATAGTCAGTTCTTTAGTCAACCAGATAAATTTAGGAGAAAGCGCTTACTTTTTACTGCAAGCGTGAATAACGTTAAACAATATCGTAACGAAGTTGAACTTCTTTTTGAGCCGAATGGTCTAGGTGGAAATACTCCAATTGCTGTGCACTATACGATGAAAGATGATGAACATATACTTGTAAAGGGCGAAGTGATACGTGTTTTAGGTGAATTCCAAAGAATGTCTAGTCGCAAGATGATGGAAATGTCACCTGAAACAAGCGTTATTGAATTTGATGCTTGGTATATAATTCGTCCCCTTTGGAATAAAATTCAAATAGGTTCTTTAAAAAGTGCTACTGATGCAAATGTTTTGTTGTCATTTAATAAGATTACTGTAAATACTGATAGTCTGTATGTAACAGGTACTATCAGCAAAGGTAATCCATTGGGCAGTAATGATTACAATGTTCATTTTAAAGGTTCGATTAAGGACGATGGAACAGGAACTTATGAATGTTTTGATGAGTACGATAGACCTTTAGAAGTAAATGGAACTATCAAAATGCCAGATTCTAAATCCGTTGAAATTGATACTCCACAGGTGCAATATAGATTTAGCGCCTACAGGCAGATGGGATATTCAGAAGAAATAATCAATGCCTATGGTGGAGAAAAGGTAAAGACGATGCCGGCTGGTCATTATATTTATAAGATTAATTATTGAACATTTTTGTAAAATTTTTAAGCGTTCTCCCAGTTGTCTAATAATAAAGCCAGCTGGGAGAGCACTTATATGGCTTAAATTCTAGCTCCCTACAGTAGTAACAAAGCATATAAGCATACAAATAAGCATACTTGATCTTAAAACACAAATTTACAGACAAAAAAAATAGACCGTACAGAGCTCACGGAGCCATGTACGGTCTATGTTGTTTACTTGGTGGAGATAAACGGGATCGAACCGTTGACCTCTTGCATGCCATGCAAGCGCTCTCCCAGCTGAGCTATACCCCCACACTATTAAGTGTTATATAGCAACATTATTTACAACAATGTTCACTACCAACATAAAGTATAATATCATATCTCTCTACATAATGTCAACATGATATTTAAACCAAATGTATATTTTTTACGGAATCAAGAAAGTATAACACTTTCTTGATTCCAAGTAAGGCAACTAAGGCTTGGTGCAAGCCAAGTTTTCTTTATAAACTTTGAGAATCGAGTAAAGCGATCAACTTGGCGATTTCTGGTTTGGATACTTGACCATCCGCACCAATCGTTTCCCCTTTACGGCGCGTTTCATCATTAATCAATGATGAAAAAATTATCACAGGCAGTTTTTGCAATATATGATCTTCTTTAATAAGTTTCAATAAACGATGTCCATCCATTTGTGGCATTTCAATATCAGTAATCAGTATACTGATTTTTTCTTCAAGGGGCGAGTCGGACTTCGCCAATATGGTTAAGGCATCCCAAGCGGCTTTACCGTCGTTATAGGCAATTACATTGAGATAACCGGCCTGATGAAGCGTATCAACAAGTAAATCTCGAAGCATATGAGAATCTTCGGCTATCATTATTTTTTTTGTTTTCCGCTTATCCTTCACGTCATCACTACTTTGGGGAACGGTCGTTAGCTTAATATTCATTTCAGGATTAATTTCAGCCACAATTTTTTCAAAATCTAACAAAAGTACTAATTTTTCCGCCATTTTTATAATACCGACAACCATATCAGAATCGCTGATATTAGGAGCTGGTTCCATCGCTGTCCATGATATTCTATGTATGCGGGAAACTTCATTCACTAAAAAGCCTACATAATAATTATTTAATTCACTAACAATAATATTATTTGCAGTTGATCCAGTATCTTCCGAACCCAAACATCTGGGCAAATTAACAAGCGGCATCAACCGCCCACGCAGTGTAAATACACCATCAACATAGGGGTGGGCATTTGGCATTTTTGTAACAGGGACAAGATTAATAACTTCTCTTACTTTAGCAACATTAATCCCATAATTTACGTTACCAACAGCAAATTCTACAATTTCAAATTCATTGGTGCCTGTTTCTAATAATATTCCTTTTTTACTTGCAGCTGTCTCATTCATAGAAAAGCCTCCAGCTTTTTATATTTACTGATCGCAGGGTTGACTATTGGTCTATTTTCATCATGTATAATAGCTATTGACTACCATTTTCTAAATTCTCTAAAAAAGCTCTAACTCCTTCTTTACAAAACAACATTTTATTACATAATATTGCTAAACTAAAGACTTATTGTCGAAAATTGACAATAAGTCTTGTTGAACTACTATAATACGTTATTCTTTCTCTGGGGTCTCCAAGAGATATGTCCAGCCTTCACGCTGCTCTACATAGCCTGTTTTAATCAGTTGCCCCAAAGCCCGTTTAAAAGCGGATTTACTAATATTAAATCTCTCTTTAATAAGCTCCGGCGCCGTGTTATCACCATATGGCATTTTTCCGTTACGAGAATATAACAGCGCCAGAATGTTTTCAGCATCAACATCTATGGCCGTTTGTTTGAGCGGTCGCATGGAAACATTAATCCGCCCATCCGCGCGTACATGAGTAATACGAGCCGTAATTTCTTCTCCAACCATAGGCCGAACGATGAATTCACTATTATGTAGAAAAGCGATATAACGCTGGGTTGTAAACAGAAAAGCTCCTTGTTCATTAAAATTATATAATGAACCTGTCACCATATCTCCTATTTTGGCATCAACTGCCGGTACAGCCGCACGCCGCAGTTCATCTTCCACTTCCATGCTCACAGCATTTCGTCCAGATTTATCAATATATAATTTGACCCATACCATATCACCGCGCTTCAAGTTACCGCGCATACCAGCAAAAGGCATAAATACTCCGCGCTCGGCACCAATATCCACAAAAGCCCCATCTTTTGTAGTATTGATGACCTTGACTCTGGCAACCTGGCCAATTTCCATTTTCGGCAGATTCATACTCGCTGTAAGGCGACCTTTAGGATCAAGATATAGGTAGACCTTAACTTCATCCCCAATGGCCACATCATCCCGCGTTTGTTGCTGTTTATGTAGTAGAATATCATCATTGGTATTGCCTGTACCGGCATCAAAAAATACGCCAAAGTCACTTGTCCTGACTACTTTTAATGTTACTACACTGCCAGGGGTGAGTTTATCATTCATTTCCATTAATTAATCTTCCTCATGTACTGGCCGATCAGTGCCCCATAGACGTTCCAAATTATAAAATTCTCTCTCTTCTTCAACAAAAATATGAGTAATACAAGTGCCGAAGTCCATTAGTACCCAGCGGCCCTCACGATATCCTTCTTTGTGAAGCATTTTTAGGCCTTCTTTAGCTAATTCTTTTTCAATATTATCAGCAATGGCCTTTACTTGCGTATTGGAATTTGCACTGCAAATAACAAAAGAATCAGTAACCATGGAAATACCTTCCACATCAAGAACTTGAATATTATTAGCTTTCTTATCCTCGGCAGCAGCCACAATCTTTTCTGCTAAATTTTTAGTTATATCACTCATAAAATCCTCCTATTTTTCCCCATCATTGTTTATTATTATGCCCTATTTCTGCAGTCTTTAGCAGTTATGGAATAAATATGCCGCTCATTTTAGCATTATCATTTAAGAGCATATGTTCTACCATCAGTCTTGTCTGTTCTTTATTATACACCCAGTAACTTAGACCATCAATGGTGGCAAAATCTCCGGGTAGCATTTCGGTAGACAGATCTCCTGACTTGATTTTTTTCAAACTATTCGCCAATTTAATCATCTTAAATCCAGTGATATCTGTTATCACGTATTGGTCAATATCATGGATGAATACTGGCAGTTTCAATATATTACTAATTTGCAGTGTCTGCTCAGTCAATGCTTTAAAAAACCGTTGTTGACGCTGAACACGGCCTATATCACCAAGCTCATCACTCCGAAACCGTACATACTGGCCAGCCTGGCTACCATTTAAATGCTGATATCCCTGGGTAAGATTAATCACTAAATTGGCATAAGGATCCTCATAATGCATGTTATTTTCCACATATAAATCAACCCCGCCTAGCAAATCAATTGTCTTAATAAAAGCCTGCCAATCAATGACTACGTAGTGATCAATATGAAGTTCCAGCAGATTTTCTACAGTGCGGATAGCAAGTTCTGATCCGCCATAAAAAAAGGCATGGGTTATTTTTTCAGCGCCCTTATGTCCCGGAATAGCAACTTTAGTATCCCGTGGAATGGATAAGAGATGAATTTTCCCCTCTTCGGGATTAATGCTGGCCACCATCATGGTGTCCGACCGTTTCGGAGCACCTGGGTTTTCTTGATCTCCATCATCAAGGCCTAAGAGTAATATATTGATATATTTACTGACTGGTGCTGGCGGTTTGTTATTTTCTACTTTTGTACTGAGAACAGGTGTAGAAGATAGCTTGTTATAAGCATACACGGCTGCCCACGACAAGGAGGTAACAACCGTAAATAAAATAACTAATAGCAATACCAGCCTCTTCCAACGTATTTTACGACGTTGCGGACGCATACTAGCCATGCTTGTCCCTCCTCTCTAGCACTTACAACTTTTCCGCAAGATTTGATTTCGTGCTGCAATCGTGGCAGGATGAATAAGCCCGCCTCTCTTTACAATATAGCATATACTCTGATCCAGCGCTGAGAGTAGCGCCTTATCAAGGTCAGTTTGTGCCATCTTCCTAATTTCGTCAGCACCTTCAAAGCTACGACCTGGTTCAATAGCATCAGCTAAATAAATAATTTTATCAAGTAGCGTCATATTAAGTGCGCCAGTTGTATGTACAATAATAGCCTGAATTATTTCTGCATCATCAATTCCAAACTCTGCTTGGACCATTTTAGCTGCAAGGGGCGCATGCAGTAATATAGGCTCAGCACTTTCGATATCACACACCACTATACCAAAAGCTTGTGCTCTTGGCAAGAGGTCATTCACAGGCACCTCACGAGCCAAGTCATGCAAAAGACCTGCGAGCCTAGCCTTTTCCTTGTCGCAGTCAAAACGTACTGCTAATGATTCTGCCGTCTGGCTTACGCCAATAGAGTGACGTAAGCGCTTGGGTGATAACCTTTTGGTAAGTTCACCTATAATCTGCGCATCATCCATTTTGTTCACCACAATATTATAATTTAAGCGAGCTCGCTTATATAAGCCTAAATTCGTCAGAGTATGTTCTTTTCCTGCTACAAGAACGTGAGATATTTTCTGATGAGCAGAAATAAGCCTCCTCTAGAGGAGGCTTATTTTTTTCAATTATTGTTCTCGCGGTTTAGCCTCATTGACGACAATCTGGCGTCCGCCAAAATCCGTATCATTCATAGCAGCCACCATTTTCTCAGCGTCAGTATCATCAACTTCCACAAAACCAAAGCCTCTCGAGCGGCCTGTCTCGCTATCAGTAATAATCCGACTTGAAAGTACATTGCCATGTGCTTGAAAAGTATCAGATAAAATACTCTCCGTCGTTGACCAAGGTAAATTACCCACATAAAGAGTTTTTGCCATTAGAGAATCACCTTTCTTATACTAGATTATACTAATATTGTTTGCGAATCTATGGCGTTTATGCATGACTTTATTTGCCATTAACAAATGGATATCCCTCTAACGACTATATAAGCCTTCTTTTGAAATATAACTTTCTACACTTTCCGACACAATATATTTGATTGATCGTCCCAGGCGTACCCGCTCGCGTATATCTGTTGAGGATATTTCTAATTCGGGGGTGGGCAAACGGTGAATCCGTTGCCGCCCTTTCATGCCAAATTTTTTTATGACGTGATCAAGACTGCACATACATCCTGGACGAGTAGCGGCAATAAAATAGCATAAATTCAAAAGATGGTCAATGTTTTTCCATGTTGATAACTCTTGAACAGTATCAGCACCTATAATAAAATAAAACTCAGTTTTATCACCATATTGCTCAATGAGTGCAAGTATCGTATCAATCGTATAAGAAAGACCTGGTCTTTCTATTTCAATTGGCGATACATAAAAATGAGGATTAGAATAGGTCGCCATCACTGTCATAATATACCTGTGCATTACTGGTGTTAGCTGGTAATGTTGCTTATGAGGTGGATTTGCAGCTGGAATAAACAATACTTTCTCAAGGCCATATTCAATACGCACGGCTTCAGCAGTAACCAGATGACCAGTATGAATAGGATCAAAAGTGCCGCCCAGTATACCTATTTTACGTTTCACATCTGACATTATAGTTTCTCCCTATAGTAAAACCATTTTCTTTCCATTATATCACACACCAAAACAACAATAACATAATATATATACAAAAATACTAAAAAATAATATCTACCAAAATTCTTATTCCGGCCATAACTGCAAACATAATGATAATCGCCCTAATATAATCTAAGCAATCATGCCGACCTTTTTCAGTTTTTAAATAATTGAATAAAGAATAAAAATACCCCATCGCTCTGCTCCTCATCGTTAAGATGGTACTATTTTACCACATAATACTTATTTTTTATTCATATCGCACGGCGTCAATCGTATCTAATAATGTGGCTTCCAACCAGGATATATGACAGAAAACATACCTTCATGTTAAATGACTCTATACAAGGCTCACACTTATATTGTATGGGATCATGATTATTGAGTCAATTATTAATCGCAATAAATACCAATATTACTTTCTTAATGTGCACTATATAAAAAGTAAGGCAGCATCCTCGATGCTGCCTTACTTTTTTCCACTCAATTATGTCTTACTTTATATTTTTTCGCTGATTAGCCAATAAAATCTTGTGTAATCATCAAACCATAGGGTCCGCCTTGTATAATTCCAATACCAATTTTGGTGTAATTAGGAGAAAGAATATTCGCACGATGTCCCGGCGAATTCATTAGATTGGCATAGGCACCATCTACAGTACCCGCCCCTGCAATATTTTCACCAGCAGTCTTATAGGTAATTCCCATTGATTTCATCATATCAAAAGGAGAACCATAGGTGGGTGAAATATGGCTAGTATAATTATTCGTAATCATATCCTGACTCTTTATTCTAGCCATTTTAACCAAGCGCATGTCCACTTCTAAAGGTTTCAAACCCAGTTTAGTCCGATCCTGGTTCACCAAATTCACCATTTGCTGCTCCATAGCTGTAAGAGCTGAAGGCAAACCACTAGGGATGGCTGAAGGAGCTGGTGCTGGAGTCGGAGTCGGAGTCGGTGTCGGTGTTGTTGTCGGTGTTGTTGGTGCCGGAGTCGGTTTTGGCGTCGGTTGTGGCACTGGAGTTTGCTTGGGAATTGGTTTTACCACAATCGGTTTAGAACCCCAAAATACTTGTTGTCCTCCACCACTGATCGTCACGCTATTAGCCGCCGCAGGTACTGCTGATGTGCCGATAAACACTGCTGTTAATGCTACTAGAAATAGTTTATGTGATTTTATGATAATAACCTCCCCCTCTTTTTTAATTAAAACACTTTTGACAATTCCTATTATATTGGTTCTTATCAATTTTTGCATCTCGCCAATTCCGCCTTCAATAAGCTCTATCTTATATTAGCATGCAAATCATCAACAATCCGACGTTATGTAAACAATTGCTCCCTTATGGCACTAATTAACAAGGATCAGCATGTTAACATAACTATTAAATATTATTTTTCGTTATTGCTAATGTCACATCTTACAGTAAAAAACATACTATGTATTAGGAACATAGAAACATTATATGCAAAAGTATATAGCCTTATGTCACTAGCAAAGCAGTGATGTATATCTCATTTCGTGTTTACACCAAAATCAAAAATACCAACAAATTTGAAGGAGGATTTTCTTATGATAAACAGTCAAAATTTTGAAGTCCCTGATTTTTGTGCCACCGACACACGGCAAATTCCTGAGTGCTCGATCCCTACTGGCGCTTGTGCCGCTAATTTTGGCGTAACTTGCCCCCCTGCCTCTGTACTAACCCCTGACTGTCATGATATTTGCGTGGAAGATGTACGTCTTATTGGTTTAGCCGGCGGTACTTGTGAGTTTACTCAATGCTTTAACTTTCCACCTATCGGGCCATGCCGCTTGGGAGCAGGCGTTACTCTACCAACCATTGATACAACAGTGCCACTCAGAGTTTTTGTTGTGTGCGCCCAGGAGGTCTTAGGTGCAAGCTGCCAAGTCATAAACGTAGAAATACAACTATTGGTTCTTGCTGCAACAATCAACAACGGTAATGTTCTCATTCCTTTCACCATCACCGTAGCTTTTGACACCTTCTTCCGCTTCCCTGACTGCTCAACAGTCGTGACTGGTAATGCCTTACAAAATGAGTTAACAGAAATTGATGGTTCCTGCATGGTCATCACGCTTAGAGCTACTGCAGCAGCAGTTAGTACCACAGGTACCGTTCAAATAACCATTAGCGGCAAAATCATTGATAAACTTTGGAAACATGAAAATCTGTGGATCTCAGCCATTCGTCCTTACGACCTAAATGACGCTCAGAGAAATGACGGCTTTGTATCCTTTACGATTCCAGATATCTTCAATAATACCCATACAATAGGCGCTTGTGGCCCTCTTGTATGCCCATAACATCCTAGTAAATAAAGAGCAGACCTTTTGGTCTGCTCTTTATTTACTTTCTTTATCGTCAGTTTTATTCTCTTGCCCTGCTGCCTGATTTAATAAAAATTCCAACCGTCGTATTCTCTTATCCATTGCCTCTATGATATCACTTTGTTCCTTATTGCCTATCTTAACATCTGTTTTACGCCACATCTGGCTTTGTTTGATTTCTCCTGTTCGCAGACCTTTAAAATTGCTCAAGAGCTGGCCTACATCAACATCCTCAGGCAGTACATACACTTTTTGCTCACCATCAATAGCTAGATATTCCTTCCCTAAGAACGCCTCTATTTCCCCTATATCATGGGTTAAGGCCCCAACAATAGGAGTATCAGTGATTGTTTGGAGATGGCTGGCCATCTCATCCATCAATGTATCATGTTGTTTACTCTCTTGCCCTGGCCGGTGGGGGGACAAGGATAATTGAATGGTGTCGTTCATCCCATCTTCTCGCAGCTTAGCTAGTAATTGGGCTACAGCCTCTTCGTTCGGCAATAAATAAATCTTCTGCTCCCCATCTTCGCCTTGATAGGCTACTTGCTCCACACCCAAAATTTTCTCTATCTCCACAAATTCAACCTCCCATATGCAACTTACTCCAAGGATGTTCGACTGCTAACGCATCGAACAAAGCATCACATCGTCGCTGAAGCGCCGTGTGCCTGCTTTTGTGCCTGCCTTTCTCCCTCTGATTGGTATTATAAGATATGCAGAATTCTAGAAAGGGTGCTTACGACTGCTTATTTTCTGCAAAAACTTTTAGCAAGGCCTCTTCATAATCAAGCTGAGCTGCTTCTCCATTGAAAAGACTCTCTCTCCCTTTCTTGATTATTTTGCCCTTCACATATTGCCTAAGTTCTGAGTCTCGAGCAAACCGTACTGCCCACTCAACATATTCATCTGCACTATTAGCAATACCCTCATACACTCCAAGAACCCTTAGCATATGAGCACCCCAACGACTGCGTGCCATATCTCCTTCCTGTGTAACAATCGGCAAGCCCATATACAAGGCTTCCATATTCGTCGTCCAACCACCATAAGGGTAGGTATCAAGCTGAATATCAGCAATGGATAAAAGGGGTCCTACATGCTTAAGGGGAGGTACAATAAACAGACGATCCTCCACACCTGCATTCTTGGCTACTGCCATGATTCGTGTGTCCATTTCATGACCAGTATCGTAGGAGCTATATGGTTTTATGGCGATGCAAGCATTAGGCACTCGTTTTAATATTTCCACCAAGATTCTGTCTCGCTCTGGAACATGCTTGATGCCATTAGCGCAGGAGACAAACAGAATCGCATCCTCTGGTATGTTCCAATCTTTCCGCATAGACGTCATACAACTGCCAAGGGGAGGAGGATATTGAGCAGCGCCTAGATTAGGTAGTCTGATCAATTTTTCACGATAATGAAAATCGGCATTACATGGTTCAAAATCACCACTGATATAGTATTGTATTGTCGGTAGGCCTGTTGTCGTGCCATGCCCGACCATAGCGCACTGAATGGGGGCAAGTTGCAGACCTGCCAGCATATAAGTCGCCGGATCCATGCCAATTTCCGTATAAATGAGAATATCAAGCTTAGCGTCAACAATACTCTGGGCACTTGTCTGGAGATTGGATAAGTTTGCATACCTCTGGAAATGATCACTATTCTTAGAAAATAGTTGAGTCATTTCATCATCACGCTCACCTAAGGCATATATATAGACTTCAAATTTACTTCTATCATGATGAATCACTCTGTTCACCATGTAATAACTAACCGACTGGTTATAAAAGCATCTTGAAATATAACCAATACGAATCTTATCCCCTGCCTTGCGTTCTCTAGGTTTTTGCCAAGCTGATAAATATTGAGGCCAAAGCCGAGACATATGTTCTGTAATGAAATCGCCAAACGACGACAAAGCCACTACATTGTTACCACCAGCATAGGATGCAAGCCAAAAGCTATTGGAAATATGATTGACCATAGAATCAAAGAAACCAGGTGGCACTGTGATCTTGCATAGATCAGCTCCAACCTTACGCAATCGTTGACGTTGTTGTTCTTCTATATTGTAATAAGGTATATTTGTCAGCCAAAAACTAAGAATGACCTTATAACAATGAGCAAGGTCCGGTTCATTCCATAGTTTGACTAGATCAATATCAAATTTCTCTGCATGAAAAGGATAATACATACTCGCCAGTAGCAAACTAGCATATTTATTCTTTTCATCCACATCGGACAACAAATTTTTATTATATTCCTGCTGAAGCCCTTGACTCTTCTCTTGTAAATTGAGCACTGAAAAATAATTGAAAAATACATGCCACCAGACATTAATGATCGATTTTTGCTGTTTCCCATCTAAAGCCGCTAACTCAGAAAAAGGCGTCCCCACAATATATTCATGAATTTTTGTCCGTAGATCGCAGCAAAACCTAAGTAGTGCCTTGGTCTCTTCTGACGGTAACCCCCCAGAACGCCCTGGCATATAGCGATAAACAGGCCAATCTTCAATAATTTTCCACAATATTGACCTCTCATTCACTACATCAATCATTTGAAGTGAGCAGCTATAAAACTCATCCACAAATATATTTCGAGCTGAAGCGTCTTGCGAGGCATAGGTTTTATATATTTGCCAAAACTCATGCCATGCATGATCCCAACCGCCCGAGTTTTTAGCGGTTTTCACAAATTCCATCATATTCTTAGGGCGTATTGTGGGTACAGGAGTACTGACAGTCCAGCCCTTGGTCCGCTTAATTTCCTCATATAAATTAATATAGTCATCAACCATGCGCTGATCGCTAAATTTCTCCAGTACACTCTTGCGCGCTGCTGTTCCAACTCGCTGCCCAGCATCAGCATCATCTAAAAAATACGCAATACCATTGGCGAGTTCATCGCTATTACCTCGCTCTGCCAGATAACCTGTTTGCTCATGAACTATGACTTCCGGAATTCCCCCAGTAGCAAAGGCAACAACTGGCGTACCACAGGCTGAGGCTTCAATAATAGTAAGCCCTACATTCTCCGCCAAAGATGGTGCAATAAATAAGTCCGCAGCTCGATAGTAATCTGCTAATCGTTCTTTATCATTAATAAAGGGCAGGTCGATACGCTTAACAGGCAAATGCTTCGTAGCCGAATGATCAAACGTACCAATATTGAGCAATAAGAGTTCAGGATACTTGTCATGAAGTTTTTGCAGAGCTTCTATGAGAAATTTTCCACCTTTGCGTGAATCATTGAGACCGCCATGGGCCGCAAACATAATAATCTGCTGATCAGCAGGCAGCCCTAACTTATCGCGAATTTGCTTCTTATTACCCGGGCAAAACATCTCCATGTCAATACCATAGGGAATAAGCCGAACATCATGATTTTTTAAAATACTTGCCTTAGTTTGCTTTTGCAGCCACTGGGAAGGACATACCGCCGTAAAATCAGATATTTTATAGATCGATGCTTTCAGAAGTTGCATCAGCTCTCTTTGTGGTTTAACAGGAGTTCCTTGCCTATCTAGTGGGCAATTAGCACACCAATTATGCTGCCAACCATTACAATCATCAGTATTATAGCAACCTGCTGTAATAGCCAAAGGATCATGCAATGTCCAAATTGTCGGCTTCGCAGTCAAAAAAGGTAGCAGCAGAAAAGAAAAATATCCTCCGTTAATACAGTGGAGATGAAGTATATCAGCCTGTTCAAATAAGGGATGTTCTAGTACCTTTAGTAAAGCGGCGGAATATACATCAAACAAGCCTTGCCGCGATTGCTCTTGTAGTAGTTTTTTCTGCCATCCAGTCTGTGGAAATTCTAGAGGAATCACCCTAGGATCATCAGTGGTTTTGCGATGAGCAAAAATATGTACCTCGTGCTCCCCTGGCATTTGATTCATAAGCGTCCAGGCAGTGCTCGCTGCACCGCCCAGCGCATCAAATAAATTGACATGCACTATGCGCATTTTTTTCATCTCCTTACTCGGAATCAGAAAGTGTTATACTTTCTGGTGACCTTAAAAATGAGTAGTCTGCGTATAATCATCAGCCCCAGCATCGCGAATGATAAAAGGCGGATGCTGTAATGGAAACTTTGCTTCTTCCACAGGCATATTAGCACATTTCCTTACTATTTTGGTATGAGTGGCATCAACGCCAAAGCCAATATTTGACACCAAATTGACATTGGGCAGAATGTGCAAAGCATTTTGCAGCCAGCTGGTAAAAATCAATTGGTAGTCCCAAGTATCAATTTTGCCTGCATAAGTAGAGTCAAAAATTTTATACCAATATTCAATGGCCTGCATACTGCCCATAACATCAAAATGGCATTGACCATTCTTAATATCGGCTCGCATACTTCCTAGAATATCGAATAACCAATACCCTGTACGAACCTCTGGCCACTGATTCATATCAACATCATAGCATTTCCATGCCCGCCGCCATGTGGCCCAGCCCCATACATGAGCATACCGAGAGAAATAGTAACTATAGGGTGTCCGCCTTTGCCCATATTGAAAATTGTTGCCAGAAATAGTCATAATGCGCTGATCATCGCGGTAACGTTCCAACATTTCCTGGCAAAAGGGAAAAAATGTAGGATGGGGCAAGCAATCATCCTCGAGAATAATTGCCTCTTCCACTATGCTAAACACCCAATCCAGTCCGCTGGCCACCCGTCGTTTACAACCAAGATTTACATCTGCATAGTTTTTTAATACTTCGCATTCCCAATCAACTTGCTCAATAATATGCCGGGTAGCCATACATTTTTCCACATCATCCGGTCTATTGGGCCGTGGGCCATCAGCAATAATCAATAATTTGGATGGCCTTATTTTACGTATTTCATTAAAAATCTGCTCAGTCACATGAGGGCGGTTAAAAACCATAAATACCACCGGTGTAGTGAACTGAAACCCACTCATAAGAGCACCTTCTTAAAATAAGCAATGGTCTGTTTCAAGCCATCTTCTAAACACACTGCCGGCTTCCACCCAAGCCTTGCTGTAGCTAATGAAATATCAGGACAACGCTGCTTAGGGTCGTCTGCCGGCAGAGACTTGAAGACCAGCTTTGATCTTGAACCAGTCAAATGTAATACCTTTTCAGCCAACTCAAGTATGGTGACCTCTGCTGGATTACCCAAATTCACAGGACCAGTAAAAGCTTTTTCAGTGTGCATCATGGAAATCATACCGTCAACCAGATCAGCCACATAGCAAAATGACCTTGTTTGCCTGCCGTCCCCATAAATAGTAATGTCCTCTCCCTGTAATGCCTGAACAATGAAGTTGCTCACTACGCGTCCATCTTGAGGATGCATATGAGGGCCATACGTATTAAAGATGCGAATGACTTTAATATCAATGTCATACTTGCGGAAATAATCAAAGCACAATGTTTCTGCACAGCGCTTTCCTTCATCATAACAAGCTCGCTTACCAATCGGATTTACATTACCCCAGTAATTTTCTTTTTGGGGATGAATAAAGGGATCGCCATATACCTCTGATGTAGAAGCCTGTAGTACTTTAGCTCCCTTTTGGTACGCTAAATCCAGTATGTTCATAATACCAAGCACACTGGTCTTGACAGTTTTTATAGGGTCATACTGATAATGCACGGGGCTCGCCGGACAAGCAAGGTTATAAATTTCGTCAATCTCAATATTCACAGGTATGGTTACATCATGATTTTCCAGTCTAAAGTTAGGATACTTAAATAAATCTGCTACATTTTCCCGTGAACCTGTAAAATAGTTATCCAAGCAGATCACTGTATGCCCTGCTTCAAGTAATTTTTTGCACAAATGTGAGCCGATAAATCCAGCGCCCCCAGTAACCAAAATCCGTTTATTTTCCATAGCTATTTCTCCCTATACAATAATATTCAAAACCAAGGTCTTTCATGTGCATAGGATCATATTGATTGCGTCCATCAAAAATAAGGGGCTGCTTCATACGCTGCATCATTTCAGCAAAATCCGGCTGTCTGAACTGCTGCCACTCGGTAATAAGCACTAAAGCATCCACATATTGAATGGCTTCCATCATGCTATCCACATATTGAATCTGCTGGCCGTATTCTTTAAACAATAGTTTGGCTTGTTCCATAGCCTCCGGGTCATAAGCGATAATTGTTGCCCCCATTTTTATGAGAGAATTAATAATCACCAGAGAGGGAGCCTCTCGCATATCATCCGTTTGGGCTTTAAATGCCAATCCCCAGATACCAAACTTTTTTCCCAAAATTTTTTCACCAAAACGTTTCTTAATCACCTCAACAAGATAATATTTTTGCCTTTCATTGACTCTGTGTACAGCCTCTGCTATATCCATCTCCAGACCATTTCTTTGGCCTGTCTGAATAAATTCCTTAACATCTTTAGGAAAACACGAACCACCATAGCCGGCGCCTGCATACAAAAACTGATTGCCAATCCGCTTATCTGTCCCAATACCGACCCGTATATAATCAATATCACCGCCAACTTTATCACAAAGCCCAGCAATCTCATTCATAAAGCTAATGCGCGCAGCTAACATGGTATTAGCTGCATATTTGGTAATTTCAGCTGACCGAATATCCATATTCAATATCACGCTTTTACTCTGCACTACAGGCTGATACAACTGCTTCATCATTTCTGCTGTTTGTTCATTGTCAGTTCCGATCACAATACGATCCGGATACATAAAATCTCTAACTGCCGTCCCTTCTTTAAGAAACTCAGGATTAGAAGCAATATCAAAAGCAAAATTCTCTTTGCCCCTATTTTTTAATTCCCTCTTAATAACATCTCTGATTTTTTCTATGGTACCGACAGGAACTGTGGATTTTATAACGACAATTAAATAACCATTCATACGTTGACCAATTTCCCTAGCAACATTAAAAATATAAGAAAGATCTGCTGAACCATCCGCGCATTGCGGTGTACCTACAGCAATAAAGCAAAACAGTGCCTGCTTAAGACCAGTTTTGATATCTGTTGTAAAAGACAATCGACCTTCCTGACTGTTTTTTACAACTAACTCTTTTAACCCTGGTTCATAAATAGGCAGTATCCCTGATCGCAGATTATTAATTTTTCCTTGATCTAGATCGATGCACCAAACATGATGGCCCACCTCAGCAAAACAGGCTCCTGTTACTAAGCCAACATATCCTGTGCCAATCATGCAAATTTCCATAACAACACTCCCTAAAGCCGTAAGTTTTTAAGGCGAACCCTTTCAAAGATAGCTTATTCTGGCCATTACCAAGGAGTGCTTCATCTGATGGAGATGCTAAATAATAAATCAGCTGACTTTTGCTACCTACAAAGCATTTAGCATTAGCGGTTGTATAAGGAAAGGGGCTGCTCAAAATAGGATAAAAAACCTATTTTTCAGAACAGCCCCTTTTCTATTTAATATTAGCTATCATATCATTCACTGTTATGTAGGGAATCCAAATCGGTCTCTTCTAACAGAGAAGCTAATATAGGAAATTGGGGATACTTTTCCGCCGCCTCTTTTAACAGCTCAGAACGAACCTTTTCACACAGCTTGATTAGCCTAACATAATACTTAGGCTCTTGGGGTGCAAACTGCATCGCCTGCTGATAGTAGTCAATAGCAGCAGAATATACTCCCTGGCTTTGTTTTATTTCAGCTAACAGGAAGTAAGCCCGATCACTACCGCTGTTCTCTTGAATATGCTGACATAGATATTGTTCGGCAAGCTCTAAATGCCCGTATTGATAAAATAGCTCACCCAAGATTAAATAATAATCACGCAGGGATTGGGGACTTATATTTGACAACAGCGAAGTACACCGTTTACATTCGCCCAAGTTAAGCGCCCGGTTTAAAGTTTCTAATATCGGTGTCATCCCTTCACTACCGAGGACTTTAAGTGTTTTCTCGGCATGGGAACTGCGCAGCAGTTCTACAACTGTGGCGGTATCTTCCGTCAAGCCGCTGGTTAGCAATTCTTCCCCCAATTCCCAAACCTTTTGTCTGTTGTCTTCAAGCCAAAAACATAATAACTTATTAAACTTAACATTAGGATTCAATTTTTCGGATCTATCAATTGATTCCAAAACAGTTAACGCTTCTAAACCACGTCGCTTTTGCATAAGGCATATCGCTTTGTATAACAGTAACTCATCTGTAAGTAAAGTATCAGGAACATCCTCAAAATACTCCAAAGCCAGACCATAAGCAGCATACTTAAACAACAGCTTTCCCATCAACAGTTTTGCCTGAGGTAGGGAAACATCACAGATTTTTTCAATTGCATACTTGGTATAGTCCGGATCTGTCCTCGGCTCCAGAATGCTTATAATGCGATCAAGTGCTGCTGAAAAACTACCGTTATCCCGCAAGCTCTCAATATAGTACCGCAATGCCTCTTCCTCGTTGCAAAATTTTTCCGCGATTTGTCCCAGATAATAGTAAGCCCTAAATCCTTGTATTCCGGCACCAGATGTATAATATACCGGTTGCTTCGGCGCCTGCAATGCTTTTTGAAGATGCTCGTAGGAGAGCCCATACTCTTTTATCTGATAATAGATTGCCCCCCCATAATAATAGAGGTCGGCATAATCAGGAAATAATGCCAATCCTCTCTGAACAGCCGTTAATGCTGCAGGCAGTTCATTGGCTCCATAATAGGCTAGAGCGATATAGCGCATAAGTCTGGGACCGTATATTACCTCCAGAGGATTTACTACAGTCGATAGTCTATCAAATTCCTGAGCTGCCGACAGGTTTTCCCCCATCCGAAACAACTCCACCGCATAATGAAATCTTAATAAACAATCATCCGGATTGGTAATAAGTTCCTTTTCCAGCAAAGCGCGGTTACGTCTTTTTTTATCTTTACCTTCAATATGACTTCTGAGATAGCCGTAGTGGAAAATAATCAAATCCTCGATATAGGGAAATTTGGTTTTGCTGTTCTTCTCCGTAATTACGTTGCAAATTTGCTCATGTACCGCCCCCCGAAACCGATAGTCCGGTCTATTCCGAAACAGACGAAATACTGCATCCGCATTGGTCTCCGGACAGCTATCGTCACCAGCCACATTTACGATCTTAATAAAATAACCTTCCACCCCCGGCTGCAAAACAGCTCGGTGTAAAATTTCTCTACTCTCTTTTGTTAACTCCTCATCCGCATCAAGAAATAAAATCCAATCGCTAGTAGCCAGGTCAAGAGAGGCATTCCTGGCATCGCTAAAATTATCATTCCACACAAAAGATCGGACTTTGGCCCCGAAGCCTTGGGCAATTTGACAAGTCTTATCACTTGATCCGGTGTCCACAACAATAATCTCATCAACTACCCCTTTTACGCTTTGCAAACAACGTCCGATATTTTGTTCTTCGTTTTTGGCAATCATACACAAACTAATTCTGGTAGACATAAAAAACCTCCATCCTTTTCAAAAAAGTTTTCTATATATATCTATGTCTGAAAATCAAGTATCGCCACCCTTGCGGATCGCATAATTTTTTATGCCGCAAGAATGGCGATTTTTTTATTCGATTCCACCTAAATTGTAACCTTTGCTGTCTATAAATAATATTATGCAATGAAGGTTAAAACCTTTGTCAATATTTTAAGGAGGGACTATATTTTGCCAAATTTTAAAATCATTCAGGATCAGCCCGAGAAGGCAAAGGTACAGATTTTTGGTACAAATACCACTGTAGCATTAAATACTGATAGCAGTGGTAACCTGGCCATTACGACTGCCGGCGGTGTTGCCTTGCCGGTTACCTTCGGAGCGATTACCGGCGATGTTACCTTTGGAGCCGTCACCTTCGGACCTATTACAGGTGACGTTACCTTTGGAGCCGTCACCTTCGGACCTATCACAGGCGATGTTACCTTTGGAGCCGTTACCTTCGGACCCATTACAGGCGACGTTACCTTT
>Ga0209125_1000143_pt1 | contig 119264 bp, 122 predicted proteins | sample BarGraIncub1131A_FD_184503 | JGI IMG/M metagenome (GOLD analysis project Ga0209125, IMG submission 184503) | Arctic peat soil microbial communities from Barrow, Alaska - Barrow Graham LP Incubations 11-31A (SPAdes) (version 2) | ecosystem: Environmental > Terrestrial > Soil > Wetlands > Peat...
TTAAATCATTCATTCTGTTAATAGTACGTAAAAATGTTGACTTACCACACCCAGATGGCCCTATTAATGCAGTAACTGAATTTTTCTCTATATCAATATTTATATTCTTTAATGCTTGTGAATTTCCGTAATATAGATTTAAATTCTTTACAACTACTATTCCCATATTCTTCCTCCCTATTTGCTTCCTGCATGAGATTCATATATTCTTTTTCCAATTATTCTTGCAGAAATATTAAATACAAGAACTGCTATTATTAAAACCGCTGAAGCCCCATTTGCAATTTTAGTTGCATCTGGTACCATCCCCTCAGAATTAAGTTTCCATATGTATACAGACAATGTTTCAGCAGGTCTTAATACACTATAAGCAGATACCTTATTGTTTAAGCTTAAATTAGTAAAATTTAAGATTGGTGCACTCATACCGGCAGTATATAGTAATGCTGCTGCTTCTCCAAATATCCTTCCTGCTGCAAGTATAATGCCTGTTAAAATTTGTGGCATTGCAGATGGCAATACAATATTTTTAATAGTCTGCCACCTAGTAGCTCCTAATCCTAAGCTGGCTTCTTTAACACCGAAGGATGCCGCTACAATAGCATTTTCGCAAACTCTAGTCATTCCTGGTAAATTTATTATAGTTATAGCTAATGCTCCGGCTATAAGAGAATATCCCCATTTTGTCATGTTAACAAAAACTAAAAGTCCAAATAAACCTACTACTATAGAAGGCAAAGACGCCATAGTTTCTATGCACAATCTAATAACATTTAATATTTTGCCTTCTTTTGCGTATTCTGCTAAATATATTCCAGCTCCCACACCTATTGGTATTGTGATTATAAGTGTTATTACAAGCAAATGTATTGAATTGTATAATTGACGTCCAATTCCTCCACCTGCTTCACCAATTTTGGGTTCACCAAATAAAAACTTTAAATTTAATGATTCTCTTCCATTATATAGTATATATCCTATTAGGCTAACAAGCAACAGAATTACTAAAGCAGAAACGATATATAACACTATTGTAGCTATTTTATCTTTAACTTTAGAATTCATTATACCTCACCCCTTTTTCCAATTTTTCTGATTATTATTATAAATATAAATGATATTATTAGTAACAATAGTGCCATTGACCATAATGCATCATTCCAAGCAGTACCTGAAATTGTATTTGCCATATCCATAGTGAGAATGCTTGTTAATGTAGAAGTTGTACCAAGCAATCCGTTTGGGAATGTAATTGAGTTTCCAATAACCATTTGCACTGCTAGCGCCTCTCCAAAGGCTCTTGAAACTCCGAGTACTATTCCTGTTAATATCCCACTTTTAGCTGCAGGGATAATTACTTTAATTATAGTTTGCCACCTTGTTGCCCCGAGGCCATAAGATGCTTCTATATAATCTTTTGGTATTGTTTTTATAGCATCAGAGGAAATACTTGTGATTGTTGGTAAAATCATTACGCTTATAACTAATACCCCTGCAAGCAAACTAAACCCTATTCCCCCAAAAAAAGTCTTAATAAAAGGTACCAATACACTTACACCTATCCAACCGTAAACAACTGAGGGTATTCCTACAAATAATTCTATTGCAGGTTGGAGAACTGACTTGCCAAGTTTTGGTGAAATTATATTCATAAATACGGCTAATGCTACTCCTACAGGTGCACTTACCAGCACCGCAAGTAAAGACACTACTGAAGACGCAAGTACAAATATTAAAACCCCAAATTGAGGAGGTACTTCTCCACCACTACCATCTGGGTTCCAATCCCCTGAGAAAATGAATTTAATTATTGAGTAACCATGCTTGATAAAGGTATTTAAACCTTTAGTAGTTAAAAATATTATGATTGTAAAAGTTAGCAAAACTATAAGTGCACCACATAATGTTGCAAATCCACGTCCTAAATATTCATTTTTTAATTTCAGACTTATATTTTTCATATTAATATTTTTCATAATTTTACCTCAAATAAATTATTTTAATGCAAAATAAAGGCTGGTTTTAACCAGCCTTTAGAGAACATTAATCTCTTGTAGCTTTCATATCTGCCATTGGAATATACCCTAATTTTATTATATTTGCTTTCATTTCACCACTTAACATATAAGCTATAAACGCTTTTGTTATTCCTGTAGATTCACCTTTAGTATACATATGTTCATATGACCAAATTTTATATTTATCTGTGCTTATATTTTCAGCATTTGCTTCAACACCATCTAATTTTAATACTGTTAAGCCTTCTTTATTAGCTGCATCAGCAAAATAAGATAATGCTAAATAACTAATTGCTCCATCAGTTTCTTTAACTGCTTGTTTTACAGATCCACTTGAATCTTGAGTCAAACCAGTTGCTTCTTGCTTACCATCCAAACCATATTTTATAAATGATGCTCTAGTTCCTGAAGATTTTGTTCTATTTATAATAGTTATTTTGATGTCAGCTCCGCCAACTTCTTTCCAATTTTTTATCTTTCCTGTAAATATATCTATTAATTGTTGTTTTGTTAAATTTTCAACCTTTGTTTTTGGATTAGTAACTGCTGCAAATCCTATGACACATACCTGATTATCTTTTAATGCAGTTGCATCAATTCCTGTTTTGTCCTTTGCATATATATCTGAATTTCCTATTTCTGCACTACCTTCTGATACTAACGTAAGTCCAGTACCACTACCTCCACCTTGTACATTTACAGTTGCTCCTGGGTTTTTTTCTAAAAAATCCTTCGAAGCTAACTCAGCTAAGGGCTGAAGTGCAGTTGATCCTGCTACAGTTATTGAACCTGACAATGCTGCTGTTTTAGTTTCAGGAGTAGTCTTGGTTTCTGGTTTACTTGAACAACCTGTAAAAATTCCTGCTGTCATTGCAACTGCTAATGCAGCCACCATAAATTTAAAGTTTTTTCTTTTCATTGATATTTTCCCCCATTCATTCATTTAGGCCGTTTTTTAATAATCATTTTTTAATACTCATTTCACTTATAATGTTACTCTACTTAAGTTAACTTTATATTAAGTCAAAGTTAACTTAAGTTTAGCTATTGTTAATTTAACTTAACATTGATTAAAAATTAAGCTATTAATATGAAAAGTTATAGCCTTATATTTGTTCATTGTATGGTATTTCAACTATAAATTTGCTTCCTATCCCTAATTGGCTTTCCACATATATTTTCCCATTAAGTTGAAGTACTATATGTTTAACAATTGCAAGACCTAGGCCTGTTCCTCCTTTTGATCTAGAACGAGCCTTATCCACTCTGTAAAATCTTTCAAAAAGACGTGGTATTTGTTTTTTAGATATTCCAACGCCTGTGTCCTCAATCCATATAATACATTTATCATCCATACTCTGAGTTCCAATACAAACACTATCACCTGTTTCTGAGTAGTTTAGTGCATTATCTACTAAGTTAATTAACATTTGCTTAAATCTATCCGCGTCACCAATAATATTATGTATTTTTCGCATTTCCAATGATATTTGAATTCCTTTTAAATCTGCTGTGTTTTTCATTAAATTGTATACATCTTCTATAATTTTATTTACGTCAATGTTCTCATTTTTAAGTTCCTTATGTTGCTCTATATGTGACAGTGTTAAAATATCTGTAATCAGCCTTGTTAATCTTTCAACCTCTTCATTAATTATATTTAAAAATTTCTCCTTTGTATCAGCATCATCAACATATTTTAGCGTTTCTGCAAAACCTTTAATAGATGTTAGGGGTGTTTTAAGCTCATGCGAAACATTAGCTACAAATTGTGTTCTCATTTTCTCCAGTAGTTTTACTTCTGTAATGTCTTGAACAACAGCTACCGTACCAATATGCTCGCTCCCATTAATTATATCAGCAGTTTTTATTCTTAATTCTCTTTCTTTAGGCCAAACTATCTTAATTTCTTTATAATACTCATCACTTTTATTAAAAATACTTTCAAGTTCAAAATTTCTTATATTATCAAGCAGATTTTGTCCTATAATATCTTTTGTAATCCCAAATATTTTCTTAGCATATGGATTAATTATTATCACTTTATTTTTTCTATCTACAGCAATGACTCCACTATCCATACTTTGAAGAATTGCTTCTAGTCTGTTTTGCTTATCAGTAACTTCATTTAATGTAAACTCTAGTTTATCTGCCATCTCATTAAAATTCTTAGCAAGTTGCCCTATTTCACCATCTGATAATATGCTAGCTCTTCTTTGGAATTCCCCCTTACTAATTCTTGAAGTAATAAAAGTTAATTCTGTAATGGGTTTTACTATAATATATGATAGATTTAAAGAAAACCATATAGATACTAAGGCCGATAAAATTATAGCTAATATGTAATACCAAAAATACTTGCTAGCTATTCCATTTACAATTTTAAGAGGGATAGAACTTCTAATAATAAATCCATTATCAAAAGAGGTTGCAAAATACATCATATCCTTCTTTGTAGTTTTACTGTATCTTATTGTGAATCCACTTCCACTTTTTCTTGCTTTTATTACCTCTTCCCTAGCATTATGATTATCTAAAGTTTCAGCATTTATACTTGAATCATAAATAACTTTACCCTTTTTATCAATGTAGGTAACCCTCATTTCCGAATTGGCTAAGTTATCTGTAAAAAATTTCTCGTTGTCTTTTAAATTATTGCTTTGCAATAAACTAATTATTACATTATTATTTGTTTGAAGTTTATTTTTAAAATTCTGCTGATATTCATAATTAAATATATATACAAATAATGTTGTTACTACTACGAATATAAAAATAACCGTACTCAATAAATATATTAATAATTTTTTTTTCATAATTATTCTCCAAAATTAAATCTATATCCTATGCCCCTGATAGTCTGGATATAAACTGGATTTTTGTCATCATCTTCGATTTTTTGTCTTAGGTGTCTTATGTGTACGTCTACTGTTCTTGTCTCGCCTACATATTCATAGCCCCATATTTTGTCTAGTAAGAAATCTCTAGTCATAACTCTCCCTTTATTCTTTATTAATATCTGCAACAATTCAAATTCCTTTAATGTTAAATCAATCTTGTTTTCACTTTTAATAACCTCGTGTTTACCAAAATCAATAGCCAAATTGCCGATTTTGAATGTCTTTTCAACTACCTGCATTGAGCTTCTTCTGAGGATTGCTTTAATTCGCGCAACTAGCTCTCTTACCGAAAATGGCTTTGTAATATAATCGTCCGCACCTAGTTCAAGTCCTATTATTTTATCTATTTCTTCTCCTTTTGCTGTTATCATTATTATTGGCATATTTGACATATTTGAATCTTTTCTAATTTCCTTGCATACGTCTAATCCGTCCATCCCAGGTAGCATTAAATCTAAAAGCATCAACTGTGGCAATTGTTCTTTGGCAAGTTTTATTGCATCTATACCGTTGCCTGTACATATAACTTTAAAACCACTCTTCTCTAAATTAAATTTAATTAATTCTTGTATATGCTCCTCATCATCCACCACTAATATTTTTTCATCAGCCATGTTAATCCCTCCATATTTTCATGATTTATCGTTTTAAATAAGCAAAAGAAAACATCCTACCTTGTTTATTCTCGCCAAATCTGTAAGAATATAATTTATATTGTTTATTACATGCAGTGCAAACATTAATAGTACTAATATTTTCTTCCCTAATATTTTTTTCCTTAAGTTGAGCTAAAATACATTTTTCTAAATCTAGTTTATTATTATTACTAATTTTAATATTACTATAAATGTCCTCGAGAGTAAACTCTTCAATAAGTTCCCTACTAACTTCATAGCAACATCCACCAATATGAGGTCCAATGTAAACTCTAATATCATTAGTACTTGAACCATAATCTGTCTTGAGCCTTTCAATGGTTTTACTTACTATCCTTGATTTTGTACCTTTCCACCCGCTATGTATTGCAGCTATTACCGAGGTACTAGTGTCTACTAAAATTACCGGAACACAATCTGCCGTAAAAATACCTATAGCTATTTTTATTTTATCAGTTATTAAAGCATCACCATCGTGAATATCACCATCAAAATTGAAAATTAAATCGCTGTGAATTTGATTTAAGTAACCAATACCTTTTAAATTATAATATTCCACAATTTTTTCTATGTTTAGTAACCCTTCCTCAGCATTTTTATTATAGTTTAGTCCATTCTTTGCTGTTGAAAACACAATTACTGCGTTATCATGTTGAAATTTTATAAATTCATAATCATTAATAGTTTCATTTACCATTACTCCACCCCATTTATATATCTTCAATAAAACTTAATAATTTTTTGAATCAAAAAATGCCTAAGGGTATTTTTACTCCTTAGACATTAATTTTCTTATCTCTTCCATAAACGTGTTAATATCTTTAAATTGCCTATAAACTGAAGCAAACCTCACATAAGATACCTCATCTACATTTTTTAATATGCTCATGATAATTTCTCCTATATAATCAGATTTTACTTCTGTAAGCATTTCATTGTTTAACTGCCTTTCTACTTCATCACATATCGTTTCAATTTGCATTCTTGATACTGGTCTCTTTTGGCATGCCTTCATAAGTCCATTTAATATTTTTGTTCTATCAAAATACTCTCTATTAAAATCCTTTTTTATTACTAAAATTGGTACATCTTCCACTTTTTCATAAGTAGTATAACGTTTAAGACAATTAAGACATTCTCTTCTTCTTCTAGTTGCAGTATTATCATCTGTTGATCTAGAGTCCACTACTTTACTTTCTTCACAGCTGCAATATGGACATTTCAATGTTCTTCACGTCCTTTTCCTAGTATAGTTAGCAAATATACTAACATTATACACTTTTTCTTATTCATTTTCCATATTTACATCACTACCATCAATAAGAATAACGTCAACACCAATTTTTTTTATTTTTTCCCAAGGTATCTCAACACTATTATTTTTATTAAACCAAGATGATTTCTGACTTGGAAGTAGGATTGAAATAATTCTGTAATCATCACAATCAACTTTCAAATCTTTAATATATCCCAATTTGGATCCTGAATTTATATCTATAATTTCCATTTGTCTTAAGTTATTTATTGCAAACATTAAGCTTTCCATTTTATTACCCCCTATAAGTTTTCTAAACTCCCTAGTAACTATATCATTATGTTTTTTTCATATGCCTATAATTTATATTAGTTATACTATTTATATTCACGAGGTTGTAGAAATATTATTTATTACAATCTTTTATTTTTTTATGAGAGAACATATAAATTCTAATGAATAAAATTTCAATTACATTTACTTGTTATATATTTATTTGATCAAAAATCGACTTACAAAAAGGCCCCCCTTAGAGGACCCTAAACCATTTTATTAATTTCCTTTTGTAATCTTTTGATTATTCTTTTTTCGAGCCTTGATATATAAGATTGTGATATTCCTAGAATGTCAGCAACTTCTTTTTGTGTTTTTTCTATGGTTCCATTCAATCCAAATCTTAATTGCACAATTTCTTTTTCTCTTGAATTTAAACGTTGCATAGCAAGCCAAAGTAATTGTTTATCTACATCCTCTTCAATAATATTGTAAACAACATCATTGTCCGTGCCAATTATGTCTGAGAGTAATAACTCATTACCATCCCAATCAACATTTAATGGTTCATAAAGAGAAATTTCCGTTTTAATTTTACTGTTTCGCCTAAGATACATTAAAATTTCGTTTTCAATACATCTTGAAGCATATGTAGCTAGCTTAATTTGTTTATCAGGATCAAAGGTATTTACTGCCTTTATAAGCCCTATGGTTCCAACAGAAATTAAATCTTCAACATTTACTCCTGTGTTCTCAAACTTCCTTGCTATATATACTACTAACCTTAAATTTCTTTCAATTAAAGTGGCTCTTACCTGTTTATCACCTGTGTCTAGTTTTGTAACTAATTCATACTCTTCATCTTTAGTTAAAGGCGGTGGAAGTGCATCATTCCCTCCTATATAAAACAAATTGTTTGTAAATATTTTAAATTTTGTAAACAATTTGTTTAACATCACTTTAAAATTAAACATAACATCCTCCTTAACTCTATTATTAGCATATAATAGTTTTTTATTTTTACAGCATCTTAACTTAATATGCCTCTAGACATTAACCCATTGTAATCATTATCTTTGCTTAATTTATACTCACAAAATGCTACAATTACATCTTTGATTTCAATATTTTCCTTATCAAGATGAATACTAATATACTCTGGTTTAAATCCAATAAATCTCCCATTTGTTCCATTTACTACAGTATATGGAATGAGGTAAGTATTGTTTTTTTCTAGCGAAATCTCACTTAAAATATCTCGTTCGACAATTAATACTGGTAAATTAGTAGCCGGCTCTCGAAGCTCGTTTCCAGTATCTAAAAATGCCTTAATAGTTTTTTTATAGTTTTTATTTATAATATCAATACTGTATATTAGAGTTGATATTTTTTTTCTATCACCTATAAAAATCATTATTCTATAAATCAATATATAAATTACCATTACTGAAAGAAGTAATTTTTCATAAGGAAAATTTATTATGATTACATTGAATGACATATCTTTATTACTATTCATTTGAATAAATAAACACATTCCAGCTAAAAGAATTGAATATAATAGAAAAATTATAGATGCCTTGATGTTAAATAAAATGCTTTTTTCTCTAAACGCTATTAAAATCATTACAATTAGTATTATTATTTTAAATGGAAAGTTAGTGAAGTATTTAAGCTCTGGGTACAATACGGTCAAGACATATAAGCTGCCTACAAAACTTGATAAACACATCCACATAAGCTTTACTCTTTTTCTTAATGTTTGAACTGTAATATGCAATATGAATAGATTAACTATAAAATTAACTAATATAAGAACATCTACATATACTATCACTTGCTCTTCCTCCTTTAAATTATTATATAACTAATGCGGTCAAAATTTTGTCATTTTTTACCACATGTTTTTATTTTTATTCCTCTATAAACCGTCATTAGTTCTCATAATATTTAAAATACATTTTAATAAAAAAAGACATACCCTCTATAAATTAATTACGCTAATTAAGCCCTTTTGAACGGCTTAATTAGCGTAATTATATTGCATAAAGAATAGTCTTATAAATCAATTAAGTTTATCCTGAGCGCAAAGAAAGTGCCCATAAGGCACTTTCTTGTCTACTATTTGCTTTGTCTTCTTAAAAAAGCTGGAATTTCTAAATCAGAATCTTCATAATCTCTATCTCTATCTCTATCTCTATCTCTAGTCGACGCAACTTCTTCAATAGGTTTAACTGGTTCTTTTAGTTTAGGCTTGATTACAGTTTTATTTTGCATTACTTTGTCATTTTCAAAGCCAGTTGCAATAACAGTTATTCTTATTTCATCTTTTAGACTTTCATCAATTACTGCACCAAATATAATATTAGCATCAGGATCAGCTGCTCCCTGAACTATCTCTGCAGCTTCATTTATTTCAAGTAATCCTAGATCCATTCCACCAGTAATATTTAAAAGTACTCCAGTAGCACCAACTATAGATGTTTCTAGTAGTGGGCTTGAAATAGCTTGTTTTGCTGCATCTTGGGCCCGATTATCACCAGAAGCTTTACCAACTCCCATATGTGCAAGACCTTTAGCAAGCATTATAGTTCTAACATCTGCAAAATCTAAATTTACAAGACCAGGTATAGTAATCAAATCTGATATACCTTGTATACCTTGTCTTAATACATCATCTGCCATTTTAAATGAATCCATTAATGTTGTTTTCTTATCTACCATGGTTAATAATCTTTCATTTGGAATAGTTACTAATGTATCTACTACTTCCTTAAGGGTTTTTATTCCCATTTCAGCATGTATCATTCTTTTTCGGCCTTCAAAAGGGAATGGTTTTGTCACAACTCCTACAGTAAGTATACCCATAGATTTAGCAATTTCTGCAACCACAGGAGCAGCACCAGTACCTGTACCGCCACCCATACCTGCAGTAATGAATACCATATCTGCTCCTTTTATTGCTTGAGAAATTTCTTCTTTACTTTCTTCTGCTGCTTTCATACCAATTTCTGGATTAGCGCCGGCTCCGAGCCCCTTTGTAAGTTTATCACCTATTTGAATCTTTTGAACCGCATGAGAAAGAATTAAAGCTTGTTTATCTGTATTTATAGCAATAAATTCCACATTTTTAAGTCCCTCAATAATCATTCTGTTTATAGCATTGTTTCCTCCGCCTCCACACCCAATTACCTTAATCTGAGCAAATTCCTGAACATCAACATCAAAATCTAGCACAACAATACCTCCTCCTTAGAAAAAATCTGCAAAAAAACCTTTAACTTTTGATGCAAATCCATTTTTCACCTTTATATTTTGGTTTTTTGACCATTTGTTATCATATGAGTGCTCATCTAATTCTTCAAATGAGCTATTATTAGTTTTAAGATTATTAACAGCTTGAAGCACTATTCCTACTGCCGTAACATAAATGGGGCTAGCTGCTCCCACATACTCTGGTGAACCTATTCTAACTGACTTATCTAGTATCTCTTTACTTAGCTCATTAATGCCTCTAAATAAAGAGATACCTCCACCAACTATAACTACACCTGATATTTCATTATAAAATCCACTATTTACTAAGTTTCTTTTAATTAGATATAATAGTTCTTCTACTCTAGCATGAATTATATCAACTAATAAATTGCTATCAATTTCCATTAAATTTTCGTATGAATCTGTAACTCTTATTTTATGCTCGTCTTCTCCTTTGCCTTTAACTAAACTTCCGTATTTAAGCTTTAATCTTTCGCCTTCACTGAAAGGAATCTTAAGACAAACTGATATATCATTTGTTATGTTATCTCCGCCTAATTGAACAATAGATGTATGCTTTAGTTTTCCACTTTTGTAAATAGATATATCAATAGTCTGAGCCCCAACATCTACAAGTGTTATACCCATATCCTTCTCTTCTTTTCTAAGTACAGCCTCAGATATCGCTGATGGTTGAAGTACTATACCATTAACTTTAATTCCAGCTCTCTTAACACTTTTTAATAAATTACTAACTACTGTGGATTGTGCCATGACAACTTGTCCTTCTACTTCAAGCCTAACACCACTCATCCCTCTAGGGTCTTTAATATTGTCATATCCATCGACAATATATTGTTCTGGCTCAACACCTACTATTTCTTTATCTGCTGGAACTGAGATGAGTTTAGCAGCTTCAATTACCCTATCCACGTCACTTTGTTTAATTTCTCTATCTTCAGAAGATATTGCAATCATTCCTGTATTTCTTACCAGTTCGCAAATTCCTCCAGGTAATGATATATAACCTTCAATGATTTGTGTATCTGTCATACGTTCTAATTGTGTCACGCATTGTTTTATAGCTTCAGCTGTACTATCAATATCAATTACAACTGATTTATTTAAACCACTACATACCACCGATGTAATGCCTATAATCTGTAGTTTTCCATTACTACTAATTTTACCAACAGCTCCGCATATTTTTGATGATCCTAAATCTATTCCTACTATTTGTTCATTCATTAAGTTTATCCCCCCTCATAAGAGAAACCTCAAGTGTATATATTCAACAAAAAAATAAATTTTCCTCTTATTTAAATAATTTTTTTAAATATTTAAATAAATTTAAATGCAATTAAAACCAGTTACATTTTATTGTATCTTTCGGATATATAAACTTAATTTTAAATTAGTAAACTACATTAAATTAATTATTTTAAAAATCTAAATTATTCTTTCTAGACTAAGTATAATAGCAAAATATAGAAAAAGCAATGTTATATTGGTAAGAAAGTTCTTCCAAATAGTTTAAGATTAATAATTTCCCATTAAATTAAAAAGAAAGCTTAAAGCTATAATTCATATATACTTTTAGCTTTCTTTATCGATAATGAACTAAAGAGATAGCATTCTTATCATCATTTCATTGTCAACAGAGTAAGTCATTGCTTCATCTTTAGAAATAATTCCCTTTTTATATAACTCTGCAATAGACATGTCCATTGTTTTCATACCATATTTCCCACCAGTTTGAACACAAGACTGTAATTGATGTGTTTTACCTTCTCGAATAAGGTTTTGAATTGCTGGTGTTGATATCATTACCTCAAGGGCAGCTACTCTTCCAGTTCCACTTATCTTAGGTATTAATTGCTGAGAAACTATTCCTTGCATTACAGCTGCTAGTTGAACTTTAATTTGTTGCTGTTGATGTGGAGGAAATACATCAACTATTCTATCTACCGTTTTTGCAGCACCTATAGTATGTAACGTAGAAAAAACCAAATGTCCCGTTTCAGCTGCAGTAATCGCTATAGAAATTGTTTCAAGATCTCGCATTTCCCCTACTAATATAACGTCTGGATCTTCTCTAAGTATAGCTCTTAGAGCATTTTTATAATTTTTACTATCTTTTCCAATTTCTCTTTGATTAATTATAGATTTGTTGTGCTTGTGCAAATATTCAATAGGATCCTCCAGGGTTATAATATTACACGCTCTCGTTGCATTAATTTCATTAACCATAGCAGCGAGAGTTGTACTTTTACCACTACCTGTGGGCCCAGTTACTAATACTAACCCTCTTTGCCTAGTAGTAAGAGCCCGAACAACCTCAGGAAGCTCAAGCTGCTTAATTGTAGGTATTTTTAGTGCGACTACTCTAATAGCTATAGTATCGCTTCCCCTTTGCTTATACACATTAACTCTAAATCTTCCAAGACCACCGATTGAATAAGAAGTATCAATTTCACCATTTCTAAAATATTCTTCATAAAAATTTTGTAAAATTTCCCTGGAGTACTTTTCTGTATCTGCTGGAGTTAATTTATCCCCTCCCACTTGCATTAAATGGCCATTTACTCTAAGAACTGGTACTGAGCCAACTGTAAGGTGCAAATCTGATGCATCCTGTTTTATGGTATTTTCTAGTAATTCTTTAAGAGGTATCATTATTGGGCCTCCTGTTCTTTTTGTGAAGTTTCCAAAATATTTAATACAGTTTTAACTTGAAATCATAACATCTTCTTGTTATTCAAATTTCTCTTCATTTTCTAAGCAAACTGCATAAATTTTGTTTTATTAAATAAAACTTCAAGTTGTTAATATATTTACTTCTGATATGTTTTTTATCTTTACTAAAAATTGTTCAAAACACTTTATTTAACCAACTAGTATACAATTTACAATTATACCATAGTTGTTACAATTTATTAAAGTTATTTTTATTCTTACTATTTAATTCCTTATTAAGTTTCTTTAATGCCCTCTTTTCAATTCTAGAAACATAGGACCTAGAAATTCCTAGAATTAATGCAATCTCTCTCTGAGTTCGAGGAGTACCATCAATTAATCCATATCTCATTTGAATTATTATCTTTTCTCTTTCCATTAAAGCCACATCAATCTTATTATAAAGTTTTTTAATTTGTATTTTGCTCTCTACTATATCTATGATAGAATCCTCATCGCTACTTAATACATCCATGAGTGATATTTCATTTCCCTCTTTATCTATACCGATAGGGTCCTGAAGATATACTTCACCTTTTGTTTTTTTATTATTACGAATAAGCATAAGTATCTCGTTTTCTATGCACCTTGCAGCATACGTAGCAAGCCTTGTTCCCTTATCAATATCAAATGAATCGATTGCCTTAATTAGTCCCACAGTTCCAATAGATATTAGGTCATCTACGTCCTTTCCTGGATAGGAGTATTTTTTTACTATATGTGCAACAAGTCTTAAATTTCGTTCAACTAATATGCCTTTAGCCAGTAGATCGCCATCTTTTAGCTTTGTTAAATAAGATTTCTCTTCTTCTTCATTTAATGGTTGAGGGAATGAACCGCTACCAGTTATATAAGCTGTCAAAAGTGTAACATTTCCAATCATATCTAATAAACAATTAATGAGTAGCACAGATCTTCCTCCTAATAGAGCTTATTAATATGATATGAATTCTGTTTTTAAAAGTGCATGTACATGAAAATAAATTTTTTTATTTGCTTAGCAATTTTATTTAATTCATAACTTTAAATGCATTAATTACTTTTTTAAATATTGGAGCAGCTGTACCTCCAGCTTCTTCATCCGCTACACCTTTTTCTTTACTTATCTCAATTTTATTCACAAATACAACCATAGAATAATTTTTCCCGTTCAAATTGAAAAAACCAACAAACCACCCATCGGATTTTTTGTTTCCATTTTCAGTATATGTAGTGGTACCCGTTTTACCCCCTATATCCATACCTTTAATACTAGCTTCTGTTCCTGTTCCTATATTACTGTCTACTACATCTACCATGTGATGTTTCACATTTTCTGCCGTTTCACTTTTTAATACAGTGGTAGTTTTTGGAGTAGTTTTTTCTATAACTTTATTATTATCATCGACATATGAGTCTATTATGCTTGGCTGAACATACACTCCATTGTTTATAATTGTATTAGGAATACTTATGGCTTCTAAAGGTGTTATAGTAACATTCTGACCAATAGCTGTTTGACTTGTTTCAGCATAAGTAGGATTTAATAAATCCTCCTGAAAATTACCACTGTCCTCTTGCTGAAGATTTAATACTTTACCTAACATCCCCTGTTTTTGTGCATATTTATATATATTTTGAACGCCTACCTTCCAACCTATTTGAGCAAATACATTATTAGAGGAAACAGTTAGCGCTTGTGCAACTGTAAATGGCCCGCCGTCCCCTTTAATTGGCTCTCCTGGGAATAAACTAGGGTTTAATTTAAATTCTTGATTATTATTTATTATTTTCGTATCTAACCCAGCTTCATCCACAATTACTTTAAAAATTGAACCTGGTAAAGATCCTCTAGTACTTGGGTAACCTAAATTTGCATTGTAGGCATTATCATCCTTTTGTGCCATTGCTCTTATTTTACCACTACTACTCTCCATTAATACGACACCAATTTGATTATATTTTTTATAACATTCTTCATGAAGAATGCCTTCAACTTTATCCTGTAATTCCTTGTTTATGGTAAGCCTTACATTAACATTGCTTTTAGGTTTAATAATTTTGCCAGCAGCTATTTCCCCATTAACTCCTTTAGAAAACCTAATTTTAGTGTATTCATTATTTTTAGTTTTGTTATATATCTGCATTTCTAAAGAACTTGCGCTCTTAGATACAATTTCACTAGTATCCTTTTTAGTTGCAGGATTAACGCTTACTTTATTGTATGTACTATTTGTCAATACATTTTCTATTTTCCAGTACCTATCCTTGATAACATCATTTGATTTAAAAATATAAAACCCCTTTACTTTTTTTATATCCTTAAGCTTATCATAAGTCTCTTTATCAATTTTATATCTTAGTTTTTGCCCATTGCCAGTACCTTTAATCTTTTCTAAATCATAGCTTTTATTAAAGTTTCGTAGTGTAATAGTTAATGCTTCTATGTCATATTTACTAGTATATTCGTTGAATCTTAAATAATCCACTGGATCAATAATTGCATAATAGTTGATTTCATACTTTAAAAGATCAAGTCCATTACAGTCAGTTAAACTATATTGAGAACCGTATTTCTCATCTATAGTATATTGTGCATTAAACATAGTTTTCAATGGTCGTGAATTAAAATACATATAATTTGCAATTCTCCAGATCAAAAGACAAAATAATAACATGAATATAACAATAATTATCCAAGTTCTTTTTCGAATATCACTTTTTTGATTTGAATAATTAAAAATATTATTTCTACTAATCATAAAAACACCTCCCCTAGACTAATCCTCGCCTAGAATGAGATGTTTTATACTACGAATTTGTTATTTCTTTTGTTTATGAAGTATTTGACTAATATTAGCAGTAATTATATCTATAGCTACCTTATTATGTCCACCTTCAGGTATAATAATGTCCGCATGTCTTTTAGTTGGTTCAGTAAATTGTTCATGCATCGGTTTAACAACTTTTAAATATTGATTAATAACCGAATCCGTTGTTCGACCTCTTTCGCTAATATCCCTCGTAAGTCTTCTTATAAACCTCACATCTTCATCAGTATCTACATATATTTTAATATCTAGCATATCACGAAGTATTTTTTCTGCAAGCACAAGAATTCCCTCAAATATGATAATCTCTTTCGATTTCACGATAACCGTTTCTTTTTTTCTGTTATGTAATTCAAAATCATATATAGGCTTTTCAATAACTTTCCCTTCTAAAAGGAGATTTAGATGTTTAACTAAAAGCGATGTATCAAAAGCATCTGGATGATCATAATTTGTTTTTATTCGCTGCTCATATGAGAGATTACTTTGATCCTTGTAGTAAGAATCTTGCTCAATCATAGCAATAGTCGAATCACCAAACTGTTTATAAATTTCTCTAGCTATAGTGCTTTTGCCTGAACCTGTTCCCCCAGTTATTCCAATTAAAATAGGACGGTTCATTATTTTCTCTCCTTGGCTTTAATAAGTATATCATTCTCATGAAGTTTTTCCTTAACATTTACTGTAAATAACATCTGAGCACTTGGTGCCGAAGCTATGCTTTCGCCCTTTGAATTTTTCATGTCTTTAAGCACAATTAAAACATTATCCCCCACAGGCCTTAATACTTCGACATTATCATTTTGATATACTTTATTTCTTTGCTCTATTATCGCTATATTATTTTTTTCATTATATTCGCGTACAACCCCAACTATATCATAATCTCTAATATATGATGAGGATTCATATATCTGTTTATCTGGATCCCCAAAGTAAAATCCAGTGTAATATTGTCTATGGCTGGGCTTTAAGAGATTATCCATCCATTTTTTCTGAAATTTATAATTTGCTGGGTCCTCTATATACATATCCACAGCTTCTCTATAGGACTTACTTACCGATGCAACATAATATGAGCTTTTCATTCTTCCTTCTATCTTAAAGGACATTATCCCTGATTCTATAAGTTCTGGTATGTGTTCTATCATACATAGGTCTTTTGAATTCATTATATAAGTACCTTTATTATCTTCAACTATAGGAAAATATTCCCCATCTCTTTTTTCTTCCATTAAGAAATACTTATATCTACATGGTTGAGCACATTGTCCACGATTTGCATCTCTACTTGTCATATAATTAGACATAAGGCATCGTCCTGAATAGGACATACACATGGAACCATGAACAAAAGCTTCAAGTTCACAAGTAACAGGTAATTTTGCTCTAATTTCCTTTATTTCGTCAATGGATAACTCTCTTGCAAGAACAATTCTTTTAACCCCTTGCTTATGCCAAAAAATAGCTGATTTGTAGTTTACATTGTTAGCTTGAGTACTTAAATGAATTTCTAAATTTGGTACAACTTCTAGGGACACCATAATAATCCCTGGGTCAGACACTATGATAGCATCCGCACCTATTTCATATAGTTCTCTTAAATAATTTTCTAAGCCTTCTAAATCCTCATTGTGAGGAAATACATTTAATGTAACATAAACCTTTTTCCCTTTTAAATGAGCAAAGTCAATACCTTCTTTTAAGTCTTCATTACTGAAATTATCTGCAAAAGCTCTTAGATTCAATTTACTTCCACCTAAATAAACTGCGTCTGCGCCAAAATTTATAGCTGCTTTTAATTTTTCTAAATTACCTGCAGGTGCTAGTATTTCTGGTTTCATTAGTTTCATTCCTCCTTGATTATCGCTGAATTCTTTCGCATGGTAACTGATATGCCATCTCCCATTGGTATTACTGAAGTTATAAGGTCATCATTATTAGATACTAGTTCTAAATAACTTTGCATACGTTTTATTATAGTAATTTTTCTACGTGTTGCGAGTTCTTTCGACGCAACCATTCCCCTAAAAAGTACATTATCAGCAATAAGAACTCCTTCTCTTTTTAACAGCCTTAAACAATGAGGAAGGAAATGATTATAGTGTCCTTTACCTGCATCCATAAAAATCATATCATATTCACCCTTTAGATTTTCTAAGATTTCTAAGCAATCTCCCTTCAGAATAGTAATTTTACCTTGCATCCCGTATTTTGTTATATTAGCATTTGCAATATCTATCATTTTTTCATCTCTTTCAATAGTTGCAATTTCACTAAGTCCACCAGAAGACAAATTCATTAAAATAGAAGAATATCCTATGGCCGTACCCAGTTCTAAAATCTTTTTAGGTCTATTCATCGTTACCATTAATTCTAAAAATTTAGCAGTTTCTTTTTGGACTATAGGAACTCTGTTTTCGATAGAAAATTTTTCTAATTCTTCTAATATACCAACATTACTTGGAATGAGTTCTCTTATATATTGTTCCATATAATCATATGTTATATCACTCATAATTTCCTCCAAAAATTCATTAAGACACATAAAAATAAATAACAAGTCAAAGATTTTACAATACTGACTTGTTATTTATTTTTATGTGACTAACACAGTTAACCCGTGTTGCATTTTTAATCTCATTTATATATGAAAAGGAAAACCTTCCAAATTAATGTTCCGGTTTTCTTTTTCAATAATAAAACTATTTATTTTTTTAATTTATTTTAAACTATTTGTTTGATTTACTAGTAGCTCTTTTTCTTTCTCCTGAGTCTAATATTCTCTTTCTAAGTCTAATGTTTAGAGGAGTAATTTCGACTAACTCATCATTAGCTACAAATTCTAAGCACTGCTCAAGTGACATAGGTCTTAATGGAATTAGTTTTAGTGCATCATCTGCTCCTGAAGATCTAGTGTTTGTTAACTGTTTCTTTCTACAAACATTAACTTCTATATCTCCAGCTCTTGCACATTCTCCTGCAACCATTCCTGCATATACAGGCATTCCTGCAGCTATGAATAGAGTTCCTCTTTCTTGAGCATTGTATAATCCGTAAGTTACTGATTCTCCTCCTTCAAATACAACAAGTGAACCTCTACTTCTATCTGGAATTTCTCCTTTATACTTATCGTAACCATCTAGAACGTGATTCATTATACCATTACCTTTAGTATCAGTCATAAGTTCACTTCTAAAACCAATTAATCCTCTTGATGGTACTTTAAATTCTAATCTAGTGTATCCATTTATAGCAGAAGTCATATTAACCATCTCTGCTTTTCTTGGTCCCATTTTTTCCATTACTACGCCCATAAATTCTTCTGGTACGTCAATTGTAAGGTGCTCAATTGGCTCTGTTTTATGACCATTTTCCTCTTTAAATATAACATTTGCTTTTGACACTTGGAATTCATATCCTTCACGTCTCATAGTTTCAATTAGAACTGAAAGATGAAGTTCTCCTCTTCCACTTACTTCAAAACCTTCTCCATCTTCAGTTTCTTCTACTCTTAAACTAACATTCGTTTCAAGTTCTTTCATAAGTCTATCTCTTATGTGTCTTGATGTAACATATGTTCCTTCTTGGCCTGCAAAAGGAGAATTATTAACCATAAAATTCATAGTTAGTGTAGGCTCATCTATTTCAACGAATGGAAGTGCTTCTGGTTCATTAATATCAGCTATTGTTTCTCCGATGTTAATGTCTGGAATACCAGAAACTGCTACGATATCACCAAGCATTGCTTCTTCAGTTTCTTCTCTTTTAAGACCATTGTAAACGAAAAGAGCTGAAACTTTAACATTGTTTATTGTGCCATCTTTTCTTATAAGTGCTATTTGTTGATTTCTTTTGATTGATCCTCTTTCAATTTTTCCTATTCCAATTTTTCCAACATACTCATTATAATCAATAGTTGAAATAAGCAATTGAAGTGGCATTTCTAAATATCCTTCTGGTGCCTTTACATTCTTTATTATAGAATCAAACAATGGTTCCATGTTATCACTTACTTCATCAACCTCGAGTTTTGCAAAACCTTCTCTAGCAGAAGCATATACCACTGCAAAGTCTAATTGATCATCATCTGCTCCAAGTTCAACAAATAGGTCAAAGACTTCATTAAGCACATCTGTAGGACGAGCATCTTTTCTATCAATTTTGTTTATAACAACTATAGGTTGAATCTTTAATTCTAATGCTTTTTTCAAAACAAATTTAGTTTGTGGCATTGGACCTTCATATGCATCAACTACAAGAAGTACACTATCAACCATCTTAAGTACTCGTTCAACCTCTCCGCCAAAGTCTGCATGGCCTGGAGTATCAACTATATTTATTTTAATTCCATTATGCATTACTGCTGTATTCTTAGAAAGAATTGTTATTCCTCTTTCTTTTTCTAAATCATTAGAGTCCATTACTCTCTCTTGTACTCTTTCATTTTCTCTAAAAACATTGCTTTGTTTAAGTAGACAATCCACAAGGGTAGTTTTACCGTGATCTACGTGAGCAATTATTGCTATATTTCTAACATCATTTCTTGTAAATAAATTCATATTAATCCTCCAATTTTTTTCATGTGTTTACACATTTTACACAAACAAAAATTGGATACGCCTTGAAGTATCCAATTTTCGCATTTACTATACTTATTCTAATATTATCTTGCAAAAAAGTCAACTATGTCTATTATACATTATTAAGAAATGATAAATTTACTAAAATTACATCATTTAATTAGTTTTTTCATCATATCATCTCAACTAATGCTAAATGCTTCATTCTGTATGCTCTTATGTTTAAATTATTTTCCTGCACACTTATCACAGACACCATAAAATTTTAAACTATGATCCTCAATTTTAAAATCATATTTTTTTTCTACAATTGTTTCTAATTCCTCAAGTAAATCACCTTGTACCTCAATTACTTTACCACAGCGATTACATATTAAGTGATGATGTTGATGGTGTTCATCTTCATGGTTAAGTTCATACCTACTGCAACCATCATCTAAATCAAGCTTTCGAATTACATCCATTTCTTCTAACAGCTGAACTGTTCTATAAATTGTAGCAAGACCTATTTCTGGGCAGTCAACTTTAACCAAATCATACAGTTCTTCTGCTGTGAGATGACTGCCCTCACTCTTAATTATCCCATTTAAAATAGCCCTCCTCTGTGGAGTTAGCTTATATCCCTCTTGTTTTAAAGTTTCTTTCAAACTCTCTATGCTCTCTGGAGATACCTTTGACATATATATACCCCTTTTCTACAACTATCATTTGACCCACCATAGTAAATATATTTACTATAGTTCCATTTTAATACTTTATTATGACGTTGTCAATTGATAATCATTTAGTTCTAAGAAAACAAGGTAAATTTAAAAATAACACTAATGTGGCTAATTTAATAGAGTTACGTTTAAGTGGTTACATTATTCACTAAGAAATTGCATCATAAGCTTCTGAAATCATTGCAAACTCTTCATCATCTTCTATTGTAACTAGAATATCACTGCCCTCAGCATCCTTATCAATTCTTAGTGCAATTGCATCTATGTCATCTTCACCAGTAGGTGCAACTATTACATATTCCTTATCCTCAATGTCAAGTTTCGTTAGTACATCAAATTCTATCTCGTTTCCCTCTTCATCGTTTAAGAGTATTGTTTCAACATTATTATCCATTTTATTTTCTCCTTTTATACTAATATTATTTTAATCCCATATTATGTAATCGCTTATTTTATAGACGTGTGCCTAGGCTATCTAAATATCCTTGTAAAATAAATGTAGCCGCAATTTTATCTACAATTTTTTTTCTTTTTGATCTAGATAAATCGCCCTCAATCATTACTCTATTAGCAGCTACTGTAGTTAATCGTTCATCCCACATTTTTATTTCTAAATTCAATGTTTCCTTAAGCTTCTCACAAAAACGTTGAACTTTTTCCCCTTGTGGCCCTATAGTTCCATTCATATTTTTAGGAAGCCCTGATACAAAACTTTCTACAGCATATTGCTTACATATTTTTTCAATTTCTTCTATGTCTATTATTATGCTTTTCCTTTTGATTGTTGTAATTCCTTGCGCTGTTAGTCCTAAAGGATCTGATACAGCTACCCCTATTGTTCTGTCTCCAATATCTAACCCTAATATTCTCATGTACGTGCTCCTTTAATAATAGCTTAATTATTATACAAAATTATATTTAAAAAATAAAATGCCCTGTTGGGCATTTTATTTTTTTATGTCTAGATAAGATTTTAAAACTTCTTCTAATATTTCATCTCTCTCTAGCTTTCTTACTAACGCTCTTGCTCCATTGTAGTTCGTTATATATGTTGGATCTCCAGAAATTAAATATCCGACCATTTGGTTTACTGGGTTATAGCCCTTTTTTATAAGTGAATTGTATACGTCGGTCAAAATAGTTTTTGTTAAATCTTTTTTATCTTTTACAAAATCAAATTGGACTGTATTTTGATTAATATCCATTCTATACACCCCTTCCCTTATAATACGATAAACACTGTAATTTACCCTACTTAAGTATATTAGGAAATTACTTGGTAATATAGTACAGTTCTTTAGTTACAATAAATCCCATAATTATATACTAACAATAATACAATTACTTCTTACTAATTATATTATAAAACAACTCTTACAAAAAGTATACTATTTTACCAATCTTTCAATTATAGAGCATACATTATCTATTGCCATCCCTAATTTTTCAGGAAGTTTTCCTCCTGCCTCTGCCATGTCCGGTCTTCCACCACCGCCGCCACCAGCTATTTTAGCAACTTCTTTAATTATTTTCCCACAATGTATTCCTTTATCTGTTGCAGACTTTGATGCCATTGCAACGAATTGTACCTTTTCATTTATACTACTTCCTAATACCACTACACCTTCACCAAGTTTATCACGAAGTTTGTCTGCTAAACTTCTTAAAGCATCCCCGTCCATATCTTTCACTTTCCCGCAAATTACCTTAACACCTTTAACCTCCTTAATATTATCTAACATCTCTTCAACTGAAGAATTTGCTAATTTGCCTTTTAGTAATATTATTTCCTTTTCTTTATCTTTTAATTCATCCAATTGTGATTGTAATTTAATTATTATGTCTTTTTCTGAGCATTTTAATGTATTTTCGATATCCTTTAATAGATTATTTTTATCTTCTATATATTTTATAGACTTAGTTCCTGTTATAGCTTCAATTCTTCTAACACCCGCAGCTACTCCAACTTCCGATAAAATAATAAACAATCCAATTTCTCCTGAGTTTCTAACATGCGTACCACCACATAATTCCTTGCTATACTCACCTACTGATACCACTCTAACATCATCTTGATACTTTTCATCAAATAAAGCTATAGCTCCACTTTCCTTCGCTTTTTCTATGGACATTACATTTGTATCGACTTTGCATACTTTCATAATAGTATCATTAACAATCTTCTGTACTTTAATAATTTCGTCCTCAGTCATTGCAGAAAAATGAGTGAAATCAAATCTTAATTTATCCTCGTTAACATAAGAACCAGATTGATGAACGTGATCACCTAAAACCCTTTTTAATGCTTCCTGTAGCATGTGAGTAACAGTATGATTTTTACATATTGCAGATCTTCTATCCTCGTCAACCTTAAGAGTTACTAATTCGCCCTCTAGCAGTGTTCCATCGAGAATTTTTACAAAATGTACAAATTTACCAGAATCGTTTTTTTGACAATCGTATACTTCTGCTTTAAAATTATCATTAAAAATTATTCCCTTATCTCCAATTTGCCCTCCCATCTCAGCGTAAAAAGGAGTAACCCCTGTTACAATAATTCCTTTTGAGTCCTTAGAAATCTCGCTAGCAAGTTCTTCACCGCAAATTAAGACAATAACCTTTGATTGAAGCTCTGTTTTATCATATCCATCAAACTTTGTTTCTATATTTTTAGGAATTAAATTTAATACACTTTCTCCGTTTCCCATATAATTTGAATGACCTCTTGCATCTCTAGCCCTTTGTCTTTGACTTTGCATTTCACTATTAAATTTTTCTAAATCAATTTTTATGCCTACATCTCCAAGTATTTCTTCTGTAAGCTCATAGGGGAAGCCATATGTATCGTATAATTTAAAAGCTTTATCTCCACTTAAAATTTTACCGTCATTTTTTTCAAGCTCATCTATATAAACTTTCAAAATATCCATGCCTGAATCTATAGTTTCTAAAAATCTTTCCTCTTCGATTTTTATAACTTTTTCAATATAAGATTGTTTTTCTTCTAATTCTGGATATGCTTTAAATGAATTTTTAATAACAATATCGCAGAGCTCATTTAAAAAAATATTTTTAATTCCAAGTAATCTACCATGCCTTGATGCACGTCTTATTAGTCGCCTAAGGACATACCCTCGTCCCTCATTAGACGGAAGCACACCATCACTTATCATAAAGGTCGTGCTTCTAACATGATCGGTTATAATTTTTAAAGATACATCAGTTGTGTTATTTTCTCCACATTTTACACCAGAGACCCTTGAAACTTCTTCTAGAATGTTTTTTATAGTATCTACTTCAAATATACTGTCTGTACCCTGCATTATTGCAGCTATTCTTTCAAGACCCATGCCTGTATCTATGTTAGGATTCTTTAATTTGTTGTAATTGCCTTGCTCATCCTTATCAAATTGAGTAAATACTAAATTCCAAAATTCTATTACTCTATCTTCGTTTCCAGCTTTAATAAACTCTTCTGCATTTTTTATTTGTCCGAGTTCTATATTTCTATCAAAATGTATTTCTGAACTTGGGCCACAAGGGCCTTGACCTATTTCCCAAAAGTTTTCTTCTTTTCCCAATCTAAAAATACGGTTAGGATCAACATCTGTCTTTTCACTCCAAACATTAAAAGCCTCATCATCCTCTAAATATATAGTTATGTATAAGTTTTCTTTTGGTATATTTAAAACCTCTGTTACAAACTCCCACGCCCAAGGAATAACTTCTTTTTTGAAATAATCTCCAAAAGAAAAATTTCCAAGCATTTCAAAGAAAGTACCGTGTCTTGAAGTCTTTCCCACGTTCTCAATATCACCTGTTCTAATACATTTTTGACAATTAGTTATTCTAGTATTAGGTGGTGTTTGAATTCCTGTAAAATATGGTTTAAGAGGTTGCATACCTGCATTTACAAGTAATAAACTACTATCATTTTTAGGTACTAGTGGAAAGCTTTGCAACCTAAGATGAGCTTTACTTTCAAAAAAATTTAGAAAAGATTCCCTAATTTCATTTAATCCTAGTTGTTCCATAATATCTCCTCCGATTATTTATGTTAATTTTACATGCCTAAATATAAAAAACCTTCACTTCCCTAAAGCAAGGGACGAAAGTTCTCCGCGTTACCACCCTAATTATATCACTGCGTAATTAACAAAATTAATTGCATAGCGATATCTCTCAAAAAAATAAGGTTCAAAGATAGCTTCAATATATTAATCAAGAAGTTTACACCATACACTTCCTCTCTAAATAATTAAATATATTTACTATTTCTTATCATTACCTATTATTATCTTATACTTATTTAGTATAATCACATTTTACCTTAATACTTCATTATATACAAATTATAATTAAAAATATAATTGTTGTCAATATTAAGGTGTATATATTCAATTTTGCTTATTTATTTTAAACATAGCAAATAATTTATTTTCTATTCTTAAAATAAATAATAGTTTAAATCCTGATATATAACTTTAACCACAACTCCAAGGGGAACTGCTAGTATCATTCCTGCAATTCCTCCAACCTTTCCTCCTATAATTAATAATAATATTACTGTTAATGGATGCATACTTATACTATCTCCAATTATTTTTGGCGACAATATACTTCCTTCAATTTGCTGAAGAGCAAATAGCCACAATGCTGTATATAATGCTATTTTGGGAGAATCTAAAAGCGCTATCAGAATTATAGGTATCACACCAAATATTGGTCCAAAATACGGGATTATATTAAAAATTCCATTTATTAATGAAAGTATCAAAGGAAAATCAACCTTCATAAATATTAAAATAAAAAAGGTAGCAATAGTTATGATCCCACATAGAATTAGTTGACTTATAATATATCTACCTAATACTTTATCAATATCCTCAATAATTTTTTTTATTACATTCCTGCTCTCTGGTGGGAAAACTATCAATGTCTTATTTATCATATTTTCACTATCGCTTAAGAAGTAATATATTATTAGTGGCGCAACCATGTATGTTAATATGTTTTCACCAAGGCCCATAATAGAAGCAAATATTTTATCAAATATTACAAGTATTTGAATATTTGATTTATGGTATATTGTATTTATAATCGAACTCATAACTTTATTCGTACTTAATACTTTTATTTTCATATTTGCATTAATTAAATATTTTCCCAAATCATTTATTGCCTTATTTATATGCAATCCCTCTCTAAATATTGATGGGATTACAACTATTAAGGTTATTATTATTAACCCTAATGACCCAATTATTATTAGAGCAGATGCGGCTTTCTTATTTACACCTCTTCTAATTAAAAGCATATATAGTGGTTTTAGTATATACGCAATAATAAATGAAATAATTGTTAAATTAATTAATTGTTTAATTATAGGTATTTTTATTGCTAAAGAGATTAAAAATGCAAAAATTATAATACTAATAATAGATATAGCTAACTTCTTTTTATTAATTTTTTTCATTTGCTTTTCCCTCTATAAAAAAATTATGTGGCATACTTTTAAAACAATATTCATCGCAACTTGGTATGTAGAGAAGATTTTCTTCTCCAAGTATTAGTTCATTTATTAGCATTATTCTTTTACCTCTAAGCAAATTTGTAATAAATCCAGAGGACACTATAACTCCTTTAATTTCAAAAGTATCGCAGGTAAAAGAGATATCCTCGACCATGCCAAATACATTTCTACATTTATCTATTACATCCATATTGATAAAACTATGTAAACATAAATATTTATTATTATCTACCTTTTTAACTACCATACGCTTATTAAAATATATGATATCCTCTTTTAATACATTTAGATTTTTACGAAAAAACTTATAAGGAGAAATTACAAATCCAATTACCTTCCCTTTACTAAAATCTACTAGCAAGTCTCTGATAAATCCAATTTTTTCTCCCTCCACACTCACGACATCCATAAATATAAAATCTTTACTTTTAACCATATTATCTCCTATATGAATAAATTTAATTATCTTTTATTTATAGTTATCATTTCCAATTAGTCTAATAATTATTACATAAAAGTAAAAACATTATTAAAAAAAGCAATCCAAAATAAAACTACATTGATTAATTACCAATGTAGTTTTATTTGGTTCTATTTTAAATCATCTTCCCAAAGTTCTAGCCCTTGCGACTCCCTATAATTATTTATTGCATTATGTATAGTTTGTTCTGCAAGTACTGAGCAATGTTCTTTTAAAGCAGGTAATCCGTCCAGGGCTTCAATCACTGACTTGTTGGTTAGTTTCCATGCTTCCTCTAATGTTTTGTCTTTAATAAGCTCTGTTGCAATGCTCGACGATGCTATGGCGGAGCCACACCCAAAAGCTTTAAACTTAACGCCGGTTATTATATTATTCTCAACCATAATATAAATTTTCATTATATCTCCGCATTTAGGGTCTCCTGCTTCTCCAATACCATTAGCATCATTTAATACCCCCATATTTCTAGGGCTATAAAAATGTTCCATAACCTTATCACTATACACCATAATATTGCTCCTTTTTTTATGTCAAAACAGTTGATAATTATAATTATTTACTGCTTTATAACATTTAATAATATTCCCTGTAAATACAAATGGATACCTAGTATTTAACTAGACATCCATCTGCTTAAATAATCTGCCAAAACATCATTATTTAAATTATATTTATAAAATTTCCTCAATAATTCCTCCACCAACTACTAAGTTTTCTAAATAGAAAACCACTGATTGGCCTTTGGTTATAGCTCTCTGTTTTTCATCGAAAACAACCTTTACTCTATTATTTTCTAAAGGAATTAAAGTAGCTAATTGAGGTTTTGCAGAATATCTAATTTTAGCTGAAACCCTTAAATTTGACTGAAGGCTATCGAAAAGAATAAAATTTAAATCTTTTGCTACAAGCCCAGTTTTAAAAATATCCTCTTCATCTCCTAAAACTATCTGATTAGTTAAAGGATTAATGTCATTTACAAAAACGGGCTTACCAACTGCTATACCTAGTCCTTTTCTCTGGCCTATAGTATAATACACTATTCCTTTATGAGTTCCCATGACATCCCCATGTTTATTAACAAAATTTCCCGGAATTATCTTCCTGCCGCTGTACTTCTTAATATAATTTCCATGGTCGTTATCCGGTATAAAACAAATTTCTTGACTGTCCTTTTTTTTAAAAACCTGGAGTCCTATTCTTTCTGCTATAATACGTATTTCTGGTTTAGAATAGTCTCCACAAGGCATAAGAGTATGTCTTAATTGCTCTTGATTTAAGGTATAAAGAGCGTAAGTTTGATCTTTTCTATCATCCTCTGATTTTTTAAGTACATATCTATCATCGCATTTTTCAATTTTAGCATAATGACCTGTTGCTATATAATCAGCTCCAAGTGCCTTAGCTTTTCTTAGAAATTCTTCAAATTTAATTGTCTTATTACATACAATACATGGATTAGGCGTTCTACCTTCCATATATTCATCAATAAAGTTGTCAATAACATTTTCCTTAAAAACATCCTTAAAATTCATAACATAAAAAGGTATATCTAGAACATCAGCAACTCGTCTTGCATCATTTGCCGCTGAAATAGAACAACATCCGCCTTCATTTTCTTCATAATCAGGGTTGTCTGGGGAAAGCTTCATCATAATTCCTATAACCTCATATCCTTTCTCTTTTAAAAGATATGCAGCCACAGAGCTATCTACTCCACCACTCATTCCAATAACTACTTTTTTTTTCATTTAATATCACCTATTCTTCGTGTACTTCACCATGTATATCGTCATGTTCTTTATAATCCCATACCTCAAGTCCAGCTTTACTTCTATAATCATTAATTGCTATGTGAATAGCTTCTTCAGCGAGTACTGAGCAATGCATTTTTATTGCTGGTAGTCCATCTAATGCTTCAGCTACAGCTTTATTTGTTAATGTCCATGCATCATCAACAGATTTACCCTTAATAAGCTCTGTCGCCATACTTGAAGATGCTATAGCTGATCCGCAACCAAAAGTTTTAAACTTTGCGTCCACTACTATATTATCTTCCACTTTCAAATAAACTTTCATAATATCACCACATTTAGCATTACCAACTTCACCAATTCCATCAGCATTTGGAATTTCACCTACATTTCTTGGATTTGTAAAATGGTCCATAACTTTTTCACTATATATCATAATTATTTTTCTCCTTTCTTTATGTAGTCATCCCATAGTGGTGACATATCCCTTAATCTTTGAATAACCTTTGGAACTGTGTCTAAAACATAATCTACTTCTTCCTCAGTAGTAGCGTCACCTAAAGTTAATCTTAGCGATCCATGAGCTATCTCATGAGGAAGACCTATTGCGAGAAGAACATGAGACGGATCTAAAGAACCTGATGTACATGCACTTCCACTTGAAGCTGCAATACCCTTTGCATCGAGCATTAATAATATAGATTCACCTTCAATAAATCTAAAGCAAATATTAGAATTACCTGGAAGTCTTTTTTCTCCTATTGGTCCATTTAATCTCGTATTAGGTACTTTAAGTAAACCGTTCATAAGCTTATCTCTTAGATAAACTAGCTTTTTATTGCTTGCTTCCATGTTTTGAGTAGCAAGTTCAATCGCTTTACCAATCCCAACTATGCCAGCCACATTTTCAGTACCGGCTCTTCTATTTCTTTCTTGTCCACCACCATGTATTAAATTATCTATTTTAATACCTTTTTTTACATATAATGCACCTATGCCTTTTGGTCCATAGAACTTATGACCAGCAAGAGATAATAAATCTATGTTCATTTCTTTTACATCTACTGGGATATGTCCTACAGCTTGAACTGCATCAGTATGGAAAAGAATTTTTTTACTTCTACATAATGCTCCTATTTCCTTTATTGGCTCTATTGTTCCAATTTCATTGTTAGCAAACATTACTGATACTAAAATAGTTTTGTCTGTAATTGCATTTTCTAAATCTTTAATACTAATAAATCCATATTCGTCAACTGGTAAGTATGTGATGTCAAATCCATTTTTAGCTAAATATTCACAAGTATGAAGTACTGCATGATGTTCAATCACTGTTGTTATTATATGATTTCCCTTTTTCTTGTAAGCAGAAGCTATTCCCTTTATAGCCCAGTTATCCGCTTCTGAACCTCCACCAGTAAAAAAGATTTCATTTGAATCAGCATTGATTGCTTTTGCTACCTTGTCTCGTCCAATATCAATTGCCTTTTTAGTCTCTCTTGCAAGAGTGTATATCGAAGAAGGATTTCCAAAGTATGTTGTAAAATAAGGAAGCATCTCCTCCATAACTTCTTTCTTAGTGTATGTAGTTGCAGCATGATCCATGTAAATTGATTTATTCATTATCTTTCACTCCTTTTATTAGTGCCATTTCGTTGTAATCAGATACAATATCTTTTAAATTTATTGAGGTAGTTACACTATCTATACTATTTTTTATTTTCTTCCATAATAGCCTTGTAGCACAACAATCAATATTAGTACATTCTTCATCTTCAAGACAATTAGAAATTTCTATTGGTCCTTCTAATACATTAATAATATCATATATAGTTATCTCTTCTGGTGCTCTATTTAGTATATACCCACCCTGAGATCCCCTTACACTTTTAATAAGTTTCGCCTTTCGAAGTGATGAAAATAATTGTTCTAAATAATACTCAGAAATACTTTGTCTTTCTGATATGCTTTTTATAGATACAGGTTGTTCTCCATAATTTATTGCTAAATCTACCATGGCTTTAACTCCATATCTCCCCTTTGTAGATAATTTCATATAATCACTCCTTTAATCATCACCTGCATATATATTTATTACCTGCGGTGCTGAATATTAACGACTTCATATGGAGGTTTTCACTCCTTCAAGTTTTCACATTACCTAAATATGTAATCCCTACTTATATCAGAGGGGACTCTCCTTCTGAAATGTCGTTAAAGTAGAGTGTTTTACTATACTTTCTAAATTCATAATATCAAACCCTAGTAATCTTGTCAACTATAAATAATTAAAATTTCTTTTATTATCTCCATTGACAAGACATATAGACTGATTATTCATCAATAATCAGTCTATATGTCCGTAATGCTCCACATTATATCTTCATTAAAATCTTAGTTAATATAAAAACTAAATTTATATTCGTCCTTGAAGTATCTAATTATATATAGTATAATTTAGCAAGCGCTTTAGAGGATCATCACCCACGTAGGTACACCACTTGCGTCGGGTTTTTTATATTTTTATAGGAGGTATTGTAAATGAAAAACGAAATCGTAAAACCATCAATTTTACCTGGATTTATGGAGTTACTACCAGCAGAACAAATTCAGTTTAATAAATTAGCAGATACAATTAGGAGAACATATGAGAGCTTTGGTTTTATGCCCATAGATACACCAATCATTGAAAAATCGGAAATACTATTGGCAAAGGGAGGAGGAGAAACTGAAAAGCAAATTTATAGATTTTCAAAGGGCAATAGTGATTTATCTCTTAGATTTGATTTAACTGTACCCTTAGCCAGGTATGTTGCTCAAAATTTCAATTCCTTAACTTTCCCCTTTAGAAGATACCAAATTGGTAAGGTATATAGAGGAGAGAGAAATCAAAAAGGGCGTTTTCGTGAATTTTACCAATGTGATATTGATATTGTTGGTAACAACTGTTTAAGTATATTGAATGATGCTGAAATACCTAGTATTATTTATTCAATATTTAATAATCTTGGGTTTAAAGACTTCACCATAAAAATAAACAATAGAAAACTCTTAAATGGATTTTTTGAATCATTAGAAATAAAAGATAAATCTGACGTTTTAAGAATTGTAGATAAGATAGACAAAATTGGAATTTCAACAGCAACTGATGAATTATTAAGTAGTGGTCTGAGTAGCGAAATTGTAGAAAAAATTCTTGCATTCATAAACATTACTGGAAGTAGCCAAGAGATCTTGCAATTATTAGATAATTTAAATATTTCTAATGTAAACTTTAAAGATGGTTTACTTGAGCTTTCAGACGTCACTAAATATGTAAAGTTATTCGGAGTCCCTGATGATAATATCAAAATAGATCTAAAAATAACTAGAGGTCTTGATTATTACACGGGTACGGTTTATGAAACATTTTTAAACGAATACCCATCTATAGGTTCTGTGTGTTCAGGTGGACGATATGATAATTTAGCAGAGTATTATACAAAACAAAAATTACCTGGAGTAGGCATTTCTATTGGCCTTACTAGGTTATTTTATCAATTAAATGAAGTTGGATTCTTTAAAAAAGATATTAACACTAGTATAACGAAGGTATTAGTAATACCACTAGATAATAAAATTGATTATGCAATTTCGTTCGCAAAAAATTTAAGAGACAAAGGGGTAATCACCGAAATATATCTAGAGGATACTAAAATAGTAAAAAAGCTTGGATATGCAAATAAATTAGGTATTCCTTTTGTAATTTTAATTGGTGATTCTGAGGTTCAAAACAAGACTGTTTCTATAAAAAATATGGTTACTGGTGAGCAAATAACTGTTAATACTGATGCTGCTTATGAAATAGTTAACGTTTAAAAATAAGTTTTATTATTTTCCATTCACCTTTTCCTCGTAAAATAATACTATATACTGTAAATAATTATGCGAGGAGGAGTATCGTGTCATCTAAAGATAATAGTCCAAGCTACAAAGATTTGATACTTGGAATAGATAAAAAGGTACCTCTTATATCTGGAAAGTGTGTTACTGCAATTAACTTTGATAATGCAGCAACAACTCCGCCCTTTAAATGTGTTATGGAAGATATTGTTGATTTTGCTCCATGGTATTCCTCAATTCATCGTGGTGAAGGATATAAATCTCAATTAGCTACCAAGATGTATGAGGATTCCAGAAATGTTGTACGAAAATTTGTTAACGCTGATTTTAGTAATACAGTAATTTTTGTTAAAAATTCCACAGAAGCCTTTAACAAACTTTCAAACTTATTGTATGACCCCTATAAAAAAAATGTAATATTAACAACAGATATGGAACATCACTCAAATGACCTACCTTGGAGAGATAAATTTATTGTAGATTATATATCCTTAGATACATCCGGTAGGTTGTCAATAAATGATTTAGAGGCTAAACTATACAAATATAAAAATTATATAAGACTTGTCACAATCACAGGCGCTTCAAATGTTACTGGCTATAAAAACCCAATTTATGATATAGCTAAATTAGTTCATAAATTTGGCGCAAAATTACTTGTGGACGGAGCACAATTAGTGCCTCACGCTCCTTTTATTATGAGTAATGAGAATTCTGAATTCAATATAGATTTTTTAATTTTCTCTGCTCATAAAATGTATGCTCCTTTTGGCACAGGAGTGTTAATTGGGCCTAAAAAATTTTTAGATAAATGTAACCCTGATTTAGTTGGTGGTGGTACAGTAGATATTGTTACTCATGATTATATAAAGTGGAATGATTCTCCAGAGAGGCATGAAGCTGGCTCGCCAAATGTTATAGGTTCAATAGCTTTGACTTCTGCTATTAAAACCTTGAGTAAGATTGGTATGAATAACGTGGAAAAGATTGAAAAAAGTTTGACTACCTACGCTATTTCTCAATTAAAAAATATTCCCAACTTAAAAATATATTGTGACACATCAAAATATGCCAATAGGGTTAGCATAATTCCCTTTAATATTTACGGAATAAAACACGACTTGGTTGCAAAAATTCTTTCCTATGAATGGGGTATTTCGGTAAGAAGTGGTTGTTTTTGTGCTCAACCCTACATGGTTAAGCTATTAAATATTTCTAGTGAATTTCTAAGTAAGCGAATAAATAATCCTAATTCATACCGCCCTGGGATGGTTAGAATAAGTTTTGGATTATATAATACTTACTCGGAAATTGATATATTAGCTTATGCCCTAAGGAAAATCTCATTAAAAAGGGATTACTATATTTTTAAATATGAAAATATGAAGAAAACTCTTTTCGATGTATAATTTTCTAAATCATTTATAGATAATTAAAAATAGTACACTACCTCATGTACTATTTTACTATTATCTATTTTTCATTTTAAGCCTATAAAAATAGTATTATTATAGGTATTGTAAATCCAGAAACTATCGTAGTTATAAATACACATTGTGACGCAAGTAGACTGTCACCACCATATTTTTCAGCGATTATTGGAGCCATTACCGCTGCAGGCATTGCTTGCAGTAGAACGCAAATGGTAAGTAACATTTCATCTACCTTTAAAATTTTTAACACTACATACACAATCATTGGGACAATACACAGTCTAACTATGGCAGCATAATATACAGAAAAATCAGAAAAAGCATCTTTAAATTTCATTTCCGCAAGCATTGAACCAACGATTATCATTGATATCGGTGTTGTTGTAGCTCCGACTAGTTTTATCGAAGTCTCAATAGAAATTGGTAATTTTATCGAAAACGAGAATAAAATAACGCCAATAATTACGGCTATAAGCGCTGGATTTGCTAATGCCTTCCTCATAGATTTGAAATCCTTTTCTCCTGTAAATAGCATTACCCCTACTGTCCACACTAAAATGTTAAAGGCAATATTGAATATTGCTGCATAAAAAACCCCTATTCCTCCATAAATACTTTCCAGCACTGGATAACCCATAAACCCTACGTTAGAGAAAATTGTTATAAACCTAAATACATGCTGTTTGCTTTCGGGAGATTTAAAGAAAAGTAGCTTACTAATAAATATTAGACTTATATGTATTAAGAAAGAATATATTAAAATTTTTTGAGCATTGCTAACCATCGCTGCCTCATATTTAATATTAAATGAGGTTATTATCATAAATGGCAAAGTTATATTTAGTAATAGTTCAGATAGCCCCTTATCAACTACATTATTGAGGAACTTCTTTTTCTTAGCATAAAAACCAACTGCCATAATAATAAATAATACAATAACTTGATTAATTAATTGGTTATTTACCATTTTTTTCTCCTTATTTCAACATGCTGTAATTTCCATTTCGTTACGATATTTGGAAATAACTAAATCTATTATATATTGTAATGGCAGTATTAAGACCCCTTAATACTGCCATTACAATATAATAGATTTTTAAATAGACATAACCTTTATATAGACACGTACTCCATTTTTCTTTTTTTAAAATACACCGGTCTCAAGTCACATGTCTCACATATTCTAATAGCTGACCTAAAGTTTTTACCAATATCCTCTGCGTGATGAGCGTCTGAACCTATAGTTACATATTTCCCACCTATTTGGTTGTAGGCTTTATAAATTTTAACTAAATTACAATATGCTTCACTATTACCAAGTCGTCTTGTGTTAATCTCCATTACTTTTTCGTTATGTACAACAGCTTTTAGAACTTCATTTATATATTCATCAAATTCATTATAATGTATTTCCTTATCACTAAAAGTAGCATATCTAGATATATAATCAATATGGCCTAAACTATCAATAAAGTCGTACTGTTTTACGCAATCAACCATACTTGAAAAATACTTTTCAAAAGCTTCTTTTTTAGTTTTACCTTCGTAAAATTTCGGATAGTAAAGATCTTCTCCCATGGCAACATGTATAGACCCAATTACATAGTCAAAAGGAAATTCTCTCTCGATTTTTCTATTTTCCTCTAAACAAATTTGTTGCATTCCAATCTCAACTCCAAGCATAAGCTTACTACTCCTATACTTCTCATAGTCATTAAAATATTTATCTATATCAAAAGTAATATCTGCTCCTGTTGGAAATTTTAAATCTAGATGTTCTGTAAAAGTCATACTTATACCGCTTCTTCTTGATTGTTCTAGCGCATCCTGAATTTTCATTTGAGAGTCATCTGAGAACTCCGTATGTATGTGTGAGTCAATCATAATATGTCCTCCTAGTATCCCTTTAGAGTATTTAACAACTATTAATAAGTTGATATAGTTAATTATATCAAAATTTAGGACAAAAAGATATAACCCTAAGATCAGTCTTATGGCTATAATCTCTTCTAGTATTCGGTATAACTCATTTTTACATCTTCTTTTTATTATATGATATTTAAAATATATTAGGAGAGAACTTTATGGTTTGTATATAGAATGTTACCTCCACCATAGATTGTAGCATCGTAGGTTCCTGACATGGTTTCCATGCTAACAACCCAATTAAAAGTAGTTACTCCTGTTCCATCTGTAGTGCGCCACTGAATAACAGATACTGTTTTATTTGCTAATTTATAAGAAGTCTTTATGTTGTATAAAGTATTAGGCGCTCCCTGTATAGTTATAACACCTGTATCTCCACACTTAACATTAGATGTAGAGTTTATAATCCTCAGTTGGCTTTGAGATGCCATAGATTGCTTTTGTGATATTTTTACTTGTTTTACAATAGGGACTGCTTTTGTAATGTGATCGTATCCAGTTATGCACAGACCTAATAGTAAAACGCATACTATCTTCTTTTTCATAAAATCACCTCTTCATTATATATTATGGTGTCCATATTTTAAATAAAATATTACATAATGTTGATCGTCCAACAGGTTTTCGAATGAAATATTTCAAAATATATATGTCTAATTCATATTAAATTTTGTTAATTTATGGTATAATTTTATTTACAGTAACAAGGAAACTATAATAGGAGGATCATATCAATGATTGAAATTTTAGATCAGTTTAGCTATATGTCTGGTCAATCTATTAAACTTATTGCAATAATATTATTTATTTTGGGAATTTTCCAATGCTTTTTGGGATATAAGATATTTAAATTTTGGATTGCTGTTTGTGGATTTACTACATTTGGTATACTAGGTGGTTTAATCACTATATTTATTTCAGGAAGCGCAGGAGTGGGTATATTTTTCGGATTGCTATTCGCAATAGGAGGGGCTTATATATCATCTAAGATATATAAGATAGGAGTGTTTACTCTTTGTGGTCTTATGGGATTATCATTAGCTTATATACTGTCTCAAAGTATTACATTATCAATATTTATTGGATTATTTATTGGTACTTTAAGTCAATTTTTTGTAAAACCCGTAATTATTTTCTCAACAAGCACATCCGGTGGCTTTACCTCTGCCATGAGTTTACTTTTGATACTTAAAATAGATAGTTATTTAGAAAGTATATTTCTTAGTGTAGCACTTGCTATAGGTGGTGCATTAGTACAATTATTTTTACATAAAATAAAGGCTAATGAAAATCCATGTTTACCAAAAATCAATTCAACTAACCCTAAACAACTTAGACTAGGCAACACTTTCTCATGGTATATAAAAAATAAAATAGAAATGGATAATTCTCTTTGCGCAAAACAATCTATTGGACTAACTTTTGATGAAGTTTGTCAAAATATTATCGGAATACTTTACTCCTTTAACATCTTGAAAATGATTTTGCCATTTATAGACTATATTTTATATTTTGTTAGTTTAGCATTCATATCTCTTTCCGTTTTTATTTTCACTAAATTTATATTGATTAGCAGTAGCACAACAATATTATTACTTGTAGGTGGCTTGTGTTTTATAAAGAAAAAGTATATTGCCCTTGCTATATCCTTTTCACTTGTTACTCTATCAAAATTAATAATACTAGCTAATTCATTATCATTATTGAAGCATTCAGAATATACTATCCCATTTGATTTAATAGATATAGCAATTATTGGGTATATTGCATTTGTTTCAATAAAATACTTTTGGAAATCAGAAGAGGGTCTTGTATTAAAGAATAAAATACAAGATTTATTTCAAAAACGACATCACACGGACCATATTACTACCAGACAACCTCAATCTACAAATGAAATTAAAATTATGATTAGGTGCCCAAATTGCTCTGCACTTAATAGCGAGACCTCTAAATTTTGTGATAGTTGTGGAAAAATATTAATAATTGACAAGAAGACTGTTTACGACACCGAGAAAAAAGACTTGCACATCTAAAAAAAGCCGCTAACTTAAATAGCACCATAAGTACCAAAGTTAGCGGTGAAATATATTATTTATACTGTAATTACGATTTTACTCATATTTTAATTATATAATGGGAATTTACTACACAATTGAACTACATTCTCTCTGATTGGTTCTAAATTTCCTTCTCTATTTTCGATTGTTTCATTTATAAGCGCTGCTATTACTTTCATTTCTCCTTCTTTAAATCCTCTTGTAGTTACAGCTGGCGTCCCAATTCTTATACCACTTGTAACAAATGGGCTTAAAGTTTCATTTGGAACAGTATTTTTATTCACAGTAATTCCCACAAAATCTAATAACTTTTCAGCTTCCTTGCCAGTAATATTTTTATTTGTTAATTCTATAAGTAAAAGATGGTTATCTGTACCACCAGATACTATTTTAAATCCATATTTTAAAAGCTCTTCTCCAAGTACCTTTGCATTTTTAACTACCTGGTCTATGTACACTTTGAATTCTGGCTTAAGCGCTTCACCAAAGCAAACTGCTTTAGCTGCAATAGTATGCATTAATGGTCCACCTTGCATTCCTGGAAAAATAGACTTGTCTATTTGTTTTGCATATTTTTCTTTACATAAAATTACTCCACCTCTTGGTCCTCTTAAGGTTTTATGGGTAGTCGTTGTAACGAAATCAGCATATGGCACTGGTGACTGGTGTGCCCCAGCTGCAACAAGTCCTGCTATATGGGCCATATCAACAAACATATATGCTTGAACCTCATCACAAATTTCTTTAAATAGTTTAAAGTCTATAGCTCTTGGGTAAGCAGACGCACCAATAACTATCATTTTAGGATTATGTTTTTTAGCTAGTGCCCTAACTTCTTCATAATCTATAATCTCAGTTTCTAAATTAACTCCGTATGGAATGAAGTTGTATAATATTCCTGAAAAATTCACTGAACTTCCATGAGTTAAATGTCCACCATGGCTCAAATTCATACCTAGCACAGTATCACCTGGTTTTAGAACCGAAAAGTACACAGCCATATTAGCCTGTGATCCCGAATGAGGTTGCACATTAGCATGTTCTGCTCCAAAAAGTTCGAATGCTCGTGCACGAGCTAAATTTTCTGCTTTATCAACTACCTCACACCCGCCGTAATATCTTTTGCCAGGATAACCTTCTGCATATTTATTAGTTAATATAGAACCATTTGCTTCAAGCACAGCTCTGCTAACAAAGTTTTCAGAAGCAATTAATTCAATATGATCCTCCTGTCTTATATTCTCCTCTTCAATTATTTCATAAACCTTTGAATCACTGTTTTTTAGATTTTCATCCATTTTCATAACCTTCCTCTCCTCTTTTGATTTTAATTGAAATATTACTTAAAGTTTTGAATATATATATTATAGTTATATTATAAAATTTAATAAGGTATTTATCAACCCAAAATGAGAAAATCTATATTAATGTTTTGAATTCTTTATAAATTATAATTATTGGATGAGATTAAATTTCTTACTGCAGAATCCTTGCATACACCCTATGCATATAGGTATCGTTTTCATACCCTTCATAAACAATAATAGATTTAATTTTCAGATTACTAATAATTTATTAGGGTTATGGTATATAATGATGGTGCAATTTTATTATTCATCCTGCAACATTAAATTTTTAATCATTAATAAATAATTAAAAATAATTAAATATTTAGTTTGAATTGAAAGGAGATTACATGCATATTGATGATATCATCCATATAGCTACTGACGCTGGTAAAATCATTTTAGAAAATGGTGGAGAGACCTATAGAGTTGAGCAAACAATTACTATGATATGTACCTCTTATGGGATAGCACACACTGAAAGTTTTGTCACTCCTACTGGTATTATGGTTTCCATAACTAATAGTGATAATCAAACCATTTCATTAATTAAAAGAGTACATATTAGAACCGTTAATCTTAACAAGGTTTCTATGATCAACAATTTATCTAGGAAGCTCGTATCGAGCCCTTTATCTATGGCAGATATAAGAAAAGAAATTGATTATATTAATAATTTACCACCTTATTCACTAAAGACTACTACATTTTTTTCTGCTTGCTGTGCAGGATTTTTTACGCTTCTTTTTGGTGGAAATTATAAGGACTTTTTTGTAGCCTTTATAACTGGAGCTCTCATTAATTACTTAAGTGCATCTCTAGATAAATTGGAAGTTAATAGTTTTCTTAAAAACATGCTTTGTGGCTCTTTAGCTGCATTCATAGCCCTCATAGCTACTTCATTAGGCCTAGTAGGTAGCATGGATACTATAATAATTGGATCTATAATGCTACTGGTACCTGGTATTGCCATAACAAATGCAATAAGGGATACTATTGCCGGTGATTTAGTTTCCGGTATATCCCGCTCAATAGAAGCTTTGTTTATAGCTGTTGCCATAGCTTCAGGGACAAGTATAGTTTTCAAAATTTGGTTTTTATTGTTTGGAGGTACTCTTATATGATTTTGAATGCTTTTTATGCTTTACTAAGTTCTCTTTGTTTTGGAATATTATTTAATATTAGAGGTAAGAATTTAATAATAGCCTCCCTTGGAGGTGGCGTAGCATGGTTTACATATCTTCTTTCCGGAAGACTACAACCCTCCATAGTTTTTTCATTATTCCTTGCCTCTATGGTTGGGAGTATTTACTCAGAAATAATGGCAAGAATATATAAGAATCCTGTGACCATGTTTATAATCTGTGCAATAATACCACTTGTTCCTGGTGGTGGGATGTATTATGCCACTCTTGAAGCAGTAAAGGGAAATCTAAATCTTGCTTTATCCAAAGGCGGTGAAACCCTATTTAGTGCAGGAGCAATTGCAGTTGGCATAGTATTTGTAGCTTCTATAAGTGCTATTTTCAAAAAAATAAAGAAGAAGTAAAATTTGAAGTCAAATTTTACTTCTTCTTTATTACTTTAAAAACATAAGGAAAGTCGAAACTAGCTCATCAATTTTTTCTTTTTGAAGTGCATAATTATTATCGTCTTCATTTAGAAGGCAGTCTTTTGTATATCTCTCTAAAACAAGCCCACCAACTTTATTCATAGCCGCACGAACTGCAGCCACTTGCACTAATATATTTTTGCAGCATGCTTCGCTTGTAACCATCTTTTCTATTCCTTTAACCTGACCTTCAATTTTTCTTAATCTTACTTGAATATCTTTCACATGCTCATCATCCATTGATTTATCTTTGATACTTGTCACATTTAACCACTCCTATACATAATATAGTGGATAATTTACAGTTAATTGGTTTTTTGCTTAGTTTTTGTTATACCAAGTTCTCGAAGTTGTTTGTCCTCGACCATGTTTGGAGCTTCAGTCATTGGGCAATATGCATTTTGATTCTTAGGGAATGCAATTACATCTTTAATATTATCAGTTCCGGCTAAGAACATTATGATTCTATCTAGTCCAAAAGCAAGTCCGCCGTGTGGCGGTGGTCCATATTTAAATGCTTCTAGTAAGAAGCCAAATCTTTCCCATGCTTTCTCCTGAGTAAAACCTAAAACTTTAAACATTGTTTCTTGCAAATCAGAATTATGTATTCTTATACTTCCTCCACCTAACTCTTCGCCATTTAACACTATGTCATATGCTTTAGCGCGAACTCTTCCTGGCTCTGATTCTAGATACTGTAAATCCTCATCCATTGGCATAGTGAATGGATGGTGAGCCGCAACATATCTATTTTCTTCTTCGCTGTAATCTAATAATGGAAACTGTGTAACCCATACAAAGTTAAATTCTTTACTATCTTTTAATATCTCAAGTTCTTTAGCTACCTGTAACCTTAATGCACCTAAAGCTTGTAGCACGATGCTATCAACGTCTGCAACAATAAGTACTAAATCACCGATTTTTGCCTCTACTTTGTTTAAGATAGCTTGCATTTCAGTATCACTTAAGAATTTAGATATTGGTGATTTAATCCCATCTTCTTTATACGCAATCCATGCAAGTCCTTTTGCTTTGTAAGTCTTAACAAATTCACCTAGTTTGTCTAATTTTTTTCTGCCCATATCTGCAGCATTACTAACCTTTATAGCACGTGTGCTACCACCATTATCTATGGCACTTTTAAATACCACAAATTCACATTCTTTTACCTCTTGGGTAATATCTTTTATTTCCATTCCAAATCTAAGATCCGGTTTATCTGTTCCATATTTATCCATAGCCTCTTTGTATGTAATTCTTTTTATAGGAAGTTTAACGTCCTCATTTACAACGTCTTTAAACAATTTTTTAATTAAGGCTTCATTTACAGCTATAACATCATCTTCCTCAACAAAAGACATTTCAATATCTACCTGAGTAAACTCTGGTTGTCTATTGGATCTTAAATCTTCATCTCTAAAACATCTTGCAATTTGGAAGTATTTATCATATCCAGACACCATTAATAATTGTTTGAATAATTGTGGTGATTGTGGAAGTGCATAAAACATACCTTGGTAATTCCTACTAGGGACTAAATAGTCACGAGCACCCTCAGGAGTACTTTTTGTAAGTATAGGTGTCTCTATTTCTAAAAAACCATTTTCATCTAAAAAGTCGCGAATAACTTTAGATGTTTTATGACGCAACATAAAAATCCTTTGCATATCTGGTCTTCTTAAATCAAGATATCTATATTTTAAACGTACATTTTCTGACGCATCTAAATCTTCTTTTATATATATAGGTGGCGTTTCTGAAACAGACAATATCTTTATATTTTCCCCTTTAAGCTCAACAAGCCCTGTTGGTAAATTCTTATTTGGAGATTCTCTTTTAATAATGTCACCAGTTACAGCTATGCAATACTCTGGTTTAACTAAATCCGCTTTCTCAAAAGCTTCTTTATTTATTTCTTCCCCAAATACTAACTGTAACAAACCTGTTCTATCTCTTAAATCGATAAAAACAAGTCCTCCTAAGTTTCTTTTCCTCTGAACCCAGCCCATTACTGTTACTTTATTTAATATATGTGCTTCGCGAAGTTCACCACACATATTAGTTCTCTTCAAGCCATCTAATGCTTCTGCCATTTTGTTACCTTCCTCTCTTGACCTTTAAGGCGTATGCCTTAAAAATTTCCATTTTATTCTAAGTTAATAACTTTCTAAATAAGTTTTCTACATACTGCCAATTATAAACACTTTAAGGCAGAATATTTAGTCCCTTTAAGATCTCCAATATCCATTATACTCCTGTTTTTACTAATATATCAACTATTAATTTCACAAGAATATAGCGTTTCCAGCAGTTTAATTTTCTTTTCAATCATTTCATCTACTCTTTTTATGTACTCTCTGACATCTTTAATATTTGCAAACCTTTCATGCCTGTTTTCATCTAAAAAAACAACTTTACAAACTGCATCCGCACCAAGTGCAATAACTGTCTGTTTCTCCTCAATCATTTGAATATTATATATTCCTTCTTTTCCAGATGTGGCATAACCAATGTTTTCCATATTGCCCACCATATTTTTCTGCTTATACATATAATAAGGTTTCATGTGAAGTTTCTTAGATAATTCAACAGTGTGCTCATACATCTGATTTAATTCTTCTTGAGCAGGAATTTTAAACCTATAATTATTAAGCATATTTTCATGAAGTTTTGAAGCTCTTTTTATGGACATTCCATGAATTGTAATACTATCAGGTTTAATTTGAGATATTCTGTCACAGGTTCTTATTATATGGGAAATTTTCTCCCCTGGAAGCCCTACAATTAAATCCATATTTATATTATCAAACCCTAATTCCCTAGCTATATCGAAGACCTTATTTACGCTATCTACGGAATGAGTTCTTCCAATTAGTTCCAATGTTTCATCATTCATTGTTTGTGGGTTAATACTTATTCTATGCACACCATATTTTTTCATAGTAGTTAATTTTTTTAATGTTATACTATCCGGTCTTCCACATTCAACTGTAAATTCACGTACATTATTACTCTCAGTAAAAGCCTCATAAATAGACTTCATTATAAATTCAAATTGTTCATCATTTACGGAAGTCGGTGTTCCCCCTCCAAAATATACACATTCAATATTAAGCTTCTTACCTTTAATGAAATTACTTATTTCTTTAATCTCATGGGACAAAGCCTCAAGATAAGGTTCTACAATGTTTTTACATTTACTTATAGGATTAGATGCAAAGGAACAGTACAAACACCTTGTCGGACAAAAGGGCATACCAATATACACACTTATGTTGTCCTTTTTTTTATTAACAATATTTTTTTCAAACTTTGCAACATCAATACAAAGTCGCGCCTTATCTTCTCTTGTAACATGTTTTTCTTTAAAATCCTTTATGATATCATCCTCAGAAACTCCCTTTTGGAGCAACTCAAGAGCCCTTTTAGAAGGCCTTATTCCTATTATAGTACCCCAAGGAAGTTCACGAGTTGTATACTTTGAAAAATACAAAAAAATAGCTTTTTTAACTTCCTCTTTAAGTTTGTATGACTTATTAATAAAGTACTCAAAGTTTTCATTTTCTCTTTTTATTTCTACTACATTTTCCTTAACATAAACACTGAGATCATAATTTTCTTCTACAAATTTAATATCTGGAAATAAGAAAAATAAATTTATCATTTGATACACGTCATAATTAAATTCTGCATTATTTAATTTTACCTTAATCATCCTAACTCCTCTATAAACCATAGTGTATAAAATTCTTCAAGCCTGCACTCAATATTATTAATATAAAAAAGGATTGTTTACTTTTTCATTACTTATTGTACTATATGGTCCGTGACCAGGATAAACTACTGTATCACCATCAAGACATAAAAGCTTTGATTTAATACTAGCAATTATAGTATTAAAATCTCCTCCGGCAAAATCTGTTCTTCCGATTGAACCTGCAAATAGAGTATCTCCAGTGAAAGCGCAGTTTTCTATTAAAAAACTCATACCACCAGGTGAATGCCCCGGTGTATCAATGCACGTAAACTCTAAGTCAGAAATTTTTATTATATCTCCATTCTCAAGTAATTTATCTGCCCCACCCCTAATAAGTGGCCCAAATAGATATTCACCCTTATTTATTAAATCATCATCTTTTTTGCTAATACATACTATTGCATTTGTGATTGATTTAAGCTGCTGGACTCCGGATGTATGATCTACGTGTCCATGAGTCAAAAGAATATACTTTACCTTTGCACCTATTGAATCTATAACATCTACAATATTATTAACATCACCACCTGGATCTATAACTACTGCTTCATTAGTATTTTTATCCATTATAATATAACAATTTGCTCCATATACTCCTACGACAATTTTTTTTATTTCCATTTCAAACCTCCTAGAATTCTTTTTTACTTTCCAAAATTAAGGTAACCGGTCCATCATTTTGTATATAAACCTGCATATCTTCACCAAATTCTCCAGTTTTAACTTCGCCCAGTATTTCCTTGCATTGTTTTACAAATTCTAAATATAATTTTTCCGATTGCTGCCCACCAAGCGCCCTCATAAAATTTGGTCTTCTCCCTTTCCTGCACTCCCCATATAATGTAAATTGAGAAACTACAAGAAGCTCACCACCTACGTCTAATAATGACCTATTCATTTTTCCATCTTCATCAAAAATTCTCAGGTTTATTATCTTATCTTTTAAATATATTATATCATCTTCTGTATCGCCCTCGCATATTCCCAGAAGAACATTTAATCCGAAACCTATTTCACTGATTAATTTACCATTTATTTCAACCTTTGATGATTTGACCCTTTGTACTACTGCTCTCATAAATATTCATCTCCTAAATCAAGTAAAACTAATCTTTTAGTTCTTAATCCTATAAACTTCCATTACCCCAGGCAATTTAGTGATTTTCTTTTGTAATTCCTTTAAATTCTCTATACCAGCTACCCGTAGCTTTATATTAATTAAAGCTACGCTATTTTTTAAAGTTTTTGCATTTATTGAGAATAGCTGTGTTTTTGTGATTGTTATTACCTCCATTATATTGGACAATAAACCATACCTATCATCCGCCTTAATCTGAATTTCAGCAATATAGTCTTTGCCTTCGGAAGCTCCCCAGTTTACCTCAACCACTTTATTTATATCATTTTTTATTAATGCTTCAGCATTTTTGCAATCTCGCCTATGAACTGAAACTCCACGTCCCATTGTTATGTAACCTATTATTTCATCTCCTGGAACTGGATTACAACATTTAGCAAAACGTGCTAGGACATTTCCCTCACCCTTAACTATTAACCCTTGGTAATCCATTTTCTTTTTAACATCTTTAGCTGAAGTTTTGGTTATCTTTTGCTCAATGTCCTCAACAGTCATATTTTCTTTATTTTTATTTTCGAAAACTTCTCTCAATCTATTAACAACAGTTGAGGGCATAATGTCTCCCACTCCAACATAAGCAAATAAATCATCTAGAGTTCTAAAATTATATTTTTTATATATTTTTTCTATTGCTTCACCCTTTGCAATTTCTCCAAAATTATATTCTTGCCTTTTAGATTCTCTTTCTAATAATTCCTTACCTTTTTCAATACTCTCATCTCTTTTAGCTTTTTTAAACCAGGATTTAATTTTGCTTTTGGCTTGATTGCTCTTCGTAATATTAAGCCAATCAATACTAGGACCCTTAGGCACAGGTGAAGTTATAATTTCAACTATTTCTCCGGTTTTCAAATGGTATTCGAGTGGTACCATACGTCCATTTACTTTTGCACCCATGCACTTATGCCCTATATCAGTATGAATTCTATATGCAAAATCAATTGGTGTTGCGTCAAGCGGTAAATTAATAACCTCACCCTTTGGAGAAAACACAAAGACTTCATCTGAAAACAAATCGATTTTAAACCCTTCCATGAACTCTTCTGCATCAAAAGTTTCTCCTTGCCATTCAAGAATATCCTTTAACCAAGAAAATTTAGGGTCAGAATTTTGCTCTCCCTTGCCCTCTATCCCCTCTTTATACTTCCAATGTGCTGCAATACCATATTCTGCAGTTTTATGCATTTCATAGGTCCTAATTTGGATTTCAAAGGGTTTCCCATGTGGTCCAATTACTGTCGAATGCAGGGACTGATACAAGTTGGGTTTTGGCATAGCAATGTAATCTTTAAATCTTCCGGGAATTGGCTTATAAACGGTATGTACTATACCTAGAGCTGCATAACAATTTCCTATATCATGAACTAAAATTCTAACTGCAGTCAAATCAAAAACTTGATCTATAGTCTTATTTTTAGTAACCATTTTTCTGTAAATGCTGTAAAAATGTTTTGGTCTTCCATCAATGTCAGCCTCTATTCCAACCATATTCAAGTTTAACTTTAATTCCTTCATTATATTTTCTATATTTTCTTCTCTCTCAACTCTTTTTTCTGCAACTATCCTCACTAGATTATAATATTCATTTGGATTTAGATACCTAAGCGATAAGTCCTCAAGTTCCCATTTAATTTTAGACATTCCTAGTCTGTGGGCAAGAGGTGCATAAATATCCAAGGTTTCTTTAGCCTTTTGCTTTTGCTTTGCAACTGGCATAAATTTAAGGGTTCGCATATTATGGAGTCTATCTGCAAGCTTAATAAGTATAACTCTAATATCCTTTGTCATAGCTAAGAGCATTTTACGAACATTATCAGCTTGTTCTTCTTCCTTAGTCTTATATTTTATTAAACCAAGTTTAGTTACGCCTTCTACTAAATTTGCAACTTCTATATTAAATTCCCTACTAACATCTTCAAACGTATATACTGTATCTTCAATTACATCATGAAGTAGACCAGCAATAATTGTGCTAGTATCAAGTCCCATATCAGCTAAAATGCATGCTACTTCTAATGGGTGAACAATATAAGGCTCTCCAGACTCTCTCTTTTGCTCTTTATGTGCAGCATAAGAAAAGTTAAAGGCTTTAATAATAAGATCTTTGTCTACAGTATTACAATTGTTTTCAATCCTATTTAACAATTTTTTAAGCATTGCTTATACACTCCTAAAATCAAAGGCTGGTTAATTAACCAGCCTTTACTTTTTACTAATATTATATAATATTTTGTAGATTTATGCAATTTTAATTTAAAACCGCCACTCTAAGCTTAAATAAGGATTAAATATCGTACTTTACGATAGACATTATATCGTAATTCTTTAATTTATCTTTTCCATTAAGCTCTGTCAATTCAATTACAAAGTTTAGGGACACAACTTCCCCACCCATTTGCTCTATAAGTTTTGTTACTGCTACAACTGTTCCACCAGTGGCAAGTAAATCATCAACTATTGCTACTTTTTGTCCAGGCTTTATTGCATCCTTATGAATTTCAAGTTTATCCGTACCATATTCAAGTTCATATTCAATTTCTATAGTTTCATATGGTAATTTACCAGGTTTTCTAACTGGTACAAATCCTATGCCAAGAGCATAAGCCACTGGTACACCAAATAAAAAACCTCTTGCCTCAGGGCCTACTATAATATCAACCTTTTTATCCTTTAAACTTGCTACCATACTATCTATAGTGTACCTAAGTACCTTCCCATCTTGTAGTAATGTTGTTATATCTTTAAAGCTAATACCTTTTTTTGGAAAGTTATCTATTATTCTAATATTATTTTTTAAATCCATGGTTATTCCCCCTAAGTAGATCAAAGTCTACAAATACACGAACATTTTATTATTTTTCCTATTATACCTTTACAAACCATTATATAATATACTGCCTTATATATGCAATACAAAGATTTTGCAATATTTCATTAAAGTATAATACTATTTTCTAATTCCTTATCTAAGTATTTTGATATCTGCATTGCTCTATTTGGGTCTGACGTAATAAATAACTCAACAACAATTTTAGCATTATCCATTCTTCCTATAGGATTAATTGTAGGCATTACCTTTAATGCCAATTTTGATACTGAGTATTTATTAATAATTTTAATATTATGAGTTTTTATTAACGCATTAATTCCATAATTATTTGTGTTATCTAACTGCTTTATACCTTCTTCTACAATTATTTTATTCTCACTCTCAAGTTTTGTTTTACTATGGATTGTACCTATCATTACCAAATCCATATACTTGTTTACAGATTTCATCTTGTAGTAAGATGAAATTGCCTGAACTAGTTTAAATGTAACTCCTGAAGCACATAATCCTTTAAAGGGATAATTACACCCCTTCTGTTTTGGATTAACTACAATAGTATCAGGGGCTCGTTTAATAGGTTCATGAAAATCTGTTATGATAACATCGATTCCAATGCACTTACATAATTTTATTTCGCTGAAAGAATTAATTCCACAGCCTAAGGTTATTATAAGTCCTGGTCCTAAATATTTTATATGATCTGTAATATCTTTTTCAAATAAATCATGGCTTTCATTTAATTCACTTGGTATAAAGTACTCAACATCAGCATTAAGAAACTTAAGCACTAACATCAACAAGGAAATTGCTGCAATGCTATCCACATCATAAAAACCATAGAGGACAATTTTTTCTCTCTCATTTATAGATTTGATAATTCTATATAATGCATCATCCATACCTTTTAATAAAAAGGGGTTATACATATTATAATCTATAAGTTCATTATTATTCTTTTGCATGTTCTTAAGACAATCCACCATAAAAACTCCTCAAAGTTAATAGAAAATATAAAAAAGACAGAGAAGTACTAACTACATCATACTTCTCTGTCTTTAATTTTAAATTATATAAATAAGCTTAAGCAACGGTTCGCTTATTTTTTCTTGCTTTCATTTCTCTTTTTTTAAGCAACACCCAAACTGGACTTGCTATAAAAATTGATGAATAACATCCAACTGCTATACCTATTATTAATGGTAAACTTAGTTCTCTTATAGATGGCACAAGTACATATACTGCTATTATACTTATTAATACCGTAGCAACTGTATTTATCGATCTTGCGAATGTTTGCGTAACGCTGGTATTGGCTATCTCATCTATAGATGATTTCCTCATAATCCTTTGATTTTCGCGTATTCTATCAAATATAACTATTGTATCATTAATAGAATACCCAATTATAGTCAGAATAGCCGCTATAAAAGGTGCATTTACTGGTATTCGAAATACTGCATATACTCCCAGAGTAATTAAAACATCATGTAATAATGCAATTATGGCTGCAGCTCCGAATTTAAATTCAAATCTAAAACTAACATAGATTAGCATGCAAATGACTGCAATAATTAAAGCATATATTGCCTTTGACTTTAATTCACTACCGATAGATGCACCAATTGTATCTTGAGAGATTACTGCACTAGATTTAAATTCAGTCTTAATTTCTTTTACCATTGTTCCTATTTCATCAGCAGAAAGCGCATCACTTTTTACAGTTATTTCCAAATCCTTACCATTATCCACTGTTTTAGATAAATATTCACCCTTTGCGTGTTTATCAACTATTTTATCTACATCTACTTTATCAAATTTTTGATTCATACCTAAAGTAAGTACCGTACCACCTTTAAAATCTATACCTAAGTTCAACCCTTTTGTTACCATGAATCCCATTCCTATTACAATTATGAATAGAGACATAGCAAACCATAGTTTAGTTTTTTCAACTATCTTTAGCATATGTTTACCCCCTCTTCACGCCAAAATGAGATAATTTACTTAGTAGTCCCATTTCAAGCGCTAATTTTAATAAGAATTTAGTGCATGTAAGTGCCGTAAATATACTTATAGCTATACCAATTATAAGTGTTAGTGCAAATCCTTTAACTGCTCCCGTTCCCATTGAGTAAAGAACTAACCCAGAAATTATAGTTGTAATATTTGAATCTAATATTGATGGCAAAGCTCGGTGAAACCCAGCATGTACGGAAGATTTTATTGATTTTCCAGTTTTAAGTTCTTCTCTTGTTCTTTCAAATATTAACACATTAGCATCTACTGCCATACCAATTGTTAGTAAAAATCCTGCTATCCCTGCAACTGTCAAAGTTACATTCATAAGTGAGAATGCACCAAGAACTAAAACCACATAAAAAATTAAAGATATATCTGCAATAATACCTGGTACTCTATAATATAAAAGCATGAATAACAATACAAATAATGTTCCTATAGCTCCAGCCTTCAAACTTTGTGATAATGCAGTTGTACCTAAGGTAGCACCAACAGTTTTAACAGATACCGCTTTTAAAGTTACAGGCAATGCTCCCGATTTTATAATTTCAGATTGTTTTGTAGCTTCTTCTAATGTCTTACTTCCTGTAATAACAGCCTTACCATCTGATATAACTGCTTGTACTGTAGGATTAGTTAACTGATCAGCATCCATATAAATAGCAATTGGCTGTCCTATGAATTTTTGCGTTGCTACTGCAAATTTTTTCTTTCCTGTTTCATTAAATTCAAGTCCTATAGCAGGTTGATTTTCGTCATTTATGTATGCAGTAGCATCTTTTACATCTTTACCAGTAAGAATTGTCACTTTATCAGGACCAACAAATTTAAGCGTTCCTGATTTTGCAACGGTATCAAGAATTTCTTTAGAATCGAATTTACCTGGTATGTCAATTCTAATTCTATTATTCCCTTCTTTAGCAACTAATGTCTCACTCACTCCCATTTTGTTGACTCTCATAGAAATAAGCTCAATTGTTCTATCTAAGGTTTTTGAATCAACCGCGCCACCTTGAACCTCCTCTAACACAGAAATTCCACCCTGTATGTCTAAGCCCTTATTTATTGTTTCATTGAATGGCTTAACCCTATAATCTCCTATTGTAAGTCCATGGAAACCTGCAAAAGCCAATATTCCAACAACTAAAACACTAATTAAAAAAAGAATTACACTTCTTTTCTTTTTCATCTTTATCCCCCTTCGCTATTTATTTCATAAATATAATTATATTATGGTTAATAAAATTAGTCAATATTAGGCAAATTGAATTTACTTATTCATAGTTATCGCTTTTAATGCTATAGCACATTCTATCCTTTTCTTTTGCATCTTGCATCCAATTTCATAAGGAATATGCATATCACCATTAAAATTAAAGTTGTTTGCTTGACATCCACCACTGCAGTAAAATTTAGCCCAGCATTCCCTGCATACAGGTTTATTATAAATGTGTGCTTCTTTAAACTGGTGTACCATTTTTTCATTAGTAATTCCATTGTATATATCGCCCATTAGAAAATCTTTATTCCCAACAAATTGATGACAAGGATATATCTCTCCATCTGGAGTAACGGCTATATATTCATGGCCTGCTCCACATCCAGAAATTCTCTTATATACACAAGGTCCACCTTGCAAATCTATGTTAAAATGATAAAATTTAAATTCGGTTCCATCTTTATGTCTCTTAACCATATCTGTATATAATTTATCATATTGCTTAAAAATAACTGGTAAATCTTCCTCTCTAAGTGAAAGTTCATGTTCATTTGGTAGAACTACTGGTTCAATTGATATTTCTTTAAACCCTAAATCTGCCATATGTTTTATATCTTCAAAAAAATCAATATTTTCTCTAGTGAAGGTTCCTCTCACATAATATGATTTTGATTTATTTCTCATTTTAACCATTTTTTTAATGTTAGGAAGGATTTTATCATATGACCCACTTCCATCTACTTTTACGCGAACCTTATCATTTACGCATTTTCTACCATCTATGCTAAGGACTATATTTCCCATGTTTTCATCTAAATATTTCATGATTTCATCATTAAGTAATGTAGCATTAGTTGTCATCGTAAATCTTATAGCTTTATTATAGATTTTTTCTTGCATCTTTGCATACTCTACTATCTGTTTTATTGTATCAAAGGCCATAAGAGGTTCTCCACCGAATAAATCTACCTCAATGTTTTTCCTTGGCCCAGATTTTTTTATTACAAAATCTATTGCTTTCATTCCAACTTCTGCGGGCATTGGTTTTCTAATTCCATGATACTCTCCCTCATCAGCAAAACAGTATTTACACCTTAAATTACAATCATGTATTATATTTAAACATAAAGCTTTTATGTATGGCTCTGATTGTCCGCCACTCATTGCAATTGATTCGTATAAATCATCAGTGTATAACGTGCCTCCCTCAATTAAGCTCTGAATTTCTTTATACACTTCCTCAATATCTTCCACCTTATATTTTTCTTTAAAAGTTTCTATTAAATCCTCTTTTGCTCTAAGGGAAGTATCATCCAAGAGATCATAAACTATTTCATCAACTACATGTAGCGCTCCAGAATTTACATCAATTACATAATATTCACTATCTTGAATAAATTTATGAATTAGTGACAAATTTTTTCCTCCTAACTAAATTTAAAGCAGTAACCCTAAGTTACTGCCCCGTTTATCATATTAATTTTCACAAGCTAAATTAGCTACTGTGCAAGAAGTTTTGCATGCTGATTGACATGAGTTAGCACATTCCTTGCATCCTGGTTTTTTCAAGCTTTCTTTTATCGTTGCAGCATTTATAGTTTTTATATGTTTCATTTTTATTCCTCCATATCATAAAGTTGACCTATATATCATACCATAATATTGTAGCTAAATAAAGTATTTCTATAGATTTATTCCAAGCATTCCAGACAATGCACCTATACCTAAAGCTAAAGCCGTTCTTGTAACTTCCCTCATGCCTATGTCAGTACTTCCACCACCAACAACTTTAACTAAGTATAAAACTAACATATAAGTAACTGCCACCAAAAGACCCATAAGCCATCCTTTTTCTCCTGCTTTTTTTGCAGCGAATACTGATCCATAAAGAACACTAACTAATGTTATTACAATATAGAAAACAGAAGTTACCTTCATGCTAGCTGGTACATATGTCGTTATTATAGAATAAATCACTAATATAATTAAGGTTAAAATTGCAGCCCTAAATACTCCTTCTCCAGCACAAGAATATTTTAATTTATTTTCCATGTAAATTCCCCCTTCTTTATAGATTCCAACTAAAAAACATTTTTCCAGTTGGAATCTATAGTATTAATTATGATTCAAAAAGGGGTTTTATTACTTTTTTTCTATTTTTTCTCTACTACTTCAGCATTACTTACATTTATAACTGTGCCTATTCCACTTTTGGATAATTTAACTCTAGTTCTGTCTGGACCACTTTCCAATATAATGTACTCGTCTTGTATATTGATGATTTTCCCCATTATACCGCCTTTAGTCATTACTTCATCATTTACTTTTAAATTATTTAATAGTGCAGCGTATTTTTTCTTTCTTTTGTTTTCTGGTATAAATATTACAAGGTAAAATACTGCAAGCATTAATATTAAAGGTAGTAAAGTTCCTAATTGTGCCATTTATGTTTTCCTCCTTTCAATAATATATGTGTATAACATATAATAAAATAATTACTCTACAAAAAATCATTTCTAAAGAATTGAAAGCGTTCCTTATTGTTACTTTCTATAGAACAATTATATTTACTCATTCCACTTAGCTAGTTTCTCATCCTTAAACTCTTCAAAACAATCATTATCAATAGCACGTCGCACGTCTTCCATAAGTTTATTATAAAAATATAAATTATGAAGCACGCAAAGCCTCATGGCCAACATTTCTTTTGCCTTGAACAGGTGCCTTATATAGGCTCTTGTGTAATTTTTACAAGTAGGGCACTGGCAACCCTCATCAATTGGTGAAGCATCAGTCTCAAATTTAGCATTCAATATATTTATTCTACCATCTTTTGTAAACACATTTCCATGTCTTCCATTTCTTGCTGGCAATACACAATCGAAAAAGTCTACTCCTCTTGATACAGCTTCTAAAATATTGCTTGGATAACCCACTCCCATAAGATATATTGGTTTATCCTCTGGTAGGTATGGAACAACTGCATCAATAATTCTATACATCTCATCATGAGTTTCTCCCACTGCAAGGCCTCCTATAGCATAGCCATCTAAGTTCATTTTACTAATTGTTTTAGCATGTTCTATTCTAATATCAGCATATGTTCCGCCTTGATTTATGCCAAATAGCATTTGTTTGTTATTTACAGTGTCTTCAAGCGAATTCAATCTATCAAGTTCAGTTGCACACCTTTCTAGCCATCTTGTAGTTCTTGCCACTGAATCTACTACATATTCCCTTGTAGATGGATTTGGTATACATTCATCAAAGGCCATAGCAATTGTAGATCCTAAGTTGCTTTGTATCTGCATACTTTCTTCTGGTCCCATGAATATTTTTTTCCCATCAATGTGTGAATTAAAGTAAACTCCTTCTTCTTTAATTTTTCTCATTTTTGATAAAGAGAATACTTGAAATCCTCCTGAATCTGTAAGAATTGGTCTATCCCAATTCATAAATTTATGAAGCCCTCCCATTTGCCTTACAACTTTATCTGTTGGCCTTAAGTGCAAATGATATGTATTGGATAATTCTACTTGGCAGTTAATTTCTTTTAAATCCATAGTGGATACTGCACCCTTAATAACAGCTAGGGTTCCTACATTCATGAACACAGGTGTTTGGATAGTGCCATGAGGTGTTATAAACTCCCCACGTCTTACTTTACCACTTTTCTTTAGTAATTTATACATATATACCCTTCTTTCTATACAATAATTAAAAATTAGCTCTTCATTCCTAATTATTCCCTAGTATAAAAACATTGCATCTCCAAAACTGAAGAATCTATATTTTTCTTTTACTGCTATGTCATAAGCACTCATAATTAAATCTTTACTTGCAAAAGCACTAACTAACATTATTAATGTTGATTCCGGCAAATGAAAATTAGTTATTAATGCATTAACAATTTTGAATTTATAACCTGGATAAATGAAGATATCTGTCCATCCTGATTTTTCGCGTACTATGCCGTTCTCATCCGCTATACTTTCTAAGGTTCTATTAGAAGTTGTGCCTACGGCGATTACTCTTCCACCATTTCTTTTTGCATCATTTATTATCTGAGCCGTCTCACTGTTTAGCACATAAAACTCTGAATGCATCTCATGTTCTTCGACTATGTCAGCTTTTACAGGTCTAAAAGTTCCAAGCCCTACATGTAGTGTTACAAAAGCTACTTTAACTCCTTTAGCTTTGATCTTCTCTAGCAAGTCTTCTGTAAAATGAAGACCTGCAGTAGGGGCTGCAGCAGATCCTACTTCTTTAGAAAATACAGTCTGATATCTTTCTTTATCTTCTAATTTTTCAGTTATATATGGGGGCAGCGGCATTTCTCCAAGTTTATCTAAAATTTCTTCAAAAATTCCGTCATATTCGAATTTTACTATCCTACTTCCACCTTCAGAAACACTTATAACATCTGCCTTTAGCTCCCCATTACCAAAAATAAACCTCGTTCCTATTTTAGCCTTTTTACCAGGTTTAACTAAAGTTTCCCAATGATTTATATCGATTCTCTTTAAAAGCAAGAATTCCATTTTACCACCAGTTCCTTCTTTCACTCCTAAAAGCCTTGCTGGTAATACTCTAGTATCATTTAACACTAGGCAATCTCCTGGGTTTAAATACTCTATTATATTTTTAAACTGTCTGTGCTTTATTTCACTATTTGTTTTATTAATTACCATTAGCCTTGACTCATCCCTTTTTTTAACTGGATGTTGTGCAATAAGTTCCTTTGGTAAGTCAAAATAAAAATCCTTTACTTTCAAAAAACTACACCCTTTCTTTACAAAAAATTATTTAAATTCCATCATCTTCATCATTAAATATCGAGAATTGTTTGAGATTTTTATATTTACTTAACTTTTTAAAAGGTCTATTTAAATGTTGATAGGCCTTTTTTGATGCTACCCTTCCCCTTGGTGTTCTTATTATAAACCCCTTTTGAATTAAATAAGGTTCATAAACATCCTCAAGGGTTCCTAATTCTTCTCCTACAAAATATGATAAAGTCTCTATTCCTACTGGTCCACCATTAAAATTATCTATAATAGCTTTAAGCATTTTATTATCTATTCTATCAAAACCTTCGTCATCTATTTCAAGTAGTTCTGCCGCAGACTTTGCTAAATTTAAATCAATAATCCCATTTCCCTTAACATCACAGTAATCACGAACCCTCTTAAGCAAACGATTTGCAATTCTAGGGGTTCCCCTTGAACGCCTTGCAATTTCCACCGCAGCGCTCGTAGTAATATCTACTTTCAAAATAGATGCAGATCGAATTATTATTTCTTTTAACTCATCCTGCGTATAATATTCCATGGCACTTAGAACACCAAATCTATCCCGGAGAGGGGCAGTTAATAAACCAATTCTCGTGGTTGCACCAATAAGTGTAAACTTAGGTAAATCTAGTCTTATAGATTTCGCTGAAGCGCCTTTTCCAATTACAATATCTAATGCATAATCCTCCATAGCAGGATATAATATTTCTTCTACTGCTCTATTAAGCCTATGTATTTCATCAATAAAAAGAACATCATAATCACTCAAACTAGTTAAAATAGCAGCCAAATCACCTGCTCTTTCAATAGCCGGTCCTGACGTTACTTTTAAATTTCCCTTCATTTCTCTCGCAATAATGTTAGCAAGCGTTGTCTTTCCAAGGCCAGGTGGTCCATATAAAAGCACATGATCAAGTGCTTCCTCTCTATTTTGAGCTGCTTTAATAAATATACTCAATTTTTCTTTTATCTTAGATTGACCTATATACTCTCCAAGCTTTTGAGGTCTTAGAGAGTATTCGGCATCTATATCTTCTTCTATGATGGAAGAAGTAATAATTCTTTCCTCATTATCATCCATACTATAGTCCCACCTTAGTTCATTAAATATTTCAAACAATCTTTAATTATATTTTCAAGTGATTGTTCCTTGTTTACAGCTTTTAATGCCTTTTCTGCTTCCTTTTCAGAATATCCCAGTGAAATAAGAGCCCCTAAAACCTCTACAAGTTTTCTATCTTCTACTAAATTAATATCTGAATTGTGTGATAAATTGTTAACTGCCGACTGCTCAATATGTATTTTTTCTCTTAGTTCTAAAATTATTCTTTGAGCAATTTTTTTTCCAATGCCTGGTGCCCTTTCTAAGGTTTTTTCATCCCCAGATACAATAGCATATTTTAAATTTGGTACACTACAAATAGAAAGTAATGATAGCCCAGCTTTTGACCCAACACCATTTATACTTATTACAAGGCTAAACATCTCTATCTCATCTTTTGTTAGAAACCCATATAATCCAATAAAATCTTCTCTAACAATTTGTTTTATGTATAATAATACATTCTCATTTGTTTTTGGCATCTTTGCCATAGTACTTCCGGAGGTATATATTTTATAACCTATACCATTATTATCTACTACAATGTAGTCTTTATTAATACATACAAAGATTCCCTTTATATATTCGTACATAATATTTCCTCCTTGTTGCTTCCTTATCAATCACCAGTTGCTAATTGTCATCCACCCATTTTCTTAAGCGCTATATAATACTTTACCACCTAAACAGTATTAATTCAATAATTAACACAAATGAAAATAAAATAAATTAAAAATCCCCAAGAAATACATTTCTTAAGGATTTTTATTCTTAAGAAAAAACATTTCTTAAGTTATAATGCATATTTTTTTATTTTACTAGGTTGAGTTAAGACTTTAATAACCCCCTAGCATAATCAAAAGCCTTTTCTGGTGTTTTAAATTCCCCTTTGTCATATTCGTCACTGTCTTCTATATCCTTGCTAGTTTCAACGTCTTTACTATACTTTCTACCGCGAATTAAATCTTCTACCAACCCATCCTTTTCTTTTAAATCAGCTATTTTAATTAATTGTAATTCACCTTTATCCACTTCATCAAAATTGTACTTCTGCTGCTTACCATTTGCTGAATATACGTTAGAATTAAATAGTTTATGAGCTACTATATTTCCTTCTTTATCGGTTTTATAAATTGTTACTACGTCCTCATATACGCCTAAAAAATACATATTAGCTTTATAACTGTACCTATTACTATTATTAATAAAAACTACTTCATCATTGCTCATATTAGAAACAACGTACCCCTGGCTCTTAAAAAACTCATTCAGTTCAGATTGGGTTTTTCTATTTAGTACTTTAGATTCATTAAAGTATTTTTCAAGTACCATATTTCGTACACCCTTATCTTTGTATTTAATTTCAAAAATAAACTTAGTATTCTGGGATACCCTAGTCAAATTTGTAGTCACCGAAGTTTGCATTAAATTATTACTTTTCGCAATAAATTTTAAATATGGCAATGTACTACAAGTTTCAAGTTTTAGATTATTCTTGTTCATATAGCGAACAAGCGTATAGTTTGCACCAATGAACGCAATTAAGATTACTGTTAACAGTGAATATAAAATTTTTCTTTTTTTCATATTACCCCTCCTTATTTGGAATTATGTCCATATTTGGGGTATTCATTCAATATATAAAAATATAACAATAAAATAGAAAAAAGGTAGAAGTATGTATGGTAGTATATAATATATGTATCCTATATCCAAAGCCTTAATGTACTATATCTTGAAAGGAGTTTATTATGACAGTTTATAGATTATCAAATGATTTAGTATTCCCTCACCCATCTCTTTCTGATGATGATGGTCTTTTAGCAATGTATGGTGACTTATCTCCTCAAAGATTATTACTTGCATATTCTAATGGAATATTCCCATGGTTTTCTGATGGAGAGCCTATACTTTGGTGGTCACCTAATCCAAGATTTATTGTTTACCCATTTAATATTAAAACTTCTCACTCTATGAAAAAGCTACTTAAAAAGAATACTTATAAAATTTCCTTTGATACTTGTTTTAGAGATGTTATATCTAATTGTTCAAACATTAGAAAAGAATCAGGCACATGGATTACAAATGATATGATAGATGCTTACTGCAAGCTTCATGAACTCGGCTACGCTCACTCAGTTGAAACTTGGTACCAAGGTAAATTAGTTGGTGGGTTATATGGCGTAAGTTTAGGGAAATGTTTTTTTGGTGAATCTATGTTTTCAACTATGGATAATGCCTCTAAGGTAGCATTTATTTCTCTTGGAAAGATACTCGAAGAAAAGGGATTTACTATAATTGATTGTCAAGTTCATACAAATCATTTGGAAAGCTTAGGAGCAGTTTATATTTCCAGAGAGAAATTTTTAGAAATTGTAGAAAAAGGAATTCGTACATCTCCTTTAAAATTGTGCTTTTAAGTTATATATAGTAAATAAGCAAAAGGTAATATCCATTGCTTGTTTACTATATATATGTGATTCTATTAATATTAAGTAAAATATTCAATTATTGCATTCTCAAAATCGTTATTTATAAGCTCTGATATATAATTTTTAACTTCTTCACTTTCATTTTTTTTATAAACATACTTAAATTTGCCATAAGGTCCCCATTTTAATTGTCTTTTTTCTTCATTTAAGTCAAGCTTAGTATTTTTAAATCTTTGAACTATAAGTTCCTTTGCAGTTTTAGTAAATCTATGTTGAATAAGCTCAAAGCTTATTTCATCATTATAACCCTCTAGTGCTGTTTTTAATGTATGAATTAACCCTTTATATTCCTCTTTCCAATTATCATATATCATAATAGGTGCAATCAAAAAACCTATTGGGTATCCCGCAAAAGCAATTTTTTTGACTGCTTCTATTCTCTCATTGAAATCTGAGGTATTGTGTTCAAAGTTATTTATTATATAACGCGAGTTTATCGTAAATCTAAACTTTGTATGCTTGTTATGCATTATATCTAAAAAACAATCAACATCATCAAATTTAGTTACAAGTCTCAATCTACCCTTAGAACTTTCACCAAAAAATTCAATGCATCTTTTTAAATTCCCACTTAGGTGTTCGAGCGCAATAGGATCAGTTATACTTGCACATTCAAAAGTAGTAATATTGGGTGAATTATTCTCTATATAACCTTGAATGACTTCCAAAATTTCTTCAATATTAATAAAAATTTTCATAAAAGGTTTCTCACCTTGAGTAGTTTGGAGGTAGCAATATTCACAATTTGCTGGGCAAGAACTCGACAAAGAAAATTGATAATCAGCAGATGGTTTGCAACTTGTTAATTTTTTATGACCATTTGTTGTAAAAAGAATAGTCTTTTTAGCTATTGCATAATTCTCCTCAGGTGATCCACTATCTATTATCACCTTTTTCGAATTTACTATGGGTACATTTAATTTTTCTAAACGTTTAATAATTTTTTTTGAATTATCATATTTTAAAACTTTAGGGTCTATGTACGCAATATCGGGTACAAACAACTTCATTATTTTCACCTCAAAGATATTGTTATATTAAATAAAGTTATTTATACATCTTACCTTAACTATAATTTTATATTTTTCACTATAATTAATAAATACAATACTTTTATCTAGTATTGTATTTATTAATTACCTTATTTTTCAATTTTTTACCCAAGGTTTCACTTAAAAATCTATCAATCATGTCTTCCTTAGTAGCTTTTCCTTCTACAAATATATTAAATTTTTTGCAAAGCTTGCTTAGATCACCTTTACTTATATCACAAGTTTTAATAAAGCTTTTTGCAGTTTTAATACTAGTCATAGCTATTATACGTTTATACATTTCATCATTAGTCATTGATACACCTCTAATCTTTTATTTATTTCACTTTAAAAACAAGATAAAATTCAAAATTTACAGATTCTATTTTGTCACTTGTTGTATTCCTGCTTCCCGATATATTATAAAATTGGATTTTAATTTTCGCTTTATCATTTTCATCTTCGAATAGCATTTCTCGTGAAGAGATATTTTGCTGATTTTGATTTATACCATATTTGTTCATCAGCGTATTTGCAAAACCCTGTAAATCTTTTTTATAAATATCTTTTCCATCTTTAGTTATCTTTAGTGTACTTAATTGATTATCAAAATTTATACTAAGTGTTGTGTTTATTTGCTGTTGCTGCCTTACCTGACTATTCCTTGAATCAAAGAAATAATCATATCCTTTTATATTCATGAGTTCTGATGCACCTAAAGAATTAAAAGAGAAATACCCATTGTTATTTTCATTATATTCCTCAGTATATTTTACACCTATATCTTTCTCCATATTAGAAGTTTTGAAGTCTTGAGGTAATTCGCTAATATCACGTAAACTGTGCTTTTTATCAAAATAATTTAGAATACTAGTTATTTGCTTTGCATCCTCATTTGTAATCTTAGTATTTGCCTTAATTATCTTGTTACCTTTAATCATATTATTTTTAACAAATATCTTATTTAGCCTCTTATTCTGACTATGTTTTGAAACTGAGTAACTACTAATAGGCCCAAATACAGATATAGTGATTATTATTGCAAGTAATAGTGGTAGTATTACATTTTTTAATTTTTTTGTAATTGAGAAGTAAATCATAACTAAAAACACCCATATACCAAGGGCTACAACAAAATATCTATTTTCAGTTACTCCATATGATCTAATTCTTATGCCTATAGAAATGAACATCATAATTATTAGAGGAATAATAGTTTTCGGAAAATATTTCATATATTTCCTTGGCCAAATTTTTTCATGAATCATAGGTGATATGAAAAACAATATACATGCACTTATTACTGAGTACCAAAGCACAAGATGAGAAACAAGCCCTTCTGGCCACTGCCTTGTAATAATTATCTTTCCAAAATATATATATAGTATTATTGTATATACTGTAATAAGTGGCATCACAATATATAATACAAGTATATTAAGAAGCTTTGAATAGTCGTTTAAAGTTAATATTCGCTTTTTACCCTTAATCCCTGCAAGAAAAAATGATGGTGCAAATATTCCCGCAACTATAAGACAAGTGTAGTAATAAATCTCACCTTTAATATTGATTCCTAAAAGTTTATTAATCGTAAAAAGGATTGCTGCGAGACCTAGATATAAAACAAGTGAATATAAAATTGTTGTAAAAAATCTAGTAAAAATACCTACAACAACAATCTCAAAATCCTCACTATTTGGCAAATATAAGGTGAGTAGAAACATTATATAAAGAATAAGACTAAAACCAACATATCTTGACACTGAAACCATTCCTACGTCTCTTAGGAGGAAGAAATAATAAAAAACAAGTAATACAGCACCTACTATATAAGAAGTATACAGTGATACCTTCTTATATCCCTCTATCCTTTCGAAAAAAAGTTTAGTACATAGGGAAAGTGGAATTCCAAGAGCAATTACCATGGTAATTCTGCCAAGTGTCTCTATATAATCATTATTAGCTCCTGATGTTGTTTCTGAAATATAGATAAGTAGTATAACACATACCGTTGAAACACCAATAGTTAGTGGAAATCTTATGACACTGTTTTTAATGCCATTTAAAGTTCCTTTAAACAATTTCTTCATTCCAAAGTCCTCCCTATTTGTATTCCAATTTAATTTCACCAGAGCTAACATGGATTGTAACCTAAATTACCAAATTTAAATTCTAAGAAATTATTTTTTTGGTTCATATACACTTATATTAAAATGGAGTGCAGTTGAGAGTTTAGAAGTGTCATTAGCTTTTTCTCGCATAGCATTGTCAAAAGTCCAATAATAAGGAGTCATTTCAATAAGATTCTTTACACTTTCCCTATCTTCTAGATGAATATTGTACTTAACTTCTGTACTCTGTATTAACTTAAACCCCTCAAAAGTTGTCTCTTTTTCCTCATGTTTTCTAGGGTTTACATATAGTATTTCTTTTAACCCATATAAATGTTCAATTCCAGGTGTTATAACAACTAATTTACCATTATCCTTTATAACCCTCCTAAGCTCTTCCTCATCTGACGGTGCAAAGTTTCTAATAATAATATCTATAGTACTTGACATTATTGGTAAATTAAAATTACTACTTATTATGAAGTTTATTTCTTTGTCCCTCTTAACTGCATTAGTTACTGCTGCTTTTGAAATATCAACACCAAAAAAATTGATTTTTCGATTGAATGTGCAATTAGTTTTTTTTGTATTTATGGCTTCCTTTAATCTTGATAAAAAATACCCTTCTCCACACCCAACGTCAAGTATATTTATATTTGATCCACTTATATTGGCTATTATTACCTCATTTAATTCTTCAGAAAAAGTATGGTAGTACCCCTTATTTAAAAAATCTTTACGTCCTTCCATCATTTCTTTACTATCACCAGGGTCTTTTGTTTTCTTTTGATTAGCTAACAGAAGATTGATATGCCCTTTACTGGCTATATCATAACTGTGATTATTTAGACATACATATTGTTTTTCATGTTTTTTCAAACTTAAATTACATACAGGACATTTTAATATAAATTCCAAATTTTCTATTTCCACAAAATCACTACCTTCCTTGAATCACCGCTAAATTCGCTTAACTAACTAATTCCTCATAGTTTTGGAGTCTTTTTTTCACTTAAATCTACTCCAAGTAAATCTATTATGAATATAAATATTGGTATACCAAGTAGTAGCCCCCATATTCCCATAAAATGCTCTGATACTATTAATGTTGCAAAAGTAAAAAATATTGGAAGATTAGTGGTGTCAGACATAAGCTTTGGATTTAAAACATAACTTTCAATCGCATGAATTATAAAAATCATAATAAGCACAAAGAGTACTTTAATTAACCCTCCTATTTTAAAAGCAATTAAACATAATGGTATTAGAGAAATAAAAACTCCCGCCACAGGTACAAGACTTAAAATAAATATCATAAATGCAAGTGCAAATAATTGAGGAAATCCCATTATTGTAAGCCCTATAACGGATAGTAAAGTGTTTGTAATAGCTATCATTATTTGAGCTTGTATTACCTTACCAAAAGAATTTAAAAAATTATTTCCAAAATAGCTAAAATAGTTATATGCCCCTGAAACTTTACTATATTTAAACTTATGTACAAATTTTAAAACGCTTTCTTTCTCCAATATAAATACTAAACTTAGTAAAAGTGCCATAAAAAAATTCAAGCTCCATTTTCCAAAATTAGTTACAAAAATCATAATACTTTGGATACCCGATTTAGCATAACTAGCTATGTCGATTTTATTAAATATTGGTGATAAATACGACATGAATCCTTTTGTATCTTTTGAAAATTTAATATATTCCATTTTATCTAAAATAAGTATACTCTCTGATATAGCAATTGGTATATATTTAACAGCTAATAAAACTATAGTTACTGTAATAAACATATATATAATTATAGTAATAATAGTTGGACTTACTTTTGCAACTTTATTAATTTGCTGAGTTAATAAACCTTGCATACTATTTACTAAATAAGTAATCATAAAGGTTAATAAAATTAAATCAAAAATTGATCTTATTAAATATGCGAATAATATTAATGATGCTAATGCTACCATTTTCATTACTGATTCTCTTGTACATAACTGTCTTATTGTTTGCATTTAGGCTACTCCTTTATCTTCTTTTATTAATTACTTATCAAAATCCATTGATTTTTACCTTATTCATTATGTACTAAGTTATTTTTCGACAAGTTCATTATAGCAAATAATTAATGTAATTTCTATTAATTACTCAATAACCACCTAATTATTTTATGAACTAATTAAAACTATTCTCTTAAAACTACATTTCACCTAAAAGTAAAAGTTATTTAAAGTTTTGTATTTTATAATGTCATAAACTACTTCTGAATTAATAAATTAGTGTATACTAATGACATGTTTAATAATATGTATTATAATAAGATAGCTTGGTGGTGATAATAAATGAAACCAGTAATTATGTTTGTAACAGAATGGTGTCCATATTGTAAAAAAGCTCTTACTTGGATGGAGAATATAAAAAAACAAAATCCAGAATACAGTGGTATAGAAATAAAAATAATTGATGAAGAACTTCAACCAGATATAGCAAAACAATATACTTACTATTATGTACCTACCTATTATATTGATGGAGTTAAAGTACATGAAGGCGTTGCCTCTAAAGATATTATTAGTGATATATTTGAAAAGGCATTAAAATAAAATTTTTTATTTTATATTTCATGTATACCATTTTATTTGTGGGATATACTAATATTGTAGTCGACAAACAAACATTAAACTTATAAAGGGAGATGTTAGTTATGTTAATTGATAAATTATCTGTACATTTACTCGTAGGAAGCATTGCTAGGGTTAAAAACGGTGACTACTAATTAATTCTGTATGAAATTTAAAATGCAGAGTATTAAAGCCAATGATTATTGTAAATAATCATTGGCTTTATGCTTTCTATCTTATATTTTTTATCTTGATGCTCTCGTAATTTCAGATTGCTTACGTCCACCCTGATTTCTTCCATTTCTCCTCGCATAAACAGTTGAACGCGGTTTTCCAGCGGAAGATTTTTTAACCTCATCCTTAGTGACAATTACTTTCATATTACTTGCAGGATAAGGATGATCCTCGATTATTGGTATTTGTTTCGATATAACCTTCTCAATATCTTTAAGAAATGCTTTTTCTTCCACATCACAAAAAGATAATGCAACTCCACCGAGCCCCGCCCTACCAGTTCTTCCTATTCTATGAACATAGGTTTCTGGAATATTGGGCAAATCAAAATTGATTACATGAGATAATTCATCAACATCAATACCTCGTGCTGCAATATCTGTTGCGACTAGTACTCGTGTAATGCCACTTTTAAAATTATTTAATGCAAGTTGCCTAGCACTTTGAGACTTATTGCCATGAATAGCTTGAGCCTCTATTCCTTCATTGTTAAGATCCTTTGTAATTTTATTCGCCCCATGTTTGGTTCTAGAAAATACCAAAGCAGAAACTATAGACTTATCTTTTAACAAATGGATAAGTAGTTGTTTTTTATTTTTTTTATCTACAAAATATACTGCCTGTTCAATAAGTTCTATAGTTGACGAAACAGGTGTCACAGCTACTTTTTCTGGGTTTATAAGAATAGAATCTACAAGCTTTGAGATTTCTTGTGGCATAGTTGCTGAAAATAGCATAGTCTGCCTAACTTTAGGTAGTTGTGCTATAATTTTTTTTACATCACGCAAAAATCCCATATCAAGCATACGGTCCGCCTCATCAAGAACAAACATTTCCACATGATGGATGTTAATGAATCTCTGCTGCATTAAGTCAAGTAGTCTTCCTGTAGTTGCAATTAAAATATCTACTCCATCTTTTAAAGCATCAGTTTGTTTTTTTTGTGATACCCCACCAAAAATAACTGTACTAGTAAGATTCATGTATTTACCATAGGACGTAAAACTCTCTCCAATTTGAATTGCGAGTTCTCTCGTAGGTGCAAGTATTAATGCCTTTATATTTTTGGGTCCTTTTATCACTTTTTGTTTTCCACAAAGAATTTGTAGAATAGGAATAGCAAAAGCTGCAGTCTTTCCAGTGCCTGTCTGGGCACAACCTAAAAAGTCTTTACCTTTCAATATAGTAGGTATTGCCGCTTCTTGTATAGGCGTAGGTTCCTCGTACCCCTCGTCTTTTAAAGCCTTTTTAATTGGTGTAATGAGTAATAAGTCTTCGAATAACATTTTTTCTCCTTTGGAAGTGGCTGCCTTGAACTTTAAATGTAGCAAATCACTAATATCCTGTTATGAATCTTCTTGAAAATTGGAAACAACAACTTTCTTCCATGATTATATTGCATCTAAGAAACCACCCTTTATTAGCGATATGAGCATATTTAGGCCGATTAATCTTCATTTAGCTCCGACTTTATAGGTCTTTGATGTATAAATAAATATGTTTCAATTCTATCAACTTCAATTTTATAATTATTTTAATTTTTATATTCCTTGCACTCATATTTTTTTATTATAACATATTTCGAGTCTTCTTGCTATTCCTCTAATTTGTATAAATTAGAAGAATAAAATTATACATTTCAGTTATTATGAATATAAATGCTGATTTACCATAAACTATATTTAAAAAAATATCACATTTACAAAAGGAGACATTTTATGAATGAAATCTTAAATTTTCCCAATAGTATACCTGAGCAAAAACAAGATAAACAACCCGGTTTTGAATCAATAATGAACCCAAGACCTATTTTTGAAAATCCAAACTCCATAGGTTCTAGCAAATTATTGAATAAAGTCGCCTTAATTACAGGTGGTGATAGTGGCATCGGCAAAGCAGTTGCTCTATCTTATGCAAGAGAAGGCGCTGATATAGCCATAATATATCTTGATGAACATGAAGATGCCGAGGATACAAAAAAACTTATTGAAGCAAAGGGTAGAAAGTGTATTTTAATACCAGGAGATATAGGCAACGATGCATTCTGCCTTAATGCTATAAACATAACAATAAAAGAATTTAATAAAATAGATATTGTTGTGAACAATGCCGGGGAGCAACATCCTCAAAATAGTATCGAAGATATTACAAAAGAGCAATTAGAGAAAACTTTTAAAACAAATCTTTTCGCCATGTTTTATATAGTGAAAGCTGCATTACCATACTTAAAAGAAGGTGCTGCAATTATAAATACCTCTTCAATTACAGCCTACAAAGGACATGAAACTTTAATTGATTATTCTTCAACCAAGGGAGCAATAGTTTCCTTTACACGTTCTTTATCGCTTAACCTTGCAAGTCGTAAAATACGAGTTAACGCAGTAGCTCCTGGGCCTATATGGACGCCTCTTATCCCCTCTTCCTTTAGTGCAAGTGAAGTTGGAAAGTTCGGGAGTACAACTCCTATGGGAAGGCCTGGTCAACCTGTGGAACTCTCTGAGGCTTATTTGTTTTTAGCTTCCGACGGAGCATCATTTATAAGTGGTGAAACTATTCATATAAACGGTGGCAATATTATAAATGGATAAAATAGGTGCCACCCATGTGGGTGGCACCTATTTTATTAATACTAATCTGAATTATCCTTTAATTCCTCCATAATTTGAATGAACATCGATTCCTTTTTTATAAAAGCATCAACGATATCCGGATCAAAATGTGTTTCCCGCCCTTCTAAAATAATTTTTTTAGCTTCCACATGTGTAAATGCGCCTTTATAGATTCTCTTACTAACAAGTGCATCATATACATCACTAAGTGCCATAATTCGTCCCGATATAGGAATTTCTTCTTTTGATAAACCCATGGGGTAGCCAGAACCATCCCATTTTTCATGATGTGTTAGCGCAATTTCTTTAGCGAGTGTCAGGAATGAATCCTCTCCTAATTCATTTATACCAACCTTTAATGATTGTTCACCGTATATTGTGTGATTTTTCATTTCTTTAAATTCTTCCTCAGTTAATTTTCCTGGCTTAAGTAAAATACTATCTGCTACACCAACTTTTCCAATGTCATGTAGCGGTGCTGACTTATATAAGAGATCAATATATTCATTTGTAAGAGTCTCTTTATATTTATCTGTATTTTGTAGTTCAAGTGCCAACTCTCTGGTATATTTCTGTGTTCTTTTAATATGTTCCCCGGTTTCAGGATCCCTTGTTTCTGCTAATGCAGCAAGGCAATATATGGCGGCTGAGTTTGTTCTTTCAAGAAGATCTGTTCTTTCTTTCACCATTTCTTCTAAAATGATCCTTTGATTTTCTAATGCTAGATGTACTTCTACCAACCTTATTTGTGTTTTAACTCTGGCTTTTACTTCAATAATATCAAATGGCTTAGTTATATAATCTACTGCCCCTAAAGAAAAGCCCTTGGTTTTAGAGTCACTATCACTAATTGCAGAAAGTAAAATAACAGGTATATATTCCAACTCTAATTCTTTTTTAAGATTACCTAAGACTTCATATCCATCCATTTCTGGCATCATTATATCCAAAAGAATTAAATCTGGTTTTTGCTCTTTAAGTATATCAATAGCATCTTTTCCATTAATAGCAACAATTAAATCATATTCTTCTTGAAGAGCCTCAACAAGAATGATAATATTCACTTCTGTATCATCCACTATCATTATTGTTTTTTGTTTATTCATTATTAGCCTCCCCTGCAATCTTCATTAATTCTTCAACTATTACTTTAGCTTCTTTAAAACGATAACGTTCTAGAAGTTTTTTTATCTCGTTTATTTGGGTCGTAAAGATTGTATCCTGAGTATTTTCCACTAAGTAATTCATACTTTCTTTAATTTCCTTGGTACGGGCTCTGCCTAAAGCCACAAGCAGTTTCTCAAGCTCTATATAAAAATTGAAATTACAATGTATCAATTTTTCTTCTGATTCATCTAATGATATAAATTTTGTTATAGCTTTTAAAAGTTCCTCATTTAAATCACATAAACTCCTAAGATTTTCTTCCATAGCTTTTTCTTCATATGTCTCATATTGTTTTTCAAACTCAATAATAAAATTATTAAGTTTGATAGCTCCAATGTTTCCTGTCACACTTTTCAAATTATGAATAAATCGCTTTATCTCATCATATTGCTTATTGCGAATCAAATCTGAAAGTTCTTTTACTGAGTTACTATAATTTTTCTTATACATCTTTAATAAATTTTCATAGAAATCTCGCTTGTTTCCTAGCCTAACTAATGTTTTTTCAATATCTAATACCTCAATTTTTTTATTAGGGGTTTCATTAATACAACTTTCATCTCTTTTTATACTTTTAACATGCAACCATTTTGCAATGGTCTCAAATAAAACCTCTGGATTTATTGGTTTTGATATATAATCATCCATTCCAGACTCTATGCTCATTTCTCGATCACCTTTCAAAGCGCTTGCAGTCATTGCTATAATAGGTAATTCTAAATTTGAATATCTTTTTCTAATTGTTTTTGTAGCTTCATATCCATCCATAATTGGCATTTGAACATCCATAAGAACTAAATCAAATTTATTTGTATTTACATAATTGATCGCCTCATAACCATTACTTGCAATGCTCACACTGATACCTGCTTCCTCTAAAATATCTTTTGCAACAAGTTGGTTAATTTCATTGTCTTCAACAAGAAGTATAACGCTATCAGACAATATAGATTTATACTCTATTGGTCCTTTTAAGGTATTACCTATAGAGTATTGACTTGCTTCTTTATTTATAGACAACACTCTTTTCTCATGTATTTTTGGATATTTATAATAATTTAATTTTAATTCATCTATAACTTTATCAAACTCTATCGTAAATTGGAAACAGGCCCCTTCACCATATTCACTATCCACCCATATTTCACCTTGCATTAACTCCACCAGTTGCTTTGAAATCGCAAGGCCAAGCCCTGTACCACCAAACTTCCTTGTCATAGAACCATCAGCCTGAGTAAAAGCCGTAAATAACCTTCCAATTTGCTCTTTTGTTAATCCAATTCCTGTATCTGTAACCTTGAAATGTAACTTAACCTTATTTCCCCTTTCATGAATAACTCTTACATCAACACTTACTTCTCCATCTTTCGTAAACTTTATAGCATTGGTGGTCAAATTGCAAATGATTTGTTCAAGACGTAGTGAATCCCCTATAATTACTTCTGGCACGAGTTCCCCTATTTTGAAATTAATAGCGATACCTTTACTTGTTGCAGAAATAGCATACAAATTGGATATATTTTCGAAAACCTTATATAAATTAAATTCTATATGTTCTATTTCAATTTTACCAGCTTCTATTTTTGAAAAATCTAAAATATCATTTATAATTCTAAGTAATGTATTTAATGACACTTCTATCTTTGAAACATATTTTTTTTGATACTCACTTAAATCAGATTGACCTAGCAAGTGGGTAAGTCCCATAATTGCATTCATTGGTGTTCTAATTTCATGACTCATATTTGCTAGAAACTGACTCTTTGCAAGGCTTGCTTGCTCAGCCTCTTCTTTTGAAACCTTTAGTTCAACCTCAGTCCTTTTTCTTTCAGATATATTTTGAAGTACTCCTATAAATCGTATGGTTTTTCCAAACTCATTCTTTTTAACGACTTGTCCTATTAATGAAATCCAAATATTTTGGTCTTCCTTTAATCGGAATTCAGCATAAAAGTCTTCCTGCATCCCTGATAAATTATCCGCCCCTAGTTGTTTCACCTTAATTAAATCCTCTTCATATACAAAATCCAATAATTGCTTTTTATACTCTACCCAATCACTCTCTTTTATTAAACCTAGCTTATATTCAGGTGAATTAATTAGTTTTAGAAATATTCCATTAACAACTAGTCCATTATTTGCACTATCAGAATCATATAACCCTATATGTGCAGCTCTAAGTGCTATTCTAAATCTATCTTCTGAAACTGATAAACTTTTTGTAGCCTTTGTTAAAGCTAATGTTCGCTCTTTAACGCGGTACTCTAATTCATCATTCAAAATCAAAAGGTTTTCTTCAGCCTTTTGACGTTCTTTAATTTCTGCATTAAGAGTATATACATTATTACGAATATTTCTAGCCATCTCATCAATTGTATTTGCAAGTATTCCAACCTCATCTTTACTATCTTTAAGATCATTTGGAATTTCAATAAAATTAGTACCGTCAGAATTATGTATAATTTCAACCATACGATTCAGTGGTTTCGTAACAAAATTTGATATTTTATTGGCAAATATAAAAATAAAAGTACATGCAAATGTAGTACCAACTAAAACTATAAACATTAAAAATTCCATAGCTTGTGAAAAATTATTATGATCTATGCCCATAGCTAAATATAAGCCTTCTGTATTAGGTATTTGGGAATACTTCAAATAACTCTTTGTGCCATTTTGCTTAGTAATATTAACCTCTCCAAAGGTCTTGTTTCTAATTTGTTTTTTAAACGCCTCAACATCATTAATTAGTATTTTTTCTTTTTTTGGATCAACAATAACATTACCTACTGAATCTAAAATCCACATTTCCCCAACTTGACCTATATTTTCTTTATCAGCTGCTGAAATTAATTTCTTAACTTCTGAATTAATAATTAACGTCCCCTTTATCTTTCCACTATTATCGGTTACTTTAATGCCTATAAATGTAATATATTCGGCGAGCTTGGAATTATATTCAGTTTGAGTTTTAAGCATGATCTTTTCTCCAGCTAATAGCTTTTTCTCATAATTATCAGATATTACAATATTCCTCGGGTTGTTATCATACTCCTGTCCACTTATTGCCTTGAACTTCATCGATATCAATAAATCCCCATTTCTAAGCATTTGATTATCTATCTCTTTTTTGATTCCAGAAAAATCTAGATTTTTAAATGCTTCTGTGCTTGCAAGTAACTCCACTATATCTCTTTGATTAGAAAACCGTTGGCCAAAATATTGTGCTTCACTATCTATAGCATATCCCCCTATGTTACCGATAATTGGCTTGACCGTATTATTCATTTGGTAATAAAAAAAAACACTTAATGATATCAAAATTAAGAACATAAGCAAAGTATAAGTTGCCCTTATTTTATCTTTATATGATTTATTAATAAAATTCTTTTTAGACACAATATCATTCCTTTACTTGTTATTATAAATTTAATTTAATACTATACATATTTTAATTATCACATAATATAATTTTTATTTCAATATTAATCCATATTTTAAAAATTTATAATTTTTAATGTTTATTGGAAATAGCTTCACTAATTTTCTTAAAATATCCACACATATAATTATAGTTCATAGGAAATTATATATAACAAAAGTATTATTATAAAATAATTTGTACTTGTAAATTTTTCAAGAATTTTAGTAACAAAGTTATTTTTTGAGGAGGGAAATATTATCATGAGAAGATTTTTGACCTTTGCATTTTTTATTAGTTTACTTCTTATTATAGGAAATATAAAAATGGCTTCTGCTGAAGAGATTACTATTAAGAAAGAAAACACTAAAATATACAATTCAACCATGAAACAAGACCTACTTTGCCTAATGATTGCTTATCCTGAATATATTACGAACATTGAAGTAAGTAATGGATCTGTATATCTCATAATGAAGTCTGGGAAAAAGCTATGTTATGATGATAGAAAAACCAAAAACTCGCAAGAAAAATTAGCAAACCCTGACCTTCAAGATACATTAGAACAACCTTATCCTTTATCTCCAATTATGGGTGTTATGAAGGAAGACTTTGATCCCGGTAGATGTAGGTCCTATGGATTGTTCTCTGAAGTTTATGGCGCCTCAAAACAAGCCATAGAAGCCAAACTTACTAAAGTAAATGTTTGTTATAATAATTACCAATTTAATAAAAGCAGTGGTGCAGCGGGTTCACTAAAAACCGTTATGAGTGAACTAATACCTCTCTCAGAGGGAAACCACAATGTGAGGAAATGCCTTTTGCCCTGTAGTGGTACTTTTAATTACCGAGTAATTTCAGGTACTAATAGATTAAGCCCTCATTCCTTTGGAATTGCTATTGATCTTGCTAGTGACAAACGGGATTATTGGAAATGGTCCTCTAAAGAGGCCGGAGAAAAAAGACTAGCCTCATACTCCAAAGAGCTTGTAGAAGTTTTCGAGAAAAATAACTTTGTTTGGGGAGGTAAATGGTCACACTTTGATATTCTACATTTTGAATATAGACCAGAAATCATCTTAAAAGCCCGTTATTTTACAAGTTCCATAAATCCACAAAAACAATGGTATGAGGGTGCCCCATTTCAACAAAAACCTATAAAAAATATAATAGATCAAATTAACAAATCAATAAAATAATAGGAGTATAATGTTATGAAAATTTGTATAATCAAAAAATTACAATCATCTAAGCTCAAATTATTTATGTTTTTCATCCTTCTTTTATCTATACAGTTTTGTACTAATAGTTTAGCTTTTGCTGTTACAGATGACTCAAAGAAAGAAGTTACAAGTTATATAGATCAAATTTTTCAAAAAAGAAATAGAGCTATACTAAGCGGTGATATAGAATTAATAAAATCACTTTATAATATGGACACTAAATATGGTACTTGGGCGTATGAATATGAAAAAAGAAAAATGGATTACATTAATAATTGGGCACAAAAACAAGGAGTTAAGTTTACAGAGATTAAGCCAACAGTAATTGTAAAAAAAATTAGAAGTGATGAAGATACTTATTCAGTCTATTTATTGTGTTCTACAGAATATAAATATGTATATGAGGATCATCCAGAACAAGAAAACAAATCAACAATTGGAACTTACCACAACCTACAACTTATGAGTAAGGACAATTCCTGGGTAATTTCTAAGGAGTGGTATAAGGATCCCTTCGCTAACTCTTTAGACCTGGGCAATATAAAGGCAGATTCCATAAAAAAATATATAATATCTCAAAGTGCAAGGGATTTATCAAAAATAGACCAAAGAAGAATAGACTCTACAGAATATGCCAATAAATATTGTGGTGCTGCAAGTACCTTGGAACATAATTATAAATATAACAAAAAATACAGAGATTACAATCCTCAGGGTGGGGATTGCGCAAACTTTGCATCACAAATCCTTTTTGAAGGTGGTAATTTCAAAAAAAATTCTGCTTGGAGTTATGACAAACATGGAGCAACAAAATCTTGGCTAAATGCAGATGGATTTAAAAGATATATGATATACAGTGGTAGAGCATCAGTAATTTCTTATGGTAGCTATGAGAAAGTATATAAGGCTAGTTATAAATTATTACCCGGCGATTTCGTTGCATACGAAAAGAAAAATGATATAACCCATATTTCTGTTGTAACAGGAGCTGATTCAAAAGGATATACATTGGTTAGTTGCCATAATTCAGATAGAAGTAAAGTCCCTTGGGATCTTGGATGGAGCGATAAAAATATTAAATTTTGGTTAATTAGAGTTCATTATTAACAAAATTGATAAAATATAAACTATAAGGAGATAAATTTATATGAAAACTGAAGAACAAATTAAATCAGAAGTTACAAGGCAAGTTATTGACAGTTTGAAAACAACTTTAAATGAAGAGTTAACAGAAGTAGAAAAAGAATTTGAAGAAACTTATAAAAGTAAAGTTGAGCAAGAAATACAATATACCTTAGAACTAGCAGAATCTGGTCTTCAACAAAGTTCAAGTAAAACTATAAAAGTAGAAAATAAAAAGCTACTTCAACAATTAGATAACATTAGAAGTGATAAACTAAAAGTTGAAAACAAATTAAAAACATTAAATGAATTTGAGAATATATAATCTTCAAATTCAAATTAACTTAAGTCCGTGATAATCACGGACTTTTCATGTATAATAAATAAATATACAATCACTGCTTAAATAAGTCACACCCTTTTAACAATGCTTTAGTTGACTTATTCTTTTCAGTATAGTATCATCTAATTCAGTGAATAAATATTATATTATGCGTTATACATATATTTTAGTATAGATAAGGAGAATTAACTTACCATGAATATTTCTACTAAAGGAAGATACGGTTTAAGAGCAATGGTCGATATTGCAGTTCATTCATTTGGAGATTATATACCATTAAAAATTATTGCTGAAAGACAAGTCATTTCAGAAAATTATTTAGAACAAGTTTTTTCAATACTTAGAAAAGCTAAACTTGTAAAAAGTGCAAGAGGATCACAGGGTGGTTATACCCTATCAAAAGAAGCATCAAAAATTACAGTAGGTGAAGTTTTAAGAATACTTGAGGGTGACTTAAATATTACAGGAGACGATGATGGCGCCTTAGGCCTTGATAAAACCATTAAGGTTTGCATAAACACGCTAGTATGGCAAGCGGTTAATGAAGAAATTAATAAGGTTATGGATTCCGTCACACTTCAGGATCTTGTAGAAAAATATAAAAGTCTGAATTCAGAGTACACTTTAGACTTTATAATATAAATAAAGAATAATAACACCTGGATTTCTAAAGTGTTATTATTCTTTATTTATTGTACCTACTTATCCTTCTACAGGGAAAGTCGTGAATCTTGATATTAACAGTGAAATAGTTACCATAGATAATACGAGAATGTCCGTATAAGATTCTAATGCTGATGCAATAATAAGAAAAGCACCCTTTTGGATTCTTTTCTTAATTATTCTCATTTACAGCTATTGCCTCATCGTTGAGTTCAAATAGATCTTGTAAAATACCATCAATTGTATTTTCATCAATAAATGCTTTTAATTTTGGATTGCGTTCTTCCGTATTAATATACTGAAGAAAATACCCCCCTACCTTTTTAGCAATGCTTAATTTAATAGATATATTCTGTTTAACTCCGTCCTTACTAAATAAAATAAAAGTAACGTTGTTCTCTGAATATTTTACTTCCACTTTTTTATAAGACTCTATATCTATATATTCATTTGAATCTGTTGTTGCTCGAATATATTTAATATTATATTTGTCTAAATTACTATTAAATATATTAACAAAATTTTGCATTGCTTTACTAATAATCTTTTTATCAATAGTCATGTCTCTAAATTGTAAAACTAATTCTTCTTTCCAATTCATATCATTCACCTCCGCTAATAAAAATACATTTTTTTAAATAAAAGCAACTTTCCGCTTTAATTATTTTTGTACCTTTTAGATATATATGCATTCACATTCTATATCCTTCTATTAAACTATTCGGACAAAATAAAAAAGATACTAATTTCTTAGTACCCTATTATTGTTATCTTATGTAAATTTTCTATTTTTTTATTTTAACACTTATAATTTTTCAAATTTACAATTTATAATTTTAAATTGAATATATTAGGTAATATTAAACCATAAATTATATGAGTTACAACAAATACAAATCCACCAAATAATGCACCAATTATACAACCATTAATACGAATTCCATGAAGATCATTCCCAGCCTTTTGCTTTATAAAATTATTTAAGGATTCATCATCCATCTTATTTAATACTTGTTTCACTAAATATCCTACATTTTCATATTTGGATTCCATCAATCTAAATAAAGACTCCTTAATAAATTGATCTATGACATTTTTGTTAGTATAGTTATTTTTTAGGCCATTCCAATGTTTTTTTAACTGAGTTTTTATCCAAGTTTTTATCCAAATAAAATCAGGTATAATATCATCTTTGCTAAATAAATCACTTTTAACTTTATTGTATTCATTTAAATTATCATTTGCTATAATAACTTCTTTTTCAGTGATAATATTTATAATATCTTTAATTATTTCATTTAAATAATTCTCTATTGATATTTTTTTAATAGTTTCTATTTTCCATTTTTCGATATCACCTTTGACTTTATTATCCGTATTAATTTTCTTCAATATTTGCTCAATTTTTTCAATTATTTCAAAGCGTAATAAATCCGTGTCATCTTTTAAATTAGAAAGAATTTTATTTATTTGATAAAGTGTTGAAATTATAACATCCGAAGTATTTATTGCATTTACAGATTTTAAAATACCAATTATTTTTTCCATTACAAGGCTATTAGCTTCTTTTTTCAAAAGATCATCTGCAAATTTTTTTAATATAACTTTTGTGTCACTACGGTTTATATATTCAATTATACTATCCAAAATTATATTATATATTTCTTTGAATTCATGATTTTTTATACCATATGAAATACCATTACTAAAATAGACTGATATATCTATTCCAACAATTTTTTGTTTCAAATTATTTTCTAAAAACCTAGCGAATTCTAAGGTGTCTACATTATTTATTTTTTTTATAAAATATGCAATTAATACTTCATATAATTCACTTCTTGTTCTTATATTTTCATCAACAAAGTCAATCAAACCATCAACTATATTAACCCCTTCAAGTTTAACTTTCAATATTTTTTTACTTAATAATTCATTTTGAACCATATTAGCTACAGCACTCACAATACTATCTCTATTTTTAGATATTATAGCAGTATGGGAAGCTATTATAGGTATTTTTCCCACTAAAAATGGTTCTTCAAATAATGCGGTTATAGCAAACCAATCTGCAATAGAACCCACAAGTGCTGCTTCAATTACAAAACTTAACATTTCAAAGCATTCATTATTTCTAAAATTCATTTTTACAAGAGTAATTATAACAACTAATAATATTAAAACAACAATTGATACATCTGCTATTCTTTTATTTTTCATATCTATACTCCTATACTATACTTAATAATAAATATTATAATACCAACTATACCACCTACAAGAGAACCATTAATTCGTATTAGTTGTAAGTCATTTCCAACATTTGATTCTATTAATTCAACTAGCATATTATCCGTATATTTACTAAGATTTTCTTTAACTATTTTCTCAATATTTTTATGCTCATCATCAATTAACTTATTTATTATACCCTTAACAAATACATCTACTTTCTTTTGAGTATCAAAATTTTGATATAAATCATTAATCCAATCCGTTATAGTAAGAAAAACCTTATTATATACGTTCTCACTTTTAAGTATTTTGACACTTGTAGTTTCAAAAACCATATTAATGTATTTTTGAACCTTAATATTTTTTAAAAGCTCAAATTTCCACTTTTCAACTTTCAATTTGACCTCATTTTTTGTTTTAAATTTTTCTAAATTATTATAAACCCATTGCTTTAGCATTAACCTACTTTCATTATCATTTTTTTTCATGCCATACAGGAATTTTTCAATCTTCTTTTGAATATCAATTGCTAAACTCTTATTACTACCCTTAAATCCATCAATTATTTTTTTTCTTATATTATCACACTCATAAGAGGATCGTATGCCCTCTATAAACTTAATAAGTCTATTCTTAAAGTCATTTGTTTGGGATATAAGTATTAATTCATCTAAGATAAAATTATATAATTTATCTTCAAACTCAGTTTTTAAAGAAATTTCAATCAAGTCAACAATTAATTTATGTAAATCAAGTTTTTTCAAATTATTTATAACTAAAGCAGAAATAATTTCCTCAACCTCATTATTGTTAACCATATTAATATTATCTTCAATCATTAATCTAAGTGTAGTCTTTATATTTTCTATTTCATCGTTATTCTTGACTAATTCAATAACAAGTTTTGATGTATCGTACTTATTGATTAATTCCTTTAAGGTCTCCTTCGATAATAACTCCTCACTTACCATATTAGATAATCCATCAAAAATCTTCTGTTTATTTTTAGGGATGGTTTTCTTTAATAATTTGTTAATACCCCACCAATCAGCAAACCCGCCAATCATAGAAGCACAACTACCACTATATATAAGTCCACCTACAAAAGTTTTATGAAACGGATAACTAATTACATAAATACTAGAAGCTAATATTAAAATTAATGTTGCCTTATGACGATTCACTTTAATAAACCTACTTTCTTTATATAATTTATTTTAACACAATTGTTTATATGTACAATTTAGAATACCACCCTTCAAGAAAAAAGACAATTTATTACGTTAGCCTGTTGTAAAAAAAACCTTACCTGGATTAAAAATTTTCGTGTATCTATTCTCTTATTACAACTTAACAATTAATCGTTTTTACAATTGAACTATATATATTATGTTAAAATGCCTATATGAATATACTTAATGCCCATATAATTGATATACAAGTGAGGATCTTTACTAAAGTTTCTATAAATAAATATATAACATTACTTATCTTTCTTTAATGATTAAATATTTCTTTCAAAAATCAATTATAAACAAATTGTTAATATTTTTGAATATAAAATTGAATAATAGCACATTTTAAATAGAATAGAATAGACTATAAATGTAGCACTATACTTTAACAAGATGGTAGCTTAAATTCTTTTAACTAAGTTCAACCTTATTGGTTGGGCTTATTTTTAATATCCTTTAATTACATAATACTTTTGAAAACCTATAAGTATTAACCTAATATTTTTAAAATTCTGTATAATAAATTATTTAGTAAGTTTAAAAAACTTATTTATTTTATATATTGCAGAAATGTTGGACATACTGTATAGTAATAATTAAATATCCAATATTGAGATTTTGGAGGCGTTAGTATGAGAGTCAAAGAAATAATAATATGTAATAAATCAGCTTTTATGATCTATGTCACACAACAAGAGCACGATCATCCATCATTTCAAACTATGGTAGATAACTATAAAAAAACTTCCAATCGTGTTTCTGTTTTTATTAGTGGAACTCATTTTAGAGAAGAAACATTAAAGGAACTCATTCAAGAATATTCACATTAAACGCAAAAAGGACTGACCAAACAAATTGGGTCTATAGTCCTTTTATTATATTGTTAATATTTAAAGCATCCTTCTACCCTTCTGAGATAGGTCTAGAAAATCAATTAATCAAAATAGGTACAATCAATAGTCAAAACTTGAATAGCCTGTATAGATATATGTACAAGGCATCAATATAATTTCTAAACCTCCTAATTTTTAAGCGATAAAAAAGAGCATCTATAAAGACACTCTTTATTACACACATAATTAATGGATATTTCATCCACTCCTTTATCTTTAAAATAATATCCTATAATTCTTTCGTATCTATTAATAGATTTTTACCTATTGTACTAATTTAACAATATATTTGTGATTTTTTTTAAATATTTTGTTTCTTCATCTTCAATCAATTTATTCGATTTATCGTTTATTGCAATTTCTTTCTTCTTGTTATTATCAATTTTACCTTTTATACTTCTTTCTAAATCACATAAGTATGACCATTCTTCTTCATTTATACTTTTTGGTTTATCCATCTGTAATTGATCTAATTTTAAAATTTTATTAATCAATTGTAATTTCTCTTTATATTCTTCTCTCTTTTCATCAATCTCAATTTTACCTTTTAACTCTAAAACTATTATTTTAAAATCAATATCTTTAATCCAAACAGGTTTTTCCTTCTTAATTAATTTTTGTGGATTATTAGTATAACAGAGTATTTTAAAGGCTAGTAATTCTAATCTATACGCTTCACGTTTTAATTCATAAATTTTTTCAGAATCCAAATATTCTAATGGAAGGTTATTTATAAATTCAATTGGGGACTTTACAGAATATAATTTACTCAATAGATTTTGTAAATACAAATCTTTTAAAAAACTATAATAATCTAACCACTTATCTTCTGCCATTCCATCTTGTTTTTTTTCTTTTAGTAAATTTATTATTTTATCTGTATTAAAATAATATTGACTAGCATTGTGTTTTTTAAATAATATAAATACATCGAAAATTTTATTTTGTATTATATCCCATATGTCTTGCTTAATATTTTGAGGTTTATTCAAGCCTAAAAGCACCGAAAAATCATTGTAATAATTTATTTCCAAGACTATCTTCTTGATTTGTTCTTCTAATTCCTCTGTAGACTTTTTTAATATATAATCCCATTCATTATCACTAATATAAGAAGGCTTCTTATTAATATTCAAAAGTTTATAGCAGGTACTATCTTTAAGCTCTCTAATATTCCTATAATTTTTGTTTTCTACTACAAATCCATCTATAGCAATTTTACGAATATCTAACCATTTTTCTGTTGATACATAAACAGGTTTTCTGTTTTCTAATATTTTCTTACTTTCATAATATGCCCTATGTTCTAAATCATTAATTAACATATTTTTTAAGAAATTATTAAAATCCTTCATTTTATCCCCCTCGTATATAATTATTTTTATCCTTCTCGCGTATCCATATTATAACATAATATGGATAATATTTTATGATTATGTGAAATTTGGTTATCACGTTTACCAACTTTCTTAATAAATCTGATATTTTTGCAAACTAAAAAACAAAAGACTAGCTTAAGCAAATCTCAATATTAAATTATAAAGAATTTATTCAAATAAAAAAAAGAAGCATCACTGCTCCTTAATTAATTAGGTTTTTTACAAATTTTGATATATCAGATTCATCGGAATTTATGCAGAAAGTATAAACGTATGTAATAAACTTCTGTGTTTTATCTTTGTCAACATCATACCTCGTATCAATCCCCATGTTATCCCTTGTAGCTTTGATTGTAAACAAGGGTATGCCTTCTAAATGCTCATTAGCATTCTCTAAAATACTATCGTAGTTATCCTCTAAGAATCCATCAACATACTCATTACAAATATTATTCAATTCCGGAGTTGCTTCATATCTTAAATCAATTTTAACCTTTGCCTTACCTTCATTGAAGCTTGTTAAATACACTTGTGCCAGTGTTCCTGTTAGTTCTCTCTTCTTCATATCATTGCTCCCTCTAAAATCCATGTTCTATTTTACTTTCTAATTTTTTATGAGTGTTTATTTATCCATTTAACTTACCCTATGTTTATATAATTGATTATACCATAATCATGTAATTTGGGACAGCTACTTACTTTGACTTTTGTATCATTAACTTTCATTCATCATTGAATAAATTTATTTGTGACTACCATTATTGTATTTTTATTATTAACTTTTAATTTAAAAAATAAAAAAAGCACCCATATTAATGAATACTTTTAAATACTAACGGTTTAATAATCTTTATATCCTTGTAACTTTTATATTAGCTTGAATTAAACTTTTAAAAATCTCATCAATAACTAATTGGATGCTGTACATTATCTACTAGAGATTTTATATTCCTCATATTTCTTATTTTCTTGTTCATTCATATATTCTTGTATATATTTCTTAATTATTTTTCCGCTTGTTACAAATTTAAAGCAATCTTTATTATTTCCAACTCGCGAATAGATATAAGCGTAATCTGGAAAATCGATTTGTTTATTTATATCACTCCAATGATACTCATCAAAATTTTCTACCCTAAGACCATTATTATCAGCATTAATATATTCAAATATATAATATTCTTCTTTAGTTTCAGTTTTATAATATTTTACTAAGTGCGTACTTTTATTGTTATCTCTAGTAAGTGGACAAATAGTAATAATTTTAGTCCATATTAATTCATCTTTAACAGTATTAAATATTTCTTCTTCGTCAATTAACATACTATCACCCCTTTACAATCATATTCCTAGTAAAAGTGTTTTATTACATAATGAGGGCAGCTAAAAGCAAGAAACCCCCAAATACCAACAAGCTACCTTTTATTTTTTTTCTTTTGGGCATAAATAAATAGCTTTTTATTTTTATAAATTTAAGTTGTAAATTGTACCTTTAAAATAGACAAAAAGGAATTAGCACCTATCAATAGCTTTTTTGTATGTAATAGATCCATCTCTAGAAACAACCTTAAGGTTAGGATATGATTTTAACCAATTTACGACATCTACGCAATCTCGCGAAGGAATTAAATCTATAATCCGATGTGTTTTAATATCTATCATTATGGTTCCATATGATTCACTTTTTTTATAGCAAAATCATCGATACATATTTTTGTAATTTTTTTTTTATCTATAATTGGTGTTTTTTTTTATAAGATTACAAATTGTACTTTTGCCTACATCCGCAACACTGTTTTTCAAAATAACTCTAACCTTTTTCTCTTGCATAGGTAAGTCTTGAAAGCTTCTTTCATAAAGGGAATGTAATTTTGACGAGGGGGTGCCACAATAGAGACATATAGCTTCTTCTCGATTAGATTCTACATTTATAAAAATTGTATCAGCTATAATTTCATGATTTATGTACTCTAAATTTTCATCTAATAATTTTATAAATTCATCCATATAGTAGCCTCATTTCTAATACCATTATTACTATATTATTGTATAATTTATGGGACATTTCAATTAACTATAGAAAGAACCAGTTTTCACTTGACAAATACATCTTTCTGCTAGTTGGATTTTTTAGCATTTCATTTTCTGCTTTCAATAAATTATTCTGAGCTTTAACACGGTTATATTTCTCTGTAATAGAAAGCTCCCTCTCAATTGGTCTTCCAGAGTTGTACACTCTTGTATCGCTTAGTCCACGTACCCCATTTTGGATATAGCTATTACGCCATCTTCATCCTGCTCCGATATAACGGTCCACTCCAAGCATTTTTGTATCAACTCCATATTCGCGAAATATGTTTCCAGAAGTTTTGCCTTTTTCGCTTTCCACAATAAAAATGCGCTTAAATTCATCACTATAAGTAATACCTTTAGCACTAACCTTTTTAATATATGTATTTTTTGAGAGTATATAAACCTCAGCATCTGTAAATTTTTTAATACTCATATTGCTCGCCCCTTATGATATTTCTTTCATTATAATCCATAAAAATACCCTATAGAGTGACTTTTTAAAATTGTCTATTCTATAGGGTAGATTATAATTTATCCTACCTTTTTTATTTTTATGTTAAAATAGTTTAATCCTCAGAACATAAAAAGCCACCAATTAAGGTAGCCTGTTATCCGTTAGTAATTGTTTAATTATATATATCTGTTAGTATTTCATTGTCAAAATACAGGTAACTTGACATACCATAAACCCATTGTTCACTTACTCCACTCGCCGTCAGGGTGTATTTTTCTCATATTGTAACTTAATAAATTCTGTGTTTTATTTAATATATTTCAATATAAATCTTAATGAAATCTCTATATTATTCGTAGTTGGTAGATATACAATATTTTTATCCCATTTCTTTATAGCACCCATAACCTTCTCATATAGTGCATGAGACAATGTTGTTGTTTTTATGAATATATGATCTTTACCCTCTAAAATTTTTATATCAAATCCTAAAGTATCCACAGAAATCAAAACACTATTTTTCATTGTTTCCCTAATTTTTTCCTGCCATTTTATATGCCCACCAATTATTATACATTTAACATTTTCAAGTTTGTCATAATCTATTTCTGATTCATTTAAATACTGCATATCTGTATCTGTTGCTTCTTCATTATCTAAGCCGAATATATAATTTCTTAATCCAGTAAGTTCCTTTTTATTGATCTCTAACTCATTACTTGAATTTTCAAGTCTCTTTATGTCTCTTTCAAGTTTGCTAATAATTCCTTCATAGTCTTTTTTATCATTATCATGATTCTTTCTTTCAGTTTCCAATTCTGTCGATAACTTATCATATTTCATTTGACTTTCTTCAAGTTCAACAAATAGTGTTTCTCTATTGTTTTTAAAGTAATATTCTTTGGTGTTTTTAAATAATTTAACAAACATAATATTGCAGATTCCTAAGAAAAATATTGAGTCAAAATACTCCGTCTCAATACTTAAATTATCTTTATCTAGTTTTCCAATAAATTCAAGATACAATAGATACCAAACGAGAACAGCTTCAATATCTTTATTAGCAATCTCTATGCCATTAAACATTGAATATATTGTTGTTTGATATATTTCAAATACCATAGTCATTTTAATTGCTAAAGTATTTTTATGGTCTTTTAATATGCTGTCAATTGTTTTAATCTTCCCATATTTTTTAAAAAGTTCTTTTTTTAGAGTATCAACACTTACTTTCATTTCATTAGGTAAAGGCTGACCATTAAGAAATCTTAATTCGCTCCCATTTATAGGGTTGTCTTTAATATCATCATATAACTTTAATTTCTCATTACATCCTCTTATAAACTTAAGTATTGTCTTATGACTACTTGTGATAACTTTATTATATTTTTTTGCAAGATACATCATTACTGAAAAATTGGATGAAATTAAATCGAAACTGATATTAGTTAATCCTTGATTTTTATTTATTAATTTTCCTGTTAATTCTTCTACATTTACAGATGAATGTCCGAGAAGATAATTATAAGTAAATTTAAAGCCAGTTTTTAAAATATTTTGAAAAGACTCATTTATCTTTTCATAATTTTCATCTCTTTGAGACGATTCTCTAAGTTCGTTTATTGAAATATATCTAATAATCCCTAATGCTTTATTTGCAGATTCTTCTTGAACTAAATTTTTCGTTCCAAAGAATGGATGATTGAAATATTTGTCCTCACAAGCGATTTTATAAAACATAAATTTATATTCTTGATATAGTTTGTTTATTAAATAATATGTTTTTTCATTAGTAATTAAAGCCTCTGTAAGAAATGGTTCTATTTGTGGCATTATAATCTTTTCTTTTGTTTCTGCCATTTTTGAAACCTCCCTTCCTAATCAAATCTGTCTTTGGTTATGATTTTACAGTATAACCTTACCATTCTATAAGTGTCACATCTAATTCCCAATCTTCGATTTTACTCAGTCTATCGTAATTATATGCACAGTAATCCCATTAACCGTAACAGGCGAACTATAAAACACTTGAAATTCCCTGTACATCGGCTTCAATTAAAGCACCTTGTGTTGAAATATCGAGCATTACCTGATTTAAATTTAACTTTTAAGTGGTTTCAGCCTCTGAAGCTTTTCTCTTGTTTTGGTATGCAACACCTACACCAACAATAGCAACTATAAGTGCTAGCATGACTATAATTTTAATTGGTGTAAAGAACTTTTTCTTAACAACACTGTTTACTTCTACATTACTCTCCATTTTAATATCCCTAAATTAAAATACATTTAAACTTTGATTACTCCATTACTCCATTACTCTCTTTTCGCACAGTTTAAATAGTTTTACCATATTGATTATCAGGATTAAATTCTAAAGCTTTAGCATAAGATTCTTTTGCTTTACCTGCATTTTTGCCACTATATAACTATTACTACTATAATAAAGAAAGGTGGCTACATAACATCTTAAATAATTACAAACATGAGCAAATGGCGAATTGATTCAATTGTTAAGTTTTAAGAATGGCTGTATTACTAGGTTTTTGGGCTTGAATTTTTAGAACCTATAATTTATATAACAAAAATTGTTAATATTCTTCATTAAGGAGTGGGGATTTACCCCCACTCCTCCCTTTTCTAAATCACGATTACGATAGAAGCCCCTATCTGAGCCATTCTTACGACTAATTTACATTTAGCAGTACAGACTATAGCATATCCAGAACGCACGTTCGTTATATTCTGTCATTTTTGATTATAATAAGCCATTTAACCTCGTTTTACAATTAAACTACCGACATATCTTCTTATTTCTCCCTCGTTATTCCATATTATCCATTTCAGCACCAAATTTTCTGTGTCGCATAAATTACGATAGAACGTAGTCATATAAATCCTTTGACGGGTATTGGGAGGGTTTTCTTCGTTGCATGTTAAATTTAGCAACCTCATCAATTCTCACTTTGAATTTAATCTAAAGCATACATCCTGTTAAAAAATGCCCCCTAAAGTCTTACTTTTAATTATTTAATTTTGTAGTTATATCACAGTATATTTATGTGCCACAATTATCAATTACATCCTGTTTTTTGTCATTGTTGTTTTGATAAAAATAAGGTATTATGATATCTACATTCATTAATTATCAATCAGTAACAATTAATCACTAATCAATATTAAATGCAAAGGTAAAAGGATTTCCACGTCCAACCTTTGCATTTTTTATTTTTTTAAATCTTTACTTTATAAATAAAACCACCCACTTGACTTGACCATTACAATTATTTATACTCGATAATTTCTCCTGCCTAAACAGACAATTTCCTCCCATGCATTAACTAATCTAGCTGTTAAGTGCCATACAAACGATATTATGGCTATGTAATTACATACAAATACACTAAAAGGAATAGCTGTGTTATTGCCACCTTACTCGTACAAATGCCTTGAATTGCTCTCCCCCTTTCTAAAGCATTACTATTTTTATACGATTTTTGAGTCCTTATACTGTAATTTTTAATCTGGATTTCAAAAATAAACTCCCTTAATACATCTGTTAATAACAAAAAAATCACTCCCTATATAATTTATTATTATATAATGAGTGATTATATGTTTATCATAGCTCAATAAAAGCAAATTACAACATATACCATCAACAAAAACCATAATGACATTTTTCATGCTTTACTTAAACGTTTACCATCATGTAATTGCATCTCAGCCCTCTATCCCTCAAATTCCTCAGGGTACTCAGCATTGTGATACACATCCTGGACATCTTCGTTATCTTCAAGCATATCTATAAGAGCCTGCACTTTAACTGCACCTTCCATACTAGTCGGTACCATGTCATCTGGCAACATTGTAATCTCATTTTCCCTTATTATATTGATATATACCATTATGAAATGTATATATAAACCATAATGTAATAATAGTATACCATTATAAATTGATTAAAATCAAGTGTTTCACGATGGTATACATTACGATATTTTTTCGTCATTGATTCTTCAAACATAAAAGCAAAGTAGTGTATTACAATTAACTTTTCAGTCAAAAATCATACAATACACTACTTTAAATTCGTAAATTTAATATTTTCTATTCCCACTCAATATTGTAAGGTGGCCTTGAGGTTATATCGTAAACAATTCTGTTTACTCCCTTAACTTCATTAACAATCCTTCTAGAAACCTTATGTAATACCTCATATGGTATTCTAGACCAATCAGAAGTCATTCCATCTAAACTTGTAACAGCTACTTAGAGCAACATCCCTATGAAGTACTTAGAATTGTAATTTCTAAACCACCTTGCATATCCCTATGATATATCATAAAAAAGTGTTTATGATATTCTTCTATGCCTATTATAAAATATTTAGTTTAAGAGAATCAATACATAAACCTATATGATGATTTGTTGCATCTTGAACATGTTGTTTGGCATTTTTTGTTCAGATATTATTATACCTCATTAATTTTTTATGCATTTATTTCTTCGTCATCTTATCCATCATTTGCATAGTATTCATGTGCATTGTTATACACATTTGCATCATGAAATGCATGTGCATCATTTGCATTTGCATATGCATTTGCACAGGGTTAGACACAGACCCAACTTCATTAGGATTAGATTTAGGTACAGACGCATCTTCATTAGTCTTGGGCTTAGACACAGACCCGACTTCATTAGGATTAGACTTAGGCATCATTCTACAAGGCATCATGGGTGCTTCCATATTATACATTTGGTTCATATATTTCCTCCAAAAATTATTCCACTATTATTTATATTCAAATGGGGCCCAAATGTGAAAGTTATTACTTAATTATGTAATACAGGCTTTAATAATTTATAGAGAAAACTCTGTTAATTAAAGATGCAAATTTAATAATTAACTGTATGCGTAATTACTGAAGCCTCATGATTATATTTCGAATTTCAAAAATGATTCCTAATCGGAAGCCTACAGTTCTGAATATACTCTGAAGGGAGAAATTTAACATTATAGAAATTAATATTAAACCTTTTAATGACATGTGGATTGTGAGCATAACAATTAAAAAGTCTGAAAATCGCTACAGTTATTCTTCTTTATTATATTATATGCCAACGAAAATTCAAGTAAAAGATTTATGGCAAACACAGAGAAAATATTAGAGTAGATGTTAATTAATTGTTACGCGCTTCAAATATATTATACAAGATCATTGCTGTTGAAGATAGCAAAGTACACACAGGACGCCAATAATGCAATTAATGAGTTGTCTTTTAGACAGATGATAGGAACAGATGGAGAAACAAAAATTTATTATCATTAGTATTTAAAACAATGGCTTAAGAAGGTTTAGTATTATATAGAGCAGGGAGATCACAATGAATATTTTGTTAAGGATCCACATGGAGAAAGAGTATTTAAGTATAAAATAAAACTTTGAATGACAGTTATAACTATCATTCAAAGCACATTTTTTTACTTACCTATAAATTGTTGTGTCCAGTAACAAGTTCCATCAGATTTCTTAGCAAGACCTACCCCAATTTCACTGTAGTTTTTACTTAATATGTTAGCTTTATGTCCTGCAGAATTCATCCAAGCAGCCATAACAGATGTTGCTGTTGGCTGACCTTCTGCAATGTTTTCTCCTGCAGACATATAAGTGATTCCAAAGTTTTTCATCATATCAAATGGTGAACCATATGTTGGTGATTGATGGTCAAAATAGTTTTTATCAATCATATCTTGAGACTTGTATCTAGCTACCCTTGATAGTTGCCAGTTGAGTTTCAAAGGTGATAATCCAACTTTTGATCTTTCCGTATTTACTATTGTTGCTACTTGGCTTTCTACTGTTTTAACTTCTGCCAAATTAGGTACTTTTACTATTTGATTAGGGTTAATCTTGTTTGGGTTAGCAATCTGAGGGTTAGCAGAGATTACGTCAGAAACACCTACTTGGTACTTATCGCAGATTTTCCATAAGCTATCACCCGATTTAACTATGTAATTAATGGTTGGGAATACTTGAGCAGAAGCAATTGAACCGATGCTTGTTGATACTAAAATACCTAAAGTTAATATTAGTGCTTTTAAAGTTTTACTCATTTGCTGTTCCCCCTATAATATGTCTTTCTGATTGTATTATATTAAGTTTTTATGCAAAATAATAGTGTATTTTGATGGGTACTGAAGAATTAAGTACCAAAAGTGGGTAGTAAAGGATAGTAATATTGTAAAATGCAAATATAATTATCAGTTAATGCGAAATTATGTCGAATCGTCAAGAAAATAAATTAATTGAAATTAAGGGGGATTTAACTATGGATAATAAAGCATAAGTTAAAGAATTGGAATATAGAAAAATGAATGAAAGATTGGATTGGTCAGTAATCTCAAACTTTGGAAATACTTTAAGATGTCCAATATGTAATGCTTTAAAAATTGAAGGTCACAAAGCAGATTGTAAACTTGCATGTATGTTGAAATAATTAGTGACGCACTTCAAAAATATTGCTCAACTAAGGTTGTACTCCATTAAACTACATATCATTTGATTTAAAATTCATATTTTATTGCGAAAATTTCAGATTAGCGAGATTGACCTACTACCACTATATTTCTAATCCATAAATAAGTTATCAATATTTACATACCCCCCCTAGGTTCATTAGAAACTTTAAAATTTTCTATCTAAATATAGCATTTATTAATTCTTAATTGAATCATCTCTTTTAATTGTGTGTCCTCATATTTTGTATACAAGTAAAAAAGAAGGTCTATTTTAAACCTTCTTCATAAATTTTAACTTTTCTGTAAAATGTAGCTTTAGTCATATCATTTAATTCCATAGCCTTGACTGCTATTATCTCTCCTGCCTTCCATTGAGAATATACAGTCTTGAATGTATCATCTAACTCTATAGTTACTGATCTACCAATTCCCTTACCATTGTTCTTACTCCTTAGTATTGCTATGCCTTCTGCTTGTCTTAATGTAGTGCGTCAAAATATAGCTTTATGAAACTGCATTCCTAAGTCAAATTATAACTATAATACTAATAATTATCTAGCTATTAATTGCTTTTTTAATAAAGCAACAACCTAAATTTTTATAATTAAGGCTTAGTTAAAATCATCATTATTCCGTATTCGTGATTATTAACCCTTACAACTTTCTTATGCTTTTCAGAATTATATCTAATACATTTATATTTCCCCCCAATCAATCTCCATTCTATTAAATAGCCATCTTCTAAAGCTTTTTTAACTTCTTTACAAGCAACAACAGGAACATATCCAACATGCCCAATTTCTTCATGCACTACTTTTATTGCAGTAGAATCATATTTATTCTCAGGTTCTGGAATCAATTTTATTTCATGATCTCCATGCATATACACTTCATATATCTTAGTTTTGTCTGAATACTTTTCTAATATTTTCTCGTTTGATAAACCCTCATACAGATAATCTATATCCTTTTCTTCTTTAACCATAGCTTTTATCTCTCTCTGGATTATGCCATCAAAAATACCCTCTACCTTAAATGTTATTTCTTCTTTTGGCTTTATAACATTTTGTTCCACCTTCGCTGTGTCCACCAACTTGTTTTTATCCTTTTTAAATAAAAAATCAAAAAACCCCATATTAATTCCCCCTTTTCTCATTATCGCCTTAAAAATGCATATTATTATTTATATTATACAACATTTTACTGGAATTGGGAGGGTAATGTATTCCTTTAAACTAAAAATGCCATGAGATGCTGTTACAACCCATGACTTTGTTACTACTTTGTTACTACTTCATTCATTACAAAAATCCAGTATATGCTTGGATTGTTGCACTCATAAGTCCTCATATTTTATTTTTATTATGAAAATACCAAATAGTAGCATAAAATATAATAAGTTTAAACATAATATATACTAAACAACAAGGATTTTAACTTTATTTCTGTTGATGTCATGTTATAAATTAGGAAAAGAAAGAAGGGTTTAAATGACAACCGAAGCAAAAATACAATTAACTTCATCAGAATTAGGTACATTATGGATGACTTATATATCAAAGTCAGCAAGATTGCTAATACACGATTATTTTAATGCTAAAACTATTGATAAAGAGGCTCAAAACATAATAGCCGCATTTATTACAGAAGGAGAAACCATAAAAAATGATATTGTGAATATATTTAATAATCAAAAGGTAGTTATTCCAATAGGATTTTGTAAACAAGATGTTGTAATGGAATCACCACCTCTGTTTGATGATTTATTTCATGTAATGTTTCTTCGTCAAATGATGAAATTAAATATGGGGTATTGTTCTATATATTCAGCTATGTCATATGCGGAAGAAGTTCAAGATATATTTAAGAGTAACAACGAGGTTGCCAATAAATACTATGCTATGACAACAAAATATCTACTAGAAAAGGGAGTGCTTGCAAGACCTCCATATGTAACTATACCAAAACAAGTAGAATTTATTGAAAATAAAAATTACATGAGTGGCCATAATCCTTTTTCTAAAAAACGTTCATTAAATACACTTGAGGTTGGTTTTCTTAATGAAGCTATTGAAGATAATATTTTTGGTATGCAGTTAATGACTGGATTTGCACAAGTTGCAAAAGAAAGTAATGTAAAAAAATACTTCATTGAAGGTAAAGAATTAGCAAAAAAGATTATTTCTATATTAAGTGATATGTTATTACAAAGTGATATTCAGCCTCCAAGTACATGGGCAGGTAGAGCCACGGATTCAACAACGACACCCTTCTCAGATAAACTTATGATGTTTATGACAAGTTTATTAAACAACACAGCAGTAGGTTACACTGCTTTAGGTACATCGTTTAGTTTGAGAAGTGATTTACACAATAAGCTTGCACTTATTGCAAAAGATACATTTGCTTTTGCAAAAAAAGGCGGAAAAATAATGATTGAAAATAAATGGATGGAAGAACCCCCTCAAATGGAAGACAGAAATCAGCTTACAAAATCTAAATAAAAGTATAAGTATGAGGATGACTAATTTTAATTAATTCTTAATAAGATAATTAATTCTATATTAAACATAACATTTGTGATTCCCCATCTAGAATTTCTATATGTTAATTCGTAAAATTTTACAATTTTTAATCTTAAGGGTGTAATAATTCCTTTAGTATCCATTACGAAAATAACCTCAATGGGTTTTGCTACAACTTTCATATTACCACCCCAACCAAATGTATGTTCGTATTTATATTATACAACATAAATTGGAAGGGGTAATGTTTCCCTATGAAATAAATCATTGTGTTATTTAGCTTGTAGTTATTTGTGTGTAACGCTTGTCCTAACAGAATACTATTAAAACGAAAATACTTTTTAATGTGTAAGTGCGAAAACTCTTCTAGTTCTGTAATACTAAACTCATGTTCTACATAGTTAAAAAACCTTAGATTATTATTTCTATAACCTTTTAAAGTTCTTGGACTAATTTTTCTTATTTCACAGTCGAATATAAACTCCTTTAACGCCTCATTTATCAACAAAAAAACACCCCTCATATCGATTATTTATCAATATAATAAGGTGTTCAACTGGTACATCCATAACTGAAATACATTAACCCATTCATATACCATCATATAACGATTTCGTTAAACGTTTACCATCATGCAATTGCATCTCAGCCCTCTATCCCTCAAATTCCTCAGGGTACTCAGCATTGTGATACACATCCTGGACATCTTCATTATCTTCAAGCATATCTATAAGAGCCTGCACTTTAACTGCACCTTCCATACTAGTCGGTACCATGTTATCTGGCAACATTGTAATCTCAGCTGAAGCAAATTCATATCCTGCTGCCTCTAATACTTCTCTTACCTGTCCAAATGTTTCTACAGAAGTTATAATTTCAAACATTTCTTCTTCTGCGTTAAAATCTTCAGCTCCAGCCTCTAAAACTACCATCATAATTTCATCTTCATCCATAGCTTCAGTTCTTTCTATGATAATTTGTCCTTTTTTAGCGAACATCCAGCTTACGCATCCAGCTGCTCCCATATTTCCATGGTGTCTATCAAAAGCGTGTCTTACAGTAGCAACACTTCTATTTTTTTTATCTGTTAGCGTCACAACTACTACCGCAACGCCTTCTGCTCCATAACCTTCATAAACTATTTCTTCGTAGTTCACGCCTTCGAGCTCTCCGGCACCTTTTTTAATTGCTCTAGTTATTGTGTCTAGTGGCATATTATTGGATTTAGCTTTTGCAACTACATCTCTAAGGTGAGCATTAATATCTAAATTAGACCCACCATTTTTAGCTGCCATTATTATTTCTTTACCTAATTTTGTGAACACTTTACCTCGTATAACATCAATTTTACCTTTTTTCTGTTGTATGTTATGCCATTTTGAATGTCCTGACATTTAAAATCCCCCCAACTAATTATTTTATTTATGAAATATCTCTAACAAATCCTAATAAATAGCAATACTTCTATGATTAGTTATAAGCACATTACATTCCCATTATATCACATAAATAAAACACTTTTCAAATGAAAAAGAAAGTATATATACTTTTCTTAAACGTTTTCTATATGTTAGAGTTTATAATTTTACTATCATACAGTCTATGTTCTAATTTGAAGTACATTTTCATCTCCGCCTCAGAAAATATGGCTTTCCCTGATGTAGCCTCAGTCATTTGTGACTTTAATTTTTCTAAATTACTAAACTCGCAAAGTATTTGAATTTTAACTTTATCAGTATATTCTATATTCTCTATATGAAAGTTTTCTTGAGCACAGATATGTTGAAGCTTTCCCAGTAAATCGTATTCAATTAATATTTCTAACAAACAACCATTAACCTTTTCAACTACTCCGCCTTCTTTAATGGCTAGTGAAGCCCCTTTCGAATATGCCCTTGCAAGGCCTCCAGCACCTAAAAGAATTCCTCCAAAATATCTAGTAACTACCACCGCAACATCTGTTATATCGCTCTTTTTTAAAACCTCTAACATAGGAATTCCACCCGTACCTTTAGGTTCTCCATCATCACTGTATCTTTGAACTTCTCTGTTTTCTCCAATTATATATGCGTAGACATTATGCCTTGCTTGCTTGTGTTTGCTTTTAACATAACTTACAAATTCCTTTGCTTCATCTTCGCTTTCAACTCTTTTTCCATGTCCAATAAAAATAGATTTCTTCTCTTTGAATTCAGCGATTGATTCGTCTTTTATTGTAAAATAGCTCATTTCACTTCTCCTATCGCTTCTTAAATGTTATAGATCAAATTCCAAGTTCAACCTACAATTTCCTTCTATAATTGCTCCATTAGCAATAAAAAACTCTGTGCAGCATCAGTTATGTATTTCTTGTCTGTATTTTCATATAAGTATTTTATTTTAATGATAGCATTTTCACTTTTTATTTTACCTAGCGACTTTATTGCATAACTTATCACTTGTGGATTCTCGTCACCGAGTGCTCTAAGTAATGCTCCTTCAGCTCCTTTATCTTCCATTTTACCCATAGCTGAAACTGCCATCCTGCGTACATTTATGTATTTATGTACAGAAGCTTTAATTAAAATATTTAAACAAGATTTTTCCTTTAATTCTCCTATAATCCAAACGGCAGCCTCTTTTTCTTTAGGATGCATCTCTACATAATTAGTTTTTATTAATTCAGTTAATTTATTCTTATTATCCTTGTTCATTGAATTTAAAAAATATATTTTATCCTCTTTTCCAGCTTTAGCAATACTCTTGAATAGTTCATCAGTATCATTGCTTTGCACTAAAAATCTATATTTTATTTTACCATCTATGATATGTTTTTGTACAATGGCATTATCTAAATTTCTAATTTTACATATGGCCTCCATAGTTTTACCCTCTAAAAACAAGAAATAAGATATTTCCTCATGGGAATATTCGTCAATGCATAACCAATCAACTTCCACTAATCCCTTTTTCAAAAGCTTCTCTCCTTACCTTGTAACTATTTTCCACTTAATATATCCGATATAATTTTAAGTCCCTGTTCTATTTCAGGTTTTTTTATTTCTGAAAAACTCAACCTAAAATAATCATAACCTTCCTGCGCATTTTTATAAAATAAAATTCCTGGAGTAATAAGAACCTTACTATTCTTACACCTATAAAATAATTCCATGGAATTAATTTTTAAATCAGTAGCTATTCTAAAATAAAAATGGATCCCTCCTCCGGGAGTATAATAACTAACCTTTGTACCCAAATATTTTTCTATACATTTTATCATAAAGCCATATTTGTCCTTATAGGCCATATTGAGGCGGCTTATGTGTTCTTTCCAAAGATCTTTATTTATGTATAGATCTAATGCTCGTTGCATGAGACTTGAAGTTGATATATCTGTGTTAATTTTTGAATTTTGAATCTGCTCCTTGTGTTTTTCTGGTGGTATCATATATCCTAGCCTTATTCCTGGAAGAAATATCTTTGAAAAACTTTTTATATAAATAACTCTATCATTTATGTCTAAGCTCTTGAAACTCTTATATAATTTATTGTCATATATTAGTTCAGATAAATAATCGTCTTCAACAATATAAAAATCATATAACTCTGCTAGTTCTAATATTCTCAGTTTTTTTTTCAAACTGTAGGTGGCACCTGTTGGATTTTGAAAGTAGCTCATGGCATAAAAGCACTTTATTCTATTTTTTTTAAGTATCTTTTCAAATTGAGGTACGTCTATGCCATCTTCTAACATATCTACTTCAAAGATATTAGCCCTTCTCCACTTAAACACCGTTAGAGCCCCACCATAAGTTGGCTTTTCCACAACAACATTGTCATGAATATTAATTATTGATTTTGATACTATATCTATACCCTGTTGTGCACCTGAGAGGATTAATATATCTTCGCAGCTTACCTTGTTATCCCAAAAAAAACTGCTTATACTATTTCTAAGTCCCTCATATCCCAATGATTCTTTATAAGCAAAGGCCTCCGTACCATCTCTATCTAAAACCTCATTTAATACATCTTTAAATACTGTTACAGGGAAAAATTCACTACTAGTAATCTCTCCTGTAAAATCCACATAATATTTTAAGTCTTGCCCAGATATTTTTTTTAATGTATTAGAATATTCTTTTTTAAACTTAATGTTTGTATCTCTTCTTTTAGCATAGGTGCCGCTACCCATCTTTTGATATGCGTAACCCTCGATCTCAAGTTTTTTATAGGCACTAACTACAGTAACCTCATTAACCATTAATATTTTCGATAACTTCCTAATTGATGGTAATTTTTCACCATCATCAACAGCATTTTCATCAATCATTTTTTTTATGTGCTTCGATATTTCTATATATTTAGGAAAATCACTGGTAAATTCAATTTCATACTTATGCATATAACCACCTATTTATTTGAAAAATATTAAATATAATAGACATTTTGTTTAAATAGAATTTTGTCCTCATCTATCTTAAAATCTCTATTTTCCTTTTTAATAATATCTCTTTCCCAGAGTTTATTTAGCAATTCTTCCATATCTATATCAAATTCTTTAAACAAAGCCTCTCCCATAATTTCCTCAGCACTTAAAAAACTATCTTTCTCTCTCATATAGTTTAAAAGTAAGGCACAATTGCTCTTAATGCTTGAATTTATACTTTCTTCCAAAAATGTTATAGTTTCTTGAATTGTCTCTGCAGTGTTTGAATTATCAAAAAATAATTTATCAACACAAATTTTGAAATTTTCATTTAAATTTAAAGCTATCGTCATAACATCCTTGCTAATCATATATCCTGAAGAGTTAACAAACAACCTTGAATACTTCTCTATACATCGTATAGCAGTACTATACGATGTATAAATACCATTGCTTGCCAAATATTTTTTACATACTCCAATATCTTTTAAGAGCCTTCCTAGAAAATACATTCCCCAACGTTCTCTATCTACATCTGGAAAAAATCTACCACCATCATATCTTATTGTTATATCCATATCTTTTGAAAATAATAATCTTGAAGATGAGAAAATTCTATGTATATATCCGCCCTTAAGTGTCTCAGAATAAATCCGAATAAATGTTTCTTTACCCATGAGCTTAACATGCACTGGAATTCCTTCTTCTTCTGCATATATATCCCTGATTTTTCCGAAATCCTCATTTACAATTACGAAAAAATCGATGTCTGATTCTTCCCATAAGTCACCTGTGACCATACTACCAAAAATCATCACCGATAAAACAGATTCATCAATTTTTATTCTATCTATTACACTATTAAAAGCCTTTTGATATTGCATAATAGTTTTTTTCATTCCTTTCACTCCCCCAAGTTATTAGATTCTTTTTGATTTTTAATATATTTTTGTATTATTCCTTTATCGTTTATTATAACACTACATTTTTCACAATTACAGATATTCCTTTTTAGAATATTACAAACTGAACATATTTTTTTAATTATACTATATCTAAATTTGTAGTCTTATTTATTTTCACCAGTTTTTAATTTAATAATATTAATTATAATTTAAAAGTATAGAATTTCCTAGTTAAAAAATAAAGAGAATCAAGTTTAATATTAGTTAAACTCATTCTCTTTATCATTAAAAAAAATCATTTAATATCATACTTTGATAATTTTAGCATGTTATCAACTTTACATCTTAATACTTTAATTACATCTGAAGAAATCTCATCAACTCCATGAGTTAACTCTAATGCATCTTTTATTTGTGAACTACGGCCGAAATTTGTATTTGATAAACTAGCTGCGGTAGATGAAAAATCAAGAGATGCAAGTGATAAAGTATACAAAGTATCTATTAATGGTTTTACATCATTTTCAAAATATGCCCTTGCTTTAAAATCCAAGGGTAGTCTATCTAATTCAAATCTTAAAATATTTATGTTTACAGCCTCATCTGCCAATGACTTTATGTCAAGGTTACTAAAATTGTTAGTAGTTCCAGTAGCTCCTGTGGTCCCATCAATTCCCGTAGTTCCAGTAGTCCCCGTAGTCCCCGTAGTTCCACGGGTATTTCTATTAGAGTTCCTATGTTGTTCATTATTATTGTTTAAGTTTGATTTTTTTCCACCCATATCTACTCCTAAATCATATGATAAAAGATATATACCTATTATTTAATTATATAATCTTTACATAGACTTTATTACACTTACGAAGAATTTTTTATAAATAACAACAATATCTATTACACTAAAATATATTTTTCAATCTTGTTATAAACTTCATCGTCCCCTTGCACTGACATAAGTGTTCCTTCTTCATTGTATTCTTCCGAATCAACCTTTGCTCCTCTATGCAAATATGCCACCATTGCCTGGTCAGTATATGGAATAAGAACATTAAATTTCTTTAGAGTGTATGGAAGATCGACACTCGTCAATTTTAATAACTCCAATAAATTTGTGCCCTCTTTAGCTGATATCTCTATGGTTTTTAAGCTTTTATATTTATCTTTAATTCTCAAAATATTTTCTTGTGATGCTATATCAATTTTATTTAACACTAATATCGTTGGCTTATCAATTGCATTTAACTCTTTTAGCACTCCATCTACAGCCTCTATTTGTAGCTCCGCAGTGCTAGACGATGCATCTACTATATGTAGTAACAAATCTGAATACACTACTTCTTCAAGTGTTGATTTAAAAGCTTCCACTAAATCATGAGGAAGTTTCCTTATAAATCCTACTGTATCCGTTACTGCTGCCACTCTATTATCAGGTAATATTAGTGCTCTTGTTGTTACGTCGAGTGTTGCAAAAAGCATATCTGCCTCAAACACTTTCTCCTTTTGCGCAACACTTTTTATGGCTGCTACATCGCATAATGCGTTTCTTAATGTTGATTTACCCGAATTAGTATACCCAACTAAGGATACTTTTGAAATGCTTTCACGACTTCTCTTTTCCCTTTGCACACTTCTCGTAGTTCTTATTTTTTCAAGTTCTTTATTTAAATCAAAAATACCTTCTCTTATCCGTCTTTTATCTATTTCTAGCTTTTTTTCTCCGGGGCCTCTTGTTCCAATTCCCGCACCTGTTCTTGAAAGCATTGTTCCAAGTCCGATCAAACGTGGTAATCTATATTTTAATTGTGCAAGCTCAACTTGAATTTTTGCTTCTCTAGTTTTTGCACGCCTTGCAAAGATTTCTAATATTAGTGTTGTTCTATCTATAACCTTACATCCAAGAACTTCTTCAAGATTTCTAACTTGAGAACCTGATAATTCATCATCAAATATTACTAAATTCGCTCTTAATGCTTGCCGAGTAAACGCAATTTCTTCTGCTTTACCGCTCCCTATATATAAAGCTGGATCTATTTTATGTCTATTTTGAAGCATTGTATCTATAGTTTTTACATTACATGCCCTTGCAAGTTCTGTAAGTTCTACTAAATCCTCCTCACTTTCTATACCTACTAAAATAGCTCGTTCTTCATCATCTTCAATAATTTCGCTTGCTTTCATTAATCTTTCGATGTATTTGACTTTGTCTAAAATATCATATTTTATTACTTCATCTATATTTAAAGGTCCTATTTCTTCTTCTACTAAAATATTTTTTTCTATCTCACAAAACCCTATGTTATATTTTAGGTCTTCCTTTTCTGTTATTCCAATAGCCACTATACAATCCAACTTCAATTTCACTAAAGCTGACATATCAAGGGCAGATAATCTAGAATTTCCATTTGGATGAGTGTGTACTATTCTGACCGCCGACAATCGACCTTCTCTTATATCAATTATAGGTAATTCAACTGTACTACTGTCACCAATTGCCATACTGATTATCTTACCTTTTCTATCTATTGTCGCACTAACCTCTCTTCCTAAATCTTTTGTTACTTCAACTAATACCTCAACTAATTCTTCAGACAAAATACAATCTTTATATACTCTTAGTTCACAAGCTTTTTCTAATTTATTTAAAATTGAATTTTTAACTCCATCAATATTTCCATATATCATCACGAATCACTCCATTCTATTAATATTTTAACAAGTTTTCTTATTCTTATACTTGACAACTTCCACATAATTTTATACCATTGTAGCGAGATTGTAAATATATATAGATGGAGTGATTAACCTTGAATAGTAAAAAAAAGAATATTCTTATATCTAAAGATCAAATTGAAGAAAGAATAAAACAACTTGGAGATGAAATCTCAAATGATTATAGTGATAAAAATTTATATGTCCTTTCCTTACTGAGAGGTAGTTTTATATATACTGCGGATCTTGTACGCCAAATCACTGTGCCTACGAAAATTGGCTTTATGACAACGTCAAGCTATGGTGATGGTGAGCAATCAAAAGGATCAGTTAATATTGTTAATGATATTCCTGACAATATCGAAGGATTTGATGTATTAATAGTGGATGATATTGTTGATACTGGAATAACTATGGATTTCATAATGGAACGAGTTAGATCTTTAGGCGCTATTAGCGTAAAATCTTGTGTTCTTTTAGATAAAATAGATAGAAGAAAAGTTGATATAACACCCGACTATTGTTGTTTTGAAATTCCTGATCTTTTTGTAGTTGGATATGGATTAAATTATGGAGATTACTATAGGAATATACCATACGTATTTAATTGGGAAGATTAAAAAGATTTTAATCACTTAGAATTTAAATACTATTTGAAGTAAATAGATTAGAAACTAAAAACAATTATCAATAGTAAATCAAAAAATAAAGTACGTTAAATCGCACTTTATTTTTTTAATTTACTGCTACTATTCCCCAATTTAGCACCAGTCCCATTTAAATCTAATTGAACTGCAGTATTAGGTGTCTTTCCAACTATAATAGTTTCAGCAATTGGTATCTCATTTGCTACCTCAATATCATTATTTTTTAAAGGGATCATTACTCTAACTGTGGTTTTTACTTTAACGTAAATTTTATGTCTGGTTTGGTTTATACCAGCACTTTCAAACTCAGAAGAATATTTAGTCTCTACATTTCCTATAGGCTGCATTTTTATTGTTATACTGGGTCCATAATAAGATAAAATATTATTTCTTGTTACATAACCTATTGGAACCTTGATACCTATCTCTCCCAATTTCGTAAGTTCCTTTTGAGATTCTAAAGCTACATCACAAGCTATTTTATTCATTTTTAGAGTATCCGCTTTAAGCATTACAATGTTACCCTCAGAATCTTTATCTACTCTTATAACCTGATCGTAGTTAAACTGCTTAGAATATTCATTTGTAATTGCTCTATTAACAATCTCCGTAGCTTTGGCTCTAATTTCTGCATCCGCAACTGCCATTACAGTTGGCATTACGTTTCTATCTAAGATATAGATGAAAATTGTAAAATTTATCGTAATTATGGCTATAATTATTAATATCCTTGCTCTAATTCTAATATTTATTACCTCCATTTAAGGCTATATGTTATTATATGTTACACCTTCAATGTAAAGAATTTAATTTAATACTAAAATTCAATATTTTATATTAAAGCCCAAATAAATAAATAACATAATTGTATGGTATAATATTAAAAGCTAATTGTAGTTAAACAACGTGAATTTCTAGGCAATATGATGAAATTAGTAATTTTATCTGTGCTCTTGAAATACAAGGAGGATATACTTAATGGGAAAAGAAGAAACTACTAATAAAAAGAAAAAAGGAACTGGAAAGAAAGTTTTTAAAAACCTCGTTTTTACTCTCCTAATTATAGGGCTAATAGCAATTGTTGCTACTGGAGGAATAATCCTCGCTATGATTAAGACTGCTCCTACCTTAGATATTAATGAATTCAGAAAATTAGATGAGATTACAATTTTATTAGATAGTTCTGGAAATTATATGGATGAAAATAATAATTCAGAAAGAAGGATTAATGAATCTATAAGTAGAATTCCACTCAAACTTCAGGATGCATTTATAAGTATTGAAGATTCTAGATTTGAAACCCATCCAGGAATTGATATAAAAAGATTAGGCGGCGCTATATTAAATGATATAAAAATAAAGTTATTTGGCGGTAGTCAGAGTCTACAGGGCGCTTCGACTATAACTCAACAATTGGTTAAATACAGAATATTTTTAGAAGATTCTATGGAAAACAGAACTTCGCTGAAAAGAAAAGTTCAAGAAATATATTTATCGCTGCAGATAGAGAGAGTTTTGACCAAATCCCAAATTTTAGAAACTTATTTGAACACTATTTATCTGGGAGGAAATGCTCACGGTGTAGAAGCAGCCTCAGAGCAATATTTCAGCAAGTCTATTCAAGACTTGACCTTAAAAGAAACTGCATTTATTGCTAGTGCTGCTCAAAATCCTAGTGTTTCATATACTATGGCATCTAAAGCAAATAAAAATAATAAAGCTTTTGATTCTAATAGAACCAAAGCTGTTCTTGATAATATGTATAAGTATAATAAAATTAGTAAAGTTCAATTTGATTCAGCTATGGCTCAAGAGTTAAAATTTAAGTTTCCTGAAAAAAAGACCAAAATGAATTATGAATCATTTTCTAAACCTGTAATCCTTCAGGTTACTAAGGATTTAATGAAACAGTATAATATTAGCGAGAAAGAAGCATACTCAATGCTTATGTATGATGGAGTAAAAATCTATACAACTATGGATAAAAATATGCAAGATACATCACAAAAATTGATTAATGATCCTATGAAGTCACCTCAAGCAAATCTTCAGGCTTCCTGTGTTATCATGGATTATCATACAGGCGAAGTTAAAGCTATTATAGGTGGTCGTGATGCTTTAGGTCAAAAACCTCAAGGTCCTGGTTCTTATAACAGAGCTGCGTCACTTGACTACTTGAGGGCCCCAGGCTCAAGTATTAAACCTTTAACAGTATATGGTCCAGCTATTGATTCAAAAATAGCTACAGCTTCTACCATTATAGAGGATTCACCAGTACCTGCAAGCGTTGGCTATAATCCTAAAAATTCACCGGATATATATAGAGGATATTTAACTCTAAGAGATTGTTTGAAATATTCTGTTAACGTGTCAGCTGTGAAAATTGAAAATATGATTGGTATTAATACCGGTTTTTCTTATGGTGAAAAGTTTGGATTGCAGCTAGAAGGCACAGATAAGACCTCCTTGTCTGCTATGTCCCTTGGTGAATTAACCAGTGGAACTAATCCTCTAACTATGGCAGATGCATATGGCGTATTTGGCAATAGTGGGAATCGTACTACTCCAAGATTATACACAAAAGTAGTTGATAGAACTGGTAAAGTATTACTAGAAACAAAACTTGAAACAACACCCGTTTTAACTCCTCAAAGTGCTTATATAATGTATGATTTATTGAAAGGGCCTGTAAGTTCTGGTGGTACTGGACCTAATGCTGTTTTTAGTGACATGCCTGTTCGCGGTAAAACTGGTACATCTTCTAATTCAAGAAATTTATGGTTTGTTGGATTAACTCCATATTATTCTGCTGCTGTTTGGATTGGAACAGATATGGGGGACCCAATACAACAAATGGGTAGTAATGATGCTGCACAATTGTGGGGAAACATTATGAAGAAAGCCCATGCATCTCTTCCCGTAAAGGAAATTGAAAAGCCATCAGGAATATCAACCTTATCCGTATCAAAAGATTCTGGTGATATACCTACTGATTTAACTAATGAAGACCCAAGAGGAAATAGAGTTTACTCCGAATTATTTATAGACGGTACTCAACCTACAACTCTTGATAGCATACACGTTTCGGCTAAAGTTACTAGGGACCCAAATGGTAAATATGTTCTAGCATCAGAATTTACTCCACTTTGGAAGATTGAAACAAAGGTCTTTATAAAGAGAAATTATTCACCTAATGTGTATTTACAGGATTCGGCTTTTGTATTACCAAAAACCGTCGATACATTTTCAAAGAATATCATTCTTCCTCCTGTTATTCCATCTATTATTCCTAAAGTTATTACCCCAACTACACCTCCAGTCACAACTCCAGTAACTCCTCCAGTTACCACTCCGATAGCTCCACCTGTTACTACTCCAGTAACTCCTCCAGTAACTGCCCCTACTGATGGAACTACTAAAACAAAATAAAAGGGAATTAATCCTCCCTTTATCATAACATTTAACATAAAAACTGCTATCAAATTCTTAATATTTGATAGTAGTTTTTTTATTATTCTTTAGTTTTAGGATTAAATATTAATGCCATAATATATCCAAAGAAAATTGCAGCAGTAATGCCACCAGCAGTACCTTTTATTCCTCCCGTAAATGCACCTATTAGACCAAATTCATCTACTTCCTTCATTACGCTTTTAGCTAGACTATATCCAAAACCAGGCAGAGGTATGGTTCCACCGGCCTTTCCATATTTTATAATAACATCGTAAATACCACATGCACCTAGTATTACACCTGCAGTTACAAAGACAACTAATATTCTAGCTGGAGTTAGTTTTGTAGTATCCATAAGTATTTGACCTATTACACAAATTATACCCCCAACTACAAAAGCCATAATGTAATTACTCATTTATTCACCCCCAAACTCTATTGAAACAGCATGAGCAATACCTGGTATTGTCTCACCTTGTAATGATGAGGTAGAACTTAAAAGTGCTCCTGTAGAAACTAACAATATTCTCTTAAACTTTCCCTTTAGCATATTTTTAAGTAAATACCCCGTTGCAACTACTGCAGAGCACCCGCACCCACTGCCACCCGCATTAGTTCCTTGTTTTAAAGGATCAAAAATTTTCTCACCACAATCCATATAATGACCTTTCATATCATACTTATATTCAAGCAGCAATTTTTCTGTAAATTCTCTTCCTATAACTCCTAGGTCTCCAGTCGCAATCATATCGTAATCCGAAGGTTTTCTACCTGTATCCATAAAATGTTGTTTAATAGTGTCTACTGCTGCTGGTGCCATTGCAACTCCCATATTATTTACATCAATTATGCCATAATCTTTAACCTTTCCCGTTGTAACGTGAGTAATGTAAGGCAAATTACCTTTTCTTCCCAGCACCATTGCTCCGGCACCTGTAACAGTCCATTGGGCCGTTGGTGCTCTTTGACTTCCCATTTCAAGTGGTAATCTAAATTGCCTCTCAGCCGAGGAAAAATGTGATGAAGTAGCTGCTACAACATAATTAGCTAGGCCTCCTTCCATTATCATCGATCCAACACTTAAAGATTCTGCCATAGTTGAACATGCTCCATAAAGACCTATAAATGGTATATTTAAATCTCTCGCTGCAAAGCATGATGATGATAACTGATTTAATAGATCACCTGCTAGTAGATAATTTATATCCACTTCTTTTAGTTTTGCTTTTTTTATACTCTCTGATATAGCAGTATATAATAGACTAGTTTCAGCTTTTTCAAAGCTTTCAGCTCCATTAAGATCATCTTCTAAAATATCATCAAAATACTCTTTTAACGGTCCTTGCCCTTCCTTGGGGCCAACTATATTATAGGTACCGATAATTCTAGGTTTACTTTCTATTTCTACTGTTTGAGCTCCAATTCTTTTACCCATTTTGCATCACCACCTTAAAAAATAATATAAAATTCCTATAATTACAGATGAACCAATTCCATACACTAAAACAGGGCCTGCAATAGTAAACATTTTAGCAGCAACGCCGAAAACAAAACCCTCTTTTTTAAATTCCATTGCTGGTGAAACAATTGAATTTGCAAAACCAGTAATTGGTACAACAGAACCTGCTCCTGCAAAATCGCCTAGCTTATCATACACACCTATCCCTGTAAATACAGCTCCTAGAAACACCATAACAATAGAGACATATGTTCCAAGCTCATCTTTAGGAACACCCATCCCTGAAAAAACATCACTTATAAATTGTCCAATTATGCATATTAATCCTCCGACCCAAAAGGCATTAAAACAATGTAGCAATAAATTAGGCTTTGGGATACTATCAGAATTAAGTTTATCAAATTTTTTTCTTATAGTTTTTTCTTCAACTTTCATAAAATGTCCTCCTTATCGCTCTCCCGAGTAGATGTTAAATCTTAATTGTATTATGCTAATAGAATCAACTGATTCTTCAAGTTAGTATTTGCAATAATATAATTTTTAGTCAAAAAAATAAGATGTAATTATGAATAACCTACTTCAAACTTAAACGTTGAAATATACTATCCATAATTCATCTTATACACTACTTTTGTTATGTTAACTTTTCTTTCATTATTTTCAAAACTTTTTTTTCTATTCTTGATACCTGAACTTGACTAATTCCCATCATCTTTGCCACTTGAATTTGTGTATTATCCTTAAAATATCTAAGCATAATTATTTGCCTCGATTTTGCATCTAGTTTTCTAAGTGCTTCCTTAAGTGCAATTTTATCTAGAACCTGATTATCTTCTTCATATTTTTCACTTAACTTATCTATTAACAGTACTGGTGCTCCATCATCTTGGTGTATTGTATCAAATAGATACAACATATTGCTAGCAGACTCTAGTGCATATACTATATCTTCTTTTTCTAGATTGCAAAAACCCGATAATTCGTCAATAGTAGGATCTCTACCTAGTTGTTTGGTTAGGGTATCTTTGTCATAATGTAACTGCCTTGCAGTATTTTTAACGCTTCTACTTACTTTTATAATCCCATCATCCCTAAGAAATCTTTTGATTTCCCCCATTATCATAGGAACAGCATATGTAGAAAATTTCACATTATACTTTGTATCGAAATTGTTAATCGCTTTAACTAGGCCAATACACCCAATTTGAAATATATCGTCATATTCATATCCCCTATTAAGGAATTTCTTACTTATTGATGCAACTAGTGGTAGATTCATTTCAACTAGGGTATCTAGTGCACCCGGTTCTCCATTTCTAGCCATTTGGATAAGCCTCATATTATCTTCATAATTATAGTTATTTTTTCTTACTATTTTTTGGTCCATAATATTCCACCTAACTTAAAGGATTAAATATTTTTTTCATTATTATACTTGTTCCCCTACCTTTATCAGACTTTACTTCTAAGCTGTCCATAAAAGTTTCCATTACAGTAAACCCCATTCCTGACCTCTCAAGGTCTGGACGGGAGGTGTATAATGGTTGCATAGCGAGCTCTAAATTATCAATCCCTTTTCCTACATCATTTACAATCACCGTTAACTCAGTTCCGTTAATGATAGCTTCTATAGTAATCATTTCCTCGTCGCTTTCATATCCATGAATAATCGCATTTGTAACTGCCTCTGATACCGCTGTTTTAACATCGGTAATTTCTTCAATTGTAGGATCTAATTGTGAAGCAAATGCTGCTACTGCTACTCTTGCAAAACTTTCATTCTGCGATTTACTTAAAAATTCTATTTTGATTTTATTGTAACACATACTAATCCCCCCACTAAATGTTGTTTACAGCTTGTTCAATGTCATCATAAAGCATAATAATCTTAAACATCCCCGACAATTCAAATACTCTTTTCACTGAAGATTTAATATTAGTTACACATACTTTTCCACCTCTCATATGTAGCTTTTTATATCTCCCAATAACTACTCCAATACCCGAGCTATCCATGAATGTCACATTTTCGAAATCCATAATTAATTTATTATAGCTATCTCGCTCTAGTCGATCATCTATAATATTCCTTACTTCCTCAGCACTATGATGATCTAATTCTCCAGCCATGTAAACTATCAATTTGTCTTCACTATTTTCAAAATTTAAATGCATTGTCTTCCCTCCGAATCATTTGGTATTTAAATTATTTTAGTATGTCTAAATAATCTACCCTTGTTGTATATTCGATAACTTATATGATATTCCTTCTTTTTATGTAAAAATTTTTCATTTTATTATATTATACCCATTTTTATTATATTTAATATATTATATCATAAATAATTTTAATGCCCAGAATCTATTGCTGTATAATAAAAAAATTGTTATACTATATATTGTTTATCTTTAGAATTTTTTTACTGTTGGGAAAAATATAGTGTAGATAACAATTAATAATTTTTATCTACTCCCAAAGAAATATGAGGAGGCATACTAATGGATATGTGGTTTAAAGAAGGTCAGATAGCAAATGCTGCTATGACTTATAAAATAAAGGAAACTTTAGTAACAAAGAAAACTAAATTTCAAGATCTTGCAATTCTTGATACTGATGCCTTTGGAAGAATGCTAGTATTAGACGGAATAGTTCAAACAACTATTGAAGACGAATATGTATATCACGAAATGATTACTCATATTCCTCTATTCACACATCCAAATCCTAAAAAGGTCCTTGTTGTCGGTGGAGGTGACGGTGGTGCTATTCGCGAGGTGTTAAAGCATCCAAGTATTGAAAAAGCTGTGCTTTGTGAAATCGACGGGGATGTTATTACAGAATGCAAAAAATATCTTCCTGAAATAAGTTGTGCTTTAGATAACTCCAGATGTGAGGTTTTCGTAGGTGATGGTATTAAATATGTTCATGATCATAAAAATGAATTTGACGTAATTATTGTAGATTCTACAGATCCGTTTGGAGCTGCAGAGGGATTATTTGGAGGAAGTTTCTATAAAGAAATATACGAGTGCTTAACAGATGAAGGTATATTTATAGCACAGACTGAAACTCCTTTCTTTCTTCCTGATGTAGTAAAAAGAGTGTTTAATGATGCCAAAGCTGTATTCCCAATTACAAAATTATTTATGGCAGCTATTCCTACTTATCCAAGTGGGTACTGGAGTTTTACAGTTGGTTCAAAAAAACATGACCCTGAAACAGTAGATTTATCCAATGCTTATGAATTTAAAACCAAATACTATACTAAAAAACTACATAAAGCTTGTTTTGCACTCCCTAAGTTTGTAGAAGACTTAGTAAAATAATAAAATACCAAAGCATTAAATAATAGAAGCAGGATAATTAAATAAAAAATTACCTGCTTCTATTATTTAAACTTTATTTTTTGTCATACTACTGACAAAATATGATTTTCAACCCTTACTTCTAATTCACTTACATATGTTTTTAAAATTCTATTTTTATTATTTTTTTAATATTTTATTAAAATTCACAACTAAATCTTTTTTCAAATTCAAGTATTAAATCATTTCTAAAGTATGGATGAGCAATATTTATTAAAGCTCTAGCCCTCTGCCTTAAAGTTTTACCTTTAAGTTGTGCTATTCCATATTCTGTAACTACATAATCCACATCATTTCTACCAGTAGTAACTGCTGAACCTTCATCTAATAGTGGTACAATTTTAGAAATCTTCCCCTTAGATGCAGTTGATGACATTGCCATAATAGCTATACCATCTGTAGTCATATTTGCACCTCGTACAAAATCCACCTGACCACCAGAAGCACTAAACTGCGTTAATCCTATTGTTTCTGCATTAACTTGTCCCATAAAATCTACTTGAAGAGCAGAATTTATACATACCATTTTATTGTTTTGTGCAATTATAACCGGATTATTTACATAATCTACAGAATACATTTCAACCATTGGATTATTATCAACAAAATCATAAAGTCTTTTTGTTCCCATCAAAAATGTAACAACAATCTTTCCATTATGAAGGACTTTATTCTTGCCCGTAATTGCACCTGCTTCAACGAGCTCTACAACTCCATCTGAAATCATCTCAGAATGAATTCCAAGGTCCTTCTTATTTTTCAAAAATAATAAAACTGCATCCGGAATAGCTCCTATTCCAAGTTGAAGTGTTGAACCATCCTCAACTAAAGATGCACAATGCTCACCAATAGCTCTCTCCGTTTCCCCGATTTTAGGTGGCTGAAGCTCAATTATTGGATGGTTGGTTTCTACAATATAATCGATTTCAGAAATATTTATAAAAGAATCTCCCATGGTTTTTGGCATTTTAGCATTCACTTCTGCAATTACTATCTTTGCACATTTTGTTGCAGGTTTTGTATAATCGTTAGAAACGCCAAAACTACAATTTCCATTTTTATCAGGAGGGCTTAATTGAATAATTGCTACATCCACTGGTAGATATCCTCTTTGGAATAACTCAGGAATCTTAGAAAAATGACAAGGTGTAAAATCAGCCCTTCCTTCAGCAATAGCTCCTCTTGTAGACCCACCTACAAATAAAGCATTGTGTTTGAAGTGTTTTTCCATTCCAGAGTTAAGGTACCCAGCTTTACCCATAGGAACCATGTGTACAATTTCAACATTCTCATAAGCTTCACAATTAGCTACCATTGCATCTATAACTACTATTGGTTCTGCACAAGCATGTCCTGTAACTACTCTGTCTCCAGACTTTATTTTACTTACTGCTTGCTCTGCTGTAATAACCTTTGATTCATAAATTTCTTGTAAGTTCATTACTATCACTCTCCCAATTTTTTTATTTATTTATTTTTTATTTTATATATAATATTAAATAATATTATAAGTGATTCCTTTAAGCTTTTTTTTATTAGGTAAAAATACTTCATTAAAGATAGTTCATGAGCCTTTATCTACTATATTCGGAAATAAAGGCTTCTATTCCAACACGTTTTTAGTATATTCCATGAATTATTGTGATTTTTTTCACAAATATTATAAAAAAAATTTACAGAAATATATAAAAGTATACACAACAAATAAATTATTGTGATTATTTTCACAAATACTAAAAAATAAAAAAACTAACCTTTTAAACTAAATGTGTGAAGTAATATTCCCTTTTCCTTATTATACACTAAATAGTTTAACTTGTATATCTAAATGCAATTCTCAAACTATGTTAATTTAACTATATCTGTACGACGTACTTTAATTTATATAAACACTCAAGATGCCATAAATTTATAACACATGACCTAGTCATCCAAAAGGGCTGTAGCTAGAATTTGCATTTAAACAAATCTATCTACAATCTCTTTAATTAAGCCTTACTATACAATTAATCTATTAATAGTTTTTCGTTCAAAAACACTTACATCAAGTTCTTTTTTATTACCAAGTTGAATTAACAAGCATAATATAATACCTACACCAATTCCCCAAGCTGCACCCCTTGCGACTAGTACTGCTGCCATAACTCCAGCAATTCCTAAATCATAACATAATCTGCAGTCTCAAATTTGTAATGAATTCCGGGAACACGAATCTTAAAAGGACCCGCTGCTAAATAAGGCTGTTCTTTTCCGTCAATTCTTCTATACATAATTGTTCCTCCTTAAATTTAATAGAAATAATCTTCAAACTAAAATTTACATTTAAATCTCTTTTCCCATTCCTCAGTAAGTGAGCGTCTAAATCTAGGATGAGCAATATTTATTAAAGCCCTAGCCCTCTGCTTTAAATTTTTACCCCTAAGTTGCGCTATTCCATATTCTGTGACTATATACCTCACATCATTTCTACCAGTAGTAACTGCTGAACCTTCATCGAGTAATGGTACAATTTTAGAAATCGTCCCTTTAGCTGCTGTTGACGACATCGCCATAATGGATTTACCATCTTTACACTTATTTGCACCTCGTACGAAATCCACCTGACCACCAACACCACTTATTTGTTTTAAACCAATTGTTTCTGAATTTACTTGTCCCATTAAATCCACTTGTATACAAGAATTTATTGATACCATCTTTGAATTTTTCGCAATTACTTCTGGATCATTTACATAATCTACAGAATACATTTCAACCATTGGATTATTATTAACAAAATCATAAAGTCTTTGAGTTCCCATAAGGAAAGTTACTACTATTTTTCCTTTATGAATTGCCTTAGCCTTATTTGTTACAACACCAGCCTCTACCAGTTCAACTACACCATCAGATATCATTTCTGAATGTATACCTAAATTTTTTTTGTTTTTCAGGAATAAAAGTGCGGCATCGGGTATAGCACCTATTCCAAGTTGAAGTGTGGATCCATCTTCAACTAAAGATGCAATATTCTCTCCAATGGCTCTCTCTATTTCGCCTATTTTAGGAGGCTTTAGTTCAATTATTGGATGATTAGATTCTACAATATAATCAATGTCAGAAACATGTATAAAAGAATCTCCCATAGTCCTTGGCATTCTATTATTCACTTCTGCAATTACTAATTTTGCGCATTCTGCTGCGGGTTTTGTATAATCATTGGATACACCAAAACTACAATAACCATGTTCATCCGGCAGTGTAACTTGAATAAGGGCAACATCTACTGGTAACTCTTCTCTGAGAAGACTTGGAACTTCTGTAAAAAAACAAGGTATATAATCAGCTCTTCCTGATTTTACTGCCTCCCTTGTAGTTCCGCCTACAAATAGTGAATTATGTCTAAAATGTTTTTCCATACCTGGTTGTGCATATGCACTCTCACTCATTGTTACCATGTGTACGATTTCAACATTTTCATAAGCTTCACACTTAGCTACCATCGCAGCTAAAACCTCTTTTGGCTCTCCAACAGCATGTCCCGTGACTACCCGATCTCCAGATTTTATTTTTTCTGCTGCTTGCTCTGCAGTAATAACCTTTGACTTATAAATTTCATCTAAATTCATGCGTGACACTCCCCTAAGTAAAAATATTATTCATTAAGTTATTCTTTAATTCTAGCTATCACTTTAGCTAAAGCTTTTTTATGATCTATATTTCCTTGTCTTGCTATCATTATTCTTTGAGCCTGTGGAGAACCTGCACCATGCATTGATTCTGTTCTATAACCAACTGCAGCTGTTCCTAGCGCTAAGTTTTCTATTAATCTTAATATTCTCATTCTATTTTCTGTTGTTACTGATGCAATACCTTTTAAATATTTTTCAAGATAAGGTCCAGTTATTGGATCTTTAAAATCTTTATCTGAAGGCATAGTTACCTTGAGTCCTCCAGCAATATCTTCTGCAAGTCTTACTATTTCATATGGAAATCTTGTAACATTTTGTTTATATACATTAGCAAGTAACAAATCTATTATAAAGTTACCCGATTCAGTTTTATGACCTTCTGAAGAACAAGCAATTCCACAGGCGTAATTTTAACTTTTTTAACTAGGTCTGTTGTGCTCTGATGAATGTTTGTAAATCTATTAATCTTTTTACCTGTAAGTATTGAAGTAATTCTCTAAGACTTTCTACATATTGTTCTCCAGTCATTAATCCCATTAAAACCATTCCCTTCTCATATATATTTTTTCTTACTTTACTTTTATATCATAAATAGCATTATCTATGCCAAAATGTATAAATATGTACTGATTTTTTAAAAATACTAAATATAATGTACATAGATACATTATATTTAGTATTTTATTGAAGCATTGTGATTGTTTTGACAAATATACTTTAAAAAATAATATTTGTGTGATTATTTTCACAAATATATCATATAAAAACAATATTCGTTGCATAAATGCAACGAATATTATAATATAATTAAATTTAATCTCATAGTGTAAGATATATCAAGCATGTACAACAACTTTATTTTATATGCATTTTTGCAACACGCTTCATTTTTGCAACACAGCAATCATTATTAGCACAATAAAAATTTAAAAACTATTTAGATGATAACTGTAATAACTTCATCTACGGGCTTTCTAAGAGGGCTTTTATTTTCCTCGTAGAGTGGTACACCAATCGGAGTTAATGCCATTAATGAATATCCTTCTTTTTTAAAATTAATCGACTCCCCAATTTCATTTGCAGCATAATCTGGTCCCGTCATCCAGCATGTACCATAGCCAAGACTAGCTGATGCAAGCAATAAATTTTCCATTGCTGCAGCAACTGCCTGTATCCCTGGTGATGTATTAATAAGTTCTTGAATAACATCCAAGCCTTCATTAATAGACTTAAGTTCTTTAAGTCCTGTTGCTTTATAATCTCCTGCATATACTAAAATTAAGCAAGGAGCATTCCTAAATGCAGTATGATATCTTAATGTTTTAGTAAAAGTTGTCTTAATCTCTACATCTACAATTTTCTCTGCTATTTCTAAATTTTTATTTTCTATAACTTTTATAAGTTCATCTATCTTTTCCTTATTTGTAATTATAACGAAGTGCCAGTTCTGCACATTTTTGCCTGATGGAGCATGAGTAGCAGCTTTAATAATTTCCTTTAAATCCTTCATGGGAACAACTTCATCCTTAAATTTTCTTATACTTTGTCTTTTATAAATAAAATCTAAATTTGACATGCGATATCCTCCTAATTATTTATTATAATCATAAAATATAAGGAGAGAGGTTTAATCCTCTCTCCTTATATTTTATTGTTTAATACAAAGCTTTATAAATGTCTCTAATTTCTTCTCTGCTTAGAGGTACATAATTGTTATTTAAAAGTCTTTGTTGGCCTTCGATAACACTATCTGTAAAGCTTTCAATTTCTTCTACCTTCATGCCATATTCTTTCAAAGGTTTTCTAGCTAATAATTTATCAAGTACTCCAGCAAGTTTAGCAAATACATCATCTTCAGCACTTACATTTAATATGTCTGCAAGTATCTTTTTTATATCTTTAAGCTTACCATTTGGATTTTTCTTATTGTAAGTTTTAAATACCTCTACAAACATTTGATAGTTTGCTTCGCCATGAGGAACATGATAAGTTCCTCCAAGCGGATAAGATAGTGCGTGAACAGCTCCAACTCCTGTGTTTCCAAAAGCTATCCCTGCAAAGTTACTACCTATTACAAAATCATCAATTATTTCTTTTCTATATTCTTCACCATTTTCAGTTATTTTAACAAATCCCTTTAATATAAGTTCCATTGCCTTTACACTAAATACTTCTGTGTATGGATTAGATTTTGGGGATACATAGGACTCAATTGCATGTATTAAAGCATCAATTGAACTAGGAACGAAAAATTTGAATGGAAGTCCTGTAACTAATTCTGGAATAAGCACTGCAGAATCAGCAAGTAATTCATCTGTAGCAAGTCCCATTTTTGTATGTTTAGCTTTAATTTCAGCTATAGAGATATTTGTAACTTCTGATCCTGTTCCTGCAGTTGTAGGAACTAATATAAGCTCTTTATCTTTTATAAATGGAACTTTCTTCTCAAATAAATCTAAAGCTGTATTATCTCCCTGTATTACAAGAAGTTTTGCGATATCTATAACACTACCGCCACCTATAGCAAAAATTCTTTTAAAGCCTTTTCCCTTAATAGTATCAAGTACAGCATCAATTATTTCGTCTGTTGGTTCTCCAACACCATATTTCTCTAGAAAAAGTATTTCAGCCTTAAGGTTTAAACTTCCGAAAAATGGATTATATATAAACTCATTCGTTAATATAAAATCTCCTTCACCTATATTAAAAGTTTCTGCAAATTCTTTTGATGTATCAAATTTATGGATTTGTGATTTAATTGAAAATAATTTCATTATTTTACCTCCGATTTTATTATTAATTAAATTAGAATCTATAAAATAAGTTTCAACATAAATCGTTGAAACCTATTATTTTTATATTATTTTGACCAGATTTCTTCCATTGTTGGAACTTTAGCTTCCTTATTAAGATACCCTATTCTAGATATATTTATTAAGTGAGTATACGTAAAGTTTTCAGATATTGAATTATTCCCCCAAGATCCGCAACCAAGAGTTGTAGATGGATTGAATCCATTATAGAAACTTCCGCCTGTTCCAGTGGATGATACTTGATTAACAATAAATCTACTTACTGGTAATGCTGTTCCTGCATATTCAATATGAGCTTTATTATTTGAATGAATAGATGAAGTATGTCCTGCACCATCAAGTATAAGATTGATCTTCGCTATTTCTACCGCTTCTTCAAATTTATCATAAGCAAACGCGATCAAAATTGGGCACATTACTTCTTTACAAAGTAAATCTAATGCTCCTACTCCCTTAGGTTTTAATATAATTACTTTAGTATTTGCTGGAACTACAACTCCAGCTAAATCAGCAACAAATTGAACTGATTGACCAACAATATTACCGTTAGTTTTTCCATCTATAAACAAAACATTTCTAAATTTATCAACTGTTTCTTCGTCTTCAATATAGAATGCACCATTGTTAGTAAATGCCTTTATCACTTCATCATATTTCTCAACTGGAGCAATTATAGCTTGTTCTCCAGAACAGATAATACCATTATCAAATGCTCTTCCTGCGATAATATGTTTAGCTGCTTCATCAAAATCATAATCTCTATCAATGATAGCCTGAACATTTCCTACTCCAACTCCAAAAGCTGGTTTTCCGCTTGAATAAGCAGCTAGAACTCTTCCCATTCCACCGGTAGCTACAACAACATCAACAGCTGACATTAATTCTGCAGCTAAGTATCTGTCTGATTCTCCGACTACTTGAATTAAGTTTTCTGGTGCTCCTAATTCTTTTAATGCTTCATTCATTAAATTAACAGCATGTGTTGCAGCATTCTTTGATCTTGGGTGTGGTGCAACAATAATTGAATTTCTTCCTTTTAAAGCAAACATTGCATTACACATAGGTGTAACTATTGGATTTGTAGTTGGAGTAATAGAACATATAACTCCCTTTGGCTTTGCAACTAGTAATATTCCTTCTTTTCCTTCTTCTGGTCCAAGGATATCTACAGATTTTTTACCTTTTAAGCTGTTCCATATAACTGATGACTTACCTTTATTCTTAGCTACCTTATCTTCGTAATTTCCCATTCTTGTTTCATCTACTGCTTCTCTTGCAAGTATTTCTGCATTATCATATATAGCTTTACCAATTACTCTAACTAAATCATCCACCTGTTCTTGGCTATAGTTTGCAATAGCTGCTTGAGCAGTCCTTGCCTTT
>Ga0209125_1000145_pt1 | contig 118087 bp, 87 predicted proteins | sample BarGraIncub1131A_FD_184503 | JGI IMG/M metagenome (GOLD analysis project Ga0209125, IMG submission 184503) | Arctic peat soil microbial communities from Barrow, Alaska - Barrow Graham LP Incubations 11-31A (SPAdes) (version 2) | ecosystem: Environmental > Terrestrial > Soil > Wetlands > Peat...
ATGGTGTAACGTATTGGCCAATGAACAGTTCGGGACGGTGATTTCTGAAAGTGGAGGATCCTATACCTGGGCTGAGAATGCCCATGAATATCGTCTCACTCCATGGAATAACGATCCGGTAAAAGATATATCCGGTGAGGCTTTCTATATACGTGATGAGCAAACAGGAATGTTCTGGTCACCTACTCCGCTCCCGACACGCGGAGCGACACCTTACGTCATTCGTCACGGATTTGGATATACGGTCTTTGAGCATAGTGAATTCGGAATAGATTCTGAACTTTGGGTCTATGTTGCTATAGACGCGCCGATTAAGTTTGCTGTGTTAAAGCTTTCCAACAAATCTGGACGTCCCCGCCGATTGTCTGTCACCGGATATTATGAATGGGTACTGGCTGACTTAAGGCAAAAAAGTCTCTTGCATGTCCAAACAGAGATTGACCTCAAAACCGGAGCTTTGTTAGCCCGGAATTACTACAATCCTGATTTTGCAGAGAATATAGCTTTCATTGATGTTGGAGAAGCGCGAACATTGAGTGGTGACCGTAAAGAGTTTATAGGTCTGAACGGTAATTTGTCGCAACCGGCGGCTATGAAGCACACCAGGCTTTCCGGCAAAGTAGGTGCAGGACTTGATCCTTGTGGTGCCCTTCAAGTGGTATTCGATCTGGCCGATGGACAGAATCGGGAAACCCGCTTCAGACTGGGCTTTGCACATAGCAAGGATGAAATGCATCAACTTGTAATGCGATTTCAAAAGCCAGGCGCTGCTCGTGAGGCACTTGAAGGAGTCTGGTCCTATTGGAATCGTACACTTGGAATCATAAACGTGGATACTCCTGATTCTTCCGTAAATGTGATGGCCAATGGTTGGCTGATGTATCAGACTCTGAGTAGCAGGATATGGGCCCGATCCGGGTTTTACCAGTCTGGCGGAGCTTATGGTTTCCGCGACCAATTGCAGGATGTAATGTCGTTGGTACATGCCGAACCGGCTATTACCCGTAAACAGATATTACGTGCAGCAAGTCATCAGTATTCTGAAGGCGATGTTCAACATTGGTGGCATCCACCTATGGGACGTGGCGTGCGAACACATTTTTCTGACGATTACCTCTGGTTGCCTTATGTAACTTGCAGGTATGTATCCTGCGTTGCCGATACGGGTATTCTCGACGAGAAAGTCTCCTTTATTGAAGGCCGACCCTTGCGAACGGACGAAGAATCGTACTACGACATGCCCGGATATTCAAACCAATCGGCTACACTCTACGAACATTGTGTCAGAAGCATTAAAAACGGGCTCAGGTTTGGTGTTCATGGATTACCCCTTATGGGCTGTGGCGACTGGAACGATGGGATGAACCTGGTAGGAAAGGATGGACGCGGCGAGAGTGTATGGCTGGCTTTCTTTTTATATGATGTACTAACCCAATTTTCCAAAATTGCGATTTTGCATAACGATGAAACCTTTGCAAAAAGCTGTCTGGCACATGCACAGGAGTTACAAAAAAATATTGAACTTCATGGATGGGATGGAGAATGGTACCTACGTGCATTCTTTGATAATGGAGATCCACTTGGTTCCAAAAGCAACGAAGAATGTCGTATCGATTCTTTGCCACAAAGCTGGTCTGTGATTAGTGGAGTCGGTAGTACGCAACGCTCTGAACAAGCTTTAGAGCAAGTGTATAAACAATTGGTACACCCCAATGAAAAGTTTATTCAGCTTTTTACCCCACCTTTTGACAAGTCTGAACTCAATCCGGGTTATATTAAAGGGTATGCTCCCGGCGTTCGCGAAAATGGAGGTCAATACACTCATGGTGCTATATGGGTAGCTATGGCTTATGCCATGATGGGAAATTCAGATCGTTCCTGGGAACTTTTCGGTTTGCTAAACCCTGTACAACACGGTATGACGGCTGAACAGATAGCTATATATAAAATTGAACCTTATGTTGTTGCGGCTGATGTGTATGCTTGTGCACCTTATGCAGGGCGTGGTGGTTGGTCATGGTATACGGGTTCTTCTTCCTGGATGTATCGTCTCCTGGTTGAAATGCTCCTGGGGGTAAACCGAATGGGAAACCAATTAAATCTGAACCCCCTCCTTCCGCAAAGTTGGAATAGTTACAAAGTGCACTATCGCTTTGGACAAACCATGTATCATATAACTTTCAATCGTATCACCGACGATTCAAAGCCCCGTCTGATTCTTGATGGTAAAGTACTTTCGGACAATAAAGTGCTATCTTTAGAACATGATGGCAAAGAACATTTTGTAGAAATGTGGGTAAACTAAAAACCAGAACGATGAAAACCAAAAACTTCAATAACGACATGTTACGTAAGGTCGATGCCTATTGGCGTGCAACAAATTATCTTTCGGTAGGCCAATTATATCTTTACGACAATCCATTGTTGCGGGAACCGCTTAAACCCTCGCACATCAAACCAAATTTGCTTGGGCATTGGGGAACCACTCCAGGACAGAACTTTATCTATGTGCATCTAAACAGAATCATCAAGGAAAATGACCTTGATATGATTTATATATCCGGTCCCGGTCACGGTGGTCCTGCCATGATCAGCAACACCTACCTGGAAGGCACTTACAGTGAAATCTATCCAAAAATTACCCAGGATGAGGCCGGACTGAAAAAGTTGTTCAAACAGTTTTCCTTTCCGGGAGGAATTCCCAGTCATGTGTCACCGGAGTGTCCGGGCTCTATTCACGAGGGTGGTGAGCTTGGTTATTCGTTAAGCCATGCTTTCGGAGCAGCATTTGACAATCCGGGACTGATCGTGGCATGTGTCATCGGTGACGGTGAAGCGGAAACAGGGCCGTTGGCAACCGCCTGGCATTCCAATAAATTCCTGAACCCCATTACTGACGGAGTCGTGCTGCCAATTCTGCATCTCAACGGTTATAAAATAGCCAGTCCTACTGTGTTGGCCCGTATTCCAAAAGAAGAACTTGACCAATTGTTACGTGGGTATGGATGGATCCCTTTTTACGTAGAAGGTGATGATCCGGAATTTATGCACGAACTGATGGCAACAACTTTAGATATAATCATTTCGGACATTCAGCAAATTCGGGATAACGCCAGAACCAAGAACGATACCACCAGACCGCTTTGGCCGATGATCGTTCTGAGGTCACCCAAGGGCTGGACCGGACCCAAAGTGGTGGACGGTAAGCAAATTGAAGGATCCTTCCGTGCACATCAAATACCCATCGTCATTGACTCAGAGCATCCCGAACATCTTCAGCAACTGGAGAACTGGATGAGAAGTTACAAACCGGAAGAACTTTTTGACAAAAATGGAAAGCTTATACCCGAGCTTGCTGAACTGGCACCTAAGGGCTTCAGGAGAATGGGTGCAAATCCTCATGCCAATGGTGGTTTGCTATTGAAAGACCTTGAATTACCTGACTTCCGGAATTATGCCATAGATGTTCCTTCTCCGGGCTCCGTTCAGTCTGCCGATACGTTTGTACTGGGTGAATACTTACGCGACGTGATTAAACAAAACAAGGATCAACGAAACTTCCGGATATTCGGACCGGATGAAACCCTTTCAAACCGGTTGAATGCTGTTTTTAGCGCTACCAACCGTCAATGGGAAGGTCAAACAGAGAAAAGCGATGAGTTTCTGGCCACTGAAGGCCGTGTCATGGAAATGCTCAGTGAACACCAGTGTGAAGGCTGGCTCGAGGGCTATTTGCTTACTGGAAGACATGGCTTGTTCAATAGTTATGAAGCTTTTATCCATATCATTGACTCCATGTTCAACCAACATGCCAAATGGCTGAAAGTAACAGCTGAATTGCCCTGGCGAAAGGAAATAGCATCCCTCAATTACCTCTTGGCATCGCATGTCTGGCAGCAGGCACACAATGGTTTCACCCATCAGGATCCCGGTTTTATCGATCATGTCATCAACAAAAAAGCTTCTGTGGTGCGTGTTTATCTTCCACCGGATACCAATTGTCTGTTGTCCGTTGGCGATCATTGTTTGAAAAGCAGAAATTATGTCAACGTGGTTATTGCCGGTAAATACGTGGCACCTCAGTGGCTCACCATGGACGAAGCCATTGATCATTGCACCAGAGGTATTGGTGTCTGGAAATGGGCCAGTAACGACCAGAGCGGTGAACCAGACATGGTGATGGCTTGCTGTGGCGACGTGCCCACTTTGGAAACGCTTGCTGCTGTTTCTATTTTACGCGAGTTTTTGCCCGAAGTAAAAGTCCGTGTCATTAATGTCGTTGATCTGATGAAACTGGAACCAAGTTCGGAACACCCTCATGGTCTGAGTGACAAAGATTTTGATGCCCTTTTCACCAGAAATAAACCCGTTGTCTTTGCATTCCACGGATATCCCTGGTTGATCCATCGCCTCACCTATCGGCGTACCAACCACGAAAACATTCACGTCCGCGGCTACAAAGAAGAGGGCACCATCACCACAAACTTTGACATGACAGTATTGAATGATATCGACCGGTTCGACCTGGTGTTGGATGTCATCAACCGATTACCCATACAGACGTACGAGTCCAACAACCTGAAGCTGAAAATGCAGAATAAACTCATCGAGCACAAACAATACATTGACACTTACGGCATTGATATGCCTGAAATCAGAAATTGGAAGTGGTGATCAGTTCAACTTAGAAGCAGCATCGTGATCCAAAAGCCACGTTAACCGGCCATGAACCGGACAAACCAAGGAAGCGGGGTAATTGTTTTTAGTCGTATTCCATACGTTAAAAACGATCTCCGCTTTTCCCATGCCCGTAACTAAAAAAACAACATTGTCCGCATTGTTGATGACCGGTCCGGTGAGCGTAACCCGCTGCTGACCTGTTTGAGGTTGTTTTACGGTTTCACAAAAATGCTCCGATTGAAAAAGTTGCGTATTTCCGGGGAAAATTGAAGCTGTATGACCATCCTCGCCCAAACCAAGAAGTATCAGGTCAAAGCAGGGAAATCCATTTTTTAAAGGAACATTTTCATTTAATATGCGACTGTACCGTTGCGCTTCCTCCTCGGGGTCTGCCTCTCCATGTATACGGAAAATATGCACTTCCGGAATGTTCAGCTTGTCTAGCATGGAAATTCTGGTCATTCGGTAATTGCTTTCGTCACTATCCGGAGAGACACAACGTTCGTCACTCCAGAAAAAAAGAACCTTTTTCCAGTCTATTGACGTTTGTCCATGCGATGCAAAATATTCAAAAATAGTTCTGGGCGTGGTTCCGCCGGACAAAGCCACTGTGAACAATTTATCCTTGGGAGTATCTTTCATTCGTACGGACATCCATTCCAATGAATACATTGCTAAATCATTGACTGACTGAAAGATTTTGATATTCTGTCTCTCCATAATGCTATTTTTAAAGTTCACAATACAAGCCGTCATCAGCCAGGTTTTTGCAGGGATAGCGCCAACCGCCCTTGTAATCTTCAATGAGTTCGTCCACATGTTCCGGTCCCCAGGTCCCGGCCGGGTAACCGTACACTTTCAGATCGGGATTGTTTGCCCAAACCTTTTGGATGGGCGCGACAAATTTCCATGCTGCTTCCACCGCATCCGCACGGGTATAAAGCGTTGAATCCCCCATCATGGCGTCGTACAACAACCGCTCATAGGCAGAAGGCAAGTGTACGTCTGAAAGTTCGGAGTAGTGAAAATCCATATTGACGTTTTTCACATTGAATCCGGTGCCAGGCTGTTTCAGGCCGAATTTTATCAGAATACCTTCGTCCGGCTGAATACGGATAATAAGCTGATTGCAGCCGGTATCCGGTTGACAATCCTTAAAAAGTACTTGCGGTGCAGGCTTAAAATGCGCCACAATCTCCGTGACTCTGGTAGGCAATCGCTTCCCGGTACGTATGTAAAAAGGAACACCTCCCCAGCGCCAGTTGTCTATAAAGAACTTCATAGCCACAAACGTTTCCGTACGCGAATCCGGATCGATGTGCTCTTCTTCTCTATAACCAGGCATTGACTGTCCATGCACGTGCGAAGCCGTATATTGGCCTCTGACAACCTGTAGGTCTACATCCTCCTCCCGAATGGGTCTCAGCGACTGAAGGACCTTAAAAGTCTCATTCCGTATGGCATCAGCATCCATAGACGTGGGTGGTTCCATGGCCGTAAAGCCAACCATCTGCAGTAAGTGATTTTGCAGCATGTCACGCAACGCTCCTGAACCTTCGTAATAGACGCCCCTATCTTCCACGCCTATGCTTTCGGCCGAAGTGATTTCAATATGATGGATGTAATTGCGGTTCCAGAGCGGTTCAAACATTCCGTTGGCAAAACGCATCACCAGCAGATTTTGTATCGTTTCTTTGCCCAGGTAATGATCTATCCGATAGAGTTGGTCTTCGGTGAATGCTTCATGCAAATCTCTGTTTAAAGCAAGTCCGGATGCCAGATCGTAACCGAACGGTTTTTCAACGACGAGGCGTTTGAAGCCATCTGCAGAATCATTAAGCCCAACTTTAGCCAGATTTTTTGCAATAAGTCCAAACACACTTGGCACCAGGGACAAATAAAACAGGTAGTTTTTGTCGGTAGATTCCGACTTTTTTTCGAGCAGCGTTTTCAACCGGATATACTCGTTGGGATCGCTAATATTCATGGGTAGATAGGACAACATTCCTAAAAATGCTACAATCTGAAGCTCTTCCAAATGAATGGATTCAGAAAACTGCCGGATGCCATCGGCCATTTTTTCCCTAAAAACCTCATCCGTCATTACTGTCCTTCCTATGCCCACCACACTAAACCTTTCAGGGAGCATTTGCTGGTTATAAAGGGCATACAATCCCGGTATGAGTTTACGGTAAGTCAAGTCTCCAGATGCGCCAAAAATGACGATGATCTGGTTTACAGGCTTTTCCATGTTTTATTTTTTTACAACAGCGTGACCTCCAAATTCATTGCGCAGAGCTGCCACCACTTTCATGGCGAAAGATTCGTCCTGACGTGACTGGAAGCGTGTATAAAGGGATGCAGTGATCACATGTGCAGGTACATTTTCATCCATGGCTGCTTCGACCGTCCAACGTCCTTCCCCACTGTCCTGGGCATAACCTTTCAGCTCATCCAGCCTGGGATCTTTATTGAAAGCCAGCACCAGCAAGTCCAGCAACCAGGAACGCACCACACTGCCCTGTTGCCAACCACTTGCAACTGCCTTCAAATCGATATCGTAGGGCGCTTTTTCAATGATTTCCATACCTTCTGCCAACGACTGCATCATACCATATTCAATGCCGTTGTGCACCATTTTTACGAAATGGCCGGCACCACTTTCACCGCAGTATGTATAGCCACCTTTTGGAGCCAACGCTTCATAAATGGGATAAACAAAGTCTGAGGCCTCTTTGTCACCACCCGTCATGAGGCTATATCCATTTTCAAGTCCCCATAAACCTCCGCTAGTGCCGCAGTCCAGGTAATGCATTCCGTGACTTGCTACTTTAATGCCTCTTTCTTTTGTCTCTTTATAGTTCGAATTGCCACCATCGATGATGATGTCGTTTTTATCTAAAAGTGTGAGAAGCTGATCGATTGTGTCGTCCACCGGTTTGCCCGAGGGCACCATCATCCAGACCATTTTTCGGCCGGACAGTTTGGAGACCATATCTTGTAGTGAAGCCGACCCTATGGCTCCAACTTTTTGTAACTCGCCAACTACATCTGCACTTCGGTCATAAACAACTACTTCATGTTTGTAAAGCAACAAGCGCTGAACCATGTTCCCGCCCATCTTACCAAGTCCGATAAATCCAAGTTTCATGATGCTGTGTATAGGTTATTTTTTGATGATTCTGTGTTTACCAAATATAGGGGTTTTGGGGGGTAAATGAAAGAACTATTTAAAAACCCAATGAAAAACTAATTGCATTTCGCTGCAAATCTCCGTTTGTAAATAATGCCGTCGGGTAATAGCTGTAAGCCACATGTGCACCAAAAATAAAAAGAAATCGGAATTTGGTACCGACTGTCCATCCCAGTTGTGTGTTCTGGATTTCGTCGTAGTTGTGTCCATCCAATTTGGAAGATAGAATCAGTTCAAGAACTGGACCTGTATAGATTTTCATACTCCTCGATAATTTTTTATAAACCTGATATCCAGCCACAACAGGAATGGATAGTGATTTTGTTCTCAGTATGGCATTGTCTACTCCCATGGCATATGCCCCATCTGAATAAAGGGTATATTTTCCCCAATTATAGTCAAGACCAACCAACCAGTAGGCTTTGTTGTCGAAATCAAAATTATCTCCATATCCCGTACCTATAGCTATGTTTCGCCACCGATAATCGTCGGTTCTATAGACATCCCAGGATAGATGGGCGTTTTTCCAGAGCTGTCTGCTGATGGTGGGTTTTTCCTTGGCTTGGAGTGAGGAAGGGATGGTGAAAATCAGTAGGATTAGGGTAAGGATGATGGTTTTTGGGGTCATGGGTTGGTGTGGTTTTTGGGATTGTAAGTTAAGATGAAACAATGGTGGGGATTTATTGGTTCAACTTGGGGTGGGAAAAACACACGAGGAAGTGGGGATTACCATATATTTGGTAGATAAACGAATGTCTTTGGCATTATTATCGATTTTCGAAACTTGAGATTTTTGAACTCCCAGCAGTATACCAAATTACTCCTGTGTTAAATGCTGTTCCAGCCTGGCACGTTTAATTATTTCACCGATTACTTCAGTGCGTAAATCATATTCGAATTTATCTCGATTGGGCTCACCGGGTTTACCGATAAATTCATTGGTGACTTCATCTAAAGTATATTTTTTCATAGATTTTCAGGTGGTTGAAGTGAATAATTTAGATTTATTTCTTTAAAAATAAGAAAATTAGTTTTTATATAGTTAACATATAAATTATTAATAAATATACAATATAAAAATAATATATTAATAATAAAAATATTTAAAATCTATAAATTTCAAATTAAAGGAGAATTAAACCCATTCAATAGGATTATTTTTATTTGAAATAATGTAAATTTGAAAACCCAATCAAATTAATATAACGAACGAGCATATTCCATGACAAAATATTCTGAAACCATCAGTCAACTTATTGCCTTTAGAAACGAACGCGAATGGGAACAATTTCACGATTCCAGGAATCTTGCTTTAGCCTTATTTCTTGAAGCTGCTGAATTGAATGAACTTTTCCTTTGGAAAAATGATAACGAAAGCGAAAACGTCAATCCTGATAAATTGAAAGAAGAACTAGCGGATGTATTGTCGTATGCCTTTTTACTTGCAGAAAAACATAAACTTGATATTTTTGACATCGTTCAAGAAAAGATAAAGATTAACGCCAAGAAATATCCTGTTGAAAAGGCAAAAGGTACAGCCAAGAAATACACAGAATTATGATTGTTTATCAGTCAACTAAAAATGGTTTTCTACAGGATGTTTTATCTAACGAGATTGACACCAAAATTCATGAAGCGTTTTTTATTCATCTAGGTCGTCATACATCTTCCAGTGAGGTGATATCGTGGAAAAACTCAATGATGTACATGAATAATGTCCTTTTGGATCCAGATATTTCCAGTTCAGCAGGAATCTCTATTGAGTTTCAAGTTCCACTTACTTCTAAGCGAGTGGACTTCATCATCACAGGTTTAAATGAGCAAAAAGAACAACAGGTTATAATTATTGAACTCAAACAATGGTCAAATGCCACATTGAGCAGCAAAGATGCCATTGTAAAGACTTGGCTTCACAGTACTGAAGTAGAGGTTGCACATCCCTCCTATCAAGCCTGGTCATATGCAGCTTTGATTGAAAGTTTTAATCAAACAATTCAAGACCAGAATATTACACTGATTCCCTGCGCTTATTTACACAATTATACTCCCGATAGCGTCATTACTAATCCTTTTTACAGAGAGCATATTAAACGTGCTCCTGTTTTTCTAAAACCTGATGCCATAAAACTTAGAGATTTCATCAAGCAGTTCGTGAAGTATGGGGATGATAGGGACATCTTATACAATATCGAGAATGGCAGACTTAGACCTTCAAAACAACTTGCCGACTCAATGGCATCCATGATAATCGGCAACCAGGAATTTATCATGATAGATGACCAAAAACTGGTTTATGAAACAGCAATTGCAATGGCTAAGAAAGCCAAACCAGAAAAAAAGCAAGTTTTAATTGTTGAAGGTGGTCCAGGAACAGGTAAAAGTGTTGTTGCTGTCAATTTATTGGTTGAACTGACCAAAAACAAAATGGTAACCAAATATATTTCAAAAAATGCAGCTCCAAGAGAAGTCTACAAATTCAAACTGACAGGTACTATTAAGCGAAATAATATTGACAATATGTTTGGAGGCACTGGTAGTTTTTACAATTGCGAATCCAACGTTTATGATGTTCTCCTAGTTGATGAAGCGCACCGATTGAATTCTAAAAGTGGTTTATATCATAATTTAGGCGAGAATCAAGTACTGGAAATACTTAATGCTTCTAAATGCTCTATTTTTTTTATAGATAATAATCAACGAATTCACATCAACGATATAGGTGAAAGTTCTCAAATTGAAAAGTGGGCAAAAGAACAAGGTTCAATTGTCAAGCACCTTTCACTTGAATCTCAATTCCGATGCAACGGTTCTGATGGTTATTTAGCTTGGCTTGACCAATCACTTCAAATTCGTGAAACGGCAAACTTACTGCTTTCTCAGGAAGATTTTGACTTTCGTATTTTTTCTGACCCAAATGAGATGCAACAAGCTATCATCGAAAAGAACAATATTAATAACAAATCAAGAATCGTTGCTGGCTATTGCTGGGATTGGAAAACTAAAAATGGAAAATCTCCATTTGATATTGAAATACCAGAATTTGATTTTCAAATGAAATGGAACCTTACACAAGACGGTAGTACTTGGATTATTGCAGATAATTCCGTCAATGAGGCTGGATGTATTCACACTTGCCAAGGTTTGGAGTTGGATTATGTTGGAGTAATTGTCGGTCTCGATTTGAAATATGAGAATGGTAAAGTCATTACTGATGTTACTGAACGCTCCGGCAATGACCAATCTATAAAAGGAATAAAAAAACTAATAAGAAACAATCCTGAAGAAGGTTTTCGAACAGCAAATCATATTATCAAAAATACCTATCGCACTTTGATGACCAGAGGAATGAAAGGTTGTTTTGTTTACTTTTGCGATAAAAAATTGGAAACCTATTTTAGCAATAAAATTATTGTTTCGGATTTGGCTAAAATGGAAAAATATTCCGAGATTGAAGCTGAATCAGACACTAGGGTCGAATTTGATGTAAATGAAGAAGTCAAATATATAGATTATTTGCCTCTATATTCTTTAAAGGCTGCATGTGGTGCATTCGGAGCCTGGCAGGTCGTAGAAGATGCAGGTTGGATCAAAGCTGAAGGATTTGGTAAACTTAACCGAAGTATGTTTATTGTAAAAGCTGTTGGTAAGTCAATGGAGCCAGTTATTCCAGATGGTAGTCTTTGTGTTTTCAGAGCCAATGTTGTTGGATCAAGAAATAATAAAATAGTATTGGTGCAACATAGCGACTATTTTGATGCTGAAAACGAAGGTTCATATTCAATTAAAAAATACACCAGTGAAAAGGCTTATGATAAAGAAACTGGTGAATGGGTTCATGAGCGGATTATACTTAAGCCAATTAACAAGGAGTATGACGCGATAATATTAGATTCTAATGAGCAGTTTATTGTAGTTGGAGAATTTTTAGGGGTGGTATGATTCATTTCCTTATATAGTTAGATTTTATCTTAAAGTTTTCTTTTTTATTACTACTAAATCTAAACATTTCCCGGAAACGATACTGTTAAATGTACTAGTGCCTTCAACCCTTCAAATGCACCAAAGATGGTAAAGAAACGAACTTCTTTGGCATTATTCTCGATTTTCATCGCTTGTTATTTCTGACACAAAGCAAAAGATCAAATTGCTCCTGTATTAAATTCTATTCTTAACCTAACAAATTCGAAAAGTCCATTTTACCCTTTTCCGTAATCTTCTTTAACCGTACTATTCTTTTTTTAATTCAATTTAACTTGATTACCCTATAATTTTTTTCCCTATCTTTAAACCACACATAAAATACCCCCCCCATATCGACCAACCTATCTAATTCCAGTCCCATGTCAATCGACCCATACACCCTGTCCCTATCGGTAGCAATAGCCTACTTACTCTTGGCGGTTACCATGTTTTTCTTAGCTCGGACAAACAAAAAATACGAAGGAATAAATCTTTTGTCCCAAGGCTGTCTGGCTATCTCCATCGGTTTTATTTTTCTTTACCTGATACAGGATCCGGCTTATTTAATGATCAAACTTATTGTCTCTCAATTGGTTTATATGGCAGGAATGCTGTTGCTGTATTCAGGGACGATGAGGTTTTTTGAAAGAAAGGTTAATAGTACATTGATAGTGCTATTTGGTCTGCTTTATTTGGCTTTTACCATTTATTTTTCCCTCGTAGACAATAATTTGGATTTGCGGAGAGTCATTGATTCTGCCAGCTATGGCACCATCTTGTTGTTGTTGACCAGGATATCGACTTTCAAGCATATTTCGTCCACTAGGAAGACCTTGAAGTTCATCAACTTAATTTTATACGTTTCAGCCATTTTTTTTATAATTCGAGGTTTGTATTTTGCTTTTTTTAATACAATTGATACACTTGGCTTAGATTTGTTGATGAAGTCGTTGACTTATCTCATTACGATGGTTACAGGATTGGGATGGGGCTTTTCGTTGATAGTTCTGATTTATCAACGGATATCCTATGACATGAAGGAGGTTAGCGAACATTTTGAACTGATTTTTCAAATGATACCGGATCCCATCCTAATAACGGATATTGAGAGTGGATCCATTATCAATTACAATCAGAAATTTTCAGATTTAACAGGACATTCCTCAGAAGATCTTCATGGTAAATCGACCCTGGATATCAATCTATGGAAAAATGTAGAAAACAGGAATATTGTAAAAACTGAAATGCAGGAGAAAAAAAGGAGTGTTTATTATGAATTTAGCTTTCTGACAAAAGCTGGAATGGAATTTATCGGACTCTATTCTGCCAGAATTATTTTATTGAATGGTCAACCCTATTTGTTGAATGTCATTACGGATATCACGTCAAGAATTCGCATCGAGAAGGAGTTGGAACAAAAAAATTCGGAGCTGGAAATATCCAATCATGAAAGGGATAAGTTGTTTTCTGTCATTGCTCATGATCTGAAAGGTCCGTTGAGTTCTATGATGGGTTTGACTGAAATTATGTCTGAAAAAGTGAATGCTATAGAATCGGATAAGATGTTAGATTTGATTAAAGCCCTTCATAAATCGTCTAAAAATGTGTATGCATTGATTGAGAATCTGCTTGATTGGTCCTTGATGAAACGTGGAAGATTTGATTTTCAACTAAAAAAGTTAAAGGCAAAAGAGGTTATTCTGGAAGTAGTAGCAGGACTGTCGGATATGGCCAAAAACAAGTTGGTGACTATTGAACTTTGTGTTCCGTCTGATCTGGTTTTTCACGCTGACTTGAAAATGTTTCAGACGATTTTAAGGAACTTAGTGTCCAATGCGATCAAATTTTCCAATCCAAACGGAATGGTGACTATTGCGGTTCAGGATACCACAGAAGGGTTGGTGCAAATCTCGGTAACCGACAATGGCATAGGAATGGAGTCTACTATGATTGATCAATTGTTTCAGATTGATGCAAAAATAGGCAGACTGGGCACAGAAGGCGAACCAACCAATGGCCTTGGCTTGGTGCTTTGCAAAGAATTTGTTGAAAAGCACCAGGGGCGCATTTGGGCTGAAAGTGAATCAAATAAAGGGTCCATTTTCTATTTCACGATGCCTTTGCTTATCTCAGAATAACTGTGACCCCTTTTGCACCATGCGCTCCAACTACCAGTGCCTGCTCAATATCCGCTGTTTTTGACGGACCTGAAATAAATACGCCGTAGCCGTAATCATTTTGGGAAACCTTGCTATATGCTTCATGCATATTGTTGACTAACTGGTTTTTATCTAAAAGGATGACCAGATATTCCGATATAAAATACAAACCTCTTTCCTTCACATTCTGAACCACCCAAACGGCACCGTTTTCTGCCACACCAAATTCACCTTGGATAATACCTAAATCGATACCATTCAATTCCTGAGGTTTTTCGACCGAATCGGGATTCATTGATGCCTCAATTTCAGGAAGATTGGAGGCTGTTTTTAAAGCAGTTGGGTACAATGATTTGATTAATGCATTGAGATCTTCATTTTCCTTTAAAACAATCGCATTTCCACCCACCGCTTTACTGATTTCAATAAATTGTTCCATTTTATTGGGATACTGGATGGCATCCAGTTCAATCAGTGGCATCTCGTACGTGGATTTTGTATTTTGCCTGATTTTAGTCAATATTTGTTCCTTATTGCTCATCTTTCAATATTCTTTGTTTCCACCAGGAAGTGAAGGATTGTTTTGTAAAGGGTGGCAAATCTCTGCCTATGCCCCATTTATCGGCTTTTATATAGAGCAAACTGCGAGGTAATGAGTTCACAATCGGTGCCATTTTCAAAGCGGCATTAAATACGCCTGAATGATAGAATGCAAATTTCATTCCTGTAGAAATTGTTTTTTTAACCAGGTTTGCTTTGCCTATTGTATCAAGTCCCTGACGCCATTTATAAATCTGATTGCCCAAGTCTATTTGTACTGGGCAAACATTGTTGCATGAAAAACAAAGGGTGCATGCCGTTAAATTGGAATAGTATTCCTTGGGTGATTTCAACATGCCCAGATTAATGCCTATGGGGCCTGGTATGAAATAGGAATAGGAATAGCCCCCACTCCGTCGATAAACGGGACAGGTGTTCATACAAGCTCCGCAGCGAATGCATTTGAGGGTTTGAATGTGATTCTCGTTGGCTAAACTTTCACTTCGACCGTTGTCCACTAAAATGAGGTGCAATTCGCCATTTTTCTGTGGTTTCTGATAATGAGCGGTATAGGAAGTGATGGGTTGTCCGGTAGCAGAACGAGCCAGTAATCGAACAAATACACTCAATGACGCCCTGTTTGGAATAACCTTTTCGATGCCCATGGACGCAATATGCACTTTGCCCATGGAGGTACCCATATCGGCATTGCCTTCATTGGTGCAAACTATAATTTCACCGGTTTCGGCAATACCAAAATTGGCCCCCGTCATTGCCACATCTGCCGCCAGGAATTTTTGACGAAGGCTTTGACGCATGGCTCCTGTAAGGTATGTAGGATCCGAATTGTTTTTCTCGGTATGTAAATGCTCTTCAAAAAGTTTCCCGACTTCTTCTCTTTTAACATGAATGGCAGGAAGCACAATGTGACTGGGTGGTTCGTCCATCAATTGCAAAATGCGTTCACCAAGATCACTTTCCACTACATCGATGCCCTTTTCTATCAGAAATGGATTCAGAAGGCATTCTTCGGTGAGCATCGATTTACTTTTCACCAAATGAGTTGCTTGATGCTTTTGAAGGATTTCCAGGACAATGTCATTGTGCTCAGTAGCATCTTTGGCCCAATGTACGATTATTCCGTTTTGCTCAGCCTTTTCCGTGAATTGTTCCAGGTACTGATCCAAATGGGTGATGGTATGCATTTTAATGCCACTGGCAAGCTCCCTGAGTTTTTCCCATTCGGGAATTAAGGCTTCTTGCCAGTCTCTCTTTTCACGGGTTTGCCAAAGGGTTTCGTCGTGCCACTTTGCTGTCTCTTTGTGGTTTAAGAATGCTTCTGCCGCTGCTATATGGTTTGTTTTTTTCATAAACCGGCTGCTAAAATTTCAACGACATGTATAAACTGGATGGGCAACTTGTCGCGCCTGGCTATGCCTTGCATGTGCATCAGGCACGAACTGTCGGGGCCGGTAATGTATTCAGCACCCGTCTCCATGTGAAAGCGTACTTTGTCTTTGCCCATTGCAACGGAGACCGCTTCTTCTTCAATGGAAAACATGCCACCAAATCCGCAGCATTCGTCCACTCTTTGAGGTTCAAAGACGGACACTCCTTCTTTCAGAGCCAGTAAATTTTTAATTTTTGAATATCTTGGAATGTTCAGTTCGCTTGCCGACGATAAAAGCAGTTCTCTCACACCGTGGCAGCTGTTGTGCACACTGACTTTGTGGGGAAAACTACCTGGTAGTTTATCCACTTTGACCACGTCGTGCAAAAACTCACAAACGTCGTAAATTTTTTGATTCATTGGACAGCCCTGCTCACCATGAGCGGCCAGAATTTGTGGATGGTTTTCTTTGACAAAGGCGACGCAGCTGGCCGAAGGGCCTACCACATAGTCATACTTTTCAAAAAGCTGATTGAATTTATGAATGAGTGGCAGGCTTTTTCCTTCAAAACCGGCATTGGCCATCGGTTGACCACAACAAGTCTGGTCAACCGGATAGTCAATGTTTAAGCCTAAGTATTTGAGTATTTTATAGGTTGCTATTCCCACTTCCGGGTAAACGGCGTTTACATAACAGGGAATAAACAATCCTATTTTTGAGGTCAGATCCATTAGTTTTGCGTTTCGATATAGACTACTTGTGTTTGCAAATATTCTTCCAGACCATGTTTGCCATCGGCACCGCCAATACCCGATTTGCGCCATCCTGCATGGAAGCCTTGCATGGCTTCAAAATTTTCACGATTGACGTAGGTTTCACCAAATTTCAGTTCGCGAACCAATTTCATGGCTGTATTGAGATTTTGGGTAAAAATGGAGGAGGTTAAACCAAATTCGCTATCGTTGGCGTAAGCGATGGCTTCTTCCAATTCTGTGAATTCAACTACTGGTAAAACAGGTCCGAAAGTTTCTTCGTGGATAATGTCCATATCTTGTGTGACGTTGGTTAGAACTGTTGGTTCAAAGAAATAGCCTACAGTACCGATCCGGTGTCCGCCGCATTCCACTTTAGCACCTTGTTTAATGGCTCTACTTAGTTTTTCTTCGACTGAATGAAGTGCGTTGGCTTCAATGAGTGGTCCCATGTCCAGGTCTTTGATCTCTGCAGGATTTCCTACTTTGACAGCTTTCATACCTGCAATTAATTTTTTCAGGAATTCATCTTTGATGCTTTTTTGTACGTAAACGCGTTCACAATTATTACAAACCTGTCCGGAATTAATGACGCGGGAATCAATGATGCACTTTACAGCTAAATCAATGTTGGCATCTGCCATGACGATGGCGGGAGCTTTACCGCCTAATTCCAACGAAACTTTAGTGATGTTAGCGGCTGCGGCATACATAATTTGCTGACCTGCGGCGACACTGCCTGTTAAACTAACCATTCCCACTTTTGGGTTGGCTGCCAGTTCATGTCCAACAACCGTACCTTTGCCCATGACTAAATTAAATACACCTTTGGGTAAACCTGCTTCTTCCACAATTTGTGCAAAAACGTAGGCATTTTCAGGTGTTAATACGCTGGGCTTAACTACGATGGTATTACCTGTAAGCAATGCCGGACCTACTTTACGGGCTATTAAAAAGAATGGAAAATTCCAGGGAAGTATGCCTGTGGTAACACCAATAGGCTTTTTGAACAGTAATATTGTTTCATTTGGACGGTCGCTATTGATGATTTCACCTTCATAACGTCGTGCCCATTCAGCCATATAATCTAAATAATCGGCTGTGAATAAAGCTTCTACATTTGCCAAACCTTGAGTTTTACCGCCCTCTTTGACAATAATATCTGTCAATTCTTGCTCTCTCTTTCGAATGCCTTTTGCAATTTCTTTTAGATAACGACCACGTTCCACTGCGGGTAGTTTTGCCCAGGAGATTTGCGCTTTTTCTGCTGCATCGATTGCAGTTTTTGTGTCTTCTACTGTGCCTTCCGGTTGTCGGGAAACAATTTCTTCGGTAGAAGGATTCAATACGTTAATCCATTTGCCGGATGTGTTTTCGACAAATTTTCCATCAATAAACATTTTTAGTTCTTTCATTTATAAAAGATTTTAAGGTTAATGACTTTATTTCAGTTAGTGTAAGAGGGTGTTTAAGGTGTGTTTCTGTGTTTGTATGATTTTGTAAATATATTCAATATCGGTTAGAGCTGCTAATGCCATCCTGTTTTTTTTGTATATTTTTGTCAAAACCAAAATTTATTCATGAAAAGATATTTCATCTTCCTGGCAGGGCTTCTTATTTCCATTTCAACATTTGCGATGCAGAACATTGGCGATTTATTGAAAGAATTGGATAAGACGGTGGAACATAGTGAAATCTATTCTACTCAGAAAGAAAAAAAGATCAATAATCTGAAGGGGTTTCTTAAAAACTGCCACACGGATAGCCTTAAATACGTTGTTTGCGGACAATTGTACGATGAATACAATTCCTTTAAGTCTGATTCAGCCATAAAGTATGCCAGACAAGAATTGATCCTTGCTGAAAAGTCTAAAGATTTGCGAAAACTGTATGATTCTCGTTTGGATCTTGCCTTTATTTTGAGTGTGACGGGCATGTTTAAAGAGTCGCTGGATGTACTTCAGAGTATTGATAAAAATGCTGTTTTGGAGATGAAACCCCGTTATTTTGATGTCAGCAAAGCCATTTATGGGTACATGGCCGATAATGCTGTCAATCAAGAGAGAAGCAGGTACGATAAACAAATTAATGCCTTTCGTGATTCTTCAATGGCTCTAAATGCAACATCAACTAGCAGTTATGTTTTTGGGGAATCCTATATACTTTGTAATCAAAAGCATTTTGATGAAGCAGTGAGACATCTTTTGAAGCATTATTCAAGCCTAAAAATGGATAAACGTAAGATGGCCAATGCTGCATACATCATTTCTTCAGTCTATAAACAGAAAGGGGATCATGAATTGGAGAAATATTGGTTGACCGTCTCATCCATTAACGATCTTCAGTCTGCCAATAAAGAATATATCTCTTTGCAAAATCTGGCCTATATCCTGTACGAAGAGGGCGATATTGACAGAGCGTTCAATTATATCAGGCGATCAGCGGATGATGCGCTTTTTTGCAACGCCCGATTGCGTACTTTGGAGGTTTCGCAGATGCTGCCACTCATCGATAAGGCGTATCAGGCTCAAACCAAAGCTCGACAACGGCTGCTTGTTGTCTTTTTAGTCAGTATCAGTTTATTGACATTGCTTCTGCTGATAGCCCGAAGAAGTTTACGTCTGGCAAACGAGAAGCTGAACAATTTGAACGAGCAATTAATTTCTGCCAATCGCCAACTTCAAGAAACCAATCAGGCACTTCTTGAAACCAATCTGATTAAGGAAGAATACATTGGCCGGTATATGGACCAATGTTCCATCTATATCGACAAAATGGACAATTACCGGCGTTTACTTAAGAAAAAAGCAGTAGCCGGAAATATGGAGGAACTGGTGCGAACCATCAAATCCAAACAGAGCATTGAAGATGAACTGAAAGAATTCTACAACAATTTTGACAGTACCTTTCTTCAGCTTTTCCCCACATTCATCCATGATTTCTCTGCTTTGCTGGTAGATGATGAATATTTGCAATTGAAACCAGGACAGCTGCTCAATACTGAATTGCGGATCTATGCACTCATGAGACTAGGCATAATTAATGGCGAAAAAATGTCGCAATTTTTACGATGCTCGTTATCCACCATTTACAATTACCGCACTAAAATCAGAAACAAAGCGATTGGTTCGAGGGAGGAATTTGAAGAGCATGTCTTGAAAATTGGAAAAAACCTACATTTAATCTTCTGAAAATAAGCGTATAAGGCTGTATATGAATAAATTAATTAGTTTATTCAATGCTTCGAACCTACATTTATTTCCCCCCTATAAAAGGAGTTGAATTCATTCTTTAATTTTACAAAATATATTAACCATGAACTATATGATAATTCCCAAAATCTATGAAAAAACCGTTTAGATTTCTATTAACCTGTGGACTGCTGTTGACTCAAACAGCATTGATCCATAGTTATGCACAGTATACTAATTCCAGTCATGGCATCATCGTTACAGTCGATGGCAAGAAGGTAGAACTGGCTGTTGCGAAGGATGCTGCTTTTCGTATCGGCATGAGCTATTCGGGGACCCCTGCTCCCATTTCAAGCATCATGATTGATACGACCAATCAAAGTCTGGCTGATTTCACCGTTGTTTCAGAAGCTCCTATTTATGGACTCAAGACTTCTTATGGCAAAATCGTGATCAATACCACGACCAAAGAATGGATGTTGTACAATGCAGACGATCAAGCATTGGTGCAACATGGGACTGTTGTTTCTACAAGTACCACACAAACCATCAACGATGGTGAAAAAAGCACTGGTACATTCTACGGTTCAGGCAATTTTGGTACTAAAAACCTAACCAAAAACCGTTCAGATGCCTTTTCTGGAAACGGCATAGCCGGCGTACCTTATTTATGGAACTCAACTGGTTACAGTGCTTTTGGTGTCAGCAGTGATGAGAACAACCCTGCACAATGGACAAAGATCAATACAGCCGCAAATTGGACGTTTAACGGTGCAGTCGCCGACTTGTATATTTGGCCTGCCAAAACCCAATACGATGGCTTAAAAGCCTTGTCACAACTCATCGGCAAGTCAGCGATGCCTCCCAAATGGGCTTTCGGTTTTTTGCAAAGCCAATGGGGATGGAAAGATAGGGCATACATCGAAGATGTGCTTTCGAAATTCAGAACGAAGAAGCTTCCTGTAGATGGATTTATTTATGATTTTGAGTGGTATACAGTGACACCGGATTATTCTTTGACAAAAAACGGAACGGCCACTTTCTCGGATTTCAATTTCAATCCCGCACTTTTTAATGAACCGGCAAAACAATTGGCAGATTATAAGAGCCAAGGTCTCAAATCAATAGGCATACGTAAACCACGTATGGGAAATACGGCCAATTTAGATTTGGCACGTGCAAACGGTTGGTTGAAATTTCCAGCTACCGACAGTCGGGACATGGATTTTAGCAACACCTCTTTTCAGGAATGGTATAAAGAACATACAATACCATTACTCAATGCAGGTATGGATGCCTGGTGGAACGACGAGGGTGAATCGTACTATAGCCTTTATTACTGGTGGAATAAAACCGAATACGATGCTCTGAAAACCGTAAAACCCGACCAGCGCAATTTTTCAATCAATCGTGCATTTTCACCTGGAAATCAGAAGTTTGGTTACTGTACCTGGACTGGAGATATCCAGTCAGATTGGTATTCCTTACGGAAAACACCTGCTGATCTGTTAAACTGGAGTTTAGCCGGGATGAGTTATGGCAGTTGCGATATTGGTGGCTTTTTTGGTACACCTACCAATGAAAGTATGGTCAGATGGTATCAGGTTGGTACTTTCCTTCCAATAATGAGGGCGCACTCTTTGGTAGATGTAAAAGCTAGATTTCCATGGCTTTATGGTACTGCTTCGGAAGCTGCAATTCGTAAAACGCTCAATCTCAGATATCAATTAATACCCTATTATTACAGTTTGGGACACGAAGCTTACCTGACAGGTGCACCTATTATGAGACCTCTTGTCATGGAATTTCCCAACGATTCAAGCGTGGCAAATCTCACAGATGAATGGTTGATGGGCTATGGCCTGCTTGTAGCTCCTATCATGAATGAAGGTGGTAGCCGAAGTGTGTATCTGCCAAAGGATATTTGGTATGATTTCAATAAGAATACTGCCATCCAGGGGCCTGCAAACTTCAGTGTAACGGCTGCCCTTGATGAAATACCTGTTTACGTTCGTGCAGGTTCCATTTTACCGATCGGACCGGTGATTCAAAATACAGGTCAGGATACCGTCACTCCCCTGGAATTACGGATATATCCGGGTCGTGATGGGTCCTTTACCCTGACTGAAGACGATGGCAAAACCAATGGTTATATGCAAGGGAATTCTAGAAAGACACTTTACACCTGGAACGATGCTACCAAAACATTGAGTTGGAAAGTAAACGGAACATACACCGACAAGCAGGTCTATACCACTATCAAAGCCGTAATAGGTGGAGAAGTTCAGACGGCGACTCTTGGTGCAGAAGGAACTCTGGTTTTTAATGGTATTCAGCTTCCTGTATTTAGTCCCATTCCAGGTACCTATGAAACCACTCCTCAAGTATCCATAAGTGGAGTATCGGGAGGTACCATTTATTACACCTTTGACGGAAGTACACCCACAAAAGCATCAGATGTATATGATGGAACATTCAATATACCTGATAAATACAGAGTAACAGTTAAAGCTTTCATTTCGAAAGGTGGAGTGGATTATCCAGTGACATCGGCACATTACTCAGTTGTAAGTAGCCAGGGTGAAGGCGCTATTTTATTGGAGAAATGGAGTGGACTGACTTCTACCTCTCCAGCAGTTACATCCATTCCTGTTCATACGACTCCTTCATCAACATCCTATTTGACCGATGTTTTTGAAATTCCCAACAGTGATGTTCCAAATTTTGGTGTTCGGGTGTATGGCTATCTGACTGCTCCGGAAAGTGGTAAATACACCTTTTATATTGCGGGCGATGACAATGTCCAGCTTCGTTTAGGTACCAATTCTGATCCTTCTTCCTTGACAAGAATTGCTTACATTGACGGTACTGGATGGACAAATTCGAGAGAATGGGAGAAATATCCTTCGCAGAAATCGGCTGCCATTGAACTAATTGGAGGTAAGTCCTACCCCATTGAAGCATTATTGAAGCAAGTGGTAGGTGGCAGCAATCTGGCTGTCAGATGGATTACCCCATCTGGTGTGGATGAGGTTATACCCTGCAGATGGTTATCAACCATCAATTTAGATGCTTGTGCTACCAATAAGTCGTTGGATAAATCCACAACTGCATCTGGTCAAAAAATGGAAAGTGAATCGCCATCAAAAGCTGTTGATGGAGATGACAATACGAAATGGTGTTCCACAGTTCCTGGCGACGAATGGTTGGTTGTTGACTTAGGAGAAGAGACTGAAATTTGCAGATGGCGCGTGCTACATGGCGGTTCTGAAGCAATAGCCTATATTTCAAACGATTTTAAATTACAGAAAAAAGTGGGAATAAGCTGGGTTGATGTAGACAAAGTTACTGGTAATGTCGATAATGAAACAAATCGCTCAGTTACGCCTTTCAAAGCACAGTTTGTATGTCTTTATCTGACCAAACCGGAATTGAATAATGCGAATGGCCTTGCCCGTATCTATGATTTTTCAGTATATGGTTCCGGTAAAAAGCCCACTTTAAATTTAAATTTATCCGAAGTGGAAAATGAAAGTAGTATAAACCTTACCCCAAATCCATCGCAGACCACTGTACAATTGGATATTTTAAATACTAAATTGAAAGTAAATAAAGTGGATATACTAAATACGAAAGGAATAGTCGTTAAATCATTTGCAATGGAATCCAGTAAGAAGACATTGAATATATCCAATTTAACTGCCGGTGTTTATTTTTTCACATTTCACACAAACAAGGAATCTACTTTGGTAAAAAAGTTCATTAAAATATGAAATAAAGAGGGTGTCTTAATTAAATAAGACACCCTCTGCTATTTTAGAAAATTCGAAAATAATACGTTTTATTTTGCAATTTTGCTGAAACTAATTTGTCCATCAACTACTAGACGAACTACATAGATACCAGTTGCGAAACCAGTAGCATCAATCGTTTTTTGATTTGCACCAGCATTGCAAGTAAATACATTACTTGAAATCAATTTACCTTGTACGTCTAAAACTTCAATTTGAGCTTTTGAAGCAGATGGTGATTCAAATTCAGCCACTACTTGATTGTTTTTTACAAAAACATTCTGGCTCAATTTTTTAGCATTGTCAATTCCGGTAATAGCTACAGGACCAGCATTGAAAAGAAATGCTACGTTATCAGCTGTAAGAGCTTTGTCATAAACGCTGATTTCATCCAGTGTGCCTTTCCATGTTGGGTCGTTACTCCAACCACCTTTTCCGAAATAAGCTAAATCAGTAGATACATCCGCAAGGGAGCTAGCACCAATAGTCGTTGCATCTACTAAAGTACCATCAATGTAATAAGAAATAGTTGTTGCATCAATGACACATACGATATGACGTTTAATTCCATCATCGTATTCAGTACCGTTTACTCCTAGTTCTCCATCAGTGGTCATAATCATTGCTCTACTTACGTCGTTACCACGAGCTGGAGTATAACCAGTCATGTTAGCGCCATTTGAACCACTTTGGCCTCCGAAATAATACAGAAAATGAAAACCGGTATTCAATCCCTGCTCAGGGGTAAACCATGCTGAAACTGTTAGTTCAGTGTAGGTGTTGATAGCCAAAGCTGTACCGGTAAGTTCTACATATCCACCGCCACTTGTGTTTAGAACACCATCAGCAACAGTAGCACCGTCCATTAAAGTGCCATTAACAGTTCCAACTTTGTCATTGGATGTACCGTCATTAAATGTCCATTGATGTTTCAAATTGGCTGCACCAGGGTTAGTCTGAGCCATTGTTAAAGCGCTTATACCTGATAACATAAGGCTTAAAATGAAGTAGTTTTTTTTCATAAAAATAGTGTGTTAAGGGTTTATAAAAAAAATTATCTGTCACAATTAAAATAATAACAGTAAGAATGACACTAAATAATTATGCGCTAAAATAATCTTTAAAATAGAAATCTCCCACAAAATCTGTATTATATTTTAATTAAATAAAGAATGTTTTATATATGGCAATTCGAAATAAATGTTAATATTTAGGCTTAAATTTATTTAATATTAGCCATTAGGAGTATTTGGAATAGTGAATTTGAAATCACTCCCTTTATCCTTTTCACTCTCAACCCATATTTTACCTCCGTGTTTTTCAACGAATTCTTTGCAAAGGATTAGTCCAAGACCGGTACCAGATTCAGATGAAGTGCCTTGGGTAGAAATATTAGTTTCGAATTGGAACAGTTTTTTGATGGTTGACTCGGATATCCCAACACCATTATCACAAACAGCTATTTCTATATTTGGATGTACAACCCTGGCCTTAATAATAATCTGACCATTTTCGTAGGTAAATTTGATTGCGTTGGAAATCAGGTTTCTTAATATGGTATTTAACATATTTTCATCGGCCATCACCATGATGGCCGGTTCTATTTCCTCGATAATCTGAATGTTTTTCATTTGTGCCTGAGCATTCATAAAATGAATATTACTTTCGACTATGATACGCAAATTTAAGCTTCCTGGTTCGTAAGGAATTCTTCCTGTTTCTGCGCGTGACCATAGTAATAGATTTTCGAGCAGATCATTACCCATTTTTGAGGTTGAATTAATCATGTTCAAAATAACTTTAGCATCGTCTATGCTGTAATTTTCTAAATCTTTTAATAACGCATCAGAAAAGCCCATTAGGGTGTTAAAAGGATTTCGCAAGTCATGTGCAATAATAGAGAAAAACTTGTCTTTAGAAGAGTTTGAAGCTAATAATTGCTGATTTTTTTCCTGAAGTTCCTTGGATTGAAGCCTTATTAAATTCTGCTTTTCAATGAGTAATGTATTGGAATTCTCCAGTTGGGATGTCCTTTCATTTACAAGTTTAGATAGTTCAGCATCGTGTCGTCTATAATTCGCTAGTCTGATATAATAAATAAGATAGACAAAAACTAAGATAAAGAGAATTATGATCGAATAAAACCACCAGGTTCTATACCAAGGTGGTAATACTTTAAATGTATAAAAAATAGGATTGCTCCAGACATCTTCGGGGCTTAGTGCTCGAAGCTTAAAGGTGTGAGTCCCTTCGAAAATATTTCCATAAGTTGCACTTGTTCTGCTTGTTAAAGGACTCCAATCTCTATCATACCCATCGAGCATGTATTGGTAACGCACCAGGGAATGACGGCTTGGTAATATGGCGTTAAATTCAAAGGATATATTGTTGTTAGCATATGGAAGTACCAATTTATGAGGGATTGGATCAAATTTGGAGATGCTGTCAAACTGAATATCGCCAAATTGACGAAGCATAGTGATGAGTTCTGTGTCTGGATATGTTTTCTCAAATGTTAGTTGTTCTTCACTATCGCTAACCTGTTTATTCTTATATCTGCGATAAAGATTTTCATTCAACAACATATGCCAACAAATATTTTCATTATTGATTTTTATGTTTTGAAGGATGACTGTCAGTGGTTGTTTGTTTTTGAGCACTGAATTGTGATTAAAGCGAACAAGCGCGGTTTTATCATTGCCTACCCCCAACCATATAATACCTTTGCTATCGCAGATCATAGTGCCATTATTACAGCCACCATTCACATCTTTTAAAGGATAACCAGTGTTGGTATTATAGATTTCCCAAACAGGAAGGTATGTTTTTAAATTTTCATTACTAGCCTTCAGTCGACCTGCAGGAATGATATTTTTAACCGAATTATTATGTGGGTCAGTAGTTTGAAAGAAGAGTCCTGATAGCCCTTTATTTGTTCCAGCCCAAATGATTCCTTTTTTATCTTGTACAATGGCATTTACATTGTTATCGGCCAACCCCTGAACTACCGTAAAAGTAAGAAAAGATTTCCCGTCAAAACGAGCTATGCCACCACCTGCAGTGCCAAACCAAAGGAATCCTCCTTCATCTTCTTTAATACTTAATACCGTGTTGTTTGGCAATCCCTGAGCGGTCGTGTAGTTGGTAAAAGATTTTCCATCAAAACGTGATACGCCTTTTGGGGTTCCAATCCATAGGTCTCCTTTTTTATCCTCTGTCAGACAATAAATAAAATCATTTACAAGGCCCTGAGCAGTACCATAATTGACAAAAGTTTTCCCGTCATAACGTGATAATCCTTTTCCGGTTCCGAACCAAAGGTTTCCGGTTTTATCTTTAACGATATTTAATACCAAATTACTTATTAGTCCTTGCTCGGTAGTGAAATGGGTGAAAGAACTACCCTCTTTACGAAATGCACCATTATTCGTTCCAATCCAAAGGTTTTGAGTTTTATCTTCAGTAATAGTATTTATTTCATTATTTATAGGATGCTTGGGAAAAGTGTAATTTGTATAGTTACGGCCATCGTAACGACTCAATCCATCAGCTGTACCAAACCATAGGTTTCCGGTTTTATCCTCATAGATACTCCATACAATATTGTTTACAAGCCCTTGGGATGTTGTGGAATTGCTTAGAGTTTCTCCTTCATAGCGGGAAATTCCACCACCAAATGTGCCGAACCAAAGGTTTCCTGTTTTGTCTAACGTAATGCTATAAATACAATTATTAGAGAGGCCTTGTGAGGTTGTATAATTGGTAAAAGAGTCAGCTTTTAAATCGTTTTTATAATGTGTTACTCCATTCGCAGTACCGAACCAAAGGTTTCCGATTAAATCTTCCGTTATACAAAATACGTTATTATTAGCAAGTCCTTGGTTTGTGGTATAGTTGGTAAATGAGTTTCCATCATATTTTGACACGCCATTTGAAGTGCCAAACCAAAGGTTTCCTTTTTTATCTTCAGTAATGCAATTAATGCTATTATTCGTAAATTTCTGACCTGTTGTTAAATAGGTAAGTGACTTTCCGTTGTAGCGCAAAATTTCGCCTTTATTTGTACCAAACCAATAATTCCCTGATTTATCCTCGATGATGCTAAATATTCTTTTATTTGTGAGTGCATTGGTTGATAGGAAGTTAGTGAAATAGCAGTGTTTTGATTTATTTTTTGCTGATTTTATATTATATATCGATATACCGTTTTGTGTGCCCAATAAAAGATTGCCTGCTTTATCTTGGGTTATACAATAGACAAAATTACTGGCCAGCCCCTGATCTGTCGTAAAATTAGTAAATGATTCTCCATCGTAGCAAGAGATTCCGCTTTGGGTACCAAACCATAAATTGCCTGTTTTGTCTTGGGTTATACAATATACATAATTATCTGCAAGACCTTGATCCGTGGTAAAATTAGTAAACGATTTGCCATCATAGCGTGATACTCCTCCCCCTGCAGTACCAAACCATAAATTTCCTAATCTATCGCATATTGAGCTTTTATCGCCTCTTGATATAGAACTATATGACAAGCCTTGTTCAGTACTGAAATTTTGCATATAGGTAACAAAATCGGCAGGAACAATTTTAAGGTTTTTGGAAATTGCAATGATATTTGGCTTTGGACAGGTATCGGTATTTACACTAATTGGATTTTTTATTAAGTTGGTAATAGGAGCAACAATACTATCATTTTTGTAGTGAAGAAATTTATAGAGTGATATATCTTTGTTTTTGTTGTTTGTACAAGAAAATATAAATGCAGAAATAATAAGAACAGACAAAAGTAAAAGAGCCGAAAAGTCTTTGTATTTTAATGGTTTTAAGAAGGTTTTGATATGCTTGAGTCCTTTCATCGGAAAAGTATTTTAGATCTGTTACCCTCAAAAATACCAATAATAATTTGAGTAATCAGGTATTTTTACTCAAAATTGAATAGTCAAATAATAATATTTATTAACATAATAAAGAATTCTCATTTTATAAATAAAAGAATGATAACTACACTTTTAGTCACTATAGCTGTTTTACTACGAATTTTTTCTAATCCATTTGGAAATGTTTTTCAGAAACAGCTCACTGTAAAAGGAATTCATCCTTTGTTCGTCAATTTTCTGTCATACTTGATATTAGCCATTTTTTGTCTCGTAATTGCTGTATCTATTCATTGGCCGGAATTGCCGCGTGATTTTTGGGTTTATTCCATTTTGGGAGGAATTTTTGGAGCTTTTGGAAATGGTTTTTTGGTTAAAGCACTTCAAAAAGGAGATCTTTCAGTTCTTGGACCTATCAATTCCTATAAATCGGTTGTTGGAATTGTTGTTGGGGTTATTCTGCTTGGTGAAATTCCCAGTTTTTGGGGAATAGCTGGCATCGCTTTGATCATTTATGGCAGTTATTTTGTTCTGGATACAACGGAAGAAAAATTTTCTTTTGCTTTGTTTAAAAAGAGTGAAATTCAATACCGATTGTGGGCAATGATTCTAACCGCAATAGAGGCTGTATTTATTAAGAAAGTTATTTTAGCTTCATCAACAACCATCGCATTTTTGAGCTGGTGTTGGTTTGGCGCAATTTTTTCATTTGTTCTGCTATTTGTTTATCGGCTTCATTTTAAAAGGGAAATTAAGAAAATAGGCACCAGTGACTTTCGGAAATTCGCTTTTCTGGTTGTTTGTATTGGAATAATGCAGTTTACGACGAATTATACGTTTGAACATATAGCAGTAGGTTATGCTCTATCACTTTTTCAACTTTCTACTATTGTAAGTGTATTGCTTGGATATCAGTTCTTTAAAGAGCGAGACATTCGAAAAAAGTTGATAGGTTCTGCCATTATGATTATAGGTTCTATCGTTATTATCATAAGTTAAAAACATTTTCATTGAGATAGATGTTTAGTTAAATATCTTAATCATTGGAAGTTATTTTATGCTTATAAATTATGAAAAAACTTTTACTCGCCCTATTGTTGAGTTCATTTTATATAAATGGATTTAGCACAACCTGGAACATCTCCAGCGTTGGTTTTGCCTTTTCACCGGATTCGTTGACCATTGAAGAAGGTGATAACCTGAACTTTGTACTTGGGTCGACCCACAATGCGGTAGAAGTTAGCCAATCTGTATGGAATGCAAATGGGAGTTCTCCAATCATTGGATTTTCAATTCCTTTTGGAGGTGGGACTGTATCAGCCGCACAACTGACTATAGGTACTCACTTTTATGTTTGTACACCTCATGTAACCTTGGGTATGAAAGGTAAAATTGTAGTTCGGGCCCTTTCAGGAATAGATGTTACTAAAAATGGAAATGACTTTATCGTGTATCCAAACCCTGTAGTGGACAAATTTAACATTCAATTTTATTTGACTGAATCAAAGATGTTGGAAATTGAACTATTTGATATTCAGGGGAAATTGGTCAAAGTATTAGTTCCAAAAACTCCAGTTTCCGGTACTTTTTTAAGATCCTTTGAACTAGTTAAAGGAATGGCTCCCGGCGTCTATTTTATCAAAATGACTTTGAACGATATCCATTTTTTCAAGAAAGTAATTGTTTTATAACTTTCAGAATAATAGTAGATTTTATGATTAAGAGAAAACTGATTTGTTTCTTCATGGTGGCGTTTGTTATCCTTGGTTTATGTACTTGCAATTACAATAAAGAAGAAATTCTGTACCCAAATCTTACAAATTCTTGTGATACCACGAATATCACTTTCAAAGGCAAGGTGGTGTCAATACTGGAAGCTAATTGCCTCCGATGCCATGGCAATGCAATGGCAAACTCAAATGGTGGTGGCATCCGGTTAGAAGACTATGCCGATGTTAAAGCGCGCATGGATCGTATATATGGAAGCATGGCACATCAAACTGGATATATACCAATGCCAAAGGGTATGTCAAGTAAGATTGATACGTGCCAGATTAAGACTTTTCGTATTTGGATGGATGCAGGTGGTCTTAACAACTGATTTTCTCAAATACATTTAATACTATGAATCATTTCAAGAACCTAAGTTTGTTCGTTGTTCTGAGTTTTTCTTGTCTTCATTTACAAGCTCAGGAAGTGGAGAAGCTTGCTATGCCTGACAGTGTTGCCCCTATTCAATATGTTGAAGGCACATTTAGATCTACTCGTGTTTTAAACGGACACTCGAACCAGATAATGCCTGAAGGACTATTGGATTTTAGGGTGGAGCACCGTTTCGGGCGAATAAATCAAGGGTATTATGAGTTTTTCGGATTGGACCAAGCCAATACTTTCTTTTCGCTGGAATATGGCATTAAGGATTGGGTGATGATGGGTCTTAATCGTAGCTCATTAGACAAAACGGTTTCCGGGTTCGCAAAATTTGGAGTGTTCAGACAATGTACGGGCACGAAAATAATGCCTGTTTCGGTTTCAATCTTGTTGGGAACAAGTGTTGTTGGTACAAAATGGGTTTATCCTGATCGAAATAATTTATTTTCTTCACGAGTAAGTTATACCAGTCAATTGATTGTAGCTCGAAAGTTTAACGAGCATTTTTCGTTGCAACTTGCTCCAGTATGGATTCACCGCAATCTCGTTCCGACAAAAATGGACAAAAATGATATGTTTGCGATGGGCATTGCTTCCAGTTATGGCATTTCCAGTATGGTGTCCATCAATGCAGAATATTATCCGGTCATCAGCCCATCGTGGAATCATCAAAACAGTTATCAGAATGCTCTTTCTTTCGGATTTGACATTGAAACCGGTGGTCATGTTTTTCAATTGATGCTTTCAAACACAACAGGAATGATTGAAAAAACCTTTATGACTGAAACCACCGGAAAATGGTTGAAGGGCGACCTGCATCTGGGATTTAATATTTCACGTTTGTTTTCAATAAAATAAACTATTTGCGAAAAACTACTTTTTTGTTGCAAATTTTTTACTCCAATTGCAAATCGTATCTTTTTGAGATACTGTAAGATTGGCTTTTGGGTTTGAATTTATGAAAGACTTTGGAGGCATTGAATTCGTTGAAACTTCTTTACAAATGTCCGCCGCTTTTTTAGCTTGCTTATCCGTTTTGTACTGATCCCACTTAGAGAAATCAAGTGCGGACTTTGCTAACATACTCCCTCCACTACTATGACAATCCATACAGGCATTCTTAAAAACAACTTTAAGATTAGTGGGTATGGTAGAAGATTGAATTATACTGATTTGTGGTGTTTGACCGTAAATCAGCCAGGTTGAAACACTGGTTGTCAATATTCCTGCAATGAGAAAGATGGGAAGTAAGTTTTTACTTTTCATAAGTTTAGGATTTAAAATGTTTTATTTCACAATTCATATATCTTTCACTAAAACATGTTAAAGAACATATTATTAAGTCGAATAATTTGCATATGAGCTAAAAGTCCTTTATTTTTGTACTGTGTTTTTCATGGTATTAGATTTAAGGTTAAGGAAGATTGGTTGTCGTGAGACAACCTTCTTTTGTTTATAGGGATCTCTGAACGATTCCATTTTGCAAATCAACAGGTCTATATTCCAGCCCAAATGTATCAGCGACTGCATGATAGCTTACTTTATTCTTTACTATATTAAGCCCCTTCGCTAAACTTTCGTTTTCCTTACAAGCCTTTTTCCAACCTTTATTCGCCAACATCATTACATAAGGAAACGTAGAATTCGTAAGAGCCAGTGTAGAAGAATATGGCACTGCTCCAGGAATGTTTGCAACGCAATAATGCATAATTCCGTCTACCATATAAACGGGTTCATTATGTGTTGTGGGGTGGGACGTTTCAAAACAACCACCCTGATCAATGGCAACATCGACCATCAGACTTCCTTTTTTTAGCAATCTGAGCATATCTCTGGTGATAATATGCGGTGCCTTGGCACCAGGGATGAGTACAGATCCAATGACCAAATCAGTCGTGGGCAATTCATTTTCGATATTGTGTGTCGAAGAGTAAAGCGTTTTTACATTCATAGGCAGGATTTCACTTAAATAGCGAAGTCTTGGTAAAGAGATGTCCGTGATGGTCACATCAGCTCCCATGCCTCCAGCCATCATCGCCGCATTGTATCCAACGACTCCTCCTCCAATAATAAGCACTTTAGCGGGTTTCACACCAGGAACACCACTCATTAGGAGTCCTCTTCCACCCTGAGGCTTTTCCAGGAAACGTGCGCCTTCCTGAATGGCCATTCTTCCTGCAATCTCCGACATTGGAATTAGTAGTGGCAATGAACGGTCTTTCATTTCGACTGTTTCATAGGCAATACAAATGGCTCCACTTTTTATCATAGCAAAAGTCAACTCTTTTTCTGAGGCAAAATGAAAATAGGTAAATACAACCTGATCAGGTTTGATCAAACCATATTCCTTTTCAATGGGCTCTTTCACTTTGACAATCATTTCCACAATCGCATAGATGTTTTCTATTTCAGGAAGTATCTTCGCCCCTGCTTCTATATATTCTTCATCCGGAAAGCCGCTGTTCTCGCCTGCAGTATGTTGTACATAGACCGTGTGCCCGGCTTTAACCAATTCTTTTGCGCCACCGGGTGTAAGAGAAACTCTGTTCTCGTTGTTCTTAATTTCTTTAGGAATGCCAATAATCATAAGGATTGTGTTTTTAATATTTCAACTGTTTTGTTTGCCAGGTAAACACGTACAATGTACATTCCTTTTTTCAGTCCATCGATCGAATAGTTCGTATTTGGTTCAATTGTTTTGTAGACTATCTGACCAAAGGCATCGAAAACTTCCAAGCCAGACATCTCATTTTGATTGTTGATATACATGACATCGGATGTACAATAAATGATGGTGGATAATTTACTTTCGATCTTTTTGTTTAAATCAGTAATAATATCACCATCAAACATAACCGATATCGTGCCAGTATTTGCTGTAACAGAAGGAGTTATGAATATTCCGTTAACAACACTGGAAGTAACATCAATATTGTTGTACATCACTTTTTTAATCGTAACTCCTAAATTAGGTACTATGTTAAATTTAAGTACCTGATTATCCATTACGCAAATGCGGGCTCCTGTAATTAAAGAGGCACCGAAAGATTCGCTTATAGAATCTGAAAGTGTGGCAGCAAAGCTCATACGCTTAGCAACGTTGGCTAAAGGTGCGTTGACTATGATTGAATCCGGATTTATACTTTCGAATGAGATTGTTCCACCATCACCTATTTCCACGTCAACTTGTTTACTCAACTGAACAAACGAACCCCATTGAGAAGCATTCAGATAGGTATTATAAGCATTTTTTGGAATGGACAGTACACATTTTTTTGTTTTGACTCTATAAAATGTGTTTTCTCCCAAGGTTGCAGGTGTTTCGTTCATTGAACTGATATTTGCGAGCATGGTGTTGTTTGAAAATGCACGTGCTCCGATATTCATCAATACTGGTGAAAGATTGATGGTGATCAAAGAAGTACAATTCGAAAAGACTTCATCACCCAATGAATTGAGTAATTTACAACCTGACAGATCAACAATTTTCAGTGAAGTACAATTATTGAATGCATAGCTGCTTATGGAAGATAAAGAAGTGGGATAATGAATATTTGTCAATTTGATGCAATTGGCAAATGCCTGATCAGAAATTGTACGAACAATATTGGATAATTTTACGGTTGAGATGGAGGTACAATTGGAGAAAGAGAAAGATGGAATGTTTATGATATTTACACATGCTGACATATCAACACAACTGATTTTGTTGCAATTCATGAAAGCTGAGTTTCCGATTGTCTCCAGTCCTTTCGGTATTAACAGTGTGTCCTTTAAGGATGTACATCCAGAAAAGGAGTTGTTCCCAATATTTTTTAACCTGGTAGGTAACGCAAGAACCTGATCCATCGAACTACAGCCATTAAATGCATAATCACCGATAGACATCAGGAACTTTGAAAATTGAACTCCGTTGAGTGAAATACAATTATTGAATGCATATTCACCAATGGTCATGACACTTTGAGGCATATTTAAAACCGCCAGATTGCTGCAATTATCAAAAGCATGAGGCTTAATCTCATTCAAATAATCCGGAGCGACAAAATTCATCAAAATCGTTTTGTCCTTGAATGCTCCTTCGGGAATGATTAAGACATCGGAACCTGATAAATCCAGCGAACTGAGTAATTGCATATTGTTTCGGATGTTTTCAAAGTCAATCGCATTCAAATCTCCTGTAACTGTCATACCGGTAACTTCACGGGGAGCAATACCGGTCTGGTTCATGATGCAAGTGGCCAATGTCCCTGGTTGATCAACAAAAACAGTCACAATCTTTTGACCTCCTACTATTTCGTAATCTTGCCAGCCCACTGCTGCTTCATAAGCAGCAACACTTTCAGTAGGTACAAAGACAGCAGACATAGTTAATGGAAAGACTGAACTTCCTATAACTGGAGGTGTTGTTGCGTCAATTTTACAGAAAGAAAGTCTGTAATTATATAAAAAAGCTTCATTACCAATTGTTTTCAAAGTGGCTGGTAAATCGATTGTTCCAACGATATTACAGCCGTTAAATGCTTGTACACCAATTGATTTTAACGTATTTGGCAGTTTGACGGAAGTTAATGAATTGCATGAACTAAATGTACCTTGCTCAATGCTCAACAAACTGGTACAACCGGATAGATCAATTGTTTTTAGAGCTGAACAGCTTGTAAAAGCACTTTCTCCCAAAATTTTCAAGGATGCAGGGATTGATACCGTTTGCAATAAGTAACAATAGGAAAACGCTGTACCACCAATGGATGATAAATTTTTACAAACCGAAAGATCAATGGCTTTAAGTGCTGAACAAGATTGGAAAGCACTGCTTTCTATTGTTTCAATGGTAACCGGCAGAAGAACATTCATCAGTTTACTACAGCCGCCGAAACAATACGAGGGAATCGTTTTCAATGATGTCGCAGACAAGTCAACAGATTCCAAACTGGTATTATTATATAATGATTGTTCCAATTGTTTCAATGAAGCAGGCATAACAATTGATTTTAATGCTGTATTCATGAAAGAACTACCATTGATTGTTGTAAGTTTAGTACATTCCTCAAAATTGACAGAACGCAAATTGGAGCATCCCCCAAAGGCGCTATATCCTATAATAGTTGTATTCAGAGGTAGATAGATTTCTGTTAATGTCTTTTTACCCCCGGTCATCGTATTAAATGCACTCATCGGAATAACGGATGAAGATGGGTCATTACTTTGCATGTAATCGCTACAGGTAGTTTGCCGTATATCTAAAACTGAAAGTACTTCCATACTATCGCGCATCAGCATAAAGTCCTGAGCATTCAGGAAACCTGATATTGTCAGGTTTGTCACTCCTTTGAGTTGGTCCTTAGACAAGAGTTGTTTTAAATTGCCGGGAGTTACTACATTTAAGCTAAACACAGGATTTACCCTGAAACTGATTTCCAGTTTACCGGAAGCAATAACGGATGTAATAGTGTACTGATTATTAATGACTTTTGCCGTTACATCTGTTCCATTGAAAAGAATCTTATTGAGTAGATATCCATGATTAGGCTTCACCGTAAAGACAGCAGGTGACGTATTTTTTATGGTAACATCTGTCACTGGCAATAATGGCGTATTGACATACTCCACATAACCGTTCAAGCCTGATATCACATCCATTTTGTAAGAAACTCCTACATCACTTTTTGCAGCAAAATGAACAGTTAAAGTAGATTCACCGGTTATAAACGGCGTGTTATAGATGCTGTCTCCCTTTTGAACAACATTTGGAAGGTCGTTAAATAGGATTTGATTTGCTACATATCCTTCATTTGCTAAAACAATAAATTTGGCGGAGGAGGCACTATCAATTGGTAATGAAACGATCGTATCCGATAACAAAACGTCGTTGTATTTCATTGATCCAAGACCCTCAATAGTGACAGACAGGCCGAATTTTTTCAGTTTAAAAGAGACTTCAAGTGTGCCACTCACAATCCCTGCCGGAACAGTATAAGTATCACCAGTGATCGACACAGCTTGTTTATTGAATTTCAAGACATCAATTTCATAACCGGGATTTGGATCAATGGTCAGATTCACCAATTTTTCATTGTGAAAAATCACTTGACCGTTATTTAATTCTTTTCCATCCAACAGGACTTTCCCTTTCGTACCAATCAGCGTTTGTATCCCCATTTCTTTGATGTTGGTAAACGATGCCCAGTTGCTTGCAAGTCCATAGGATTTTGCTGAACCGGTTGGTACGTAGAGTATGCAGGTTGCCAGGTTGACGCCTGTAAAATCATTATCCGTAAGACTTGGAACAGAAATTGAATATAACTTTATGGAAGCAAGTTGCGAACAGCCGCTGAAAGTATAACCTGAGAGGCTTTGAAGGGATGATGGTAAAAGAACTTCTTTTAATGAATTACAATATGGAAAGGTTCCCCATTGTAGATTAGTCAGATTAGTACACTGTGACAAATCAACCTTACTTAAATTGTAACAACTACTGAAGGCATTGCTTAAAATAGCATTTATTGATGCTGGAAATACAATCGATTTTAATTGGGTACAATTAGTAAAAGCATTATTGGAAATTTGTTGCAGATTCTTGCATTTTCCCATATCTACAGAATCAATTCCGCTGCATCCACTAAATGCACTAACACCAATCATAATAAAACATTCAGGGAAAATAATGTTTCCATCCAAAGATGAACAGGATTCAAATGCACTCGCTCCAATAGATATAATTTTATCTCCAAAAGGTATCTCTTTTAAAAGTCGACAACCTGAAAAAGCTTTATCTCCAATACTTTGAATAGTTGCCGGTGCTTTGAATGAAAGTAGCTGTATTTTGCCTTCAAAAGCACTGGCAGGTATTTCTGTGATGGTTGTTTGAGATAGATCGACTGTATTTAATTGTGTCATGATTTTATTCATCACTCGGAAGTCTTCACTATTCAGCGTTCCCGTGACAATCAAATTGCTAACATCCGTTACGTTAACACCCTTTTGCTCAATCGCTGCAGTTAACGTTCCGGGAGTTGCTACATTTACCGTCAATGAACTGGCATTCCTGCTAACTATGATGAAATTTTTCCAGGTATTTGCCGCTTTGTAGGCAACAAGCGATTGATCCGGTACATTGATCAAGGTCATCGGAGTGCCGTTAAAAGCACTCGCATCTAAAGTGGGTGGAGTCACTGCATCCATAGTAATTGAAGTAAAGTTGGCGCAATTTGAAAATGCATCAGAACCAATACTCGTCAAGGAAGAAGGTAAATGAACTGTTGTCAGTGAACCACAATTTGAAAAGGAATTGCTTTGAATTTGTGTCAATGAAGCACATTCTTGTAAATTGATGGAACTCAATTTGGAACAACTGTTGAAAGCACTGTAACTGATGGATTTTACACCCCTTGGCAATAGAACCTGCGTTAACGATGGGTGACCTGAAAAAGCACTACCCGGCAAAAAATCTTTCACCCAATCAGCTGATGGAGTTACTTCTGTGATGCTTACATCCGTTAAGTCTAAAGTTGATAGATTTTTAATGCTGTCCCGGATAAAACTAAAGTCGTATCCGTTCATGTATCCGTTTACTTTTAGTTTGGTTATTTCCTTGCATTGATCCTTGGTCAATTTCAAAGAAAATGTTCCGGATTCGTTTACGGTCACAGTGACTGTTGGATTTATCCTGAAACTAACTTTTAACACAGAAGGTCCTGCCAAAGCCTCCGTCGTAAATACATTATCTACAACCTTATTCGTCACATCAAGTCCATTGTACAAGACCTGATTGATGATATAAGTCGTATTGGGTATGATGGTGAATGATGCCGTTTCTTCTTTTTTCACCGAAACCTCTGTCTCAGTCAAAAGAGGTGTATTCCTGTATTTAACGTAACCATTTGCTCCTGTAGAAACCGATATTTTATAGAGACTCCCCATCGATGAAGCAGATATAAAACTGACACTCATGGATGAATTTGCATTGATCTGTGGTGCATTAAAAATACTATCTTGCTGCACAACGCATGCCTGATTGTTAAATATCAGACTGTCTACAACGTAGTCAACATCCGGGCGTAAAATGAATCTGGCAAAGGATGCACTGTCCAATGCCAAAGTGGTCGATGTTTCTATGAGCTGATTATTGTATTTTATGGAACCGTTTCCTTTGACAGTAATATCCAGATTGAATTGCTTCAGCTTAAAGGCTATTTTTATTCGGGCACTGATTGTGCCGGCAGGTATAACAGCATTATCTAAATTGGTAACCCTTATATTATTAATTGTCAGACTATCAACCGTGTATCCTGAATTCGGTATTGGGACCAATTTTACTTCTTTGCCATTGTGAAAGTAGACCTCTCCATTTTTAAGTGTTGTTCCATTGGCTGTTAATGAACCGTTGTTCCCAATAGTTGGTAAGAGACCATTGCCAGTGACAAGGTCAAAATATTCCCAGTATGAGGCATTTAAGTAGGCTTGTTCTGATCCGATGGGTACATTTAATTTGCAAGTGGCATTGGGAAATGCAGCAAAAGTAGCAGATTCAATTTGAGGTGGTGTTTTAGACATAATGGTGATATTCTTTATGGAAGGACATCCCGAAAAAATAGTACCTATGTAATTGATTGAACTGGGTAAAATGATTGTATCCAAAGCACTGCAATAGGAAAAGAGGTCACCTTCTAATCTGGATAAATTTGTACAACCAGATAGGTCAATTGTTTTTAAGGAACTACAATAAGTGAACACACTCCAACTTAAGCTGGATAGTGATGAGGGCAATAGTATTTTTTGTAAACCCTGACAATAGTAAAATATGCTACTATTCAATGATGTTAACTTTGTACAGGCAGATAAGTCCACACTGGCAAGTAAATTGCAGCTAGAAAAAGCATTATAACCTAAGTAAGAAAAGGAACTTGGAAATACAATGTTTCCAGTCATATTGCTACAACCAGAAAATGCACTACTTCCAATACTATCTATTTGGTTGGAAAAAGGGATTGTTTTTAATTGGGAACAACTTTGAAACGCTGTGTTCCCGATTTTACGTATGGTAGATGGGGCAATGAATTCCTGTATTTGATATTTGTTTTTAAACATGTCATCGGGAATGACTGTTGCATTTGTACCAGATATGTCAATCGAAGTGACAATTGGCATGGAAGTGCTAATCGTATTCAGATCTTTATTGTTCAGATTACCGGTTACAATGATTTTTGAAATTTGTGTTAAATCAGTTCCTTGATTTCTCAAGACTGTGGATAACGTACCAGCCGTTGTTAGATTTACAGTGACTGTAATACCAGTTTCGGCTTTAGCAATACTTGTGATGACACCAAACATCACAAAGAGTAACGAAGTAATTAAGTGTTTCATATTCTTTCGATTTTAAGGCCAGATATTGTCAAGTACATAAGATCAACAATCGCTAACTGTAAAGTATACAGTTAGGTTAGATATTGTCAAATATATTAATTTTTTTATAAAATTCTACAATTTTGGTATAAAGAATCCCATAGACAACTAAGAATAGTTGTTATAAAGGTTATCGAACAGCACACTTTTTATGTCAAACGTTCTTTTTGTCAGGATGATGTATGTTTAACTGCCTATTCTTTTGAATTTGGCTTCAAACGTCTAAATGACATGATAGTCAATAAGAAACTGATTAGGGTAACGAATAGAGCGAGAATCATTGTTAAGATATCTTCTAAATTAGTGTTGGCTGAATAGTAATGACCATGAGTTACCGAAGTTATACTGTAGATCAATGTTGCTAAAAAGATAAAACCTAATACGACCAATGCAATGCGAAAACCGATAACCCAGGTAATGGCAAAAAACCTTCTAATGAAATCTTTACCATCAATATCCATGTTTGCATCGTACGCTGCCTTAAGCCCAAATATGGTAATAAAAATTAATAGCACAAACTCCATAAATGCTATTCCAATGCCCGTATTACCTTGAAAAGCAGCAACTCCCGAAAAAGATGTCACAAATGTTGATAAAATGCAGTATCCCAACAAATAGTTAAAACCGTCTTTTTCAGTTAATTAGTTGTTGGAAATTTGGTTTTCAAGCGCTTTAAGATTTAGCCAATACATAGTTTTGTTTTTTAGGATTAATAATATAATCTACATTAATTAAAGTACATGCTGTGCCAACACCTTCTGCACCTCATACACATTCACCGACTTGTTGAATTGTTTGGTGATGCTTGGATGCAATTCGCTGGAAACCCAAATTTTCAACTCGGCATCCAAATCGAGTGGCCCGGCTGTTTCGATGCTGAACCTGGAAATGCTTTTGTATGCAATGGATTTGTATTCGGTCTTGCTGCCTGTCAAGCCTTGCTTGTCCACCAAGATGAGCCGTTTTGTTGTAAAAATGAAAGTATCTCGAATAAGCTTGAAGCCCAATTCAATGTTTTCACCATCCATTAAAAGTGGTTCGTATTTTTTGTATAAATCTTCTACGGAAACTTCACCGGCGTTTCCGATGATTGCGGATAAAAGGCCCATGGTTTTTTATTTTATTGGTTCGTATTGAGAGTTGATCGATAGTTCAATATTGAGTACAATGAGTTTGTTCGATAATTTTTGAAAATCATCGTGTGAAAGCCAAGCTAAATCATACGTTTTAACATAGTCCAAATAATGGACTTGCAGTATATTGTTTTGAATCACGAATTCTTTGACCTTTTCTAAATGGATCGTGATGTCATGCTGAAAGGATCTGATTATCGATATGGTGCTTTTTGAAATAACGATGCTGTAGCTGGTCTTAAATAGTTCCAGGCCAACTAAAGCATAAACGATGGATAAAGCACCCATGATGATGTAGGGCAGTTTAGAAGAATCATAATGTATGATTCCGAAAAGGATAAATAGGAATCCAAATACGGAGTTGAAAACCATGGTACTCATATTCAAAGATTTCCTTTTACAGGCAGATATCAGAAAATCATCCTCCTCCATTATTGATTTTTTAAACGATTTTGTATACTAATGACAAAGTAAATTTAATTTAAATTAATACGCAATTATTTTGGTTTTTTTATTGGGTGAAACATTGACCTTTATTCGAGGTTATTTTAGTCATATCCTTTAGCTTTTAAAATGTCGTTTCGTAAATGTAAGCAAACTATTCCATTTTCCTGATTCGAACATCAATGCCACTGCCTTTCAATTCATCCTTCAACTTTTCGATGTCTGTATTCGCATAATGATACGGATAGAGTATTTTGGGTGTAAACATTCTTGCAGCATGGGCAGCCTGTGAAACGCTCATTGTATATGGTTGATTGACAGGGAGAAATGCAACATCGATTTTCTTCAAATCCTTTAATTCCGAAATATCCTCAGTATCACCTGCAATGAAAATTCGCAATCCATCAATATCCAGCACGTAACCATTGTCACGATTTCGGGGATGAAACTGCTCTCTCCCATCTGTTGTATTATAGGCTGGCACTGCTTCAATAGATATCATTTCTGAAACCTTCATTTTATCGCCATTCTTCATCGATACCCCTTTGCCCAACTGTATTTTTGAAGCCTCGTTTGTGATAAGCAATGTCCCCTTTTTTGTCAGCGTTTCAATTGCTTTTGAATCCAAATGATCACTATGCTCATGCGTAATCAATATCACATCTGCTTTTGGAAATGCGGCATAATCTGCAAATTTGGATACTGGATCCACCTGAATAGTTTGATTATTATAGGTAAGCATTAGACTTCCATGTTTAATGAAAGTAATCAGCAATTCGTGGTTGTTTCGAGTTTTAAAGGTATCAGTGGCGTAGGAAGCTGCCGAAGCAAAACCCGCTGAAAGTAATCCTGTCATAATAAATAAGTGTTTTAGTTTCATATAGGTCGGATTTTTGATTAGTCTATTTTGTAAAAATATAGATTATTCGGATGAGAATCAAGTTTGTAAATGAGTTTACTATAATGATTTTATTATTCCGTAAACCAATTCATCCCATTGCTTCCTCATCACGTCTATGGTAAGGAATAGGCTATAGTCCTTGCTAAGAGGTTTTAAATTCAGTATGGTCTGAGTAAAAGTTTATCTAATCTAACAAGGTTAATATTTGTTAATACAGTCGAAAAATTTATGTATGTAAGTACGTACGTACAATAAATACGATATATTTGTATTTGTTAATGCAACTAAATAATAGTTACAAATGAGTACAAGCGATACATAAACCACATCCGTCAAATTTAATCAAGATTTACGTTCTTTGAGAAGTAGAGAAGCTATTAATTGAAAACGGTGATATTTAATAATTAAAACTATGGATACGATTAACTACAAAGGCTATACGGGCACTGTCGAGTATAGTAAGGAGGATAATTGTCTTTTCGGCAAGGTCTTAGGAATTCCAAAAAGTTCAATTACATTCGAGGGAGTATGCGTTGATGATCTTTTGAGTGATTTTCATAATGCAATTGATGATTATATCGCAGAATGCGAAGTACGTGGTATTGAGCCTGCAAAACCTTTTAGTGGAAGTATTAATGTGAGAATTCCGGTGGAAATGCACGAAAGGATTGCAGTTATTTCCAAATCTGAAGGCATATCGATCAATGCAATTATCAAAAGAGCATTGGAGCGTGATTACAAGAAGACAAAATTCGCATATTAAACTTTCTTATAAAAATCTTATAGTTTACAAATATAAAAGCCCGTTGATAAAGCGGGCTTTTAATATTACTTATTTAGGTCTAAAAATCAACTGTATTCAAATCTTATTTCTCACCCCAAATTTCTCACGAGTAAACAACATGTATTTCCCTTTGTAATCTGAATTTTCCTTCACGTATTCTGCATACTTTTCTGTAGTCATCAAATCTACCTGATAAAGATATTTTACATTTTTCCGGGCATTTTTGGCTAACTTACTTACATAAACCGAAGCAAAGTTGGTATTGGTATAGCTGCTCAAAAGCGCATTCTTCACTTTTTTCCCATTAATCCAAACACCATATGTATTGGCGTCTTTCCAGGATTCAAATTGTTGCTTGGTTGGTATTATTTTAGGAAGGGGTGCAGGTACAGGAATTAGGACGACTCTTTGACTTTCTTGTTGCTCTTTACTCATGGATAAATACAAGGAAATCAGTCTTTCCCTTTCAGAATCAGATAGTTCATTAGATGCAATAAGGGTAAAGGTTTGTTTCAGTCTGTTGTGTCTTTCAGAATTAGATAGTTCATTAGTTGCAGGCACTTTTACATCGACATCAAATTTTTTGGTAATGGTTTTATACTCTAACATTTGTTCTTTGGATATGCCATTCTGTGTGGACTGAACAGTTGTTTTTCCATTGCCTGCCAGACTCATTGAGTCTTGGGCAATCGATTTTGCGCTGAAGAAAAGAAGTGCAATACCCAAAACAGGGACAACTACCAGTTGTTTGCACAAAGCCATACGGATTGAATTTCTTTTGGTCATCATAAGTAGTCTTTTTTTAGTTATTGAATAATTGAACATATTTGTAATAATGGGGCTGGTTTGCAAACTGGCTTTTTCCAGTAACAGTAGCTGGTACGCACTTACATCAGCATGAATATCAATGACTGCTTCGTCGGCTAAAAATTCATGATTTAAGAGTAAAGCATTCCGATAAATATAAAGGATAGGATTGAACCAAAATATAATCTGAAGGCATTCAACAAACAGAATATCAAGCGAATGTCTTTGTTGAACATGTGCCATTTCATGCACTAATATTTCATCTTCCACCCTACCGTTTATATAATCTTCCCTATTGATGAAGATATAGTTCAGAAAGCTATGAGGAGTCACTTTTTGATCAATCAAAATGATTTTACAATTGCGATAGGCAACGGTGGAATCGGTTCTGACTGTTCTCAATACGGTAATCAGATTTTTGGTAAAACGGATGAGTAGGATGAATGAAATAAGCGCATAGATTGACAAAAGGATCAGTTGGATGATATTGGAATCATTACCGGTAGCTGCTTGCTCAGGTATGCCGGATTGGGAAGTTATAAAGAGGTTGGAAGTAACATTTTCCAATGTTGGAGGTAGTTGTACCTCGTGTTTGAATGATAGAAAGGGTATCAGCATAGATAAACCCAAGCTGGTCAACAGATAAAATCTATTGAAACGAGGCATCTTCTCCTTTTCAAACAACACTTTGTACACCAAGGCAAAAAGTGTAGAACAAAGAATAATCTTTAGGAGGTAGGTTATCATTTTTTCTTTTTATTAATTTCCTGATCTATAATTTTTTTTAGATCCTCCAACTCGGTTGTTGTCAAATTTGTTGAGGTTGTAAAAAAGGAAGCAAACTGCATGGGAGAATTGTCAAAGTAGTTTTTAATGATCCCTTTTACATGTTTGGAGAAATAAACATCCTTATCGACCAGAGAATAATATTCCCTGGAATTTCCATACACTTGATACGCTACAAAACCTTTGACTTGCATCCTTTTTAATAAAGTGGCAATGGTTGTTGTTGCTGGCTTGGGATCTGGATAACTATCAATAATGTCTTTCATGAAAAGCTTTTTATACTTCCAGATCACTTCCATGAGTTGTTCTTCTGTCTTTGATAATGTCATAGCTCTATGTTTATGTATTCAACTCTACAAACATAGAGTATGTTTTTTAGAAAACAAAATATTTTAACTATTATTTTTAATAAAATGTTGTTTTTATGGTTTTGCCACCTTTTACATAATGTCTAAACTTGAGAAGTTACAACTTTGAAAACCAATTCATCCAACTTCTCCCCTTTCTATGTCTATGGCAAGGTCTAGAATGCTTTCATCGGTTATAGCAAAATAAAGAAAGGTTTTGCATTTGGCTTCAGTATCCGGGAATGTAAGTTTTTACATAATAGTCTAAATTTACATTTCATGAAATGCAAATAAACATACTTAATAATCAAATATCCAAATATATAACCATGCAGATTATGTTTCATTTATGCATGATAAATCAAAATATTTATGTTCTCTGGCTAAACGCGATTATGAAGAAATATCTATCCACGCACTCACACGGGATGCGACGGCGAATCCTGATCTTACCCGGATAGGGAATGTGTTTCAATCCACGCACCCACAAAAAGCTGTTTAAAGACCGATCCGGGATAATTCTAATCTTAACTTTTGAATTGTAATATGTTTAGTCAAATCAAATCGCTTAAACTTTGTCACATCTCTTTCAAATGGAAATATAGGTTCATTTACAAGCCGAGTTGTTTTCAATTCTCTCCTACTCCAGTTTCATAAACCAACTTCATCAGCTCGATTGGTAACTTAAAACTAAACCGCACCATAGGCTGGACTTTAAAAGCATGCGATCACCCTCCACGCGAAGTTTAGGAATCTGCAAATGTGAAAATGTAAACATTCAGAATTGCTTATTATCATTGGTATAGCCATTTTAATGCAGCCATTCAGTATACTCTGCATCTCCATTAGCCAGAGTATGATAAATCCAAGCAGAAAGCTCATATTGATAATTTGCAGGCAATTTATTCCCGAAGGCATTAAAATCAAAATTGATTGAAATTTTAAAACGCTGAGTTTTTATTTAAAGTTTTGTTCAGTATGTTCCATTTTGGAACATACTCATTTCTAATATAATTAACCCTATTTGAAATGTTTTTTCGATATTAATTGAATTCTCTTTAATCTTGAGAAAGGGCTCTGATAATGGAAAATCTTCCCTAAACAGGAATCCAGATTCTCAGCCTCTTCCATCCTGCTTATTTTAAATTGCTTACAAACCTTATCATTCAAATCAAAACACCAAACAGCAGAATATTCTGGCAAAAATTCAAAAGGTTCAACAATATCATACAACACATTCAGTTTTCGTACCAAACGTTCACTGACGTGAGCTCCACCTTTGACCATAAGGACTTCTAAAATAGTCTTTAATTTCTAATAAAAACAAGTAAACATTAATTGAAAAATATTTACCAGCAACTTCTCAACAATCAGGTAAGCGAACATTGGAAAGGGGTATGACCGATGTCGACTTCGACGGCCGAGCGCAGTGAACGTGCTGAGTCCGGCATACAAAATATTGACGGCTCGAATGAGACTAAATTTTTGTGCCGGAGTCGGTACGTTTACAAGTAAGGACTAGGGAGACAGAGGTCGTGCCCCTTTCCAATGGAAGCGTTGCAAAAAAAAGCGCTGCCAAAAAATTAAGAATTATGCCCATGCCTATGATGCAAATCCGGATAATGCCCATGTTCATGCGTCATTTCCTCATGCGTATGCACATGTGAATGCCAATTCCCTTTCGAAACGACTTCCCCTTCGTGTAAATGATTGTGGTGCCCATCATTGTGTTGATGGAAATGAACATGCGTAAGCACTTGGTGTACATGCATATGACTGTGAGATGAGATACTTGTCATATAAATGGCCATTGCTAAAAGGGACATTGAAATAAGATGGACCCAATGAAAAGAATCCTGGAAGAAAAAGTAGGATAAAGCAACGCCCCAAAGAGGAGCTGTTGAAAATAGAATTTGGCTTCTGGTTGCACCAACATTTTGTGCAGAAGTGACATAAAGTACGATGCTTAAACCGTAGGATAAGGCACCAAGCAAAATGGCAGGGCCGATATTTCCAAGTGACATTGGTTGAGTTGAGATCAGGTTGCCGATGAATAAATTAACTGAACCCGCTCCTATCCCTTTGACGAACGTAACTGCTTGGGGAGATGCTCCATCTGTGATCGCTGTCAAATGATTGTCTACGCCCCAGCAAAAACAGGCTGCCGTAATGAGTAAGGCTGAGACGATACTGCCTGAACCCTCCCCGAGTGAAGTGATGACCCCAGCTACAACGGTCAGGATGACACCGGTCCAGGTAAAACGGTCCAACGTATCTTTGAAAAGAAAAACTCCTAAAATGGCTGTGGCAACGAGTTCCATATTGAGCCAGATGGACACTGATGCGGCGTTTGCAGTCTTTAATCCGGCCAACAATAACAAGGGCCCCAAGATACCGCCGAAGAAGATGATTCCAAAGGTTTTGGTTTTACTGCCAGGTTTGAAAAGCATCTTTAGTTGGTTGTCCTTTTTCAGGATGAAAGGAATCATAGCTATACCAGCCCCCAAATAAAGCAATCCAGCTAATTGGAAGGAGTTTAGGCCATTCAAAAGGAGTTTGCTGAATGGTGTGGCTATACCAAAAAGTAAGCCAGAAAGAAGACCTGTGATTAAGGCGAAACGTTTCACCTTCAAAATTTAATATATTCTTTAGGCATTAAGTTTTTCTCCATCGTCCAAAAATGAGCCTGTCCATGGCTAATTCTAAATAGAAATAAACTTGGACTATCAAAAGACATTCCGAAACTCTTTAAAAAAGGTCTGTCTGTCAGCGCCTTTAATTTGTATTTGATATCCGTCACAATCTCAATTTCTCCAGAAATTCGCAACATAGTACCTATCATGCCTTCGTGTTTGTAAAAACAAGCTTCAACATTTGGGTTTGCTATCAATTGGTTGGGGATTTGTTTTACAGTGCTTGTCTGGAAATAAAAACCAGTTTCGTCTGCAAACCAAAACCCAATCATCCTTACTCGAGGTTGTCCGTTATCTATCGTTGCTAACGAACAAACCGGGTTTGCATTTGTAAAATTGATACAATCCTGAATAGTCATTTTCGTAATTTTTAGATTTATTGATTCAATTTAAAAACAACAGACATTTTTAAATGTTCAATGGCAATGAGAAGAAAAAAGTGGACCCGGAACCAATCGTACTTTCCACCCAGAAATGACCATTATTTTTTTCAACCAGTTCTTTACAGATTATCAAGCCCAAACCTGTTCCCTTTTCATTTTTTGTACCGGGAGTTGAATAGCTATTATTTAGATGGAATAATTTATTCAATCTATCATTTGGAATTCCAACACCATTGTCGCTTACGGAAACAATTAACTCATTTTGATTGTCAATTGCAGAAATAGCAATACTCCCTCCCGTATGTGTGAATTTTATAGCATTAGAAACTAAATTTCTCAAGACGGTACTAATCATTGCTTTATCAGCATTCACATGAATATCTTGCGTTTTTGGATTATGGATGACGATGGATTTTTGATCTGCATTACTGCTTAATAAAAGTGTAACTTCGTTGATCAGGGTCACCATTTCGAAATCTTCCGGATTGAAAACCATTCTACCGGATTGCGATTGAGCCCAAACCATGAGGTTCATAAGCAAATCCATAGCCCTGTTGGAAGACTGCGTGATGATTTTGGCAAATAGCCCGATTTTCTCATAGTCCTTTTCTATAACTCGTTCTACCAGGAGTTCACTAAAGCCAATAATGGAATTGAAAGGACTTTTTAAATCATGTGCAATGATGGATAAAAACTTGTCTTTCTCAGCGTTAACCTTTTCTAATTCAAGGTTTTTTAATTGGATTTCTTGTTCTGTTTTTTTGCGATCGCTGACATCGATCAATGTACCAGTCCATATAATATCTGTATTTTCCAGAACACGGGGAATGGATTCAAAATGAATCCAAATGATGTTGTCTTTTATTTTCAATCGGCCTTCCCAAATAAAAGGAGATCTATTTATGTTGGCCTCAACATTTAAACGGACAAATTCAGCCTTATCCTGTTCAAAAAGAAAATCGTAAATGACACCGGGATTTTTTTCAATAGTAGACCTGTCTAAATTTAGTATTTCACAAAAGCGATCATTAAAGAAGTCGAGTTTGTAATATATATTTGCCGTGCAGAAACAGTTATTTTCTAGAGATGGTTTTTCTTGATAAATACGTAACCGATATATTCCGGAAGGCAGAGCATTCGCCAAATCGGCATACAATTCACGTTCACTAATTATGGCCAAATCAATCTTTTTCTGATTGTCTTCAAACTTTATTGGTTCGTATTTATCTCGAGTTTTCATTAATTAGGATTTTTAAAAGGCTACAAAATGCCCTTCGTACTTGGCAAATTATATTTATAAATATCCCTTCTGATAGCCATTTTGATAGACCTTGCAAAAGCCTTGAAGATCCCTTCAATCTTGTGATGTTCATTCTCCCCTTCCGCTTTGATGTTCAAATTCATCTTGGAGGCATCGCTCACAGACTTGAAGAAATGCAGGAACATTTCTGTAGGCATATCTCCCACTCTTTCCCGCTTGAATTCTGCATCCCAGACCAGCCAGGGTCTACCGCCAAAATCCAGCGCTACACTGCACAAACAGTCATCCATAGGCAAACAAAAGCCATAACGTTCGATGCCACGCTTGTCTCCCAAAGCTTTGAGTAAAGCTTCACCAAGTGCAATGCCGGTGTCCTCAATGGTGTGGTGTTCATCCACATTCAAGTCACCTTTAGTATGAATAGTCAAGTCTATGCCGGAATGCTTGCCAATCTGATCCAGCATGTGATCGAAAAATCCCAGACCAGTATCAATATCCGTTTTGCCATTCCCATCGAGGTTCACCTCAACATAAATATCCGTTTCATGTGTTTTACGTGCCACTACGGCAGTTCTTTCGCCTGCAAAGAGGAAAGCTGTGATGTCGTCCCATTTGTTGGTAATTAAGGCGCAAATACCTTCTAAATCGGCCGTAACCAGCGAAGTATTAACTTCTTCAGAAGGAGCCTTCAGTAATATAGCTTTACAACCGAGATTCTTAGCCATTTGAACATCTGTCAATCGATCACCGATGACAAAAGAGCTGGCCATATCGTAGTCTTCCGTCAGATATTCCTGAAGCATGCCCAGTTTTGGTTTACGCGTCGCAGCATTGTCTTGCGGCAAGGAGCGGTCTATGTGGATGGCATCAAATGTAACACCCTCATTTTCAAAAGTCTTCATTACTTTGTTGTGGGCAGGCCAGAATGTTTCCTCCGGAAAAGAGCTGGTACCCATACCGTCCTGGTTGGTCACCATGACAAACTTGAAATCCAGTTTGGTACGAATGAAATTCAGGTTGCGGAATACATGCGGATAAAATTCCAGTTTTTCCAGGCTATCCAATTGATAATCTACAGGTGGTTCAAGCACCATTGTGCCGTCCCTGTCAATAAATAGTACGCGTTTTTTGGTATTCATTGCCGTCAATTATTTCATATTTTTCAAAGCCTCGATCAACAAGGTATTTTCTTCGGGAACGCCCACCGTGATGCGCAGACAACCCAGACACAAAGACACGTTGTTACGGTTTCTCACGATAATGCCTTGCTCTACCAGGTAACGATACGTTGCATTGGCATCGTTAACCTGAACCAAAACAAAATTGGCGTCCGAAGGGTAAACCTTCGCCACCATGGGTAGCGATTCAAGCTGAGCAATCAATTCTGTTCGCTGAGCCAACAACATATCCACCCAGTCGTTTTTGCGTTTCAGTTTCTTAATTTCTTCACCCACAAAATATTGAGTCAACAGATTGATGTTGTATGGATATTTCACTTTGTTGAAGAAACGGATGATCTCTGGACTGGCAAAGGCCATACCCAGACGGATAGCAGCCAAACCCCAAGCCTTGGAGAACGTTTGCAAAACAATCAGATTTGGGTAAGTATCCAACATCGTCAGGAAACTGGATCGTGAAGAAAAGTCAATGTATGCTTCATCAATGACCACAATACCGGAAAAACCATCAAGAATCTTTTTCATTTCGTTGATGTCCAAATCGTTGCCGGTCGGATTGTTTGGTGAACACATGAAAATGACCTTGGTATGGACATCCACTTTAGCCAGTACACTTTCCACATCCAGTGAATAGTCTTCCAGCAAAAGCACTTTGCGATATTCAACGTTGTTGATGTCGGCACAAACCTGATACATTCCGTAAGTCGGGTCAATGGCTACAATGTTGTCTATACCGGGTTCGCAGAAAATACGAACCACTAAGTCAATAGGTTCATCGCTGCCATTTCCGAAAAACAACTTTTCTGAGTCAATATTTTTCAGATTAGCCACTTTTTCTTTGAGATCCTTTTGAAGTGGATCCGGATAACGGTTGTAAGGTGCGTTCAGCGGGTTTTCGTTGGCATCCAGATAAGCGGAAGCCTCCCCCTTGAATTCATCTCTGGCACAGGAATAAGGCTTGAGATTGAATATATTTGGTCTGACTAAATCTTGTAAGTTCATTGTTCAGGTATTTTATTTTTTTCCAAGCCTCAAAGACATTGCATTTTTGTGTGCATAAAGGGATTCTGTTTCTGCCATGATTTCCACGGCAGCTCCTATATTTTGTAAGCCTTCAGGAGTTATTTCCTGAAAGGTGATTTTCTTACGAAAACTATCCAGATTCACCCCGCTGTACGCCTTAGCGTAACCATTCGTCGGTAAAGTGTGGTTTGTTCCTGAAGCATAATCACCGGCACTTTCGGGTGTCAGGTGACCCAGAAAAATAGAACCGGCATTGATGATCCGTTCAGCAACATCCCTATATTCCATCGTAGAAATGATGAGGTGTTCAGGTGCATATTCATTGGTAATGCGGATGGCTTCATTCATGTCTTTAACCAAGATAATCTTGCTGTTTTCGAGCGCTTTTTCAGCGATTTCCTTACGTGGTAGTTTAGAAAGTTGAAGTCCGACTTCATCCATAACGTGTTTGGCCAGCAATTCGCTTGTTGTGACGAGAATGACCTGGCTATCGACACCGTGTTCGGCTTGCGAAAGCAAGTCGGAAGCGACAAAAGCAGGATTGGCCGTTTCGTCAGCCAAAACCTCCACTTCTGATGGACCTGCAGGCATGTCGATGGCAACTTCACGAAGGCTAACCAGTTGTTTGGCTGTGGTGACATATTGATTACCGGGACCAAAAATTTTATAGACCTTGGGCACACTTTCTGTTCCGTAAGCCATGGCGCCGATGGCTTGAATGCCACCGATTTTGAAGACCTTGCTTACACCGGATATTTTAGCTGCATATAAAATGGCTGGGTTGATATTTCCTTCACTGTCTGGTGGTGAACAAAGTACTATTTCCTTGCAACCGGCTATCTGTGCCGGTAAAGCCAACATCAGTACGGTGGAAAACAAAGGGGCTGTTCCACCGGGAATATACAAACCGATCTTTTCGATGGCTACGGCTTTTTGCCAGCAGGTGACGCCTGGGACCGTTTCTATCTTAGGAAGAATCGAATCCTGAGCCTGATGGAAAGTGGTGATATTTTGTTTGGCAATGTTAATGGCTTGCTTTAATTCATTAGATACAAGGTTCTCTGCGTCAGTGAATTCTTTTTCTGAAACAGTGAGGTCTTTTAATGCAACCTTGTCAAATTTCAGTTCGTATTCTCTGACCGCTTTATCGCCACGACTTTTGATGTCTTTTAAAACACCACTGACAATATCGTTCAGCTGCGTCGTGTCGTAAGCTGGTCTTTCGAGTAGCGCAGGCCATTCACTTTTCGATGGATATTTACTAATTTTCATTTTGAAAATGCTTATGAAATCATTTTTTCGATGGGCAAAACTAAGATACCTTCGGCACCCAACGTTTTGAGTTTCCCGATCACTTCCCAAAATCTCTTTTCTTCCAATACCGTATGCAATGAACTCCAACCCTCTTTAGCCAGAGGCATCACCGTTGGGCTTCTCATACCTGGAATTTCATTGACAATGGCCTGAATCATATCGTTGGGTACATTCATCAGGACGTATTTCTTGTTTTCAGCATACTGAACTGCCTGGATACGAAATAAGAGTTCATCCAGAATAGTCTGCTTCTCTTCAGTCAAAGCGGTGTGACCTATCAGCAACGCTTCAGATTGCATTACGACTTCCACTTCTTTCAGTTGGTTACTCACCAAAGTGCTGCCTGAACTTACGATGTCAAAGATACAGTCTGCAAGGCCAATACCTGGAGCGATTTCCACAGAACCGGTGATGGTGTGGATTTCGGCTTTAACACCATTGGTTTCCAGAAAATCTCTCAGGATAATGGGGTATGAAGTGGCTATCTTTTTACCTTCCAACCATTGTATACCCGTGTATTCGATGGCTTTTGGAATAGCGATGGAAAGACGGCATTTGCTAAAGCCAAGTCTTTTAATGATGTTGGCATCTTCTTTCTTTTCACAGAATTCATTTTCACCCACCACGCCAACATCAGCGATGCCGGAAGCTACGGATTGAGGTATATCGTCATCTCTTAAGAATAATATTTCTACCGGAAAATTCTTTGATGGGACCAGAAGTGTCCGTTTGCCGGGAGCCAGTTTGATACCAGCTTCCTTGAGCAGCAACATGGTGTCCTCATTGAGACGACCTTTGGATTGTACAGCTATTCTTAGCATAATGATTGAATTAGTATTGAATAAAAAAAGGCTCACCACAGAACGGTAAGCCTTTTGAAATATTTTTATAGTACACTACAAGTTCAGCCAACCGTTTTAACGTTTAGTATGATGGTGATGACCGATATGTAAGGTGGTTACTTGCACAGTTGTTTTAATAATGCTGCAAAAATAGATATATATTCAGCATTTTACAACTTTTTACCGTAAAATATTAAAAATTGATTATCCTTCCAATTTATAAAGGTAAAAGATGGTGAAAAATACGAACATTTCGCCTGATTACGTTGTTTTACCTTAAATCATTTTACCTTTGCGACATTATAATTTTAATAATATGATTAAACCACTCCAAAATACAATGCAGGCCCTATTGGAGAATAGTGTCTCCCAGTATGGTGATAAAGTAGCCTATACTTTATCTTCTTCCAATACCGTTACTTATAAAATGTTGGGAGAAAAAGCAGCGAACTTACGATTCTTTTTGGCTAGTCATGGTATTGAACAATTTGATAAGGTAGCACTTATTGGTGAAAATAGGCCAAACTGGGGCGTATCCTATTTTGGTATAGCATCAATGGGTGCAGTCATCGTTCCTATTTTGGTCGATTTTTCCCCTAAAGAAATAGTAACTGTTTTGGAACATTCAGAAGCCAAAGCTTTAATTGTTTCAGAGAAAGTCTATAATAAAATACAATCTCAAATCAATTTTGAGGGTCTTGTCATTATTATGAATGACTTTAAAACATCCGATGGTATAAGCATTGATGATTACTGCAATGAAAACATAGAAGCATTTAAGTCCTATACTCCTAACCGGGTAAAGGAAAGTGATCTTTGTTGTATTATATATACCTCGGGTACGACAGGACGTTCCAAAGGCGTTATGCTAACCAATGATAACATTATCTGGGATGCTCAAATGTGTATCAATATTTATGCGGTATCCATTAGTGAAGTCTATTTATCTGTATTACCATTAGCACATACCTATGAATGCACTCTAGGACTGGTTCTGGGGACTATGCAGGGTGGAACTACACATTATATAGAAAAGCCTCCAACAGCCAATGTGTTGATGCCGTTGTTTAAAACAATCAGGCCAACCATGATGTTGACTGTGCCTTTGATCATTGAAAAAATGTTTAAAGTTGGTGTGAAGCCCAAATTGACTAAAACGCCATTGATGCGCTTTCTTTATGGCATTCGCCCTATCCAGATGTTTTTGCATCGTACTGCCGGTAAGAAGCTATACAAAGTAATGGGTGGTCATTTAAGATTTTTTGGTATTGGTGGTGCTGCTGTCGCTCCGGAAGTGGAACGCTTCCTGAGAGATGCAAAGTTCCCCTACTCTTGCGGATATGGACTAACTGAAACAGCTCCCATGCTTTTCGGCTCGTCCGTGGAAAAGAGCATTTATCGCTCTAATGGTCCGGCAATGGCAGGCATTGAAAGTAAGTTGATCAATGTCAATCCAAAGACTGGTGAAGGTGAAGTTGTGGTACGTGGTCGTAATGTGATGCTTGGTTACTACAAGGATCCGGAAAAAACGGCAGAGGTATTGAGTCCTGACGGTTGGTTCCGCACGGGTGACCTCGCCATTCTTGACAAAAAAGGAAATGTTTATCTCAAGGGACGCAGCAAAAACATGATTCTGGGAGCCAGCGGTGAAAATATTTATCCCGAAGAAATCGAAGCCATCATCAATGAAATGGATGGTGTGGTTGAATCGGTGGTTTACGAACAAAAAGGGAAATTGGTGGCCAAAGTGTATATGAATCCCGAAGAGTTTTCCAAACGCTATCAAGAGTTGAAGACTACGGCCCACAATTATCAGGAAGAGCTCATGAAGTGGATGGAACAGTATATGAAGGAGCTCAAGGAAAAAGTCAATCAGTCAGTTGCCAAACATTCTCAGCTTGCGGATGTACAATTGCACGATCAACCGTTTGAGAAAACAGCCACAATGAAAATCAAGCGCTTTTTGCTGAATAAGGAAAAAGGTGAAGATGAAAAAACGGAATCTACAGAAATTAAATAATAGCTATCAATGGTCTACGCTGAGGGAATTTTGATATTCCTTCTGCTTGGCCAGTGGTAACTTCTTGATGACTTCATCGACGGAGTGTAGAACCCATTTCTTTATTTCCTTATCGTCCAAGTCCCTATTCGGGTAAAGTGTATTCCAGTATTTTTTATTGAAGTGATAGGCCCCTTCGACAGCTTCGTATCTGTCTCTGAGCTCTATGGCTATATCCGGATCGCATTTGACGGATATGCTCAAAACGTCACTGTCAAGCGGCAGCAGGGCAAACATCTTTCCCATTACTTTGAAAACCAAAGATACATCATCGAATGGCAGACATTCTTCAACATCTTTGATGGACAGGCAATATTCTCTCAGCTCTTCAATGTTCATGAAGGATGATTATTTGGAATAATCGGCTTTGACATTTGAATTGTTCTGTAAATAATCAAAGCTTTTCCTGATGCTTTCCAGCGGAGCAAAGTTGTATTGTTCCACTTCAACGATGAGGTATTTGACTCCTGAGACTTTTGCATTCTGGAAAATTGCATCAAAACCAACCATACCGCTTTGTCCTAATTCTTTGTTGTCTTTGATGTGAAGCAGTTCAAAACGTCCTGGATATTTGTTGAAATAATCCACCGGGCTTTGTCCGCCTCTAACTGTCCAGTAAACGTCCATTTCAAAGAAAACTTTGGAGGGGTCTGTGTTTTTGAGCATATAGTCATACATCATTTCACCTTCGATCTTGTTGAATTCGTGACTGTGGTTGTGATAGCCAAAACGTAGACCGGCAGCATTGCATTTTTCACCAATCTGGTTGAAATAATCGCAATAGGCCTTCAGATCAGCCAGTGTTTTTGGAACGGGCATATATGGAAGGACGATGTATTTCATACCTGCGGCTTTATGCGCCTTGATGGCTGTATCCCACCATTTCCAGATTTCATCCCAGTTGGTTGTCGAAATGTCTTCGTTAAGTGTTTTGCCTGTATGTGAGGAAAGGACCTCCATGCCTACGGACTCGATGGAACTTTTGAAGGCTTCAGGTGTCAAGTCGTAGAATTTGCCATCGTTGTAATCGGCGGCTTCCACTCCTTTATAACCTGCTTCAGCCGTTTTTGCCACGGTATTTTTATAATCTGTACGAATGTCATCCCTGACGGAATACAATTGGATATAAATGTTTTTTTTCGGTTTGGCTGCCTGAGAACAAACAGATAGTGCGCAAAGGATTAATATCGGTAAGATTATTTTTTTCATGGCTAAGTGTTTAAAAAAGAGATTGCCTCTAAATAATGGAGACAACCTCTTCGATTATTCTATTCTAAGACTTTAATTTTAATGTTGCGATACCAAACATCATCTCCGTGATCCTGGAGGCCAATGAAACCTTCCTGGTTTTCACCACCGGCGTTGATGAAATCTTCCCAACCTTTGAATTTGCTATTTTCGACCATGGATTTCCAATCGCTGGTCCACAAATGGTATTCAAGAACGTTTTTACCGTTTTGAGAATGAACAACTGTACCTTTATATACAAGGATCTTACCTGTGTTCCATTCGCCAAAAGGTTTGGAGTTTTGAGGCACTGCAGGGATCAAGTCGTATAAGGAAGCAGATTTTCTGTTACCGTTATTACCCAATTTGGCATCGGGGTGGTTCGCGTTGTCAAGGATCTGATATTCCGGTGAAGATTTGTAGATGGGTTCACCCTTCACTTCTTTTGCCAGATAGAAAACACCACTGTTAGAGCCTTTGGCTACTTTCCATTCAAAGGTCAGTTCAAAGTTCTTGTATTTTTTGTCAAAAATGATGTCGCCACCATCTTTTGCGCCGGCTTCGCCTTTGCCTGATCCGTTGATTTTCATTGCACCATCTTCAATGGTCCATGCAGTTGGCATGTCTGTGCGGTTGTAACCACGCCATCCATTAAAGGTTTTGCCATCAAAAATGGAGACGAAACCGTCTTTTTTGCTACTTTCTTTTGCGGAGGCACTGCTGGAAGAAACCATCATTGCAACCATAATTCCAATAAATAAAATTGTTTTTTTCATAAAAGATGTTAGTTTAAATGTTCGTTATTGATAGACTATGGCATGGCAGGTAAGTTCCAGCCTGTTCTGTAATTGTGTTTAATTAATTGTTCGGCAAATGCTCGGGCATTGATTGGATCGGTCATCTTTTTATTGAATGTAGGATGTCCATCTGTAATATTGAAACCATCTTCGATGATGTTTTGGATAGTAGCGCTTTCAGGTATGTTTGTAAATCGCATGTTTGGACCATCCCAAAGCAATTCCTGATTTAGGTTTTGAAGACGGACTGCCAGTACGCCCATTACTACTATTTCATTGAATGGTCCGGCTTCCTGGAATGGAGATGCGGTCAGAATACGGTCATCGCTATCTTCCTGACATGCGCGTACCCAATCCATTTGATGGGACAAGGTCACTTCCCTGCATTTTTTTGGTACTTCTGGCGTACGACCGGATACCAACCATGGGTCTTTTCCGTAACATCCACAAATCAAAGTGTCTTTGGTACCATGAAAAATGACACCACCACCTGAGTCATTCAGGTTTCTTCCTGCTGGAACTCCTGCAGGACGTGTAGGTTGCAAGCCACCGTCATACCAGGTTACTTCTACTTCCGGCATGGCTACTCTGGCCAAATTGTCACGCGCTGGGAAAGTATATTTAACCATTTGAGCATTGGGAGCACAATCAGTCAGAAGCATGGTAGAGCTACCTTGTACTTTGGTTGGATAGCCCAATTGTAAACCTTTAAATACAGGATGCAGGATGTGGCAAGCCATATCACCCAATGCACCTGTACCGTAATCCCACCAACCACGCCAATTCCATGGGTGATATATTTCATTGTATGGTCTTTCGGGTGCGGGTCCTGTAAATAAGTCCCACTTTAAGGTGTCAGGTATTTTATCTACTCTGGTTGGACGAGGCAGTCCTTGTGGCCAGATTGGTCTATCGGTAAAGGCTTCTACTTTGGTTACTTCTCCGATTTCTCCGTTCCAGATCCAGTCACAAATCTGGCGAACACCCGCATCGGAAGCACCTTGATTACCCATTTGGGTAGCCACGTTGTACTTTTTGGTGAGATTGGTCAGTAATCTGGATTCGTAAACGGTGTGAGTCAAGGGTTTTTCGCAGTATACGTGTTTACCCATGGTAATAGCCTGAGAGGCAATGATGGCATGAGTATGGTCAGCGGTACCAATAACGACCGCATCTATGCTTTTTCCCAGTTCGTCGAACATCTGACGATAGTCATAATATTTTTTTGCCTTGGGGAAACTGTCAAATACGCGCTGACTATATTTCCAGTCTACATCACAAAGGCCAACGATGTTTTGGCTTTCAACGCCTTTCAATACTGAAAAGCCACGGCCTCCAATACCAACGCCGGCGATGTTGAGTTTATCACTTGGGGCTACGTGCCCAAACTTTTTTCCAAGAACTGTGGAAGGGACGATAGATAGTCCGACTGCAGCAATAGCTCCTGTTTTTAGGAACTTTCTTCTTGAGATTTCTGATGACATAACTATGTGTAATTTAGGTTAAGGTCGATGAATTTCCGTGTATAAAATTTTTGCGATTAAATATACAAACAATAAAAAAAATACACCTATTATAAAAAGATATTTATCAACATATTTTTGATTAATTATAAGTCGCAGTGAATAAGAGCATTAAGCGTGTATTTGGTTTGTTGAAAGTGAATATCTTGTTATACTTTCTTTGGAACAATGAATCAGGTGACTTTATAGATTATTTATTTTTTTGCAATAAATACTTTCTTTTTGTAGATTTGAGCCCTATAATTCGACCTAATTATAAATTTTTGAAACTATGAAGCAGATTCGTGCAGCCATCGTTGGATATGGCAATATCGGTAAATATGTATTGGAAGCTATCCAGGCTTCTCCGGATTTTGAAGTGGCAGGTTTAGTACGTCGTTCATTGAACACAGAAAATCCTCAGGAACTTGCAGGTATCCCTGTTGTGACAGATATCCGTCAACTGGAAAAGGTAGACGTTGCTATTCTGTGCACTCCTACCCGCAGCGTTGAAGAATATGCCAAAGAATATTTGGCATTGGGTATAAACACCGTTGACAGTTTTGACATACACGGTCAAATCTGGGATTTGCATGAAACATTGGATAAAGTGGCTAAAGCAAACAACGCTGTATCCGTTATATCTGCCGGTTGGGATCCGGGTAGTGATTCAATGGTTCGAGCAATGATGGAAGCTATTGTACCTAAAGGCATCAGCTACACAAACTTTGGTCCTGGTATGAGTATGGGGCACACTGTATGTGTAAAATCCAAAGCAGGCGTCAAAGCTGCACTTTCTATGACTATACCTTTAGGAACAAGTGTTCATCGTCGTATGGTTTATATTGAACTGGAAGAGGGTTTTGATTTCAACAAGGTTGCAGAATCCATTCGGATTGACCCCTATTTTGCCAGCGATGAAACACATATTACACAGGTTGATAATGTTGATGCCCTGATCGATATGGGACATGGCGTACACATGACGCGCAAAGGTGTATCCGGAAAAACTCAGAATCAGATGCTTGAATTCAATATGAAGATCAACAATCCAGCATTGACTGCTCAGGTTTTGATTTGTGTGGCACGTGCTTCATTCAAACAAAAACCTGGTGCTTACACAATGATTGAACTTCCGGTTATTGATATGATATACGGCGATAAAGAATCTCTGATTCGTCATTTAGTATAGTAAAAAGATCATAAAAAGGATAATGGGTGTCTCATAAGGGCACCCATTTCTTATGATATTGCATTGAATTACGATTTGATATTTTTTGTGAACAAATTGCTTCAATTTGCAATTTTAAACTAAATTTGACGCTGAATTCAATTAACATTAAATCCTATGTCTAAAACACAGAAATCTACAGGATGGCTTATTGCCATGGCTGCTCTTTGCATTAACTTAATTCTGGGAATGCTTTATTCCTGGAGCGTCATTAAAAAAGAACTTGTCGGCGAATGGGGCTGGAGTAACACGGAAGCATCTATCCCCTACATTGTCAGTGTCGCTTCTTTTGCCATCACCATGATCTTTGCCGGTAGAGCCCAGGACAAATTTGGTCCAAGGCCCGTTGCCATTTTTGGTGGAATCCTTCTCGGAGGTGGTTTGATAGCGTCATCGTTGGCACACAGCCTACCCTTAATGATTGTGACTTTTGGCGTTATTGGTGGTATGGGTATTGGTTTTGGCTATTCTGCGGTAACACCTTGCGCCATTAAGTGGTTTGATTCCAAGAAAAAAGGATTGATTTCAGGTATCGTTGTTTCTGGTGTTGGTTTGTCTCCGGTCTATCTGGCTCCCATTACCAACTCGCTCTTGAAAACGCATTCCATTGAAGAAACTTTTTTGTATTTGGGCATCTTTTCATTGATAGGAATCTTATTTTTCTCCATGTTCATGAAAAATCCACCAGCCGGATTTATTCCTCAAACAAATTCAAAAGCTCCGACCACTAAAGTCAATGATTTTACCTGGCAGGAAATGGTCAGGACTAAACCGTTCTGGTTGTTGTTTGTTGCTTTCCTAATGGGTGGTACAGCCGGATTGATGTTGATTGGTCACATTGCCAGTATTGCTAAGGTTCAAGCCGGCTGGGAAGGTGGTTTCATGTTGGTTGTTGTTTTGGCTGTGTTTAATGCGATTGGCCGTGTTTCTGGTGGTGTCTTATCTGATAAGATCGGACGTACCACTTCCATGTTGATTTTCTTTCTGATACAGGCGGTCAATATGTTTTTGTTTTCATTTTACGAAAGTGTTCCTGTGCTGATTATTGGTACTGCTCTGGCAGGCTGGGCATACGGTGCCTTGTTTGCCTTGTTCCCCGCTGCTACAGGTGATTTCTTCGGAATGAAAAACTTTGGTGTTAATTATGGCCTGATTTTTTGTGGCTGGGGTGTTGGTGGAATAGTCGGACCTCTATTAGGTGGATTCGTTGCTGATGCAACCGGGGCATATACTATTTCATATGTAGTTTCGGCTTGCATGTTGCTTGTTGGTGCTGCCATTGTAAAGTTCACAAAAGCGCCGGTTAAAGCGTAAGTCTATATTTTTATAAAACAAATGCCATCTCTAATTGATTAGGGATGGCGTTCTTTTTATATTCTAATTCCGACTATATTCTATTTCCGAGAAAATCACCCAACCAAACTGAAAGTAGACAAAGCAATAAGCTACCTACTGCATATAAAATGAATAGTCCCATTTGGCCGCTTCTCAATAAATGCAGACTTTCATTGGAGAACGTTGAAAATGTGGTGAAGCCTCCACAAAAACCGACAGCCATCAGCAAACGCCCATTGTCTCCAATGATGTGACGGCTGAACAAAGCGTACAGAAAACCGATCAACAGGCTGCCAAGTATATTGACCAGTAAGGTCCCGACGGGAAACCCTGCAAAGCTGAAAAGTTTGCCAGTGAGGGAACGCAGAACACTACCCAAGCCACCTCCAAGGAAAACCAACAAGAGCGATTTTAGCATACCGATAACTTATAAAATGATTCTGGAATAAGGAACAGCGTCCATGGATGCAAAGATGCCTTCCTGATATTTAAAATAGCCGGTCATAGTGATCATAGCTGCATTATCTGTGGTATAGGCAAATTTAGGGATATGAATGGTCCATCCATATCGTTTGGCATGATCTTCAAAGGAAGCACGTAAACCTGAATTGGCTGATACACCTCCGGCTAAAGCCACTTCCTTAATTCCCAATGCTTTGGATGCCTTTCTAAGTTTGTCCATCAGGATATCCACTACGGTAGTCTGAAGGGAAGCACAAAGGTCTGCCTTGTTTTGTTCGATAAAGTCCGGATTCAGAGCAACTTCGTCCCGTAATCGATACAAGAAGGATGTTTTCAATCCGCTGAAGCTATAATTATAGTCTGGAATGTGTGGTTTGTTGAACTGGAAAGCTTTGGGATTGCCCTCTTTGGCCAGTCTGTCAACAACAGGGCCACCGGGATAAGGAAGACCCATTACCTTGGCGCATTTGTCAAAGGCTTCTCCGGCTGCATCGTCAATGGTTTGACCTACAATTTCCATATCCTTATAAGAGCGTACGAGCACTATTTGTGAGTTACCACCGGAAACCAGCAGACAAAGGAAAGGAAATTGGGGATTCCGATGCTCCTCTCCTTTCACCTTTATGAAGTGTGCCAGTATATGTCCTTGTAAATGATTGACTTCCACCAAAGGAATTTTTAGTGACCGGGCGAATCCTTTGGCAAAGGATGTACCAACCAGCAAGGAACCCATTAGGCCAGGTCCCCGGGTAAATGCAATGGCCGTTAGTTCTTCTTTCGTAATTCCGGCTTGTTTAATAGCTTGATCTACAACAGGAATAATGTTTTGTTGATGAGCCCTGGATGCCAATTCGGGTACGACCCCTCCATAAAGTTCGTGGACCTTTTGGCCGGCTACAACGTTTGACAACAATAGACCATCCTGGATTATGGCTGCAGAAGTATCATCACAGGAAGATTCTATACCAAGAATTGTTATATGGGGCATATAAAATCAAAATTGCGTTAATTATCTATTTGGCTGCAATAAATGAATGGCTTTTTCTTATTTTTGCATATAAAAGTGTGTCATTCGGCTTACTGTCCGACAAAAGTACCAATTTAATTTGAAAAGAACGGGGATAATTGTGCTTCTTACGTTGCTGATTTTTGTCGGCATTCCACTGGTTTTGTTGAATACCTCGTATTTTCAGCAAAAAATTGTTGATTCAGTTACCCAAGCATTGAATGAGAAAACTGGTGCAAAGTTATATATTGAAGAATCTGATCTGGATCTTTTTAAGGGGTTCGTTTTTAAGAACGTACAGATTGATGACAGCCTGAAACACCGGATATTAAAAGCTGAAAGACTGAATGTAGGTTTTCGGATTCTCCCTCTTTTCAGTAAACGGATTGAACTGGAATCCTTGCGTATTATACGTGGTGATGTCCTTCTATCCCGGGCCACTCCGGAAAGCGACCTGAACATTCAGTCCATTATTAATGCTTTCAAGAAACCCAAGAAATCGCATATCCTCCCCTGGCACATCGATTTTGAGTCAGTCATATTGAGGGATTGCAGGATTCGTTACGATGTAAAATCTAAGCCTTTGTCTCCAAGAGCGGTAGATGTCAATCATCTTGACTTTAGTAAGCTTTCAACTAAAATTGGTCTCAAAATTGCACCCAATAACCATTATCAGATCCGGATTTATAAATTGCAGGCAATTGAAAAAGGCGGTTTGAAAATTGATCAGATCAATCTCCAGGCTAAATTGTTTGAAGAAGGTTTCAATCTGAAGGACTTTGAGTTGAAGTCTGGTTCTTCCAGTCTGGAAATATCACTGCTCGATGTAAAGTTCAGCAGTTTCAAGGCTTTTTCGCATTTTGCCGATTCTGTGGAAATAGATCCGACCACTGTTAAGGCTCATGTCATTTTATCAGATTTTAGCTTTTTGAACGCTGCTCTAACCAGTCTGAACAAACCAGTTGATGTTTCCATCGGACTGAAGGGTAAACTATCGGATTTAGAATGTAGCAAGTTGCGTTTCAATATTCAGAACATGATTTTGCTCGACGGCAGGATCTCGCTGAAAGGTCTGCCCAATCTGGATGACCTTAATATGAATGGTCAGATTGACATGTTACGTATTTTTCCGGAGGGTGTGGAATATTTTTCCGGAGCACTGACCAATTATTTTGGTCGGATTCCTGCTATTCGAAATTTGGGCGTCATCAATTACATGGGAAAAATAAATACAGTGGATAAACGCTGGATTGTTTCAGGTGATTTTTCAACGGATGCAGGGAATGTGGGTACCAACCTTCAGTTTTCCAAAAAGGACAATCGTTATTTCTATGAAGGTAAAATTGCAGCCAAAGAATTTCAGCTAAATAAACTTTTCCCAGAGAACAAGCATATTGGTAAAGTTTCTATGGATATTTTGCTTAAGGTTCTGCAAGACATGAAGAGCGGTTTTTCAGGTTCGGTGGAAGGTGTGGTTTCTCATTTTTTCTACAACAAGTATGATTTTCAGAATCTAACATTAAAAGGCGATTTCAATAAAAAAGAATTTAAGGGTAAAGCAACGCTTGACGATGTTAATGCCAAGCTGGATTTTTCAGGCTTGGTAAATCTCTCTGAACAATCGCCAAAGTTTAATTTTGACCTTAGTGCCAATCATGTCAACTTAAAGGCTTTAAAGATGACTGAAAAAGCAGGCAATTCCGATATATCGTTCAATATGCATTCTGATTTTGAAGGCCGAAAGCTGGATGATATTTTCGGACAGGCATCGATAGATAGTCTTTCCATTTACAACAACAACGAACATTTTTTCATGAGTAATCTGACTGTTGTAGCCGGTCATGAATTGGGCAATGAATTTATACTGATCTCTTCTCCGCTCATAAATGGAGAGATACGTGGTGATTATCAATTTAGTACGTTGGCTAAAAGTATCCGGAAAATGGGAAGTGCCTATTTCCCATCCATCATCCATCCGGATATTCCGGATTATAGAATCAAAAATGACTTTACTTTTACAAGTTCCATTCTTCCATCTAAAGATCTGGCAGGTGTTTTGGGTTTACCTTTTTTATGGGATAAGCCGATATTGATAAATGGTTTTTACAACGACTTAATCGGAAAATTCAGGGTTAAGGCTGATGTACCAGAACTGAATTATGGAAAATTGACTGTTCAATCGTTGGGTCTACTTCTGGAGAATCCTCAGAACGAAGTTAAATTTCTGGCCTTTGCTCAGATCGGTTCCGATGAAAATGAAATGAAGATGAATATTGATGCCAGGTCCTCAAACGACAAAACGAGCATGAAATTCAATTTAAGCAATTCTTCCGTGAAAACTTACAGCGCCAACATACAGGGAGATATGCAATTTTCCCGAAGGATGGATGGACAATTTCAAGTCGATGGCGCACTGAACGAGTCCAATATTATCCTAAGCGATTCCTTGTGGAAGATTCATCCCACTGACATACGTTGGGAAAACAAGAAACTTTTTATTGAAGATTTTCAGCTGACACATTCTGAGCAGTACATCAAATTGCAAGGATATGTTTCAAATAATTCGTCTGATACCTTATCTGTTCTGTTGAATTCCTTCAGTCTGGATGACCTTTTTGCCATTCTCCCGAAAACGACCAATACTGTACATTTTGGTGGTGAAGTGAGTGGTAATGCCAAGTGTGTCAGGTTGTTGGATAATCCGGCCATGAATGCAGATCTGTCTGTGGAGAACTTCTCGTTCAACCATGCCCTGTTGGGTAGTCTGAAAGCCAAATCCAAATGGAACAATTCTATGAAGGCTTTGGCTTTGGAAGGAGAAGTCCGTTCAAACGTTGAGGTGGATGGTGTCTATCGTAAAATAGCTACGGCGACCGGTGCTTATTTCCCTACATCAGACTCTATGTTTTTATCAATAGAGGCCAATCGTGTTCCACTGGGTTTTCTGGAACCGTATCTAGGTAAAGTGCTGGACAAGATGGATGGTGTTGCTTCGGGAAATGTTCATTTAATAGGGCCGGTGAAAAAGCTTGGCGTTTATGCAGCCGCCTATGTAGAGAATGTTTCTTTTGGTATCAAAATGCTCAATACCCGTTATTCTTTTAGTGATTCCGTATTGGTTTCTCCCAGAATCGTTGTTTTCAGGAATGTGGAAGTAAAGGATAAGGAAGGAAATATCGCTTATGCAACTGGTCGTATTACCCACAATTATTGGAAAAATGTGAGGACGGAAATAGATGTAGATGCTAAAAATTTACTGGCTATGGATTTACCGGCTTCCCCCAATGCTTATTTCTACGGAAAGGCATATGGTACAGGGAAGGTTTCCATTACCGGAAAAGATGAGAAGACCCATATTGATATTAAATTGAAAACAGAGGACAAAACGAACGCGACCATTTCTTTGCACAATAATACGGAAATGGAGGATTACAATTTTATCAAATTTGTCCAGAAAAAGAAGGTGAACGAAGAGTTTGACCTTGACCTAAATATAAAGAAAGCGATACAGACAGCTCTGGTGGCTTCACCCAACGTTACGGTAAATCTTCAGGTTGATGCCACGCCCAATGCAGAAGTGACTTTGATTACCGATCCTAACTCCGGTGATGAGATTAAGGCACGTGGTTATGGAACGATTCGCGTCGTATTCAGTGGAACGGAAGATATGGAATTGTATGGACGTTATACCATAGATAATGGAAGCTATAAGTTTGTTTATGAGAATATATTGAGAAGAGATTTTAAAATTGAAAATGGCAGTACCATCAGTTTCTCCGGAAATCCATTTGAAGCAGAACTGGACATCAAGGCCAACTATACGGTGAATGCTAAATTGTCCGATTTGTTGCCTGCTGAAGATCTGATCAGCCTGAACCTGAACCGCACCAGTATTCCGGTAAACTGTGTGCTGAAACTGAATGGTGAGCTTCAGAAACCTGATATTCAGCTTGATTTAGATTATCCATCAGCAGATGACGATTTGAAGAATCAGATTGCTAATGTGATCAATACCGATGAGATGGTGAACCAACAGATTGTGTTTCTGTTGCTTTTGGGACGTTTCAGTACTCCGACTTACACCATGTCAACACAGCAGCAAAGCACCAGCAATCTTTCAACTGCCTTAAACACGACTTTTTCCACAGTATCTTCCCAGTTGAACAATATGATCAACGACGTTTTCGGAAAATCCCTCTTGTCTTTTGATTTCGACTATAGAAATGCGGCTTATGAACTGGGCACACCCGGCGAGTGGAAAGTAGGAATGAGTGGTCAGTGGCTTGACAATAGATTGACCTTTAATGGGAATCTCGGGTCACGTGAGAATCTTGTGCAGACTAACAAGAGTCAATTTATCGGTGAGTTTGATATGAATATCAAGTTTAAGAATTCCGCTAAATGGAGTGCCAGGATTTACAACAAAGCCAACGATAACAGATACTTCAAATCAGCCCTCAACACACAGGGAATTGGTCTTGTTTACAAAGAAGAATTTAATAAGGTATCCGATCTGCTCAGGCAGATGCTGGAGAATGTACGAAGGCCATTCAGGAAGAAGGGAAAATTGACGAAATAGATAAAAAAGCTGCACGAAATGACATCGTGCAGCTTTTTTAAATTCATGTAAAACCTTATTTAACAAGTGTTTTCTGTGCAATTCTGTCTACATGGAAGATGTAGATAGGCGGTCCATCAATATATGTGATTATAAATCAATAAGAACGGGCGAAAATAACGCGGCATACAGATGGTTTCCCTGTGATCATACATTTACCGGGAGTTTTGTCACCATCCAAAGGAATACAACGGATGGTTGCCTTGGTTTCATTCTTGATCAGTTCTTCCGTTTCTGGCGTTCCGTCCCAATGACACATTAAGAATCCACCTTTTTCGATTTCAACCTTGAATTCTTCGTAACTGTTTACGTCACGGGTATTGTCTGCTCTGTGTTTTATTGCCTTATCAAAAATGTTATTTTGGATTTCAACCATCAAATCTTTGATATAGACTTCAATACCTTCGCAAGAGCGAGTTTCTTTGGTAAGCGTGTCACGTCTGGCTACTTCAATGGTACCGTTTTCCAGATCTCGTGCTCCAAGAGCCAAACGAACAGGAACACCCTTCAATTCGTATTCTGCAAATTTCCAGCCTGGTTTTTTATTGTCGTTGTTGTCGTATTTAACGCTAACACCCAATGCTTTGAGGCCAGCCATGATCTGGTTGGCTTTTTCATCAATGGCTTTTAACTGGTCATCTGTTTTGTAGATTGGAACAATCACCACCTGGAAGGGAGCCAAAGCCGGAGGAAGTACCAGACCATTATCGTCTGAGTGGGTCATGATAAGCGCACCCATCAAACGGGTAGAAACACCCCAGGATGTAGCCCAAACATATTCCGACTTATTTTCTTTGTTCATAAATGTTACATCAAATGCTTTGGCAAAATTCTGTCCCAGGAAATGAGAGGTTCCGGACTGCAAAGCTTTGCCATCCTGCATCATGGCTTCGATAGTATAGGTTTCTAAAGCACCGGCAAAACGTTCGTTTGCAGACTTTACTCCTTTTACGACCGGCATGGCCATGAATGTTTCAGCGAATGTTGCGTAAACATCAAGCATTTTTCGTGCTTCGATTTCAGCTTCTTCGCGGGTAGCATGTGCAGTATGTCCTTCTTGCCACAAAAATTCAGTTGTACGAAGAAACAAACGGGTACGCATTTCCCAGCGAACCACATTGGCCCATTGGTTGACCAGAATAGGCAGGTCACGGTAAGAAGTGATCCAATTCTTATACGTATTCCAGATAATAGTTTCTGAGGTAGGACGAACGATCAATTCTTCATCCAGTTTAGCAGAAGGATCTACGATGACACCGGGACCGTTGGGATCTTTCATCAAACGGTGGTGTGTAACAACTGCGCATTCTTTGGCAAAACCTTCCACATGTTCTGCCTCACGGCTCAAAAATGACTTTGGAATGAATAATGGAAAATAGGCATTCGAGTGCCCTGTTTCCTTAAACATGTCATCCAACTGACGCTGTATTTTTTCCCAAATGGCATATCCGTATGGTTTAATGACCATACAACCGCGAACGGCTGAATTTTCTGCCAAATCGGCTTTTATAACTAAATCCTGATACCATTGTGAATAATCAACACTTCTGGAAGTCAACTCTTTCATTTCTTTTGCCATAAAAACTATCTGTATGCTAAATTGTCTGTTACTCTTTAATTAATTGGCAAATTTAGTAAAGATTGCTTGGATAGCAAACTGAATTCATTAATTTCGCAGAAGCTAAAACAAAGATTATAACGCTAATTATAAACAAATTGTTATGTACGAAGCTCTTTTAGAACTCGATCAAGTCAGAATAAATTTTTCAGCATCGGGATCTCTTATACTCAATATTATACTCGGATTTATCATGTTTGGTGTGGCTTTGGATATTCGCCCGAGGGAGTTCAGGGAAATTGTTGAGAAACCCAAGGCTTTGATTGGTGGATTGTTGGCTCAGATGTTTTTCCTTCCAGCTGTTACATTTCTGCTAATCATCTTGTTTCATAAACTGCTGACACCAACCGTCGCCATGGGTATGATTCTGGTGGCAGCTTGTCCGGGTGGAAATATTTCCAATTTCATCTGTAATTATGCCAAAGGTAAAATAGAATTGTCCGTTACCATGACAGCCATGACTACAGTCGCCGCCATTTTGACTACACCTTTAAACTTTGCTTTCTGGGGGCAGATGTATACCAATTATCTGTCTAAACATGCTGCAGATGAACTCCTGCAACCACTCACTATCGACCCGGTCCAGATGTTTTATACAGTATTCATTTTACTGGGTATTCCATTGGTTTTGGGTATGACTTGTGCGCACTTTTTACCAATCCTTTCCAGAAAGATTGCTCCCTGGTTTCAGAAAGGTTCCATTTTGATGTTTGCAGCCATGATTGTCATTGCCTTTTCCAGCAATCTGGAAATATTTCTGAACTACATAGGCTACATTTTTCTGATCGTTTTAGTACACAATGCGCTGGCTTTTGCAACCGGATATTTTACTGGTAGAGCTTTCGGGGTTAAACCCAAAGAACGAAGGGCAATTTCTATCGAAGTGGGTATCCAAAACAGCGGATTGGGACTGGCTTTGTTATTCAATCCCAAAATATTTCCAGCGGACCTGGCCATTGGCGGTATGTTACTTGTAACGGCTTGGTGGGGCATCTGGCACATTGTTGCTGGCCTTTCTTTAGGCACTTACTGGCACAATAAACCGATCCAGGAAATAGAATAGTAAAAATATGAGTAAAATATACGACAACACACCTTATTATAAAGCGCTTCGTTTGGTAGTAGGTTTCACTTTTAAAAGTTTTTTCAGACAAATAGAAATACGAGGTACAGAGAATGTCCCATCCGGTGAACCTGTCATTTTTGCGGCCAATCATCAAAATGCTTTGTTGGATCCGTTGGCGATTCTTTTTTATCAAAGTGAACCGATTGTATTTATGGCACGTGCTGATATGTTTCAGAATAAAATGGTAGCCAAAATTCTACGATCTTTTAAGATTGCACCGATTTATCGTATTCGGGACGGTTTTGAGAATTTATCCAAGAATGAAGAACAGATGAACGGTGCCGTTGATGTCTTGCTGAATCGTAAGCAACTTTGCCTGATGCCTGAAGGAAATCACGGTGACCAACATAAATTACGTCCTTTGGTCAAGGGGCTTTTCCGAATAGCCTGTACCGCTGAAGATCGTTTGAGCAGTGAATCACATGTGAAGATTATACCAGTAGGAATTGACTATAATTTCTATGAGCAAGCGGGTTCCGATTTGGTTGTTACATACGGTAAACCTATTGAAGTAAAAGATTATATAGAACTATATAAAGAAAACACAGCCAATTGCTTAAATGTTTTGCGTGATAGACTATCAGCTGAGCTATCACCTCTTATGCAGGATATCAGAAGTACGACACACTACGATGTAATTTACAGGATTTCCTGTTATGGTACTCCTGCCTATCTGGATCATCTTCTAGATCAAGGTGTCGAAACGGAAGCCACGACAATGGCTGGATTAAGATTTGATGCCCGTTGTGTCTTGAGTCGGATTTTGGATCAGATTGATGTAGAAAACCCTGAAAAAATACTCGAATTGGATGTCCTTTGTCAGCATATTAGAAAATTACCCGGTTCTCCAGCCGAAGTCACTGAATGGTTGGATGTAAATCATTTCAAGGGTTATTCCAATCTTCTGATAGTCTTTTCCATTTTACTTATTCCAGGTTTTTTAATGAATGGCCCAACATGGTATATTACTAAAAAAATTCGCAGTAAAATCGATGATACTCAAATGCGAAGCACTTTTGCTTTCGTTTTGGGCATGCTTCTCAATTTTGTCGTCTATCTGACTTTAACTTTAGTTATTGCTCATTTCTTTAGTAGTTCATTTTTACTTTTCTTGTGTCTGTTTATTTTTGTAACCAGTTATGGTCTTGTCACTGAACGTGCCAGGCAGTCCTTCAGATTACCCTTGCGTCGTTTGGCTTTTTCGTTTGGAAAACGAAAAAAGTTGCTGAATGCCTGTAAGGCTGATTTTCAGATCTTAAAAAAATTGATAAAAGAACTTTTTTAAGGGTAAGTTTTTCGATTTTTAAAGGTGACCTATTTTTTTTTGTTGAAAGGTTGAACAAATTGGTTTTCATATTGTTGAATAGTTGATTAATAGGACAGTAGGTTACAATAAATTTGGCAACATCATGAAACAAATTAAATTCTCGAACGATGAGATTACTGTTGTTTGGCAGCCTGAATTGTGTAAGCATTCCAATATATGCTTCACCAAAATGCCAGAGGTATTCAATCCTAAAGCCAAAAGCTGGGTTAATGTGAACGGTGCTTCATCAGAGGCTATCATTGTGCAGGTCAAGAAATGCCCTTCTGGTGCGCTCTCCTATTTCTTGAACAATGATATCGATACGGAGCATGAATTGTAAGTTCTGCAAAAAAATGTATGGTATTTGATTTATTATCCTGATTATACAGATTATTCCTGTATTTTTATGGTAGAAAAATGAAAGTTTATATAGTTATACTCTTCGCACTTTTAATAAATCTGGATGCAGCAGCAAAATCATTTGACAGAGGAAAATCTACTGGTCATGAGGCTGATGCCTATTCTGTTTTGCCATTTGAAAAAAGTTCAGAAATATCCGATTGGTTTGAGGCAGTTCATAAAACCATAGACTATCCATTCAACTCTTATTTTGAAGGTCTCAGAAACCCACCTCATCAAAAATTTTCCTGGGGAAAATATGGTCATCGTCTTTTTTTCCATTGGGGATTTAACGGAAAGCCCTGGAGTCCTCAGATTCAGGAAATGGTGGATAAATGCAATTGGGATGAGCAAACAGTCAATCTTTTCAAAATGAAACTGATCAACGAACAATCCAGAAGAAACTTAAAAGTCATGACCGCTACCAATGAAATGCTACATTTTGGAATGTCCGGTCAAATGCGTGATTATTCAAATGGATTTGCCAGTATTCTGTATGACACGCACTTATTGGGTGATTTTTCTACTACTCAAATAACTCCACTTCAGGATTTGAATTTAGTCATTGACGATATTAAAGTATCCCTGTACCGGAAATTAAAGGGTGGAGACGAAGCATTACGAATTAATAAAATGTTGGATCAAACCAAGAAATCTTATCCAGATCAAAGAATTAGAGCTGTAAAAGTCTTAGACATTCTTCAGAAAAATGTTCCAAAAATGATTTTGAATGCTCAGAATGGCTATTTCAAAATACATTTTAAGGAAATCGGAATAAAACTAAAGACACTATAATCAGATGAAACTAAAGACCATACTGTTACCTCTTTTTATGCTTTTACCAATCCTTTGTATGTCTGAAACCAGCAGACATCTACAGATTTATCATGCTTATGTCAGTGGAAATATGGATCAGTGGGTATCGGTAGTCAAAGAAATAGAAAAAGACGAAACGATCAAGACAGTCAGCCAAAAACTAGAACTGGTTGAGTATTATTATGGGTTAACTCCTTTTTATATTGATACCAAAAATGAGAAAATGGCTAGGTATACCATTCAAAAAGCCGATATTGTTTTGGATAAATTGTTAAAAACTGCTCCAGAAAATCCAACTGCCCAAGCATTTAAAGGTGCATTTATTGGTTTTAAGATATCACTCGATAAATTTAAAGTGTTAACCCTTGGCCCTGAATCTCTGAAACACATTAATTTGGCGTACAGTTTGGATCCTTCAGATATACAGGCGCTCACTGATAAAGCCAATGCCTTTTTTCATGCACCCAAAATGTTTGGCGGAGACAAGATTGCAGCCGTTAAATTTTATCAGAAAAGTATCGTTTTGATGGAAAGATCGAACCTGGCGACCCATAATTGGTTTTATCTCAACACCCTTATATTGCTGGCTAAGGCTTATGTGTCTATCGATCAGACAAATGATGCAAAGATTATTTATGAAAAAGCATTGCGTAAAGAACCGGACTTTGTCTGGGTAAAGACAGTTTTGTATCCCAGACTGTTGAAGCAAATGAATAAATAATCTGAACATTATATCCATTTTTTCGTTATCTTTTCTGACACTTTAACTTATTCAAGTTATGAAACCATCCATTTTAACCGTCCAGTCTTTGGGTTTTATGTGGCCTGTTTCCAATCCCTTTATTTTCTGTGCACACCACCTGGATTACTACCCTCCAGGTAAACCGGATTTAAGTCCAAAGGCTTCGCTTCAGGGTAGAAATATTGGGAATGATTTTACCATCAATGAAGGTTGGCGCATGTATCATGGAGACTCTGTGCCAGGATTTCCTGTTCATCCACACAGAGGTTTTGAAACGGTAACAATAGTACAACAAGGCTTTGTGGATCATTCCGATTCTCACGGGCAAGCAGGTCGATATGGCGAGGGTGACGTGCAGTGGATGACAGCAGGTTCCGGTTTGCAGCACTGTGAGATGTTTCCTTTGCTAAATCAGGATAAAGGAAATACGACAGAGCTTTTTCAGGTTTGGCTCAATTTGCCCAAGGAAAGAAAAATGTGCCCACCCTATTTTAAGATGTTTTGGTCTGAAGATATTCCATTGTATAAACACACCGACGATACCGGAAAATCGGTGGAGGTAAATGTCATTGCCGGTAACCTGCATGGAGTACAGGCTCTGAAACCATCACCTGATTCCTGGGCCGCTTTTCCCGAAAATGAGGTATCCATCTGGGCCATCAAAATGGAGGCTGGTGCAACCTGGACGCTACCAGTTGCAGGTCCTTTAGCCAGCAGAAAGATCTATTTTCATCGAGGCAGTTCTATTGTTCTTGATGGTACTGAAGTGAAAGTAGGAAATGCCATTACAGTCGATCCAGAAGCTGCATTGACAATAGAAAGTAAAGATTCAGCTAATTTTATTTTACTGCTACAGGGAAATCCCATCAATGAGCCAGTAGTGCAGTATGGTCCTTTCGTTATGAATACGCAGGAAGAAATCCGTCAGGCTATTAATGATTATCAGCAAACGGAGTTTGGAGGCTGGCCCTGGGCTAAAAAGGATCAGACCCATGGTCTTGAACGGGGAAGATTTGCCAGTCACAGTGATGGTTCGGAAGAAGATAAGTCAGTCCTCTAATTCAAATGTTGGTCATTGCAGAAAAATAAGTTTAAAAAATAATGTCATGAAAATCAGAGCGATTGTTTTTCCATTCTTTGCAGCTTTTTTTTTAATCAGCTGTATAGAAGATGATAAAGTCTATAGGCCGATTCCTCCACAAGCCGACCTTCAATTTGAAATACAAGAACTTGTAACTAAAGAATTTGATACGTACAAAGATTCAGTACCTGCTTATCCTGGTGGTATTGCTTTTAAAGTGATCTATGGAAATAAATCTTGTTTTGCATCCGCAGGATTGGGGACTGATGTAGGTGAAAATATCCATTTCAGGGCTGCAAGCAATACCAAAACGTTTACTGCCACAGCTATCCTTTTACTTTATCAGCAAGGAAAACTCGATGTGAATGCCAAGATTACAGATACCATACCGGGCACCAGTGAAACGTATGTACCAAATACACCTGCGTACAACCTTCCCTATAAAAGTTCCATCAGAATACTGGATTTACTGCGACACAGAGCTGGAGTTTATGATGTGACAAATGAAGTCATTCCAGATACCGTTTCAGCACCATTTCCATACAAAGGCATGAATTATGTGGAATATATCTATCAAACAGACAAGTTACACAATTTCACATTTGATGAATTGATTGGTGTTGTTTCAGGAGCACATCTCTCCTATTTTTCACCTGGGACAGGTTATCATTATTCCAATACCGGCTATTCCATACTTGGAAAAATTATTGAACGGGTTTCAGGTAAGACTTATCAGAACTTTTTGATGGAGAATGTGATCAGACCGATGGGTTTAAGACAATCCTCTATGCCTGTTTCAGGTACTGATATAATCATACCCTCACCTTTTGCTTCAGGATTTGTCATGACAGCAGATACTTTGTACAATGTCACCCAATCAAACGTTTCTGGCAACGTTGCAGAAGGAAATCTTATCACAACACCTGCTGATCTGGCTAAATTTCTCCAAAAATTACTAACCGGTAAAGGTGTACTAAGTCCTCGGTTTGTAAACTCCATCATGATGAATTATGTTCCCACCAATGATGTTGCAGCTGGTGGTTATGGTTGCGGGCTAAGCTATACCAGTGGTTTGGGTTATGGACATACCGGTGCACACGAAGGATTTTTGTCCTATATGATTTATGATCCGGAAATGGATTTGACGATGGTTGCATTTACCAACGTCTGGAATCTTAAAGGTGGTTCGTCTACTATGTACTATCAATTGACGGATTTACTCGAAAGTCTGATGTACAAAACAAAAGCTTTAATTAAATTTGGTGATGGATTGAATCAAAATCCCAACCATTAACAACCCAATTAATGCTAGGTGAAACAGCAGCGAATACGGTTATATGGTAAATACCTACGCAGGGTTCGGAAGATTGAGATGGAGTTTCTAATTATAAAAATAAATTGTTACTTTTGTTAGGAATAACACACCTACTTAGCCTTATGGTAGACCAAAAGAATATAGTCAAAGACATAAACACGCAAATTGAGGAATTTCGGATTGATGTTCAGCAAATTAAAAGCAATCAAGACGAACTCTTTGAAAAAATCAAGATTATAAAGGATGCTGCTGTCAAGGTTGGTGAAGCCGAGGCAGCCTATCGCAGAGCTACAGAGTCTTTATACAAGGAGGAACAAGATTTTTCCGATACCACAGATCTGAAGAATGAATTGACATCGCAGTCCCAATTGCAAGAAGAACTGCAAACTAAATTCAACAATTGGGAAGAGGAAAATGACAGAAAAATTGAAACCTTAAACCAACAGTTTCAAGTACTTGAAACAATTATTCATAAAGACACAACAAGCCAGATTTTTGGCCTGAAAAAACGCGTCGCTAAACTCGAAGAATCACTAACTTCTATTTCAGAAAGTCTGACAGTAACCCAAAAATGGAAACAACAAAAAGATATTCTGTTATGGGTAGATTTGGGATTGGCCATTATCATACTCATTAAAGTCTTTCTATTGAATTAGAATTTCATTTATAACCTTAAATCTACAATGAAAAAAATCTTGTTATTCGTTCTGATTCCTTTTTTTGCTGTAACAGCATTTGGACAGACAGGATACTTTCTTACAGACTCCGTTGTGAGTCAGGGAGTGATGCTTGTTGATGCTAAAAGGGAAATAAATGCAAATTTTTGCCAGGTTAAAATAAAAGATGAAATCATTGCATACACACCCTATCAAGTGATTGAATATGGTTTTGTTCAAAGTGGACGGGTTTATGAATCGCACGAAGTTGTCAATAATTCTGTACCTGCCAGATTCTTTTTAGAAAGAATTGTTACCGGAAAAATCAACTTGTACTATTTAAACACTCATGGAAACGTCCGATTTTATGTAAAACCCGTTGACAGTACCAATTTGATAGAAATACCTCAAAACGAAACAGATTGTAGAATTTTTCTTGAAAAATACATCAGCGATTCTCCCAGTTCAAAAAGGGACCTCACTTATTTAAAATACAATGAATATAGTCTCGTTCGATTTTTAACTAATTATTTAGGTTGTAAAAATCGTCCATTACCCAGAATTCACTTTGGATTCCGATTGGGTGTAGATGCAAAACAATTTTCAGCTGTTGATAAACTTAGTCCTTATTCAACACCAGAAGATTATACAGAACGCAGAATTTCAGCTGGAGTCTTCATGGATATTCCAATCCAATCCAGTAATTTTTCAATTACACCTGAAATAAATTACAAAGAAAATCACTTTGTAAAAGCATTTGCTGTAAATAAAGTGGAATATGATTTGATCATGAACTATTCATCCATCAATGTTCCTGTTTTTTTTAGGTATAGCTTTCTTAGAAAAAAATGTTCACCCTATATTCAAGCTGGTCCACTATATTCACGAACAATTCGAAATGCCACAAGACTTCTGGAGTACAATGTGACCGATAAAGATGTAACTATTGTCATCAAGAATTCTCCGGTTTTATCCCCCAATATGGGCGGTTTTTCCATTGGTAGCGGCATTATTTCAGACTATGGAAAGAAACATTCCTTTTTTGGTGAAATCAGATACAGTCAATTGTACAACCTAAATACATCTTTCCAGAATCTGAATCTGAGTGAATTTTCAGTGCTTATAGGCTTTTTATTTTAGACATTATGAAAAATATAATATATCTAATTTCATTAATTTCACTTTTACTGGTTGGTTGCGATCGGGAAATAGAGACGAAGGAATTCCCTGTTATTTTGACATTGAATGTCATAGACAATAATACTACTGGAGCTACATTTCGGGGTGAAGCATTAAAAGTAGGTTTGACTCCAACAACTTCTTATGGTTTTATTTGGAATTCAGAGGAACCTACGATGGCGAAATCGTATAAAGTGATTCTCGGTACTGATTTGGAAAAAGGAGTTTTTAGTTGCAGGATCAGTGATTCTCTTTGTAATGGTGTAGACTATTATATAAAAGCCTTTGCAACATATGAAAGTAAAACTGTTATCAGCAATACGGTGGTCCTACATAGTCAGGGTAGCAAAAACATACCCTGGTCTAGAGTTTTGACTAAATTTTATTTACCAGGATGGCAAAATCCATATGGAAGCTCAAATAATATTTATGGACATGTTCTGTATCAAAATGCTGCTGCATTTACTTATGATCCAGAGAAAAATAAATTTTCAGCTTCTGCAAAATTCCCGTATTCTGGTAATACGGGTACAAATTATACTTCTGTCAATTTGGTAAATACTCAATACTTTTTTAACAACATCAATAGTAATCTTTACAAGTTATCAGATGATAAATGGTCCGTTCAAACAACAATTCCATTTAGTTATGGTACTTTTGAAGGATATTATCATGGTTATGCAGTTGACGGAAACATACTTATTTTAAGCTCGTATAAATCCTACATATATTTTCCAAAAACAAATAAATGGGAAGAAAGAGCGGCTCTACCTGAAAACTTTGGAAATTACTCTATTGGAGGTACAGACTTAGATGGCAAAGCATATATGATGACTAATACGAAAAATATTTGCGAGTATGATCCTGAAACAGATGTCTGGAAATTATTAACAAAATACCCTGATATTTCAAATGATAAAATATGCGCTTTTTCGTATAGAAATAAATTATATTTTGGATTGGGATTGAAACCAGGCACTGATTATAACTGGATTGATAAGAATCTATGGTCCTATGATTTAACCACCAGTAAATGGAAACTGGCTTGCATTTTGCCTGTTGATGTAACGTTTGATTCTTTATTTTCCTTTAGAATTAAAGATAATTTCTATTTTGCATCAAATAATAGTGGTGAACACTTTGATCTGTATAAACTGGACATGTCCAAACTAAAATAAAAAGATCGTCTCGCCCTATATGCCAAAACATACAGGACGAGACGATCTAATTTTTTGTGAACCTTTTGATCAGAACCTCTTTTGAATAACGTCCCAATTAAGGATATCCCACAAATTCTTAACAAAATCAGCTCTCTTATTTTGATAATCCAAATAGTAGGCATGTTCCCATACATCAAAGCATAAAAGGGGTTTCAAGCCTTTTCTAAGTGGGTTACCGGCATTGCTTTCAGCGACAATGTGTAACTTTTTGTCTTCTGTCTGTACCAACCACAACCATCCAGAACCGAAAATAGCGATGGCTGCTTTGCTGAATTCTTCCTTGAAAGTATCCATACTACCCCATTGATCTTCAATTTGTTTGCAGGATGCAGCTTTCTGACCAGGAGCACCTAAAGCTTCAAAAAAGAACGTGTGGTTCCAAACCTGTGCTGAATTGTTGTAGATTGGACCGTCTGGCGCATTTTTGATGATATCTTCGAGCGTCATGTTTTCAAACGCAGTTCCGATGACAAATTTGTTTAAATTATCAACGTAGGTTTGATGGTGCTTTCCGTAATGGAATTCCATTGTACGTTCACTGATAGAGGGCTGTAATTCGCTCAAAGCGTAAGGTAAAACGGGCAGTTTAAAGTTCATGTTGTTTATTTTTAAGTTATACAATTATGGAACTGTACTGATAAAATTTTCTGAAAAGGCTGCAACGAATATATAAAAAAGATTCGATAATACCTATACTAAAAGATTACCAAATCCGAATGATTTGACTTTCGGAACGCCACATTTTATCACCCTCCTTAACACCAAAGGCTGAATAGAATTCAGGCATGTTGGATAATGGCCCGAGCACTCTCCATTTAGCAGGTGCGTGTTCGTTGCTTTTTACCTGATTTGCCAAAGCCTCAGGGCGCATGTTTAGCATCCAGGCCAATGCGTAACCAAGGAAGAAACGTTGACTGGGATTAAACCCGGCAATCGATTTGTTGTCTTTGAATTGTTTTGTTTTCTTGAATGCTTCGTATCCCATTATAACTCCGCCCAGATCGGCAATATTCTCACCCTGAGTCAGCTCGCCATTAATGTGCAGATCATCAACCACTAAATAATCGTTGAATTGCTTTACGATCCTTTTAGTTTTTTCCTTAAACTTGCTGTTGTCTTCGTTTGTCCACCAGTTGCTCAGGTTTCCGGATGCGTCAAATTTGCAACCCTGATCGTCAAAACCGTGTGTGATTTCATGTCCGAATGTTGCTCCAATAATAGCATACAGTATGGCGTCATCTGCCATTTTTCCTTCGTAACCCGGTACGATAATGTTGCAAGCCGGAATGACAATTTCATTGTTTGATGGATTGTAATAGGCATTATAAGTCTGTGGCTGCATACCCCATTCCGTTCTGTCAACAGGTTTTCCATATTTATTGATCATGTAATTAAATCCCCATTGATTGGCTTGCATTACATTTTTAATATAGGAGGTACGGTCTACTTGCAGGGCACTAAGGTCTTTCCATTTATCGGGATACCCCACTTTCATAATAACTCCTTTAAGCTTTATCAGAGCTTTCTCTTTGGTGGTAGCGCTCATCCAGTCCAACGCTTTGATGCGTTCGGCAAAAACGGACTTGATGGCATCTCCTATTTCCACCAGTTTTTCTTTGGTTCCTTTCGGTAAATATTCTTTAACATACACTTGACCAATTAGTTCTCCAAGCGATCCGTCGGTTTGTTCCACCACCCGTTTCCATCTGGGTTTTGGTTCTTTAATTCCACGCAATGTTTTACTATAAAAGTCGAAATCTTCCTGATAGGTCTTATCATCCATGTAAGGAGCCAATCCACTCAACAGATGAAATTTAAGATAATTTTTCCATTCATCGACCGAATAGGTTTTTAGATATCCATTTAATGCAGTCAAAAATTCAGGCTGGCAAACAATGACGGTATCCACTTTTGAAAGTCCTGTCCCATTCATAAAAACTTTCCAGTCGATGTTGGGGGTTAAAGTGGACAATGCACTAAAAGACATTTTGGTATAGTTGGTAAATGGGTCACGGGTATCTTCCCGCTTGCGTGATGTTTTTGCCAGGGCAGTTTCCATGACCATCAATCTGTTTGCTGCCAGCTTAGCTTTGGGCTTTTCGTATCCCATGATTTCAAACATTTTGCCCAAATGCACAATGAATTTATCCCGAATTGTTTTGGCTCTGTCATCCGTATCAAAATAGTAACTCCGGTCCGGAAGGCTTAATCCACCCTGAATGAGATAAACCTGGTATTTGCTGCTATTCTTTTCGTCCTGACCTACATAAAAATCAAACAAGGGTGCTGACGAGACTGTATGGATATAAGAGGCTTCCTTAATTACACCATTAAGGTCTTTAATCTGGTCAATCGTAGCGAAAGCGCTTTTTAGATCGCTAATGCCTTTTTTGTTGAGCGTGGTGCTGTCCATACCTGAAAAGAAGAAATCACCAATTTTCTGTTTATTACTTCCATTTTTAGAATTTTTCAGGGCTGCAGACGATTCGCAGATCTGACGGATCTGGGCATTTACTGTATCTTGAACTAGTTGAAAGATCCCATTGCTTTGTTCGCTGGCAGGAATTGGATTTTGTTTGAACCACTTACCGTTGGCATACTGAAAAAAATCGTCACCGGCTTTTGCTGTGGAATCAATGTGTGCAGCAAGTGCGTCTTTGCACGATGTTGTTACCATCAAAAAAAGTCCGCCGATAAGGGCCATAGAAAGAAATTTATTCATATTGGTAAAGTATTAATTCAGGTTTTAGTGGTAAAAAATTCGACTCTAAATATCGGGAATAATTTGATGCATAAGTTTTATTTTAAGTGCGTTTTTTTGGTCGTAAACAAAAAATATAAAAAGCGGCACCGATTGGGACTAAACCAATCGATGCCGCTATTATTTTCTACAACTCTAATGCAGAAAACTATTTTATTTTTTCACAAAAGCGCCATCCAGTAATTTGATGTAATAGGCACCCACTACCGAACGAGCGCGGAAATTCATTGATTTGGCATTCAAAGTTTCATGCCAGTCGCTCAATGGAATACGATCCGGAGTTTCATCGGCATAACGATAAATGGGCTCAATCAATTTCTCGAAATCAGCCTGGTTCTTTGCTAATGATGCTGTCCAAATGGTCCAGTCCGATTTGGTGTACGTTTTACGTGAGTCAAGTGGCAAACCATATTTTTCCTGTTTGTTGAGATAAAATGCGACCTCTTTCTCAGCTACACTTTCAGGAAAAAGATTCAAGCCCAAAAGCTTATCCCAAACGAGGTTGTATTTTTGGCTCCAGGTGCCGGGAGCATCGAAACTAAGGCGATAATGATCACCATCGTTTGCCATATCCACCCATTGATCAGCCATTTTGTGAGCTGTTTCGGTATAGCGTTTTGCGACGTCTTTTTCGCCCAACATTTCAGCCAATTTACCGTAACCGGCTATACCGATGATTGCTTTGATGGAGAGGTTGGTATTGTGTGCAGAATGGCCCGCAAAGTCATCCGAACAAAGTTGATTCTCAGGATCAAGGCCTTTTTCGATTAAATAATTTGCCCAGGTTGTCAACACATCCCAATGTTTCTTAGCATAATCGGCATTGCCGTCACGAAGTGCTATGGCCGTTGTAACAATAAGCATGTTTCCAGACTCTTCAACCGGCATATCTCCACCATACGTCTGACCGTTGGCCAAAGGATAGGTACCCATATCGTGTGCAGCAAAAGGTTTGGTCCATTTACCGGATTCGCTGTAATCAAAAATGAAATTGAGCAATCCTTTCGCCAATTCAGTGTTGTATCTCAAAAACAAAGGAGCAGATGGGTAGGTCAAATCTACCGTACCGATGGAACCATTGCTAAAGTTCTCTTTGGAGAAGAACAGCAAATTGCCTTTTTTGTCCGTCACCAGCTTATGAGCAGCAATGGTTTGGCGATAGACCAAAGCACAAAGTTCCGCATATTTTTTACCACCACTCACTGTTGCTTCTGTCACGAGTTCCTGATCAAATTTTGTGCAACGCTTCATGATAGAGGTGTAATCATTGGCAGCTGCCTGGAATGCTTGCTGAATGCTCACTTTCCCATTCTTTTTCCAATAAGCATCCAGATTGTCACCATGATATTGTATGGATTTAACATCATCATAGCCCACCATTAGATAACTGGAAGTACCTTTTGCATCCACATTTCCCATATTTTCAGAATAGGCAAGAACGGTCATTTGCTGATGCATATCGTTTGAAAGGTTTTGGTCTATCGTATTGGACACCTCCCCTTTCAATCCGAATTGGGTTTTTACCTTGGAATAATCTCCTACCATCATTTTCGTTTTGGATGAAGTTTTTCCTACCAGATATAGATAACCCCAATCGATGCGAACATTGTCTCCGCTTCTGGATAGCATCTTTTGTTCCTTAGTACCTGCAGAGAGATAAGTCAGTCCATTTGATTCCTCACGGCGGCTAATAATGGCTTGTGACGTTGCATGTACAGTCCATTCCGGTGTTGCTTCGAAATACATCTGAACATCGTGTTTGGCATTATCTGTTGACTTTACCTGATAGGATATATAGCTTACAGGACGTGAAATCAGATCCAGATCATCCATTAGAAGAGGAGTCGTAAATGTAAGCTCCAACGCAACCGGGCCTGCCTGAAACGTGTAGATGGTTTGAGTTGGCATCACTTTTGCGGAGGTCTGTACTGCATTATTGCTAAAATAGCTCTTCACATCGGGTTTTGAATAAAGACCAAAATCAACGTACGATCCACCTGCCTGGTTGATGCAATGGGCAGATATGACATTTTTGCCTTTTTTAAGCGATTTTTTAGCTTCACCTTTCAAGGCCAGTAACACATCGTCGTTCCACTCGTAACCGGTCTTAACCACTTGAATACCGTTTATGAAAAGTTCAAAAATATCGTCGTGTGAGTATTTGAGATACAAATCGGAATTGGTCAAATCCTGATCCAAATCAAATTCCCGACGAACCCAAATATCCTTTGTTCTCCATCGCGTATTACGAGCTTTTGAACCATCTGATCCGAAAGCAGCTTTTCCTTCTTTCCAATTTGAATCATCATAGACTGGATTTTGCCAACCATCAACAGGATTTTCGAAGGTGTATCGGGCTGACCAAGGTGTAGCATCTGCCATTGGCAATACACCGATCATGGGTATGTTTTCAACTCCCATAAAAGTGTAATTGGTTCCATCAACACGGATTGAACCAATGAGTGGATGATTGACACCCGTCCAATGTTTGGTGGGTTGTTCATTGAGGTTGGAACCGAAAGACCAGCAACTGGTATATGGATCAATCGTGACCAATGGGTATGCTGGTGCCCGGAGGTTTTTTACTTGCTCCGCAGGAACAGCTGCAATTACTGTTCCCAGAATATGCAAACCTATAACTGCAGACAAAATTCTTTTTTTCATTCTATACGATTTAGTTAGTGTTAGCTCAATTTTTTGTTCTACTACAAAGGAACTCTGTTATAGTCATACTTTACCACTATAAACAGTCCTTTAAATAAGAAAATATGACCAAAACCAGTATTCATCCGGTATCCCTCAAAATAAATCAATCAAAGAATGATAAAATATGACCAAAATGATGTCTAAAGTCTATATCTTTATAGGCTTAAAAAATTGAAAATCTAATCCTAACCAAATAATGATATATATAAACAAACTAAGCCGTTTGACTCTATTTTTCTATTTTTTTTTCACTTCTATTGTATTATTTGGACAGAAATCTTATTTTTTGAAAAAAGAATCAACCTCATTGGGGATTAATCTAGAAGTTGAGAATGAAGTCGAGAATTCAAAATTCTGTAATGTTTTAATTGGAGACATTCTTGTGAAATATACGCCTTATGAAGTTACTGAATATGGCTTTGAGCATGGTGATGTGTATTTGTCAAAAGAGATTATACTGAATGGTGAAAAGAAACGTGTCTTCCTAAAACGTTTGTATGAAGGAAAGTTGTCACTATTTTACTACAGGGATAAAGGCCTAAGAACGTTTTTTATTGAAAAAGATAGTACACTTTTAATGGAATTACCCAAAAAGGACACAGCAAATAAAAACTTTCGCATAAAGCTTTTGACTTATACCAATGATTGCCCTTTTGTCGAGAATTATTTACCTTTTGTCCATTACAGAAACCAATCATTGGTCGAATTTGTAAAAAGATATAATAGTTGTGAAGATAGACCATTTCAACATTTTAGATATGGTTTGACTTTAGGTTATGGTTATGCTAACCTCATACAATCAACAAGTACTAAAAATAAGAAAATCGAAAATTTGGATTTGAAATATGATGGAGGTTTTACATGGGGTTTATTTACAGATCTTCCGATTGTGAATAGTAATTTTTCATTACACACAGAATTGTTTTATTCAAAATATGCGTATTCTGATTCAAAACTAGTGGATGATGTTGATATGGACCTGGTCATCAATGTTTCTTCTGTAAAAATGCCGATTATGATTCGGTATGAAAAGACTGGGCGCAAATTGTGTCCATTTTTGAATGCAGGTGCAATTCTCGCACGCAATATCCAAATAGATGACAGACTTTATGAAGCGACTAAGACCGACCATGTCATACAAATTAATGAAAATCAAGATTTTTCCTCTATACCAGTCAACCAATATGGTTATACAGCAGGAACTGGTTTAGAGTACCGTTTGAACACTAGAAATTCCTTGTTTTTTGAATTGCGCTACAGTAAATTAATGCAATTCTCGAATACCGATTATCTGAACACATCAGAATTTAATTTGATGACTTGCATAAACTTTTAAATCTATGAGACATTTCTCCCTAATTTTTATAGCCATTTTGCCTTTATTGTTATTTAGTTGCCAGAATGATGAAGAGGTCAGTTCCAAGGATTATCCTTATATACTGACCAATGCACCTGATGTCAGTTCAGATGGAGTGATATTTTATTCAAATATCATTAGTCTGGGTGCGGAAAGTAATCTAAAATGTGGATTCGTCTGGAGTGAAGATGAAAATCCAGATCTATCTGACAATAAGGTATTTATAGATGAAATGGTTCATGTTGGAAATCATTTATTTAAAATAAATAGTGGTTTAAAAGTTGGTATGAACTATTATGTTCGAGCATTCCTTCTTTCTGACACTCTCCAAGTGTATGGTAATCTGGTTAAATTTAGATGTTTAGGTTGTCTGTCTCCTGAAATAACAAACTTTGAACCTAAATTTGGCTCAATCGGAACAAATGTCATTATTGAGGGCAAAAATTTTGGATACAATCATTCGAACTTTAAAGTGATGTTTGGTGATACCGAAGCAGCAGTTGATTCTTTTTCAAATACTAAGATTTATCTTAAGATTCCTGCAATTAATGTGCCGAAAAAGGTTCTTATAAACGTAGAAACGGTTGGAATGAAAGCTTTATCTAAAGATTCTCTCGATATGTGGTTTCCCTGGATTAAAAAAATGACTTTTAATTTTAGTCAAGTTAATTATTGTTCCTTTTCATTCGGAAGCAAAGGGTATATTATAGAACCCAATACGAATTCGATTTTAGAATACGATCCTAAAATCAATAAATTAATATCCAATAATATACTTCCAGTTAATTCCGGTTCTGATCCTTTATCAACATCAAATTCCACTGTTGCATATATGATGCTAAATAAAACTATTTATCAATTCAACCCAATAAACAATAGCTTTTCTCTTTTTGCAACATATCCGTTAACACGTTATCAGTATGATTTTATATTTATTTTGAATGATGAGATCTATGTGGGTTCAATTACCAATAAGACGCTCTTAAAGTATGACCAGAATACAAATACCTGGATAAACAAAAAGCTGGATTCAAAATTTCTAGAATTTCATTATTTCTTTTACGTGAAATGCTACACCTATAAAAATGTTGTTTACTTCTTCACTTATAACGAAGGTTATCCTAATGAATCATCCTTAAGTATTTTTAAATATACGCCTGAAACAGATACTTGGCAGGAACTTTCCACATATCCTTTTTTTACATATGGTTTTGGGGTCGAATTTTTTATCAATGACAAAATTTATGTAGGTCATGGTTGGGCTAATAATGAAGGCAATTTCTTTGAATATGATTTGAATACGAATAAGTGGAAAAAATTCAAAAGTGCACCTAAAAATATTAGCCAAATTGTTAGTCTTTCGATTGAAAATAAAGGATATGCTTTTGCTCTTTTTGATGAAAATGATAGTTATCATTTATTGAATGAACTCTGGCAATTTGATCCAAGCAAAAACTAAATGTAGAGAAATGAGAAACCTTCACCCCTATATGATGACCCTTGCTGTCATTTGTTTTTTAATGTCCTGCCAAAAGGAGGATAATGTCATTAACATATCAATTAAAACGCCACCTACAAAAATAAATGAAGGTTTTTTTTTCCCTTGTGTAAAGGATTAACGTACTTTTGTAAATAAGAAATATTTATTGTTATTTTGCAAATAAGCAACATATATGCACCTAATATACCATCAAAAATGAAAATTAAATCAACATTGCTCCTGATTCTATTCTCCGTTTTAATTATTTCCTGTGAAAAGGATGAAAACATCCTAATTCCAATACAGGCAGATTTTAATGCTAGTGACACAATTATCGAAATATACGATACAATTACATTTACCAATTTGAGTGAAAATGTTGATTTAGCTGATTCAAAAACATCCTATACCTGGTATTTTCAAGATGGTTATCCAGCCAAGTCCTCCGATTTATCACCGGCAGTCGTTTATAAAAAAGAGGGTATTTATTCTGTCAGACTTGTTACAAGAAACCTTGAAAAAAATGATTCAATTACAAAGTCCTGTTATATCAGAGTAAAAGGTCTGAATGAAAATGGTTTAGTATCCTACTTCCCTTTTAATGGAACAGTAAATGATTTGAAAGCATATAATAAGGATACGGCATTTGGTGGATTCTTTTGCAGTGATGAAAATGGTAAAGCCTTAAATGCATATTCTTTTTCAACATTAAATAAAGATAGAATCAGATGCGGAGCAGACCCTATTTCAAACGATTCCAGTCTGACGATATCATTGAGCATATACCCAGAATCGGATTTAAATGAAGATTTGGATAATGAATACATTATATCCTCTGGTGCTCAGACATTATGCGCGGGTTACTATATGTTTTGGAAAAATGGGAAACTAGGTATTGGCAGACACACCAATCATTTTGTAAGTGATACCTTAATTAGTGAATTTCAGCCATTAAAATGGTATAAAGTAGCAATGACTTATAATAGCTTAGATCAAAGATTCAAAGTCTTTATAAATGGAAAACAAGTAGTTTCATCCATTGCAAAGTCCAAAGAAATTTACGAACATAAATGGCGCACATTGAGTATAGGTGAAGCTAATACATCCTATTTATACAATAATCGCTGGACTTTTAATGGTGTTATAGATCAGGTTAGAATCTATAATCGAGTTCTAACTGAACGGGAAATCCAAAAAATATACCTTGCAAAGTTGTAAGATATATATGGAGTCATTAAGCGTTTTCGACATTATTAAAGTTGGTATTGGTCCATCCAGTTCTCACACGATGGGACCTTGGAGGGCAGCAAACCTTTTTCTGAGTTTTTTAAAAGATCAGGGTCAATTACCCAATGTTGTAGAAATCAAAACGAGTTTATATGGCTCGTTGGCAAAGACCGGAAAAGGCCATGGAACCGATATTGCTGTCATGATGGGACTTTCGAATGAAAATTACAACACCATAGATACCGATACCATCCTTGATAAAGTTAAAGCTATCAAAGAAAGCGGTCAGATTTTTATCGCTGATAATCAAGCAATATCATTCAATTATGAAAAACACATCCTTTTTAAATTAAGCAAGAGTCTTGATTATCATCCAAATGGAATGGAATTTGTCGCTTTTCTAAATGATGGGACCATTCTTTCAAACCAGTATTTTTCCATTGGTGGAGGATTTGTAGTAACTCGGGATGGAGAACCAGTAATTAAAAAAAGAATTACCACCAAATATCCTTGCCATAACGCTCAAGCCATATTGGATAATTGCAATAAGCTCAATCTGAATATATCGGAACTCATCATGCTCAATGAAACAGCATGGCGAACAGAAGAGGAAACGAAGACCCATGCATTGTACATTTGGAATGAAATAAAAAATTGCATCTATCGAGGAGTCAATAAATCCGGCATTTTACCGGGCGGTTTGAATGTCAGACGCAGGGCTTACGATATGAATAAACACCTTTTACATGGTCAGAAATTCAACCATGTAGATGAGTGGATCAAGACCATCAAGCAGGGGCCAAATGATTTCAGTACCGTCAATAAGTGGGTCAATGTTTTTGCATTGGCAGTCAATGAAGAAAACGCTTCTTTTGGCAGAATTATCACCGCTCCTACCAATGGCGCATCCGGTGTGATTCCTGCAGTTCTGATGTATGCCTATTGTTTTGTGCCTTTTTTTGGTGAGGAGGAAATCGTAAAATTTTTAGTCACAGCTGGAGAAATAGGTACCATTTATAAAAAAGAAGCAACCATCTCAGCTGCTATGGGCGGTTGTCAGGCTGAAATTGGTGTATCTAGCTCGATGGCAGCGGCAGGCCTCACCGAAGCACTTGGTGGCTTAAAGGAACAAGTCTTGCAAGCAGCTGAAATAGCCATGGAACACCATCTGGGTATGACTTGCGATCCCATTGGCGGTCTGGTTCAGATACCCTGCATTGAACGAAATTGTATGGGTGCAGTCAAAGCCATCACTGCCTCAAACATTGCTCTGGAAAGTGATTCATCTGCCGCCAGGTTAAATCTGGACAATGTCATCAATACCATGTGGGAAACGGCGTTGGATATGAATACCAAATACAAAGAAACGTCTGAAGGCGGCTTAGCCAACATTCCGGTGAATATATCGGAGTGTTAGTGTATAAAAAAACGGTGTACTTAAACAAAGCCTGCAAAGCAGACCTGTCGGAGTACACCGTTCTAATTATCTTAGACCAAGAATGTCGGTCATTTATTATGCCTCTAAATCAATACAAGCTTTGTAAATATTTTCTACCAATTGAGGTATCTGAGCTTGAGGTACGGCTGAAAATGCCAAACGAATCACTTCGCCCAAAACAATAACGCCTGTACTGTATTTTTCAAGCAGGTGTTTGCGAACGTCTTCAGCCAACAATCCCTTTTTCAATTCAATACACATAAAATAACCTGAATTGAAAGGAAGTGGAGCAAAATGCGCTGCATATTCCGGTCTGGTAATTTCGGTGCGTAAAATCTGATACCTATTTTTAAGAATCTCGAATTTTTCCTTTTTTGAAGCCTCGTATGTTGGAGCTGAATAGACCTTATATAATAGAGATTGAGACAATTGGCTAATGTTGGATATGTTACCACGCACAGCACCTGCTGTTTTGTTTTCCAGCGCTTCATACAATTCAGCGGTACCACCTTTAATGGCATAACTGATGAAACCAACACGAAAACCCCAAACGTAATCTTCTTTTGTAGGGCCATCCAATTTCACCGCTAAAACATTTTCGGATAAATTCGCTAATTCAACAAATATGGATTCGGGATAAACACCTTCTTCATAGACCAAACCAAAATAAGCATCATCAATGATCACAACGACTTTTTTACCTGAATCGGCCACTTTCTTGATTGCAGCCACAATGGCTTTCATTTCAGCGACCAAAGGAGTGTAACCAGCGGGATTGTTTGGAAAATTTAAAAGTGTAATTATTTTTTCACCCTGAACTTCATTCAATTTTTTTGAAAAATCGGTAATGTTGAAACCACCATGATCGAAAAGTTCAAAAGTATCGACTTTCGCATTGTAACTGTTTTCAAATATCAGATTGTAATTTTCCCAATAATGATTTGAAAGTAAAACGGTATCACCTTCGTCTGCAAATAGATAACCCGCCATGCTAATGCCGTGAGTAAGTCCATTGGTTGCAATTGGATTGCTTATTACAGTGTCATTGAGTGATGGATTTTTGCTGTAGATCGATTTCTTCCAAAGAGCACGAAATTCAGGTTTTCCAAAGCTGGGTGCATAGGGAAAAATATTTGCTGTTGGCATATTAACCAATGAATCAAACTCTGGAAGGTGCATAGATGTTCCATCGTCTTCAACTGCTTCACCAATAGTAGCGTTTATTGCTTTTCCTTTTGCTTGTGCAGCTTGAGCCAAAATACCCAATTTTGGAAAAAATATGTTTTTACCACGCTCCGAGAGCATTTTCAACACGTTCGGATTAATTTTCTCAATAGTGTTGTTAAGTAATAAAGCTTGATTGTCCATTTTCATTTTTTTTAATAATTCCCTATTAAGCGACAAAGATATTAATTATGTTCTTAATTAATGAAGTACTTCTTCATTTTATGCGAAACCTTATACAGAAATAATCCAAACCAATTCACAAACATTGTCCGTATTATTGAGGACAGTATAAGGAATCTTCGAATTGAAATAAAAACTATCTCCAACTTGAAGCAAATAATTTTTAGAATTTAAGCTAAAGTTGATTTCACCGGAGACCATATAGCAAAATACTTGTCCGGAACTGGCAGTAAACAAATCAACTAAATCGGAACCAGGTACAAATCGTACAAAATACGTTTCCATTTGTTTATTCAGATCGTGATGTGCCAGTAGAAATAATTCAGTACCTGTACTGTTTTTTTCCACGAATTTCATTTCGTCTCTATGAACTACAGGATTTTTACTGAGCGTTTCGTTTTCGCCAATCAGCTCACCCACTGTAGTATATAAATTTTCAGCAATGGCTTTTAGGGTAATAATGGATGGAAAAGCTTTGGCTTTTTCAATTTGTGAAAGAGCACTTGGACTAATGCCTACCTTTTTAGCTAAATCATTTAGCTGTAGGTTTAGTTGTTTTCTTTTTGAATTGATTCTTTCACCGATCCTTTTCATAATGCTTGACACTGATTTAGTTACAAAAGTATAAAAAAATCCCCTAATTATTTTAAAAAACCTCCTTTGGCCTTTGCAGATTTTCGGCTACATTTGAGCATTAATTTATGTAATTAAACAATTGGAAGATCTCCTTGAAAATCTGAACGATAGCCAAAAGGCAGCAGTTCTATATAACGATGGCCCGTCCTTAATCATAGCTGGAGCAGGCTCTGGCAAAACCCGTGTTTTGACCCACAAAATTGCGTATCTGCTTCAAAGCGGAATGCAGCCGTGGACCATTATGGCTTTGACTTTTACCAACAAGGCTGCCCGCGAAATGAAGGAACGCATATCCAGCCTTGTCGATCCGCAGCTCGCATCCAGACTTTGGATGGGTACTTTTCACTCCATTTTTTTTCGTATACTTAGGGCTGAATCGGAAGCGGTTGGTTTCCCTTCCGGCTTCACCATTTACGATTCGGCAGATAGCAGGAGTCTGATTAAGACCATCTGCAAAGAAATGGCTCTGGATGACAAAGTCTATAAAGTAAAGTCCGTTCAGGCCAGAATTTCATCGGCCAAAAACGATTTGATTTCTCCAGAATCCTATGCCGGCAATGCTGAACTGATTAAACAGGATATAATAGGTAAGAGGCCATTAATCAAGGATATCTATGTCCGTTATGTGGAACGTTGTCGCCTGGCTGCTGCCATGGATTACGACGATCTTTTGTTTCAGACCAACATTCTTTTCAGGGATCATCCCGAAATACTTGCCCGATATCAGGATCGTTTCCATTTTATTTTGGTGGATGAGTATCAGGATACGAACTTTTCACAATATCTGATTGTAAAAAAACTGGCTGAAAAGCATCACCGCGTTTGCGTGGTAGGTGATGACTCGCAAAGCATCTATTCCTTTCGTGGAGCCAATATCGATAACATTCTGAATTTCAAGAAGACCTATACCGAAGGTAAAATGTTTAAGCTGGAACAAAATTACCGTTCCACGCAAACCATCGTGAATGCGGCAAATAGCTTGATTTCCAAAAATAAGGGTCAAATACCCAAAAATGTTTTTTCCAAAAAGGAAGTTGGCAAGAAAATAAAGGTGATGAGTGCCTATTCCGACCTGGAAGAAGGTTTTATGGTGGCCAACAAGATCAATGAGATTCGTCTTACATCGTTTGACAGCTTCAACAGTTTTGTTATACTTTACCGCACCAATGCTCAGTCCAGAATCTTTGAAGAAGCACTCCGTAAACGTAATATTCCATACAGAGTTTACGGTGGTCTCTCCTTTTTTCAGCGCAAAGAAATCAAAGATATCATCGCGTATCTTCGCCTGATTCTGAATGCCGACGACGAGGAAGCATTTAAACGAATCGTGAATTATCCCACCCGCGGTATCGGTGAAACCACTATGCAAAAAATCATTCATGCAGCATCCGGTCAGGGTATCAGCCTTTGGAAAGTACTTGAAGATCCTGCGCATTATGAAGTCGTAATTAATTCTGGCACAGCTAAAAAACTAGAATCATTTAAAGTATTTATTGAAGTATTTCGCCCTCTTGTCAGCGAAAAAAATGTATACGATATTACAGAGCAACTGGTTCGCGAATCTGGCATACAACGCGAAATAAACGAAGATCAATCGCCCGAAAATTTAAGCCGTAAGGATAATATTCAGGCTTTGCTCACAGGTATGCATGATTTCTGTGCATCCCGAATGGAAGAAGGCATTGAAACCATTTTCCTGAACGATTATTTGTCCGAAGTATCCCTATTGACCGATCAGGACGAAGAAAAAAATGCCGAAGGTGAACGGATTACTTTGATGACCATTCATGCTGCAAAAGGCCTGGAATTCCGGAATGTTTTTGTGGCTGGATTGGAAGAAGAAATTTTCCCATCTGCCCATTGCGTAAATTCCGAACGGGAACTCGAGGAAGAAAGACGCTTGCTGTATGTGGCTATTACCCGTGCAGAAAACATTTGCGTGTTGAGTTATGCCAAAAGTCGCTTTCGTAACGGTCAGAATAATTTTACCAGACCCAGTCGTTTTTTGAATGACCTGGATCCGGATTTGCTGGATTTTCCAACTGATGCCTCTACGTTTTCATCCTCATCCACCTCGACGTTTGAAAGGGAATCAGGGAACTACTACAACAAATCATCAAAATTTAGTGTTAAGGAAGATTCGTATTCCTCACTACCTCCTATTCATACTATTCCTGCGTCTTCTATATCTGGAAAACGCCTGACGAAATTGCCCAAAACGGAACCATCTCAAGCATCTGAGTCAACTTCCTCTATGTCCGGTTTAAAAGTGGGCAACTTCATACTTCACGAACGTTTTGGCAAAGGACAAATTTGTGATTTGGAAGGCAACGATGACAATGCCAAGATCGATGTGGAATTCGAAAATTCCGGTCACAAAAAATTATTGCTTAAATTTGCAAAATTCACCATTTTAGAATAACAAAATGATTGATTTTAAAGACATCCCCTCTCCGGCTTACGTTTTGGACGAAAGCCTATTACGCAAAAATCTACGTCTGATCAAATCGGTCAAGGATCGTTCAGGGGCAGAAATCATTCTGGCTTTTAAAGCTTTTGCTTTGTGGAAAGCTTTCCCCATCGTACGCGAATACATACCCTATTCCACTGCAAGTTCTATATTTGAAGCTCAATTGGCTTACGAGGAAATGGGAAATCTGGCTCACACCTATTCACCGGCATATACCAAGGAAAATTTTCCGACCATCCTAAAATACAGCAGTCACATCAGCTTTAATTCCCTGAGTCAGTTTGAACGTTTTTTTCCTTCTGTTCAGACATTTAAGGAACACCCTATCTCGTGTGGTTTGCGCATCAATCCCGAATATTCCTGTGTGGAAACCGATTTATACAATCCCTGCTCACCAGGTTCGCGAATGGGCGTTATAGCTGATTTACTTGGCGAAAAACTACCCGAAGGTATCGAAGGTTTACATTGCCATACCTTATGCGAATCGTCTTCCTACGAGCTGGAAAAAACGTTGGTAGAAATTGAAAAACGTTTCGGGCACTTTTTACCTTCCATCAAATGGTTAAACATGGGCGGCGGTCACCTGATGACTCGCAAGGATTATGATGTGGAGCATCTGATTCATGTTTTGAAAGATTTTAAGGTCAGACACCCCAATATTCAACTCATTCTGGAGCCTGGTAGCGCCTTTGCCTGGGAAACGGGTTATCTCGTATCCACATTGGTAGACATCGTTGAAAATCACGGTGTAAAAACGGCCATTCTGGATGTCTCTTTTGCTTGTCATATGCCAGACTGTCTGGAAATGCCCTATAAACCGCGAATAATTGGTGCTACAGATGCAATGGTCGGAAAGCCGACTTACCGCATGGGAGGTAACAGTTGCCTGGCTGGCGATTTTATGGGTGACTGGAGCTTTGACAAACCTCTAACTATTGGAGATCGGATTGTATTTGAGGATATGATTCATTACACAATCGTAAAAACGAACATGTTTAATGGTATTTCCCATCCAGCACTGGTTTGCCACACTTTGGAAGGAAAGAATCTGATTTGGAGAACGTTCGATTATTCTGACTACAAAAGCCGCATGGACTGAAGATTAAGGAAATATCAAAAGTGACATTTCTTGATTAATTTTTCTACCCTAACACTTGCAGAATTCAAAATTTACTGTACTTTTGTACCCGCAATCACGAAACAAACCCCACAAGGAATGTTGTGAGTGACAGCACTGCTCAGATGGTAGAGTAAAACCTTTTTTGAAGGAATAACGAGATAGCGATCAAGTTTAATACCATACAAAATAATGCGAAAATAGCTCAGTTGGTAGAGCACGACCTTGCCAAGGTCGGGGTCGCGGGTTCGAGTCCCGTTTTTCGCTCAAAGAGAGCGACAGTGGTCGCTTTTTTAGTATAAAATGCATTTTGCTCAGGTGGTGAAATTGGTATACACGCCACTTTGAGGGGGTGGTGGGCGTTAGCCTGTGTGAGTTCGAGTCTCATCCTGAGCACTTTACTTTATATCTAAAACAATATTATCCCTGAGCCCAAATGGTGAAATTGGTAGACACGCTAGTTTCAGGGACTAGTGACCGCAAGGTTGTGCAGGTTCGAGTCCTGTTTTGGGCACAAATAGAAAAGGCTAACCGCTTATTATAAGTTGGTTAGCCTTTTTTATTTTGCATTTTTTTAAATATCCACTCCTTTCCGCAATCAAAACATAATACTTTTACTATGTGACCTTGTTTCTTTGCTGTTACGGCAAAACGAAAAGCATTTCTTCTTAGGAAATGCTATTTTTTGGAAATTACTAATCCATAATGAAAAGGCTCTATGCTAAAAGGCTCAATATCAACCCAAAATTTGCTTGTATCGATCAAATCAACTATCTGCTCAGGCTTTGGTCTAATGCTCAAATCTGGGCCCCGTGGTGTTTGAATATCACTCCTCCAATGAATAATGCCAATTTTACCTCCAGGCCTAAGAATCCTATGTGATTCATTTAAAAAATCAATTGGAGAATCATGATGCAAAATATTAAAGAGCATTACATAGTCGATAGTGTTGTCTGCCAATCCAGTAGTTTGAGTCAAGATATCCCTTAGCTCTAAAATGACGTTGTTGGTTTTTTTGTCTACGAGTTTCTCTCTTACATTTTCGAGCATCTCATTTTCAATATCGAATGCATATAACATTCCTTTGATTTGTTTTGATACTGGAATCGTAAATGTTCCATATCCGCATCCAATCTCGACCAAATCTTTTACATTTGAATTTATCTGCAATCTGGATAAAACCAAATCAACATTGAAGAAATCATTCCATCGACTTTCCTCAGGCATTCCACTATCTCTTACTTTCATAAATTAATTTTGCGGCTCTTGCTTTGCAGGTAACGGGTGGCCAGGCGACGGCCACGAAGTGGCTGTGGTTTAGCCAGTATTAGTCACAGGCATTATTTGATTTTCAATTTATCAATAAGTTCCTGATTACCTCTAATATAATTATCAGGTTCTTCTTCTTTAGTTCCTAAGTTAATTCTCACAATTGTAAAATTCCGCATTTTTCTTGAAATATATTTTACATTGGATAAATTCACCGTTTTTACATAGATTGGATAGGTATCATCAATCTGAACATTTGTTGTGTCTTCTATTATTCTACCATTTATTTTGAATAGAACTGGACTTTTCGAATTACTAATACCAGTATATTGTTTTAAAATATACGACAGTGTAAAATAGTTGAACTTTTGTCCTTTTGTTATTATATGAAATTCTTTTTTAGTGGAACCGTCCTTCACATAGAAACAGGAATCAATCCGAGCATAATTCAAATACACCTTGTTTATTAAATCTACTTTTTTATTGTTTAGAAAAACAGTTGTTTGACCAAATATATTTATACTTTCAAACTGGAATGTGATTACGAAAAGAATGATGATAATAGATTTATTCATACAATTTAGCTTAAATACAATTAAATGTACACGGTTTAATTTCTAAATCTATTTTTTCTGACTCTACTCTTTACTTTCCAGCAATCCTTTATCCATAGCATTATCAAGTTCTTTTGTAATAAAAACATTATTGAACACTCCTACTCCAATGACTTTGGTTTCTCCATCCCATGTTATCTTGGTAATTGAAAATAGAATATAGTTATCTCTGGAAATCAGATTATCAACAATTGGTTCAATTATAGCACTACCAAGTATCATCCCGAAAGCTTGTCCAAGTTGTTCAAAGCCATTGCTAGAATTATTCATACTTTCAGTCATTGATTTTTGCATGTATTCTTTCAGCTTTATCTTTATGGCCTCCTTATGCCTTTCAGTACTTGGATTAGTTAGAACAGCAAGTAATATTATCAATCCAAAAATCAACAATGCAACATTTCCTTTTTTCATGGTTATAGAGTTATAGATTACATTTATTTGTTAACAAATCCTCAGCTTGCTCATCCCAGGTATTAATTCCTGCCTTTTACTTCACTATTATTTTTACGACACCAATTATTCCATTTGGTGAAATTACTCGGCAAAAATAAATCCCTTTAATGAAGTTCAATGATCCAATAGGGTATTTTTCTCTGAAACTATCTACTTTTCTCAACAACCCAACACAATCATAAATCTCAATTTTCAAGTTTTCATCTGAGATTATTCCTATTTCTATAAAAGAAGATTTTTCAATCGGATTTGGAAAAACAGAAACACTATTCCTATTTTGTTGCTCAATGCTAATTGAAGTATAATCGTTAAATATAGTGTCGCAGTTTTCATATTTTTCATTTTTGTACAAAACAGAATCATTTTGCTTCATACAAATCAATTCTCCTCCAGATGGTAATATCGTCCTTGTTACACAACCAATTCCTTCAATCCAAGTGGTTGAGTCTTCAAATATAATTCTTTTAAGCTTTTTGTCATAAGTGACGACAGTGTCAACATTTAGGACCGTCCTTTTCTTATAGATATCATCTAAAATATAGATATTAAAAGAGTCTCCTTTATTTAAACTAAAATCATATAACAATGATTTTTTATCAAAAGATGGATCATAAATATAAACTTGCCTACTAATTGTATCCTCACGAAAATAGTAAGCAATACGTCCGCCTAACAAGGAAGTTTGTTCTAGCTTTTTATAAAAGGCATGATATTTATAGTTGTCTATGAGTGTATCTCCTTTAAAGAAACCAGTTTCCACGAAATGAGTACAACTGTTAGGACCTGTCAAACAGATAGTTTGAACATATCTCCATATTTTGGATTCATTTATAAATGGAAAATAACTATGAGAAAATCCATTGCAATTAAAAATCATTGAGAAAAATAATACGGCAAATACTTTTTTCATAGTACATACGGTTTAAGTGTTAGATGTTTGAGATTTGGCATCAAAAACTACTGCCAATTGTTTGGCTTCCTCTATTATTTCATTTGGGTAACCGTTTAATTCTAAAATTTTTATTGCATTTCTAGTTTTCAAAAAACCTTGTTTAAGTATATAATCAAAGTTTATTTGTTCATTGTCAACTATTTCACTGAAATGATATAAATCATATTCGTTCTTTAATAAATGCGCCAATTCAATATCATGTGTTGACACAAAAACAATATTGTCAGCTTTTGCTAAAGATGAAAGAACAGCTTTACCCGCTGAAATCCGCTCAACGGTATTCGTCCCTTTAAATAGCTCGTCTAGTAAAAACAAATTCGGATTCCCCTTTCCACTATTATCAATCATATCCTTGATAGTTAATACTTCTTCAAAATAGTAGCTTTTAGCATTCATTAAATCATCGCTAATCCTTATGGCCGAATAAATTCTAACACGTGGCATTAAAAATTGTTCAGCAAAACAAGTATTTATTGTTAATCCGGTTAAAGTGTTAATTCCAATGGTACGGATAAATGACGTTTTACCTGACATATTTGAACCTGTCAGAAGAATTGACTTTTTATTGAGATGAATGCTATTATTTACGCAATCAAAAATCAAAGGATGATATACCTCTTTTGCAACAATTATTTTTTGTTCATGGACAATTTCTGGGAGACAATAACTGCTTAATCCTTTTCGAAGTGAAGCGACTGATAGTATAGAATCTATTTTCCCAACGAAAATGAAAATATCCTCAATTTCTTTTCTTCTCGTATCAAGTTGTCTTAGAGCTCCAAACAATAATAATGGTTCGAGGAGAAAAAGTGTTTTAAAAACTTCGAAAACTCCCCAAAAAAACAGTTGTGAATCAGTTTGCAATTTTACTTCCAAATTGAAGAAAGACATGTGATTTCGAACCTTATCAATAACATTTATTGATTTTATAAGTTCAGGATTTAGCTCCTTTAATGTTGAATTTTTAAATAATTCACGAGCAACATCATTTAATTTTAATAATTGGGGTATTGAACCAAAATAATGATAAAGATTTTTCTTATTCCAATAATGAATTACAAAATTGATCATAAAAACTCCAAGTACAACCAAAAACATAATTGGATTAATGAAAGCCATTAGTAAGGAAAGCACGCTTGTAAACGAAAGAAGCTTTACAACAAAATACCATTTTGGTGGTTTCAGAAATTCATCTTGAAAAAGTGAAGAAATATAAAAAACTTCATTTTTATTCAATTTGCTTAACTGATTTTGAATGGATTCTCTCAAATCAGGATTATCTAGAACTATTTTTATGAATTTTTCTTGTTCATCATTTTGTTTTGAATTAAATGGAATTGTTCTTAACTTGTTGTAAAGATACTGTTGTCCAACTTTTGAATTTGTTCTGTCGATAAACATGAATAATTCCTGAAGATCTAAATCCTCACATGTTTTATCAGACAATATCTGAAATGTATTTGACTTATCTTTTTTACGAAAATAACTTTCTATCTTTTCAAAATCAAATGAATCATTTTTAATTAAACCAAAATCATCTGTCTTCTTAACTTTTTTCATAAATAGTTGAATTGTTTAATGTCTAAATTCTTCATAACCAGACTGCTGATTTTTATTTCTCCAACCAGCCATTTAGAAAGTCAACCGTTGTTTCATTTTGGCTTGGACGAGGTGGATTAGTGTCCACCATATTCCCATTTTTATCCACAATCATATAGGTGGGAAATGAATTAACACCAAAACGTCGCTCAATCATTGCTTGTTGTTCATCCGGTAAGCGGTATTGTACCACGTTCTCGCCAGTTAAAGAGTAGGTTTTTAGTATGTTCTTCAAACTCTCTTCAGGTGAGTTATTGGCTAAATACATAAATACAATGTCCTTACCGATAAACTGTTTTTTCAAATCAGCAACATATTTCATTTCCTCTTTACACGGTCCACACCAAGTACCCCAGAAATCGACATAAATTATTTTTCCTTTGTACGGACGAATCAATTCCTGCCACAATGAATCTGCATCCTTGGCTTCACTCAGATGCTCCGTATTTTTTAAACTTTCTGTAAAATTCAAGCTCTGTCCTGATAATTCGGTATAAAACTTTTGAGCCACTAATACTTTTTCCCTGAAAACCGGTGATTGAACCTGCATGATCATACTATCAAACAATGTTGTTTCCAATGGTTTTCTTTCTTCGTTCAATTTTTGAAAAAGCGCACCAGCTAAATAACAATCACGAATGCATCTATCCTTAATTTCGGTATCAAGGGTTTCAATCTTACGTTTTAAACACATTTTCGACAACATAGTGGACGATTCTATCTGAATTTGTTCCTCGTATTGCTTTAATAGTTCATTAAATCTTTCACTTTCTTTCGTTGTGATTTGTTTAGCCAACTTTCTAGCTTCTAAAGAATCTGATTTGAAGATTAAACTGTAATAATTACTAATCAACTCCACTACCACAATATCTGACTTGTCTAGATTTAATTTATTTGTATTCACCAACGAAAGTAAAGCATCATCTGACTTTACGAAACTCCCCCCTTTTTGTTCATCGTAATAGCCCACATAATCTATGATAAATGAAAAATAGGACATGTTTAATGGAATCGGATTTAAAGGATTTGTAAGCATGGTGTTTTTTACAAAAGCCAGGTACTCATCCGGAAATTTTTCATTATTATTCCTGTCTAATTCGAATCGAAATTGCATTAGATTACGGGCAATATCAGTTTTTATTTCGTTGTTTAAATAATTTCGAAACTTTTCTGAAGGTGCAGGCATTTGATTTAAGATGCTGTTGATGTAGCTTCTCTTTTTATCAAGCAACCTTTTTTGAAAATCCAGAAAATTGATTGGTTTAAGATTTTTCTCTGGTTCTTCATTGGGGATTCCGAAAATATCAAGTGTTGCCGTTTCATTTTGGAAGCGGGTATTATTACCCATATACAACGTTTGCTTTGTGTTTTCATCATAAAATAAAAAATAATGTTCGTTGGGTTCCAACACCATCAATTGTGTCATTTGCCTCGAATCCAAATAAACCATGGAGCTATTATACAAAGGGACTTTAATCTCAAAACGACCTGTGATATCCACATTGCCATAATACGACACATCCTTGTCAGCTATAAAATCGTACAGGCTTATTTCAAAAGGCTTATTTGTTTTTCTATTGCATAGGTATCCGGTCATGTAAGCAGTATCAATACGGGCAAAATGATTATCTGTAAAAGATGTCGTATCAGTTGTTTTGAAGTGTGGAAGTGTACGTCCGGCTAAATGATACGTAACGACTTTCTGCTTGTTAATCAAGACCTGCAATGTACTGTCCTTTATGTTTTTAAATGTAAGTTGAAGTGTATCGTTACCGTTTTTCAACGTGGCAGTACCTTTGTTTTTTGTGATATTCAGGGTTTTATAATCCCAGAACTTTCCGTCATAGATAGCGAATTTTTCAAAAAATCCGAAGGTCCATTTATTACTAACAGGTTCAAACCAATTGCCATACAAAGCCAACTTCCCAATGGCATCTGATAATGGTTTGTAAATGGATGGTTGCTGAAAATAGATGATTTTCAACGAATTGTCTTCTTGTTTGGAAATGGAAATCAAACGATAATTTCCTGCATTTTCAATTAAAGCCTGGTATTCCCGCTTCCTATTTTCACCCAACCAAATGATATTCCAAAGTTTACCGTTGTAGAGTAATTTACCTTTCTGAATGGCAAGCGGCTCCAGGGTATTTGAATCAGTAAACCATTTCCCGGTAATCACTTTCGAATAATCAGACTTAGGTAAATAGTCTATTTCAGGATTTCGGTCAAAATGCTTGCATTGCATCAAGATCTTCACCTCATCAAACTTAAATATAGCGCTATCATTCGCTTGTAGCTCAATATTCAGTGTAAGATGTTGATTTTCTTCACGCGTCAAATAGATGGTGTATTGATTGTCAGAATGACGGATGCTGTCAGCCGTATACAAATCGTTACCGAACTCCACATAGTTTATACCTACGTTCATACCATTTATCTGGTCTTTTAACTGCCAATAACCGTGCAGTTCCGTGGGGATTTGAGTTTGAGCAGCTGCAGACCCAACTTGTAGTAAAAACAGCAGGATGATTGAAAAGAATGTATTTTTCATTGTGTAGGTTAAGTTGTGTTGTGAAAAATCGTTATTGGGTCTTGTTTAATTCCAAATATTCAATCATTGGCTGTGCGCTTTCAGGTTTAAGGGTTGGTATTGAAAGTATTACACCAGACATAGAGGCTTTTAGTATGTTCAGTCTTTGCATGAGGGTAAATACTTGTTCGGGATGATAAAAAGTTAAATTAGTAATATTACCTGTTTCATAAATCGCATTTGGTAATGTACCTCCCCAATCGTCAGCTGCAACAGCAAATTTTAGTTTTTCGGTGACCCATGCCACCCGTTTCAGAAAACCTTTGTTACCATTGAGCGCCTGAAGCTGGTTTGCAAAAGATTGGTTAAACGTAATCAACACTTCAATTTTTTCAGTTATTGGCATTTCAGGAATACTGACAGAAGCTGACAACTCCGTATTCAAATACTTCACGCTATCTGTTTTACCATTAATTGTAACCGATACAGGTACTATTGAATTCAGTAATTTCAATTCAAAAGACTGCTTTTCAGGCATTCCCTGATAGCTACCAAGGATGGGCTCAATGGTTATTTTCATGGTGGTGTCGCTGGTATTCTGGCGAATAACTGTCCGTTTTGAAAATTGACCAAGCTTATAATTATTGGTAGTCCCGTCATCATCATACAATTCGGTGCTTGCGCTAACTGTTCCAGGAATAAAAGAAATCACTTGGGTCGAAGGTCTTTCCTGAAGATTTTTTACATCGGGATTCATAGGAATAATAGATCCTGCTTTACAGAAAAAGGGGATTTCGTCCTGTGCATAGGAACGTTCTACTACTTGGTTTCCTTTTAACATCGTACCCGAATGGTATTCGAACCAATCGCCTTCGGGCAACCATATTTTTTTCGTAGCCAACCAGTTGGTTTTTGACATGGGAACTGTTACCGGGGAAACCAGAATATCGTCGCCAAACATATATTGTCCTTTAAAGGAATAGGCATTTTCTGCTTGCGGATAGTCGTAGTACATGGGGCGACAGATTGAAATGCCTGTTTCGTATCCCTGGTGTGCACTTTTGTAGATGTATGGCACCAATGCATAACGAAGTTTTATGGCATTACGCATGTCGGAAAATTGATTTGGAAACATCCAGAAACGGCGTTCAATTTCAGATATTTTGGAAGAATGGGTCCGTAAAATGGGACTAAACACACCGAATTGTATCCACCGAAGATACAATTCGCCTTCCGTTGGATGCCCGTTTGCCTGGTGACCGCCTATATCGTGGCTCCAATAACCATAACCAACATTTGATGCCGTAGCCGTAAAAAAAGGCTGAAAGTCCAGCGATTCCCAACTTGTATGAGTATCGCCCGAAAAACCTACCTGATAACGGTGGTTCCCCATGCCTCCCCATCTATGGAAAAGCAGTGGTCGCTTTCCTTGTTTTTCCATATTGGTATAAAACGTATAATTGAGCCACCACGTATTACTGAGGCTTTTGATGGTTTTGTCTTGGGAATATTGTTGCCAGTCGAGCCACCAAAAGTCAACACCCTGTTCTTCCATGGGCTTTAACATGACATCGAAATAAGTTGTTGCCCATTTTTTTTCCGACATATTAAACGGAATATATTCGTGTTTGGTTGTATCAAACCCATAGGCTTTGGCAAATTCTCCGTATCGTTCCTCCATCGTTGGAATTCCCGATGCAGGATGAAGGTTCAAAGCTGTTTTCAGGTGATTTTGATTTGTCCACTCAAGAAATTTTTGAGGATCAGGAAAGAGGTCTTTGTTCCAGGTATATCCGGTCCATCCTTTTGCTTCGCCCATGGGATCCCGGATTATATTCTTACTGGTAAAGCCATATGTTTCGTGCCAGTCCATATCGATAACCATCACATCCATTGGAATATCGAAATGTTTCATGTTATCTGCCAATTCCCGAAGTTCGTTGTCGTTGTATATCCAATACCTCGACCACCAATACCCAAAGGCATATTTAGGAGGAACCGGTATTTTTCCTGCTACTTTAGTATAATCGCTCAGCGCTTTTTTGTAGTTGGTTCCGTAGGCAAACAAATACAAATCTGAACAATCCGTATCGGTTCGTTGAGTAACCCAGTTCCAATCAGTTGAGCCGTCGAACAGATTGGTTTTACTATCGTCTACCAATGCCCAACCACTTCGGGAAAGGATGCCTTGTTCCAGTCTAGATTCAAAGTCCCAGCCCTTGGCACCATCCAGCGTACGCGTTGTTCCTTTCAGATTGAGAGAATCCTTCATTCCTGGTGTCCAACTAGTTTTTTTGCTAGTATTTCCGAGAAGTACCACTGATAAATTTTCAGCAGAAAATGGTTTACCATCGTTCATATATTTTAAAACTAGTTGATCCGTTTTGATGGTTGTTACTTTACCCTTTGTTTTTTTAGTATATTTTGGAACTGGAAGATTACGGTTTATGAATACCAGTGATGCTTTGTTTTCAAATAGGCCTAAGGGAGTATATTCCATTCGGATGAGCTCAGGCGTAAGTACGGTAAATCGGGCATTACCCGCAATGACTATGGCATCTGGAGAAGCTACAGGGTTGTCTATTATCGTAATAGGTGTTGCATCTTGGGCTAAAACACCCATGGTGCAAAATAGACCGGATAAGATAAGAGATAAATTAATTACTCCAAATAATACTTTGTTTCTCATTTATTTAAAATTTAATTACTATATTCATTATAAAACTCAAAATCCATGGTGGTAAACTTAACATTTCGAGCGTTTTATCTATAGGCAACTTTTATTTTAGATTATCAATTCTCTTCGGCAGATTAGGATGCGAAGACACTTTCTCAGCAAACCAAACCCAAAATCCTGATTCATAGCTGGCTGATGACAAATATTCATGGGCATTCACATTTTTGTAAGTTTTTTTCCCGGACGCCAATAACAATAATCCCAATTTTGAGCCATTTGGACTTATTGCATGGCCAATATTATCGCAAGTATACTCACAAGCCCTGGAATAGGAAGCACCCAAAAATGGAATTAACGACGAAGGCCACAACCAAAATCGCTTGATCATATGATGTCTTTTAATATGTCCCAATTCATGTGCAATTATAAAGTTTAATTCGTCAGCTGCTTCCTCAAATGCCAACTCGAAAATCTCGGAATACAATACAACATAATTCCGACCAACAAATCTTGCTGCAAAAGCATTTAGCACACCGCCATTTTGAATTATATAAACTGGAGGAATATCCATATTTAATAATTCGCATTGCTTTTCTATTGTTTTGTATTCATCTGGGAATTGGTCTTTTGTAATTCTCACGCCATTGCCTTTAACGTATCCTACCATAATCCCGTTTACAAATAAAACGTACAATGCTATCAATATAGCATAGACTACTAAAATATTAAAACTGGCATCCCATTTCGATGAATCAAACTTTGTAATGAGCAAATAAGTTAATCCATAAAAAAAAAGAGTAAATACAACTTTTAAAATAAAGTAAATGTTCTCTTTGGGATGAACCTGATAGTTTAAATTTTCCATAGAATCTTGATTTTATTATTTATTAATTAAGTAGGAACTTTATGAATTTTTTATCAAAAGTTAGATCATCAATTAGAAATTTTTTGGATCCAAAAAACTTCATTATCTTATCTGTAAAATCTTCATAGTAGATTAGAAATTCATCGATAAGACTTTTCTTGAAGGTATAGTAAATTTTTAATGGTTTAAACTCTGTCGTAATAAATTTAATTTGATTGTCTGAAAACGGAAATAGAATCTCAAATCTCCTTAAATTGGTCTTTGTAACAAATATTTTAAACTCCCCCGCATTTTTATCTGCAAAAGTCTTCCATATATTTCTCAGAGTATCAATCTCTGTCCAAGAATATTTACAATTTTCTATTAACATGGGCTTTTATAATTTGACTGTATCAGCCCACACAGTCACATAATTGTCTGCCCAGTTCTCTTTCTTTTGAGAGGTAGCCTTACTCCAAAATCTCTTGTAAAAGCTATCAATGGAATGTCCAATTTCGTGAAGAATCAGGCTTTCCAAAAAATAGTGTTTGACCGTGTCTTCTGTCCATTGCAAATACCAACCTTCACTGTCTTGATTTAAGTTGGTCGTATATGAACTGTACTGTTTTAAGACCTTTTTGGTAGGCTTATTTTTACCAAGTCTCATTTTGTTATCAATAGGAAACGGATGTAAAACAATTAGATTTACACCACTTCCACAAATGAAACAACCCTGAAATGTAAGACCATCAAGGTAATCAGCCTTTTTTATCTTCTGAAACCAAATATGTGTCAGATGGGAAATATGATCTGCCGGTAATTTGGAAATCGTATCCTTCACATCTTCAATTGTCACCGGAAAATAAAAGTCCCTTGACGGATTCTCAACTAAAAAAATTGGCAGTATATCGGAATCAGTTGGTGCTGCCAAGTTATGAAGTCTGCTGAATACATTATCAGTCAACTTAGGTCGCTTACGTCCGCCCATTACATCACCGAACTTACGGTTTTTTTTCCATGCTGTATGTTTCGTAGTTTGCATAAATACGTGTTTTAAATATGCTTTAAGGTTAGTTATAAGCACCAGTCATGAATTTTCAATTATTGTTCACGATGAAATATAACGTGAGGATCTATTTCAGATGTTTCCGAAAGTCTATCATACCCTTGAATCGACGATCGATGGTGGAGACAGGGGTTACATTTACCAATTTCGTTCTCAACGGAGCTGACGCTTTAAATGTTCCTAACGAAATACGATTGATAGCCTGAGCCAGACAAGCATCATTCAAGTCCCCCCAAGGCAACCAGAAAGAGTCGTAGGCTAATATTCCTGGATATTTAGTCGTTCCGGGAGTCATACCAGAATAATAGCCGCCTTCGTTGTTTGCATTAACCACTTCGAACGAAACAGCATAAAGATCATATCCTTCTTTAGTAGTTGTTTGATTTTCGGTATATCCTATCGGCGTGGACCAGAAACCACAGGGTTTACCATAAGTAGTCTGACCAATTAAAAAAATATTGCCTGGATAATAAGGCTGTAGATTATTTATAAGTAACTCGGCTGCAGACGCAGTACCACCACTCACAATAAAATAGATTGCCGTAGGCTGGAAGTTGTTTGTTTTTGTATAATTGACGGTGAGATTTTCCTTTTGGCTGACATAGTATTGCGTTAAGTCCGTATTCATTTTATAAGAGTACATCGTTTTACCATTTGCCTCCGATGGAGCAAGCATATTACTTAGTTTCTCGCAGGTTTCTACAGAGCCACCACCATTATAGCGCAGGTCAAAGATTAAGTCCTTAACACCACTGGCCTGAAAATTATTAATGGTATTCGTCAGCTCAGTTTGTGAACTCGCACCTAAGAACTGATTAAATACCACGTATCCCACTTTGGTTGTTTCCACCTCAAATACAGTATCGTACAACACGCTATTGATCGTATAGGTACCCATATTAAGTGAAGTGGTAACAGTAGTTCCATCGGGCTTTTTAAATCCAAAAGAAGCCGTGCTGGAGTTGAAAAGAGCATTCACTATATTGGTGTAACCTGCTGAAGTAGAAACCAGATAACCATCACTGGTAACCTCGGGATGAACCGCATCGCTGCCATTGACACTCACAATTTCGTACGATCGTGCCACACCTGCTAAACCTGCCGGTGAGTTTTTGTAGACATAGGTCACATAAAAAGATACCTGATTGGAAGCATTAAAAGCAGCCGTTATCATAAAGCCATAATCTCCACTGGAAGTTCCCTGAGATATTTCACCACTTAAATTGCCAATCTTGTCTAAAAAGCTATAATGATCAATAGGCTGACCTGTCTCGGAATTTATCTTTAAACCAGAAAGGTACTCAAGCGCATTTTCGGTTTTGGCATATTTTGTAGGATCCAGTGTTTCAGGTAGTGCATCATTCCATAAATAAATAGCTTGCATAGTCGTGAATACCTCCGTAGTCCATTTCTGTTCCTGAGTTAAAATGGATTTCGCATTATAAATATCATCATCTTTTTTACAGGAATAAAAAACAAAGAAGAAAAGAAAGGGAAACAAGATCCCAAATTTGAATTTCGAAAGTTTGTTTTGCATAGGTATGTAATTAAGTTTATTCGAACAAAAGGTATTCGTGAACCAGCAAACTCCCTGGGTTTTACAAAGTAAATCTTTTTTTCCTTTCGTTGTGAATTATCGACTGACTTTTTCCATTGTCTGTTGCCAAGCAGGTGAGCACAGATTTGTGTCAGAGCATCGTTATTTTTTCTTCAATTTCAATTTTTCCAAATATAAGAATAATTCATCCCCTCTCAGATTAGTAGTTAAAATCTTACCGTCGGGTCCTATTAAAAACGAAGTTGGCCAGGATGGTATGTTATAGCCTTTGGCATTCGTTGTTGAGTAGTTTTTTACCATTGTAGGCCAAAATATCTGCTTCTCAGTCAAAAATTGTTTTATCTTCTTGTTGTAATCATCTTCAACCACGCCAATGATTATAAGTTGATCGCTGCTAAAAGTATCATAGACTTTACGAATGTAAGGAAACTCCATGATGCACGGACCACAAGTTGTAAACCAAAAATCAAGAAAAACGTATTTACCACGAAATTCAGTTAAAGACAGAAGTGAGTCGTCCCACACATTCAATCCTGTTATTTCAGGAGCGAGCTTTCCAACTTGCGCTGAGACTAAGGTTCGCGGCACTTCTAAATCGGGCGTATTGGTTTTATTTGCTTCTTTATCTACAGGTTGTATCTCCCTGATTAATCTGATTTTATTCGAATTTTGTGATATCGGTTCAAACCGGAAGTCTGCATTACCGACAGTTAGATATTGATTGGGTTTAATCGCATTGTTATTTGTTAATACTTGGAAATTAGGTTTGCATGGAAGCATAAAGATTATATTTTTGTATGAGTTTTGAGCAGTGCAAATAAAAAATAGTTCATTTTCGTACAATACTTTAGCAAACCGAAATTGTGGAAAACTAAATGAAACTTCAATTTTGTCTTTTGTACTTGAATTCCCCAACATAACTGTACACAAGATATTTTCCTGCATTACATTTTTTCCGTCAAAAAACTCAATAGAGACAAGTTTTGAATTTTCAGCTTGTCTTGACATCAGAATTTTATTTAATGAATAGAGTTCATCATCTGATAAATCATTGTTTCCATTAGCATCTATCACATATTTCGGCTGGTGAAGGCGATCATAACCTACGGCAACGGAAATATAATTCCTGACCATCTTACTGGTCAATCTACAAGTATCATTAAGTATAAAATTCTGTTTTTTGAATGTTTCTAAAAAGTCTGCTCTCGAAATAAGACCATTTCTGTAGTTCTGATACCAGAATTGATTTTGATTCATAATCACAGTATACACTTTCAAATCTGTCAAGGAATCTGGCAGATGCTTTAAATTTGGATAACCTATTAATGACATACTGTCGAGCATATCATTTGACTCAAACGCCGATATTGAGTAGCCTATAGGACCACAACCGTCTACTATTTCATTCAAAAGGATTTCCGTGCTACCTGTTTTATTAAGAATCTGTAGATTTTGACAATAAATTGTTGTGTTAATCAGGGCCATCAATAAAGTCAATAATAGTGTTTTTCTCATGTTGTCGATTTAATAGTATGGTTTTATATATTCTGTAATGTACGCTAACGGAAGAGTGGTGTTAGTGGCTGTTGCTTGGGTTTCTTTTACTAGGTAAAACAGTTTGATATTAGAAAAAGCTTTTTTCAAACATTCCCGCAGCTGTTGCAGCTAAGATTGAAATAAAAGCAGTCACTATACAAATGGCAAGCCCCCCTGCATAGCATTGTTCCTACTGCAGGGCTATCTAAATGGGAAATACAAACGCATCACCAAAAAAGGCAAATACCTTTAGGTCGTTGTTTTTTTCAATAATGCATTAGTTCATAAATTCACCTTAATAGTATTTTTCCCAATTTTAACAAGATAATTACCGCTGAAAGGAACCCTGATTCTGACTAATTCATTCTCCGTTTTGGTGTGATGTACCATAACTCCTAAAGTGTTATACACAGTAATCTCATCACCCAAAACTGCACCATTTATTACTATTGTTTGATTTTCTGAATAAACATTTATTTTGTTGACTTGAAAATCCGAATTTGATGAAAATGCATCTTCTATAATATTAACGAAATCCGACCAACCTGGTGCTGAACGATATGCATCAATAGTTCCTATTAGCACATGTATTTTACACGTTTTGTTATCAACATAATCAAATGTTAAAGATTCAACTTGTGATGGCGTTGTCGACATACAATAAATATCTGCTAATCCAAAACAAGCACTAAATGCAAAATCGCCCAAAGTAATGACCCTTTCTGGTATAGTGATTGAATTTAACGACTCGCACTGACTAAATGCAGAAGAGCCAATTGAAGTTATACTTTTAGGCATTGTAATTGTTTTTAATCTTAAACAAAATTTAAAAGTCCGATCACTTATAGAAGTGACACCTTCCGGAATATTTATTGAAGTCAAAAATTTACAACTATTAAAAGCATCTTTGCCAATTAAATTGACAGAATTCGGTAGTGTAATTGATGTGAGCGAAAGACAGTCTTGAAATGCACTTTCATCAATAGAAATGACACCGTTAGGAATGATGATTGAAGTTAATGCAGAACAGATTTTAAAAGCATTTTTACCAATCTTAGTAATATTCTTGGGTAATGTAATTGATTTCAAATTTACTAAGCCATCAAAAGCATTATCACTGATAGCACAACTTACTAAATAGGCTTCATTAAGATTCAAGTTGGAGAGAACCCACATACTATGAATAGTGCCAATATCACTTTCATTTATATTGCCTGAAAGAGTTAAGTCATTAACCAAATTATTACAATTCCCTAAAAGTGTTGAAAGTGTCCCTGCAACCGCAATATTCATAGTAAGCTGTTGACTATAAACGCTATTATCTTCCAAAATGAATTGACTTAAATCCGACCATCCTGTTGTTGAAAGATAAACATTGTACGCTGCTATGCGTACATATATTTTACAAATGGATTTATCTAGAGCACTAAAAGTAGTCTGTTTAACTGTAGGCGGGGTTAATGACTTGCTATGAATTTGTGAAATTCCAACATCAAAGGCCTGATCTCCAATGGAAGTGACAGATTTTGGTAAAGTTATTGAAGTCAATCTTTTACATCCATAGAAAGCAAAATCTCCAATGGCATCTTTCACCGTATTATGAAAGGTTAAATTTGAAAAATAGACATCACCACCACTTACAATATTGGCGTCATCAAGATTGAGTATGGAAAGACTATCCATCGATCTAATAGTACCAATATCCGTCCCGTTAAGAAACCCTGTTATAGTTAAATCCCTTATTGAATCTACCTTATTTCCCAATAAAGTTGATAGTGTCCCTGGTTCATTTACATTAAAATTGAATTGTAGTGAGAAAATACCTTCATCAACTATAGTCTTTATAAATTCAGACCAACCCGAGCTGGTTATATAAGCAGTATAAGATGCTTTAGGTACAAATAGTTTACATGAAGATTTGTTTACATAATCAAAAACGGATGTACCAACAGTTGGTGGTATCAAAGCCAAGCAGCGTATAGCCGTCAGACTTGAGCAATGGTTAAATGCATTATTGCTTAAAGTAGATACGCTGTTTGGTATTTTTATTGATGCAACATCTTCACAATACGAAAAAGCACTTCTACCAATCGTAACGACACCTTCAGGAGTACTATAATCCAAACTTTTTTTACCTGCAGGATATATAACCAGGGATTTCATATCTTTTCCAAACAAAACCCCATTCAAAGAACTATAATTGGGATTTCCAGCTTCAACCAAAAGTTGAGTTAACCCCTTACATATTTGAAATGCGGTTGGATCAACAGATAAAACACTGCTTGGGATTGTCATTGAAGTTAAACCGGAACAATAGGAAAATGCATAAGCTTCTATGGATGTTAAGCTATTAGGCAATGAAATTGAGGTTAAACCCGAGCAATTTGAAAATGTACAAGATTTAATGGATTTAAGGCTGTTGGGCAAAGTCACTGATGTCAACTTTGAACAACTCTCAAAAGCATAACTCTCAATTGATGTTACACTACTGGGAACATTGATTGAAGTCAACTTGCTACATTGTGATAATGCACCTGTTCCAATTGCTGTAATACTATTTGGCAAAATGACTGATGTCAAGCTTGAACATCCACAAAAAAACCAACTACCAAGTACATCATAGGAAGTATAAAAATAATCTGTACGAGATCCCCCCATTGGTATATAAACATAAATGGAATAATAAGCTTCACCACCACTTACAATCTTCGCTTCAGCTAAATTGAGGACAGAAAGTGCGCCCATCTCTCGGATCGTTTTAATATCAGATCCATTTAATTCTCCAGAAAGTGTTAAGTCTATCACAGAATCGGCCTTATTTCCTAAAAGATTCGACAATGTTCCTGCTGTTGTTATATTTAACTTTAAAGGAGAAACTTCTTCTGCATGAGATTTTATGCTTATTATCAAGCAAATGACAATCAATAAGCTAATGTGAACGATTTTTGTTTTCATGTTTATAGTATTTAATTTGTATTTCAACAATTCAATAGAATCAATTATCTCTTTAATTGATTGACCCTCAGTATTTACACCAAAATAAATTTCCTCATAAAAAGTTATTTGACATCCAAAATCACTTTCGTTTATTGAGATATGTTTACAGTCAAATTCCATTCGTTATAACTTATTTTGTTTTATTAAACATTTTGTGGGTTATGCTGCTTTTTACAGTTGCTGCTTGTTATCTGTTCGGGCATTTTAAAAGTTTGAATTTAGTGACTTAGGTAAGGATTTATATCAAAACATATACCGCCCATACCGTATGTAACTATTTTATTATTAAACATTTTACAGGTTGCTTCATAGCTTCTTATTTTAAATATCGTTTTCTTTAAATCACTAATTTTACAGACTTTCAGCGAATCACTTTGATAATAAAGTAAACTCATACTTGCCGGGTCGATATTGTAAATCACAGCACCATTTGCTGATACATCAAGTGTTTGGATTAGATTGAAACCAGGTATTTGTCGTATTTCAATATCCGAACCCACTCTTAGAAGAAGTTTGTCGGGCTGAGAAGGTACAAACATTGCTCCATTATATAGCCTTGTATCTGTATATAATAAATTTATTGTAGTTCCGTTAATCTCAAATACTTCTATTCCATTTTCTGACGACGCACAGAAATATTTTCCGTTTTCGGATACTGTAACAAAATCAGGAATGTCATATTTTGTTTTATAGGTGAATGGAAATTCTACTATTTTTTCTCCTGTTAGGGTATTAAAAACTTTACAGATAGTTGAACCACCTTTTACTACAAAAAATCTGTCATCACTTGTCAAGGCCGATAAACGAGTACTAATATCACCCGATAATGAGGAAATTTTAATTGGATTAATAAATCGACTATCGTTAAAAATCCAGGTCTCTTCACCAGTCATTGCGGCAACTGTTGAATTGTGTGGCGCAGAAGCAATTTTCCCTCCATACATAAGTCCATAAGGATTGCCATTTATCGGCACCGAATTTATTTCTTGCAAAGTTGTAGCATCAATAGCGACCAATCTGTCATAGCTACTTGTATAGATAATGTTATCTGTTTTGTTATAGGCATATAATGGCCAGTTTGGTAGCCCCAAAGAAGTTCCTTGACAAAACCATTTCCATGCACTAAATTTGTTGTAAAAGTTGTTATACTCAGATATCTGTGGACTGATTTCCAAGGAAAATTGAAGGTTTTTACCAAAGAGTTGAGGGATAGTAATTGTTGTGTCGGTGATTCCGGAGACAATTATTTTACTATCGCATGCGAGATTAAACCGTCCATTTGCAAATGGTTTATCCCAATAGACACGAAGACTATTAAGTCCTAAATTTTCAAAATAAACAGCCGGAGTCGGTTTTTCCAAGGTAAGTTGTTGCCTTAATAAATAGCCATCTTTTAGATAGGTTGTAACTTCGTAATACACATATCCACATACATACCCATAATCAACAAAAGATTTTTGTTTTGGATCACTAATAGTACTATCTGTCTTTTGAGTCAATCCTGAATGCACCGTATATTTATTGATCATATTCTCAGGAATGATATTGTTCCAAAAAACCTCCAAAAATCCATCTTTATTAATTCGATATCCAAGTTTAAAATGGTTTTCCAGATTAGGTATTACTCGAATGTTCCATGACAAATCTCCTGTATATCCTTCCATTCCCATCATCTCGGCTAAACTGCCAGTACCAGAGGTAAATGCTGCATTTATAGTTAATTTATGTACTCCTTCAGTTAGTTGATCAGGATTGACGGAAAAATTTAGTGTATTATTTCCCATAGTAGCATATAACTGACCATCCATTAATACATCAGCCTTAAGCAAATCTTTAGAGCTTTTTATGTTTATTGAAAAGGAGGTATTCCGATAAACATAGATTGTATCGGAAGTGTTAACATCATTCAATGAGATTTCAACCGATATATTATCCTCAGGAGGTGTTAATTCTGAGAAATTAGTACCGGTCGGGTTGAATTCACATGCTACGAACAAAAATACAGATGTTAACAACACTATAAAATTCAATTTATTCATAGGGTGTTTTTTTTAGTCGGTAAAATATAAGTAATCCCTCCGTAAAGGCGAAACCCATTCCAATGTGCTTTTATTTGTGTTTTTTGCCCCGATAATTTTAATGTACCCAAGAAATCTGCTTCGTAACCTCCTCCCAAAGAAAAGTGTAACCTATCTGTGAAACGATATGTTGCACCAATTGTAGGTTCTAAATATATTCCGACACCATTCAACTTGTTGGTTTCTTGTGATGATACTGAGTAGACATTTACTTTTTCTTCCATTTTGAGACTTGAAAACATAATACCTGAACCTAATTGTAGATATATAGATAAAGGTGGGTATTCTGAGTTGATATAATATCTATAGAATGGGCCTAAACGATATCCATTCATTATCATATCCACAGTATATGAACCTGAGTAGTCGGCCCTGTTTAGGCGCCCCCCAGTAGTAAAGTAAGAAAAATTACTTCCGAAATGGCTGCGTCCTGTAACAAAACCTAATGAAACTGAGTGTGTAATATAATTGGGAAAGCAATCTGTTTCTTTCAGCCCATAATTGTTAAGCATTGAGTGCTGTAGGCTTCTTATATCATCTAATTGATAGGTGCTGTAACCTATAGAATAATCCATTGACCATCCTTGGGTATAGGCATGTATGGGGTAGTACAAGAACAAAAGAATAAGAATTTTTTTCATTTATTTTCAATATTCTGAATCAATTTGATATTTTTTTTCTCCAAATCGGTCAGGAATTTGCCAACGTTTTCATGTTGTTTAATATACCAACTCTGCTTTTTAAAATATAAATCCATTTCACTACCGGCTTTAAATTCATAGCCATAACGAGCATATATTTCGTTGCGCATGATTTTCAAATCGTTTTTTGAAATTTGTTTCAATTCATCTTCGTTCAGAAAGTTAAGTGAGGCTTGTGGGAATTTTCCAAAATAAAATTTGGTCACGGGATAGGATTGAACACCTATTTCAAATTCATTATTTTCTGTTATTCCACTCCATGGTTTATAAACTTTGAGTCCATTCAAGGTCTCTTTCCCATTGTCGTATTGTACAAATTCCCCGTTGGTTTTATCTGAATAAAATTTATTCCCTTCAATTCTTACATTCGTTAAATTTTCAAAGTTCCAAATATAACTTTTGCCGTCGTCGCTAAATTGACCTGATTTTATTTGTGCGTAATATTTTCCAAAGCAAATCAATAAAACAAAATCAGATTCCATTTCAGATTCTCCGAAATGATAAACCATTTGATATTCATTCGTTAATTTTGGCAACCAAGGTCGGACTTTAGAACTGTCAATTTCTTCAAACCCAATTTTCTGTGCGTGAACCGAAATCTGAGTCAATACGAAAATTAGCAATAAAATCTTCAGTCTATGTTTCATTTCCCGAGTTGTTATTTATTCTTATTGTTCAAAACTGCAATCTGCCTTATAAGGGTTCATTGCATCTACCAAATCCACCCTCATTAATCTTGTCAATCCTAAGTTGTAGGCTTAATCTTATTTGCCTCATACCTTGGCAAACTAATTTTCATTCTTTCTGCCATATCTACCACATCCCTGGCATACGAATTTGTTTCTTCCTGGTTTGAATGTCCGGTTAAAATCTGTTTTAAAGGGGGTAAATATTTGACAACTAATCTCATTCCGAAACTCATTAGCCAAGGTG